>Ga0326726_10000499_pt1 | contig 36621 bp, 28 predicted proteins | sample MHFenrmetagenome_2_FD_207603 | JGI IMG/M metagenome (GOLD analysis project Ga0326726, IMG submission 207603) | Lab enriched peat soil microbial communities from Michigan Hollow, Ithaca, NY, United States - MHF15MN | ecosystem: Environmental > Terrestrial > Soil > Wetlands > Peat | place: USA...
GGGGTTGGAGTGTACTTCGGCAGGCGGCAGTACACACTGGCCGGGGTTGAGGCGCCGGTGACCGGCACACGGCCGGGGTTTGGCATTCATGTCCTGGGGGGCGTTTCCTATCATTTCACCGATTGGATCTCGCTCATCGGCGAGATGAAATTCCGCGATCTTCAATTCCACTCCACCAACACGTTCCAGGTTTCCCGTATTCCCTACCAGGGGTCCTTCATTGCTGTCAGCCAGACGCCGTTTGAGTCGAGCGTGCAAACCGATGGTATCGTGTTCCAGCTCGGCGTAGGCGTGAGTTTCTGACGATGCCTCCTGTCTCCTCCTCCCGTCCCTCAGGGGGGATTCTCGCGGTGCCGGACCCGCGGGCGCTCCGTTCGCTGATCGAGAAGCGTTATCAGTGCCTTGCGGAGGAGTTGACGATCGCCGGAACGCGGTTTTCCCTCCTCCGGGTTGCAGACACCAATGCCCTTCTGGAAACGATCGATCCCGCAACCTTCGCGGAAGATGAACGCCTCCCGTACTGGTCGGAGATCTGGGCGTCGTCGGTGCATCTTGCCCACTGGTGCCTGACGTTTCCCGGGCTCCGGGAGAAGCGGGTTCTCGAGCTGGGCTGCGGGCTGGGACTTGCGGGGATTGCCGCCGCTCGTGCAGGCGCCACCGTTGTCCTCTCGGATTACGAACAGGACGCCCTCCTCTTTGCACGGTACAACGCAATGCAGAATATCTCCGGGACGGATCCCGAGGTTCTTCTCTTCGACTGGCGCCGGCCTTCCCCCGGCAGGAAATTTGACATTGTGCTTGGTGCAGACATTCTGTATGACCGGCAGCACTTTCTTCCTCTGCTGGAGGCTTTCGGCATGCTGCTTTCACCGGGAGGTATCGTCGTGCTGACTGATCCTGACCGCTCAACCGGCGATGCCTTTGCCGCACTGGCGCCGGAATGGGGATATCACGTCAGCTGCGACCGCGCGGAGATCGAGCACCACGAAAGGAGTGTGTCGATCAATCGCTATGAACTTCGGAGGCTCCCCGGGATTGCCCCGGAGGAGGCACAGCGGTGACGAGCGCTGCGACGGTGCGGCGGGACCGCGTGTACCTTACGGGGTTCATGGGAAGCGGGAAGAGCACGGTCGGCCCGATCCTGGCGAACACGATCGGATACGGTTTTGTGGACGTTGACCGGACCATCGAAGAGGCCGAGGGCGTAACGATCGGGGAGCTGTTCCGCCTCCGCGGAGAGGAGTTCTTCCGTCTCCGGGAACGGGAAGTCATTGAGCGGTTCTCGCACAGACGCAAGCTGGTGGTGGCGCTTGGAGGGGGAGCGCTGGTTGATCCGGCCAACTTCGAGACCATCACCACCACCGGCATCGTGATCTATCTCAGACTTCCAGCGGAGGCGTTGCTAAAGCGTCTGCAGCACCGGGAGGACCGGCCGCTTCTGACCGATGCGGAAGGAAGTCGTCTGCCTGACGGGGAGCTGCGGGAGCGCATGGAAGCGCTCTATCGTGCCCGCGAGCCGCTCTATGCGAAGGCGGACGTCATCGTCGATGCGGACGAACGGCGTGTCGGGGTGACGGTTGATCGTGTTGTGCGATCGCTCGCGCCATTTCTTCGATGACCCCCACTCATCCCTCTAACCCTTTGCTATTCAACCGGTTGATGGATATATTGTCGTCAGGAGGTGAGCATTGAGCCTGAACGAACATGATTTGCACCAGATTCTGGCGAGGTTTGCTGGAAAACGCCTTGCCGTGGTGGGGGATATCATGATCGACCGCTATTACTGGGGGCATGTCAACAGGATATCACCCGAGGCTCCTGTGCCGGTCGTCGAAGTCGACGCGGAACAGGTGCGGTTCGGCGGTGCGGCCAATGTCGCCAATAATATTCGTTATCTGGGGGGGACGCCCCTCCTCATCGGCCTGATCGGCGACGATTACGCCGGAAAATCGTTCGCAGAGATGCTTCGTGACCACGGCATGGATGCCGCAGGATTGGTCGTGGACGCGGGGAGGCCGACGACCATCAAGACCCGTGTTATCGCCGGCGGCCAGCACGTTGTCCGGGTCGACAACGAGTCGAAAGCGGAGTGCCCCGAGCATTTGCAGCAACAGATTGTCGACGCAGTAAAATACCGCATTCAGCAGATCGATGCGATCCTGATCGAGGACTACAACAAAGGCGTCCTGACAAAGGGCGTGATCGACGAACTGCTGGCGGTGGCACAGAAGTACGACAAAATCGTTACCGTCGACCCGAAGTTCAATCACTTCCTCGATTTCCGGGGTGTGACACTGTTCAAGCCCAATCGCCGGGAGGTGGAAGAGGTGCTCGGGGGTCGTCTCAAGACGGACAGTGAAGTGGTGGTGGCCGGGAAGAAGCTTCTCGAACTCCTCGGCGCGAAGAGTGTTCTCCTGACCCGCGGAGAGCAGGGGATGTCGCTCTGCGAATCGAGCGGAGAGGTTACGCACATTCACACCGTGGCCGACAACGTTCAGGATGTTTCCGGGGCAGGAGACACGGTCATCTCGACGTTGACGCTTGCCCTCGCTTCCGGGGTGGACGTGCGGATGGCCTCCCGGCTGGCCAACTGTGCCGCGGGCGTAGTCGTGGCGCAGGTGGGCATTGTCCCGGTGTCGCCCGAACAGTTGGTGCACGCCGCGCTGCAATGCGCGGAAAAAGAGACCGCGGGGAACTGATGGGTGCGACCGTCACACTGCGGAAACTCCTGCGGATCCGGCGCCAGCTCCGGAGGGAGGGGAAGACCGTGGTGTTCACCAACGGGACCTTCGACATCCTTCACCGGGGGCATGTGGAATATCTGGCTGCCGCGCGACGGGAGGGGGACGTGCTGGTCGTGGGCCTGAATACCGACGCGTCCATCCGGAGAATCAAGGGACGGGGCCGCCCGATCAACGCCCTGAAGGATCGGGCAGGTGTGCTCGCTGCACTCCGGAGCGTTGATTACATCTGCGCGTTCGGGGAAGACACGCCATCGCATCTGATCGACCTGCTCATACCGGATGTCCTCGTCAAGGGGGCGGACTGGAGTAAGAACAACATCGTCGGGGCAGAGGTCGTCGAGCGCCACGGAGGGAAAGTACAGCGAATACAGCTGACCCCCGGTCGATCGACCACTGCCATGATCGCGAAGATTCTCCAGGCATACGGAGCAGGGCGGAGAGGAATTCCCGTCCAGCCGCAGCGGAAGCGCCGGTAGGGGAGCCCTGTGAAACGATTCGCCATCATACTGCTCAGAGTTGTTCTCGCGCTGGTCACCATCGTTCTGTTGCTGGCCGCTTTCAGTCAGACGCAGTTCTTCCGTGACCGGCTCCGATCCATCGCCCTCACAAACCTTCAGAAGCTCCTCAACGCCGACATCTATCTTGGTGAACTCCGCGGCGATTTGATCGCGGGGTTCGTGCTCGACAGTCTCTCGGTCGCCGTCGACGGGCAGACCGTTGTGGCGACGGACAGCGTCGAATTCCGCTACAATATTTTGGCCCTTCCCGGGAGAACCGTTTCCCTCGGATCGATCACTCTGGTGCGGCCGACCGTTCACCTCCTTCGTACGCGAACCGGTGAATGGAACTTTCAGCGGGTGTTTCGCCCGGCGGCTCCGGACAGCGCGGCCAGCCTCGCTGACACAACCGCTGCTCCATGGAAGGTTCATCTCGAGGGACTCGATATCGTTGACGGGCTGGTGCTTCTGGTGGATTCTTCCTGGGTTCTCGAGCACCCGGAGGAGCCCGGGTTTGTTGATTACCAAAATTTCACACTGCGCAACGTTCGTCTTGCGATGGCGGGGTATCTCGAGCCCGACGAGAAGCGCGTTGAGATCAAGCAGCTGTCGTTTGACGTGGAAGAGCCCGCTTTCCGGCTTCGTTCCCTTTCCCTCAGAGCGCGGATCACCCGTGCGGAGACCGAAGTGACGGATCTGCACATTGTAACCGGCCGGTCCGACCTGACGTTGAGCGCGAGTATCGGGGGGGCGGACCTCCTGGGGGGCTTTTCGCTTTCCGGGTTGCAGCACAGTCCGGTTTCGGCGACCCTCCGCATTGAAGCGCTGGATTTTCAGGAGCTGCGGCGACTGCTTCCGGCGGTCGATTTCCTCGATGGTGAAGTGTCGGGGGGGCTTGCCGTGCACGGCGAGTTCGGCCGGCTCGATGTGACCCGGCTCGATGTGCGTCATGCGAAAACTGCGCTTTCCCTTCGGGGGACCGTAAGCAACCTGCATCGGCCGGAGGATCTGGCGTTGGACCTGCGCATGGACGAGAACACGATCGATCCCGCGGACATTGAGAATCTGCTCCCCGGTCTGGAACTTCCGGACTTTTCGGGGATCGGGGTTGCGCGCATTTCCGTTCGATTCAAAGGAACCCCCCTTGATTTCACGGCGGGCATGCAGGTGGACGCCGGTGCCGGTCAGCTCCAGGTGCCGGGCATGTCGCTCACCATCGGTGGTCCGCGGGTGCTGGCGTACCAGGGAGAGGCAACATTTCGGAATGTCGACCTTGCGGCGTTCACCGGGGTCCCTTCGCTGAAGAGCCATCTGACCGGATCCATCACGGCGCAGGGGGAGGGCGTGGCGCTCCGGAAGATGGTGGGTACCATAGAGGTTCGGCTCGATTCCTCAAGCTTTCGCGATGAACCCATCACCGATGCCTGGCTCTCCATCGGCGCACGCGAGCGGAGGATTCTCGGACGAGTACAGGCGACCGTGGGAGGGACCACCGGCGAATTGACCGGTGTGCTTGACGAGAGCGGCGGGTCGGTGCCTTCTTTTACGCTCAACGGGAGGGTGACCGGTCTGAACCTGCAGAAATTTCTGCATGATCCGGAGTATGAGAGCAACATCGCCGTCGCGATCGATGCAAGCGGCGCAGGGTTGAACTGGAATGATCTTGACGGAACACTTCTCCTTGATTTTGCCAACTCCCGGTACCGTGACTACACCATGGACTCCGGGTACGTACAGGTGACCGTGACCGGTGTTGACAGTCTTCATAAAATCGTCACCGTCGGCTCACCGGTTCTGGACGTCGTCGTAGAGGGGCTTTTTGACCCGCCGACCGTTGTCAGGCTTTTCACGTATCAGATTCAGAATATCCGGAACGAACTCGGCAGGAAGCTGGCGTCGATCGACAGCAGCCTGCTCTCGAGTGTGGATCCCCGGGAGTTTGCGCGGCTCGAACAGGAGTTGATGCGTAGCAAGAGCCTTCCCGACGCGGAATTCACGGTTCAGCTCAAGAATCTGGAGCCGTTGGCGTCCGCGATCGGCGGCGCACGGTTTATCGGCACCGGGTTTGTCGCCGGGGAAATTCACGGACAGGAGGGCAATCTCACGCTTGTCAGCAAACTCCAGCTTGACGAGTTTGCCTATGGAAACGATCGTGAAGGAGGGATCTTCATCGAAGGTGCGGACATCTCCCTGGACGTGCGGCGGCTGACCAGAGGTCAACCGCTCGAGAATCTGGATTTTCAATGTGCCGGGAGCATTGATCATCTGGCGATCAACCAGGCTTCGTTCGATTCTCTCACCGTGGACGTTCAATACCGGGACAATGACGCCCGTTTCGGCGTGGGGATTTTGGGAGACGAACGAAAATTCCGCGTGGATACCGAAGGGCATATCCGCCTGACGCAGGATACGGTTTCCCTGGCAATGACACGCCTCGATGCCGCCTACGAATCATATCGCTGGGAAGGGAGACCCGGAGCCCGCCTTGTACTGACGGGGAAGGGTCTGCAGATGGACGATTTCGCTCTCGTGCGTGGCGACGAAGTGTTCGAGGCGAGAGGATTCCTGGGGGAGGGGAAGAGATTCGCGGCGACGGTGAAAGCCGGGAATCTGGACATCAGTTTCCTCAAGTATGTGCTTCCCCCGGAGAGTCCGGGTGTGCACCGGGCGTTTTTTGCGGGGAGAGCCGATGTCCATCTGGATGCATCGGGGACGTTGACGGATCCCGTGTGCTCCGCCGGCGTGCGGATCCGCGATGTCCAGGTCCGCGAAATGCCGCTGGGGACAATCACGGCGGATCTCCGGTACCAGCAGCGTGCGTTGACCGGCCGGCTGGAGTCGACGAGTGCGGGGGATAGCGGAGCTCCTCAACTGCGGATCGACGGGGTGGTGCCGGCGAATTTTGCCCTGGCCGGGTTCGAGGGGAAGCGCTTCCCGGACGAACCGGTGGATCTTGCGATTCGTGCCGAGCGCTTCCAGCTTGCCGTGCTCGATCCGTTTCTTCCGGCGTTCGACGAGTTCACGGGCCTGATGAATTGCGACCTGAAACTGCGGGGGACCTTCCGTGACCCGGTGTACGAAGGGCCAATTTCCGTCACGAACGGATCGTTTCTCTTTGAGCCGAACAACATCGCCTACGAGTACGAGGGAGAATTCCGGGCAGCGGGAAAACGCATCCAGGTCGTTCGCACCGGCGTCCGCAACGTTGAAGCGGACGCGCGGGACGGAAAACGGGGCGCGCTGACGATCACCGGTGATCTCGCGCTCCGCAACTTCCGGCCCGGCGATTTCAATCTGAATGTCACGGGCAATCTCCTCGTGGTCAAAGAATCGACACAACGCTCGACGCTGGAAATCTCGGGAGAGCTCTTTGCGGAGATCGAGCGCGGCGGCCTGCGGTTCACCGGGGAAATCGAGCATTCGCTGCTCCACGGAGCAGTGAATATCAGGAATTCCACCCTGGTGTTTCCTCCGTCGCAGGCACAGGTGGGCGAAGAGTCGGCCACCTCCGTCCCTGTCGTGTGGGTGGATGACACGACGAAGGTGACGGTGCGGAAGCGTCGTGCCGCCGAGCAATACTTCACCACCAGAAACGCCCCGGGCGGTGACGTGAGCCGGGAAGAAGAAACGCCGACTGTTTCTTTCATGGATGGACTCCAGTATGATCTGGAGATCGAAACCGGAGGCGGGACGACGACAATCGAGATGATTTTCAACCCGCTGACGGCGGAAAAACTCGTTGCCACGATCAACGGGCATTTCGCGATCCGCGGGGACAAGTCGCGCTGGTTCGGAGAGCTCACGGTCAGCCAGGCGTACTACAACTTCCTGAAGCGCTTCGATGCGGAGGGGAAGATTCGCTATGCCGGCGACTTCCTGAACCCGGAGCTGGACATTACGGCGACCTATCAGAACCGGCGCACGGTCCAGGATTCCACCGGGCGGGCCGACGAGAAAGTGGTGGTCATCTTCAAGATCACCGGCACCAAAAAGGAGCCGAAGATCGAGACGCAGATGAAGATTGACGACGTCGATTACGCCAATTACCATGGCCTGACGTCCCACGACGTCCAGTCGGACGCGATCCAGTTCGTGGTCTACGGGACGTTTCCGCTCACGCTGACGCAGCGCAACGAAGCGAACCCCGAACTCCAGAAGCAGATCGGTGCGTCGGCCCTGAGCGGTGCGGCATCCATGCTGACCGGAGCGCTGTCGGAGTTCCTCCGTACGCAGACAGGATTCATCAATTCGGTGGATATCCGGTACAGCGCCGACCGCGCACCTGAAATCCGGCTGAGCGGATCGGCATTGAAGGGGTACTGGCGGTTCGGGGGACGGTTCGTCGACGAGCCTCTGGCGAATGCGGACTTCAGCCTTCTGTATTCTATGGAAAGCATCTTCGGAGATCCCGCACTCCGGAATCTTATGTTTGAATTCGAGCGCCGTGTGGAATCAAGCTCGCTCCAGATTGCCGACTTCAAGCGGGTCAATTCGGCCCGGCTGTTTTATCGATTTTCTTTCTGAGGGGGTAGACCATCGCATCGTTGAAGAAACGTGTTTTGACCTTTTTGTCCCAGGATCCGGGAACCAGGGTCAGCCTGAAAGAACTCGCCCGGCATCTTGATGTGCAGGATCGCGACGAATATCACACCCTGCGTGAGCTTGTGGACGATCTCGGGCGCCGCGGCATTGTTGAGCTCGACGAGCGGAGCAGGATTGGATACGTTCGTCCTGACCGGGAAGAGAGCAGAAAAAAGCGCCCCGCTGAGCGCGGGCGGATTATCGGACAGTTGACGATCACCAAGCGCGGGCTCGGAATCGTCAGGCCTGCGGGCGCCGAGGGGGAGATCCTCATCGCCCCCAACTTCCTTCACACCGGTCTCCACGGTGATCTTGTCGCCGTCGTTCCGTTTGCCCGCAGGATGGCGCGGGGCCGCGCGGAGGGAGATGCGCCTCTCGAGGGGGAAGTGGTGGAGATTGTTGAACGACGCGTCCAGACGATCACCGGGACACTTCGTCGCAGCCGTCACGCGATGTATGTGGAGCCGGACGACGACCGGATTCCGCGCGACATCCAGGTCCGCCGCGAGAGCGCCCGCAAGGCGGAAGACGGCGACAAGGTGGTGGTGCGGCTTCTCCCGTGGACCAATGAACATCAGAACCCCGAAGGAACGGTGGAGGAAATTCTCGGCCGGGCGGGCGATGCCCGGGTTGAGGTGCTCAGCGTCGCGCGGGGTTTCGGTCTTCCCATGACTTTTCCGCGGGATGTTCTCCGCGAAGCGGAACACCTTGCCGCGGAGATACCGCAGGAGGAAATCGCGTCGCGCCTGGATTACCGCAGCGTCACAACGGTGACGATCGACCCGGAGGACGCGAAGGATTTCGACGATGCGCTCTCCTGCGAGTCGCTCCCGAACGGCCTGCTCCGTGTCGGGGTGCACATCGCCGACGTGAGTTACTATGTTCGCGAAGGGAGCGCGCTCGACGGGGAGGCGCTCGCGCGCGGCACCAGCGTCTATATGGTGAATGAAGTCGTCCCGATGCTTCCTGAGCGCCTTTCGAACGATCTGTGCAGTCTGAAACCCCGCAAGGACCGGCTGACGTTCAGCGTTCTGCTGGATGTCAGGCCGGACGGAGGGGTGGAGAACTACCGGATCACCCCGAGCGTGATCCACAGCCGGCGGCGGTTTTCGTATGAAGAAGTGCAGGAGATTCTCAGCGCGGGGAAGGGCGAGCATACCGATATCCTCCTGCCCCTGCTACGCGTGTCGCAGACCCTGATGAAACGTCGCCGGAAGAACGGCAGCATTGACTTCGAAACACCGGAGGCGAAATTCAAGTTCGACGCGCACGGGTTTCCGTCGGCGATCATCAAGAAGGTCCGGCTGGATGCGCATCGCCTGGTGGAAGAGTGCATGCTTCTGGCGAATGTCACGGTTGCGCGGCATGTCGGCACCGGAGGGAAAGAACCCATGCCGCTGATCTACCGCGTGCATGATGTGCCCGACCCTGTCCGGTTGCGCGAACTCGCCTCCTTCGTAAAGGGGTTCGGGTTCTCGCTGGACGCAAAGAGCGGCGTCACGTCCCGGGCGCTTCAGAAGCTGCTGGACCAGGTCAAGGGTTCGGAGGTGGAAGCGCTCATCAACGAGATCGCGCTTCGTTCGATGGCAAAGGCGGTCTATTCGGAGAAGAATGTCGGGCACTACGGCCTCGCGTTCCCGTGCTACACCCACTTCACCTCTCCGATCCGCCGCTACCCCGATCTGGTCGTTCATCGGCTCCTGAAGGAGTACCAGAAGCCCGTGTCGGTGCGCCGGCTCAACGCCCTGCAGGAGACCCTTCCGCCCATCGCCGAGCAATCGTCGATCCGGGAGCGGGTGGCAATGGAGGCAGAACGGGGATCCGTCAAAGTGATGCAGGCGGAATACATGAAACGCCACCTGGGAGACGAGTTCGAAGGGGTGATCGGCGGTGTCGCGAGCTTCGGGTTTTTTGTTGAAATCAATGATCTCCTGGTGGAGGGACTCATCCGGGTGCGGGATCTTGCTGACGATTATTACCTGTATGATGAACGCCAGTACGCCCTCAGGGGGCGTTCCCGGGGGCGGGTCTTCCGTCTGGGCGACAGGGTGCGTGTTCGGGTGGTATCGGTCAATCCGGCGGAACGGAAGATGGATTTCGAGCTGGTCGATGGATGAGGAACTTCTGGTTTTCCCATCTGTTTTAAGGGGTTAGGGGGGGCGGTCGAGTGGTTCAAACCATTGTAGGTCCTCCCGTGTCTATATAAAGATAGACCGCAAACCGACGAGAGTGTTGAAGGCAGGGGGTACTATGCAGACTACAAGAGGCAGGCTTGTCCGGGCCGCCGGCGCCGCGTCGCTGGCACTACTGATTTGCGTCGGATCGCTTTCCGCGCAGGACGAGGTCTTCGGGAAGAACAAGGTACAGTACAAGAAGTTCAACTGGTCCTTCGTTCAATCCGATCATTTTGACGTGTATTTCTCCGACGGGGGGTATTCTCTCGCGCAATTCGCAGCAGCAACTGCCGAGTCGTCCTATGCCTCTCTTGCGAAGCTGTTTCGCTACCAGCTCGTCAACCGTGTGCCGTTGATCATTTACAATTCGCACAACGATTTTCAGCAGACCAATGTCATCTCCGAGTATATGGAAGAGGGGATTGGCGGGGTCACGGAGCTGTTCAAGAACCGCGTTGTCCTTCCGTACGAAGGGGACTACAAGAAATTCCGGCACGTGATTCATCACGAGCTCGGGCATGCCGTCATCAACGACATGTTCTATGGCGGATCCATTCAGTCCATCCTCTCCAACAACATTACGCTTCAGCTACCCCTCTGGTTGAATGAGGGGCTGTGTGAGTACGCAGCGCTGCGCTGGGACACCAACTCCGACATGTTCATGCGCGACGCGACCGTTCACGAGTATCTCGTTCCCATACCGCAGCTCAACGGGTACTTTGCCTACCGGGGAGGGCAATCCGTCTGGTGGTATATCGCCAACAAGTACGGCGAGCAGAAAATCGGCGACATTCTCAACAGGATCAAGAGCACGCGGAGCGTGGAGGCCGGATTCCGCGGCGCCGTCGGGCTGGGGATCGAAGAGCTTTCCGAGCGCTGGCAGCGGGACTTGAAAGTGAACTACTGGCCCGACATCGCCAAGCGCGAGGATCCGACCGACTACGCGCGGCGGTTGACCGATCATCGGAAGGACGGGAGTTTCTACAACACGAGTCCGACGATTTCTCCTTCGGGCGACAAAGTTGCGTTCATCTCGAATCGCAATGATTTCTTCGACGTCTTCGTCATGAATGCCTCGGATGGTTCGAATCTCGAGAAACTGCTCGATGGTCAGCAAACCAGTACTCTGGAGGAGCTTCACCTCCTGACGCCGGGGATGAGCTGGTCTCCGGACGGCAAGCGGCTGGTGCTGGCGGTGAAGTCGGGAGAGGAAGACGCGTTGTTGATCATTGAGGTCGAATCCGGGGTGGAGGAAAAGCTGACCTTCGGCCTGGACGGGATTTTTTCTGTTGTGTGGTCTCCGCTCGGAGACAAGCTTGCTTTTGTGGGGAACAAGGAGCAGCAGTCGGACATTTTCATGTACGATCTGAAAAGCCGGATGTTGCTCAACCTGACGAACGATATTTTCAGTGATGCCACTCCCGCGTGGGCACCGGACGGCAGCTTCCTTGTCTTTTCCTCGGACCGGGGTGCGCACCTGAACGGGGAGGGTGTTGACATCCGGCGGGTGGACTATGGTCAGGCGGATCTCTACCGTCTGGACCCCTCGACCCGCCAGGTTTCCCGGTTGACCGACTGGGCGGGGAGTGACGAGATTTCTCCGGTCATCGGTCCCGGTGGGAAGAAGATGCTGTTTCTCTCCGACCGGAACGGCATTTCGAACATATTTGAAATGGATCTCACGACCCTGGCGTGGAGGCCGATCACGAATTCCCTGACCGGCCTGTACCAGCTGTCGCTTTCCAAGGATGGAACGAAGCTTGCGTTCTCGTCGCTTCATCGCGGCGGCTTTGATCTCTTTCTCATGCGCAATCCGTTTGAGCGCACGCAGAAAGTGGCCGATCTGGAGCCCACCAACTTCACCCGGATGCGCACACCGGCGCAGGCCGCATCGATCCCGGTTCCCGACTCGACCAGGAGAGGCGCAGCCGCATCGATCCCGGTTCCCGACTCGACCAGGAGAGGCGCAGCCGCAGTGATCCCGGTCCCCGACTCGACCAGGACAGCCGCAGTGATCCCGGTCCCCGACTCGACCAGGAGAGGCGCGGCCGCACTGGTTCCCTCGCCCGGGGATTCTCTCCTTGCGGCAAAGGACACGACGGGGCTCTACGGGAAGGGCATTCAGATCGATTTTAGCAATTACGTATTCAAAGAGACCGCCAGGGACAACGTCCCCATCGATTCGCTTGCGGGCCGGCTCCCGAAGATCGCCAACAATCTGGATGAGAACGGGAACTTCCGGGTCAACAAGTACAAACTGAACTTTACGCCCGACATCATTTACGGGAACGCCGGGTACGACACTTTTTATGGAGTCACCGGATCGACGATCATGGCGTTCAGTGACCTCCTGGGCGACCATCAGATCATCTTTTCGACCAATCTCCTGCTTGATCTCAAGAACAGCGATTACGGTCTTGAGTACTATTATCTTCCCAACCGGCTGGATCTGGGGTTTGGCGGATTTCACAGCGCACGTTTTGTTCTCATTAACGACCAGTACGGCGGGAGCCTGTACCGTTTCCGGACCTACGGAGCGAATGTGGCGGCGCTCTATCCGATCGATCGTTTCAACCGCCTGGAGTTCGGGTTGAACTGGTACAACATCTCTCGTGAGAACCTTGATTATCCGGACGATCCTTTCCAGCTGCGTACGGTGCTCGTGCCGCAGATCAGCTATGTGTACGATACGATTCTCTGGGGGTACACGGCCCCGATCAACGGCACGCGCTACCGTGTGAACGCATTCGGGACGCCGAAGCTCGGCGGCAACGGCCTGGAATTCGTGAATCTCACCGGCGACTACCGGACCTATCTGAGGCTGGGGCGCAGCTACAGTCTGGCGTTTCGCCTCGCCGGCGGCGGGAGCTTCGGGCAGAACCCCCAGAAGTTCATCATCGGGGGGGTCAGCAACTGGATCAACCGCACGTTTGAGGGGGGATACATCCCCCTGGAGAACGCCGAGGATTACATCTTTCTTCAGGTGGGCGTGCCGTTGCGCGGGTACAATTATAATGCGGCCATCGGTTCCCGGTATGGCATTTTCAATTTCGAGTTCCGCTACCCGCTCTTTGCCTTCCTGCAGGCGGGCCCTCTTCCCATCGGCCTGCAGAGCTTAGCCGGGGCGATGTTTTTCGACATGGGGGCGGCCTGGAACAAGGAGAAGCAATTCCGTGCGTTCGAGCGGGATGAAAACGGAAGCATCGTGGCGCGCGATCTCCTGATGGGGATGGGAACGGGAGCGCGGGTTTTCTTCCTGGCATTCCTGTTGAAGTTCGACGTGGCGTGGGCGTGGAGCGGGAGCAGTTTTTCGCCGCCGAAATACTACTTCAGTCTGGGGACGGATTTCTGACAGATCCGCAGCATGTTCGGGTGGCGATCTCCAGAAGCCCCCGCCGGTGATCCGGCGGGGGCTTTGTGCTTGCAGGAGATCAGTTCGTGGGGAGAGTGACGGTGAACGTGGAGCCTTTGTTGGGTTCGCTCTGGACGCCGATCGTGCCGCGATGGAGTTCAGCGATCCAGCGGGCGATGGAGAGTCCGAGGCCTGTGCCTCCCAGCTCTCGTGAGCGGGCCTTGTCCACGCGGTAGAACCGGTTAAAGATTTTTTCTTGTTCTTCTGCCGGGATGCCCATCCCGGTGTCCTGCACGGCGATCACCGCGCTTTCGTTGTGTCCTTCCAGCGACAGCGTAACCGTTCCCCCGTCGGGGGTATACTTGATCGCGTTGTCGATCAGGTTGAGGAGCAGCTGCCGCAACCGGAGCCGGTCTCCGACAATGGTGATCGGTTTGCCGGCGTGGAGCTCGACATGGATATTCTTTCGCTCGGCGAGGACCTCACTGTCTTCGTAGAGTTCATCCACGAGGGCTTTGAGGTCCACTTCGGAAAAGTTCGCGTGATATGTTCCCTGGTCGGCCTTGGCCAGCATCAGCAGGTTATCGATGATCGAGGTCAGCCGCATGATCTCTTCGAGGGCGCTTTCGAGGACGGTGCGGTATTCCTCCGGCGTTTTGGGGGTTCGGAGGGCCAGCTCGATCTCGCCGCGGAGGATGGTGAGGGGCGTGCGGAGCTCGTGGGACGCGTCGGCGGAAAACTGGCGGACCTGGGCAAACGACTGATGAAGCCGGTGAATCATGCCGTTGATAGTGACCGTGAGGCGTCCGATCTCATCGTCCACCTTCTTTGGTGGAATGGTCTGATCGAGGTTTTCGGCGGTTATCTGCCGCGCGCGGCGGGTGATGTCGTCCACCGGCTTGAGAGCCCGGCTGGCAAGGGCGAATCCGCCGAAGACGGAGGTGGTGAGAGCGATGGGGATCAGGACGAGGAAAATGAGGAACAGGCTGTCCAGCAGGTCGCGCAGCTCACCCAGGGGATAGCCGACGAGGTAGGTGAAGGCCTTCTCGTGGATTGCCGCCACGCGCACCTGTTCGTTGTTGAGCCACCCCATGGTGAGGTAGGTGAGATACATCGGGATTGTGTCGTTGACGATGATGCTGTCGGTGCCGAGATTATAGGAGCGGTACGTGAACTGTCCCCGTGCGTCCATGATCTGGATATACGTCTTTTTGCGGCTCCGGAGGGAGTGGTGGAACAGCTGGTTCCAGATCTCGTCGGCTGCTTCGACGGTGGCGGTGTCTTCGTTTGCCTTTTCCATCCCCGGAACCGGCTCGCGGGCCTTCTGGCGCACGATTGCATCGATCGAGCGGCGCCCTGGGCGGACGCGGCTTGCCTGCGGCTCGATGTAGTCGCGGACCCAGCGTACCTCGTAACGGAGAGACCAGTCGAGGTTTTCGGAGAGGGATTTGTTGGTATAGTAATACGTGAGCCCGCCGAAAATCAGCAGGGTGGAGAAGACGAGAAGGGTGTACCAGAAGGTCAGACGGACACGGATGGACTGAAACGGAAGCCCCACAGCGTTACTCCTCCCGGAGGACGTAGCCGACACCGCGCACCGTATGGATCAACCTGCGTTCAAAGCCGCTGTCGATCTTGTTCCGGAGGTGGTTGACGTACACGTCGATGAGGTTCGTGCCGGTGTCGAAATTGTAGTCCCAGATGTGTTCGGAGATGATTGTCCGGCTCAGGACGCGATCCTTGTTGCGGAGGAAGTACTCAAGGAGGGCGTACTCTTTTGCCGTCAGGTCGATCACCCGTCCGCGGCGATGGGCTTTATGGCTGACGGTGTCAAGCTCGAGATCGCCGCAGGTCAGGACCGTGGATTTCTCGAGTGCTCCGCGTCGGAGGAGGGAGCGGACCCGTGCGAGCAATTCGGCCACGGCGAACGGTTTGGTGAGGTAATCGTCCGCTCCGCTGTCGAGACCGGCGACCTTGTCTTCCGTCGCGGTCTTGGCCGTGAGCATCAGGATCGGTATGGTGATCCTGTTGCCGCGAAGACGGCGGGTCACGTCGATGCCGCTCATGCTGGGCAGCATCACGTCAAGAATGACGACGTCGTAGTTCTGCGTCTCTGCCATGACGGCCCCGTTTTCGCCGTCATAGGCGACGTCGACGGTGTAGTGCTCCTCCTCGAGGCCCTGCTGAATGAACCGTGCGACCTTCTTTTCGTCTTCCACAACGAGGATGCGCATGCGGGCAACATACACGATTTCGGCACAAGTTGCAAAATGGGGGTTCGTTGTATTCCAGAAGGATTTTGGCTATATTTTTTTCGTTCCGGAGGAGAAAACGAATGCGCATGTTCATTGTCGCGCTGGCCGTCAGCTGCACGCTTCCACTCGGCGGATGCGTCCGCACGATTGCCGTGTCCACGGTCGGCGGGATTGTCGATGATGGGTTCGGGGCATTCACGGAAGAATCGGATCTCGCGTTCGCCGAACAGGCGCTCCCCGCGAATGTGAAGTTGCTCGAGGTGATGCTGAGGAGCGATACGTCGAACGCGCGCCTGTTGCGGCTGCTCAGCGAAGGATACAGCAGTTATGCGCTGGCTTATCTGGAGGACACCGACCGGATGCGGGCGCAGGAGTTTTACCGGCGGGGAAAGGAGTACGCCATGCGCATTCTTCGCGAGGACAGGGATTTTGCGCGTGCGCTGGACGGGACGGTGGATGATTTGAAAGGCGTTCTGGAGACCAGGGGGCGGAGTGACGTCCCGGCCGCCTTCTGGGCCGCATTCGGGTGGGGGAGCGCAATCTATCTGAATCTTACCAATCCGGATGCGATTGCCGATCTCCCGAGGACGGAGGCGCTCATGGAGTTTGTGGCGCGTCAGGATTCCGGCTATTATTACGGGGGGGCGGACGTCTTTCTCGGGACCCTGTATGGCAGCAAGCCGAAAATGCTTGGAGGGGATCCGGTGAAGGCCCGGGGGCACTTTGAAAGGGCGCTTCGGATCAATCGCGGCGAGTTTCTGATGACCTACGTCTATTACGCCCGATCCGTGGCGGTGCAGACGCAGGACGAGGCGTTGTTCGACGAGCTCCTGGCGAAGGTCATTCAGGCATCTCCGGATGTTCTCCCCAGGGCCCGGCTGGCCAACCAGGTGGCCAAACGGAAGGCGGAATCGCTCCTGAACAGGAAACAGGAAATTTTTTGAACCAATGCGGAGACGAAACGTGAAACGGTGCCTCCTTCTCCCCATTCTCTGTCTGGCAGCGGCGCTGTGCGCGTTGCCGCAGCAGGGAAAAGCCCAGCAATATACGATCAAGTTTGCGACCCTCGCCACCGACGGGAGCACGTGGATGAACGTGTTCAAGGAGTATGACGCCGCCATCCGGAAGGAGAGCGGCGGGCGGCTGGGGTTCAAGATCTATGCCGGCGGCGTCCAGGGGGAGGACAAGGACGTGATGCGGAAGATCCGTCTTGGCCAGATTCACAGCGCGGGCATCACGGGGGTAGGGACGGGCGAGATATCGTCCAAACTCCGGATTCTCGACGCCCCGTTTCTCTTCCAGAACTACGACGAGGTCGATCACTTTCATTCGGTGATGGATGCGGAGCTGGACCAGGAGGTTCTGAACAACAACTTCGTGATGCTCGGCTGGGCGGAAGTGGGGTTTGTCTACGTCTTTACCAACACGCCTGTCCGCGGCGTCGCAGACATGAAGGACGTGAAGATGTGGATGTGGGAGGGGGACCAGATCGCGGAGGCGGCGTTCAAAGCCCTGGGCATCAAACCGATCCCCATGTCCGTCATAGACGTTCTCACCTCGCTCCAGACGGGCCTGATAAACGGGGCATACACCTCCCCGCTGGCCGCGCTGGTCCTCCAGTGGAATACCCGCGTGAAGTACATGATGAGCGCCCCGCTGGCCGATGCAAGCGGTGCCGTGGTGATCGCAAAGAAAAAGTTTGACGCCCTTCCCGCCGATCTGCAGGAGATTTTGCTGCGCAACGGCAGGAAATACATGGCGGACCTGACCCGCAGGAGCAGGGAAGAAAACGCCGCCTCGATTCAGACGCTCAAGAGGAACGGCATACAGTGGATCGAGGTGACGGACAAGAAGACCGTGCAGGATTTCCAGACCACAGGAAAGACGGCACGGCAGTCGCTTGTGGGGAAGCTGTATGACCAGGCGTTTCTCGATCGGGTGGAGAAAATTCTTACCGACTTCCGTGCCACGCGACGGACGCCGAAATGAAATTCCTTCGCGCTCTGTCGAATCTCCTCGTCCGGATCGAGACGGTCCTGCTGGTGTTGTTTCTCTCCGTGATGGTTGTGCTCGCCTTCGGCCAGGTTGTTCTCCGCAACGTATTCGGGACCGGGGTTCTCTGGATTGATCCGCTGGTCCGCCAGATGGTGCTCTGGGCGGGATTTATCGGTGCCGCGCTTGCGACCCGGGAAGACCGGCATATCAGCATCGACGCATTCACGAAGTTCCTCTCGCCCGGAACGAAGTCCATCATCAAGATCGTCACCAGCATTGCGGCCGCTGTTGCGACGTGCTTTCTCGCGGTGGCCGCATGGGGCTTTCTGCAGGAGGAAAAGAGTTCCGGCGGCGAGCTGTTCCTGGGCATCCCTTCCTGGGTCGGTTTGCTGATCCTGCCCGCCGGCTACGCGCTCATCATGATACACTTCCTTGTCACCGCGGCGGAGCGTGCGGTGGAGCGATTCGGCCCCGCCGGCGGGGCATCGGGAGGATAGGGCATGAGCACGATTCTCTGGGGATTCCTTCTTGCCGTGCTGGCGCTGTTCGGGGCGCCGCTCTTCGTCATCTTCGGTGCCGCTGCCATGCTGGCGTTTGCGGGGGCGGAGATCAGCCCGTCGGTCATCATGGTGGACCTCAACCGGATCTTCACGAATCCGACGCTGGTTGCCATTCCGCTCTTCACGTTTGCCGGGTATATGCTGGCGGAGAGCAAAGCCCCGACCCGTCTGGTCAACCTTGCGCGGGCCATTTTCGGATCCATTCCCGGCGGTCTGGGCGTGGTGACGCTGGTGACCTGTGCGCTCTTCACCGCGTTCACCGGGGCGAGCGGTGTAACAATCATTGCTCTGGGAGGATTGCTCTATCCTATTCTCTTGAAGGAGCAGTACCCCGAGCGGTTTGCCCTGGGGCTGGTGACGACGTCGGGAAGCCTCGGATTGCTTTTTCCCCCCAGCCTGCCGTTGATCCTGTACGGGGTTGTGGCGGCGATCAGCGTCGATAAGCTCTTTGCCGCGGGTCTCGTGCCCGGACTGATTCTCCTTGTGGTTCTCTCGGCGTATGCGATTCAGCGTGGTGTGACGTATAAAATTCCCCGTACATCATTTCAGTGGCCGAACGTCCGGTCGGCCGTTCGCGCTGCGATCTGGGAACTCCCCCTCCCCGTCGTCATCATCGGGGGGATTTATTCCGGGACATTCACGGCGACGGAGGCGGCCGCGGTGACGGCATTCTACGTTTTCATCGTGGAATTTTTCGTGTACCGGGATCTTTCATTGAAGAAGGATCTTTCCCGGGTGATGAAAGACAGTATGCTGTTGGTCGGCGCGATTCTGATGATCATCGGCGTCGCCATGGGTTTGACCAATTACCTTATCGATCAGGAAGTGCCGGGAAGACTCTTCGACTTTACCAGGGAGTTTATCACGAGTCCCGCGATGTTTCTCGTGGTGTTGAATCTCTTCCTCATCGTCGTCGGGATGATGATGGACATCTTTTCGGCGATCATCGTGATCGTCCCTCTCATCAAGCCGATCGCCCAGGCGTACGGCATCGACCAGGTGCACCTGGGTATTATTTTTCTGACCAATCTGGAGATCGGTTATCTGACGCCTCCCGTGGGTCTCAACCTCTTCATTTCGAGTCTCCGGTTCGGACGGCCGGTCTTTTCGGTGGTACGGGCGACCCTTCCGTACATCGGTATCCTCCTGGTGGCGCTGCTGCTGATAACCTACGTGCCGGAGCTCAGTCTCTGGATGGTGCACGCGCTGAATGTAAAGTAGGACTACGGCGTGGTGGGGATCTGCAGGGGCTGTTCGAGGGAGGTGGTACCGGTGCGCAGGCGGAGCGTATAGACTCCCGGTGCGAGACGAAGAGCGTCCATGCCGAGGATATGTGTCCCTTCGGGCTCCTGACGATCCAGGAGTACCGCGACAACCGAATCCCTCCCCTCAATTCCCATCTGCAGGATCTCCAGGGTCACATGCGCAGGCACCGCAATGCGGTAGGCAAGCAGGGAGGGCGTTCTTTGCCCTTGCCCGAAGGCAGCGGAAAGCGCGGTTATATTGGAGAGTTTCCCCCTCAGGGCAAGGAGTTCCCGTACAACGCCGCTCCCCATCGTGGAGGGATCGCTCTCGTTGTTGAATTTATCGAGGGCGGTGACGGCGTAGTAGTAGGTAAAGCCGGACGGGACGGTGACGGTATCGATGTAGTGGTTCAGGGATCCCGGGATAACGGCGACGATGTTGGAGGAGAAATCGATCCGTGGGGGAGCCGGCGAGCTTCGATAGATCACGTACCATCGGGCGCCGTCGCCGTCGGCTGCTTTCGGTGCGTGGATCCATTCGAGGTGAAAGACGTTTGTCTCCATCTCTGCCACCGCGAGGTGCGATGGCGGGAGGGGGGGGAGGGAATCCTTCCACGTCATCGGCGGGATGAGCGCGGGAGCGTCGTAGCGTCCGCCGAACATATCCAGGGAGCGGATGTTCTCGAGCCTGAAGTAGGCCTGTCCGGCAGTGCCGGCGAGGCGAGCGAGGTCGATCTGGCTCGGGATTTCGCGGAACACTTCCGGTTTGTACGCCCCGATGCCGGCGTAGATATGACGGACTCCGGCGCCTCGCTGCCAGCGCTGGATGAGCGCGGCAAAGTCGGGATCTCCGTGCGACGTGCCGATGTCCCAGTAGATCTGCGGTGAAAGATAGTCATGCAAACCCGCACGCAGCCATGCTTCGGAATCCTGATAGACCGCCTGCGGGCTTCCCAGAGTACGGGATGCCGGGTCTGTTTCATAGACTCCGAGGGGCGAGGATCCGATCTTCAGGTTCGGGCGGAGAGTGCGGGCGCGTGCGGCGAACTCGCTGACGAACCGCGTAACGTTCGAACGGCGCCAGGCGTCGCGGTCCATGCCGTTTCCGTGGCGGCGATAGGAATCCTGATCCGCGAATGTGCGGCCGGGGTAGCGAATGAAATCGAAATTGATGCCGTCCAGCGCGTACTTCTGGATGAGATCGGAAGCCACGTCGAGGAGATAGCGGGTAACGCCGGGGACGCCCGGGTCTAACCAGACCTCTCCTTCGTCAGGGACCGTCCACTGGGGCTGGGCACGCGAGATATGGAGGGGGGTGCTGGCGGCGACGGGATTGGGACCCCGGACCTTGTAGAGATTGAACCATCCGTGTACTTCCATGCCCAGCGCATGCGCCTCAGCAAGAAGGAATGTGAGGGGATCCCAGCCGGGGTCCTTGCCGAGGGTGCCTGTCAGGTTTTCCGCCCAGGGCTCGAATGCGGAGCGGTAGTACGCATCGCCCCGTGCGCGAACCTGGAAGAAAATCGTATTGAAGTGGGCGCGGTGGAGATCGCGGATGAGGGCACGGAGGGAATTCTGCTGCGCTGCGCTCTCGGTGGTGCGGGGCCAGTCGAGCCCGGCGGCGGTGGCGATCCAGACGGCACGGAGCTCGAGCTTTGGTGGCGGCAGAAACTGCGCGGGTGCGGACGTCATCAGGAAGGAAAAAGAGACAGCGAGGAAACCGCAGATGCGCACAGGTTGCCGGGAGAGTGTGAACGATCTGAAAATATAAAGAGGAGGGGAGCGAGAAGCAATCATCCCGCCTCCCTTCGAGCGGAGGCGGGATGACGGAGGGTCACTACTTCAGGAGTGCAAGCTTGCGAATTGCCGACCGGGCCCCTGCGGTGAGGCGTGCGATGTACACGCCGCTGGCGAGTCCCTCTGCGGTATACGGTACGCGATAGGAGCCGGCAGACTGGGTGGCGTTTATCAGGGACGCCACAACGCGGCCGTTGAGGTCATAGACGGTCAGCGTCACGTGCCCGGAGGAGGGGAGCGAGTAGGCAATGGTCGTTGCCGGATTGAACGGGTTCGGGAAGTTCTGTTCCAGGGCAAAGGCTGTCGGTGTGTTCTCCTCAACCGATGCGACAGAGGCGACGGTGATGGTTCCGTTCGTTGCGTGCGCCCAGGATCCGGCAAAACCGCCCGAGACGCCGGTGGCGTAGAGGGTCACGGTTCCGGGCGAGGAGGGAGCAGTGAGCGTGAACACGTAGGTTCCCGTTCCTGCGGAGGGTTGGGTAAGCTCACCGTTGAGAGCTTTCAGGCGGAGGATCGGCGCGAGTGTTCCCGATGAGGAAGCGATATCTACTCCAGTTGTCGACCCTGCGACGATGACGGTGCACTGTGCTGAGGCGGAGGTGTTCATTGCCGCCGGGTATTTGATCGTCACACTTGCATTTTGCGTCGCGCTTGTGTGACAGCTACCGCATCCGGCGGCGTTTGTCTTCAGCGTATATCCGGAAACACCATTTCCCCGTCCCAGCGCCGCAGCCGAGAGAACGGCGAGCGTTGCCATCGTGGCGACCAATGTCCTTCCGGGTGTCATAGTTCACTCCTCCTTCAGGTATTGTATCTATTCCAGAAATCACTAAAGAACCGGCTGAATCGATAGTGTTGCTTAATTCCTCATATTCGTGATATTATACGAGATACTAGATATTTTTCTGTCATTTTGCAATATGTTTCAGCAATACTCGCTTGACATTTGGCCGTTGGATATGCCTCGTTAGCGAGTTATATTTCAAGACTTATGGCGAAGACACATTCCAAGTACGTCTGTCAGTCGTGCGGATACGAATCAGCCCGTTGGACCGGGAAGTGCCCGAATTGCGGGAGCTGGAACTCGTTTATTGAGGAGTTGATCGCACAGAAAGCTCACGGGCGCGCAGTGGGGAAGTTTGACCGGAAAGGGAGCATGCCGGTTCCCATCACCGAAGTGGAAGTTTCGCCCGAGCCGAGGATTTCCACGCGAATTCCCGAGCTGGACCGTGTCCTGGGGGGGGGCATCATTGCGGGATCCGTCGTGCTGGTCGGGGGCGACCCCGGCATTGGCAAGTCGACCCTGATGATGCAGATGGCATCGGCGCTTCCCGACCGTGTTGTGCTCTATATTACTGGAGAGGAGTCGGTTCATCAGATCAGGCTCCGTGCGGAACGTCTGGAAATCAAGCCGTCAAAAAATCTTCTTCTTCTTGCCGAGACCAACATCGATGTTCTCGACGAGCTCCTCCGGAAGGTTGACCCCGATCTGGTGATCGTGGACTCCATCCAGACGATGTTTCACCCCGATTTTGAGAGTGCGCCGGGGACCGTCAGCCAGGTGCGTGAAGCAACGGCGTTTTTTGGCCGGTTTGCCAGGGCCCGCAGTGTTCCTCTCTTCCTCATCGGACACGTGACCAAGGAGGGGGTCATTGCCGGACCCAAGGTGGTCGAGCACATGGTGGACACGGTTCTTCAGTTTGAGGGAGAGCGGCACTACGCCTATCGCATCCTCCGTGCGATGAAGAACCGTTTCGGCTCGACGAATGAGATCGGCATCTTCGAAATGCACGACGGTGGTTTGCGGGAAGTGGAGAATCCTTCCCGCGTTTTTCTGTCGGAGCGGACCTCCGGTGCCTCCGGCTCAGCGGTGGTCGCCGGAATGGAGGGAAGTCGCCCCCTCCTTCTCGAGGTGCAGGCGCTTGTTGCGCCCACCAGCTACGGCGTTCCCCAGCGGAGCGCGACCGGTTTTGACGCGCGGCGTCTTCAGATGCTCCTTGCGGTTCTGGAAAAGCGCGTCGGTATCCATGTCGGCCAGTTCGACGTCTTCGTCAATGTGGCCGGCGGCATCCGGGTGGAGGAGCCAGCAGCGGACCTGGGGATGGCCGTCGCCATCGTCTCCAGTTTGAAGGATATCCCGGTTGATTCGGGTGCGGCGGTTATCGGCGAGGTGGGGCTTGGCGGGGAGATCCGGTCCATCCATCAGGTGGAAAAGCGGATGACGGAGGCGGCGACGCTGGGATTCTCCCGGGTGATCGTTCCGCGGAACAATCTCCGCGGCAAAGCGTTTCCTGAGACCATCGAGGTCATTCAGGTTGAGACCATTGATCGTGCGCTTGCAGTTCTTCTTGGCGGGTGAACCGGGTCCATGACTTCTCTTCTTCTGAAAGCGGGCCGCATCGTGACGATGGATCCCGCCCGGCGGGTGATCACCGGCGGTGCCGTGCGCATTGAGGGGCAGCGCATCGCGGCGGTGCTGGACGCCGGGGAACTCCGATCTCTCCCGCCGTTCGCGGGCGAGGTGGTCGATGCGCCGCACGCAGTGATCATTCCAGGGTTTGTCCAGACGCATCTGCACCTCTGCCAGACGCTGTTTCGCGGACTGGCGGACGATCTTCCGCTTCTCGACTGGCTCCGGCTTCGCATTTTTCCGCTTGAGGCGGCTCACACGCCCTCCTCCATGTACGCGTCGGCGCGCGTGGGGCTGCTGGAATTGATCGGTTCCGGAACCACGACGATCATGGATATGGGGAGCATCGCGCACGAAGAGGAGATTGTCCGGGCGATCGGTGAGTCGGGGATGCGCGCCTTTGTCGGGAAGGCGCTGATGGACATCAACGAACCGTACCCGCGTTTACAGGAGCCGACGCGGGTTGCGATTCGCTCGGCGGCAGAGGAGGCGAAGGCCTGGCACGGCAGTGCGGGGGGGCGGATCATGTATGCGGTGGCGCCCCGTTTCGTCCTGTCGTGTACCGACACCCTGTTGCGCGAGGCGGCCGCGCTGGCTGCCGACGTGCCGGGAGCGCTCTTGCACACGCATGCCGCGGAGAATCGTGCGGAGCTTGATGCGGTGCACCGGCGGTGCGGGATGGAGAACATCGAATACTTCGGCCGCCTGGGGATCCTCGGCGCGAACACCTGCCTTGCGCACTGCATATGGCTCCAGGATCGGGAAATCGATCTTCTTGCGGAACGAGAATGTCGTGTTCTCCACTGCCCGTCCTCGAATCTGAAGCTCGGGTCGGGAATTGCGCGCATCCCGGCCATGCTGCAGAAGGGGATTCTCGTGTCGCTCGGCGCGGACGGGGCGCCCTGCAACAACATGCTGGACATGTTCGAGGAGATGCGGCTGGCGGCACTTCTTCAGAAGCCGCTGCACGGCGCTGCGGCGATGCCGGCCGCGGACGTGTTTGCGCTGGCAACGGTCGGCGGGGCAAAGACGCTCGGGCTTTTCCACGATATCGGAAGTATCGAAACGGGGAAGAAGGCGGACCTCGTTTTGCTGGATCTGCGCAAACCATGGAACCCGCTTCAGCCGGATGGATCCGGTGATGTGTATTCCGCCATCGTGTACTCGGGCCGGCCGGCCAATGTTGATTCGGTTCTGATCGACGGCGCGTGGGTGTACCGTGGTGCGGAGTACCCGCATCTGGATCCTGAACGGATTATCGCCGACGCGCGGGCTGAACTCGTCAGAGTACTTCAACGCGTGGAATGGACATCGTGAAGATTCTTCTCGCATCGCAGAACAAGAACAAGGCGGAAGAATTCCGGGAACTTTTGCGCGGGCTCCCGGTGGAACTCCTGGCGCTCGATGCGTTTCCCGGGGTGGGTCCGATCGAAGAAGACGCACCCACGCTGGAAGGAAATGCGCTCAAGAAGGCGCGTGAGGTCTTCCGGCTGACCGGGATCCCTGCGCTCTCGGACGATACGGGGCTGGAAGTGCGGTTTCTCTATGATGCGCCCGGCGTCTTCTCCTCGCGCTTTGCCGGGCCGTCTGCGACGTACGCGGAGAACGTCAGGAAACTTCTGCGGACGATGCGCGGTATCCCGCCACGTCGACGCGGCGCGCGCTTTCGCTCCGTTCTGGCGTTCATTCCTGCGGCGGGCCAGGCGGAGATTGCGGAGGGAATTGTCAATGGCGTCATCCTGGAATCTCCGCGGGGCACGGGAGGGTTCGGGTACGATCCCGTTTTCCTTCCGCATGGCCACAGCAAAACGTATGCGGAGATGGATCTGGCGGAAAAGAACCAGGTGAGTCACCGGGCGCGGGCGATGGAACGGATGAAAGAGATCTTGCGGACATACGTCTGAGGTCCCTTCGTGTTGACCTTTCCCCATTTCATACGTACTTTGATCAATGCAATTCGCAACGGATCGGCGCAGGCCCGCCTGGACGTACTCGACCCGCGGTGTTCTGTGGCATCTGCAGACCGGCTCGCCGGAGTTCCTGGTCGGCGAAGACCGGATTCTCGATGCGAAAGAGGTTTCTTTTTTCTGCCTTGACCGGAAGACGGGGGTCCCCCGATGGGAGGGTCTCATCCCGGATGATCGATGGTGGAGCGGCATTGAGGCGGTGGCGGGAGGCCTCGTGTTGCTTCATGGATTTGCGAGTCCCGACATGCCTCTCCACCGCGGCCTTACCGCAGTGGATCTTGGTTCGGGCGCGGTGGTCTGGAGTCGTCCGGCCGTTCGATTTCTTCGCGTGGAAGGTGATGCGATTGTTGTCGTGAAGGACGGGTGGGAGGGGGGAAGTGTGGGGCGGTTGGAGATAGGGACCGGAGCGACGCTGGGGGAGGCGGAACGTCTCCGCCCGCCCGTCGGAGTTGCCGGCCGGCGTGATCCTCAGACCCGATTGCCGCAGCCGTTTGTGGAGACAGCAATCGAGGATGCCGTGCTTCTGGCCGCCATCCGGTCCGTGATTCCGGAGACAGTGAGGCCGGAATCGATCGTTGGGGTGCGGTGGGATGATCACTACGTCCTGAGCTACTGCGAGCCATGTTCGGACCGAGCCGGTGAGGAATCCGGTTTCCGGTCGTCTCTCGTAGTTCTGGGGGGTGTGCGATGGGCGCCGCTCTTTCTGGATGTTTTGCAGGAAGCGGTCGCTGCGATTGCCGCGGAGCCCTTTTTCTGTCAGGAGGGGATACTGTATTTCGTGAAAGAGCGTTCCACCCTCGTGGCAGTTCCGCTCCGGGTGCCTTGAATCAATGCCGGATGGTCGCGCATGAAACTGAGTGTTAAGAAAGTTGATGCCTTCACCGAGACCCCCCTCACAGGGAATCCGGCGGGTGTCGTGGTCAAAGCCGACGGCCTGACGCCGGAGCAGATGCAGGGCATCGCCCGGGAGATGTCGGTACCCGAGACCGCGTTTGTCCTGACGCCGGGCCTGCCGGGGGCTGACCTCAGGATCCGGTGGTTCACGCCTTCCGTGGAGGTTCCGCTGTGCGGCCACGCGACGATCGCGGCTTTTCATGCGCTGGCGGAGGACGGGCTCCACGGGATGAAGGGGCTCGGAACGTTCACGTTCAGCGTTGAGACGAAGTCGGGCATTCTCCCCGTCTCCGTGGAAAAGACACGCAACTCGATTATGGTGCAGTTCGGGTTACCTCTCCCGGAGTTTACGCGTGCCGGGCAGTTCAAGCTCGACATCATGCGTATTCTCAATCTTGCGCTGGAGGAGTTCGAGAACAGAATGCCGATCGTCATGGACCGGTATCTCTACGTTCCGGTCAGACGTCTTCACACGGTGTTTGCCCTCAAACCCAACATCTTTGCGATGGCCCAGTTCCTGGCGAACCGGGGGCTCCATGGTGTCTCTGTGTTCACTACCGAGACCGTCGACCGCGGATCGGCAGTCCATTCCCGCTTCTTTGCGCCGTCGGAGGGGATCAACGAAGATCCCGTCACCGGATCCGCAAACGGCCCTCTGGGTGTTTACCTGTTCGAGCGTGGTGAAATCGATGCCGGGACGGATCAGGTCTCGATGATCGGCGAACAGGGCGATGCGATCGGTCGGCCCGGCCGGGTGATGATCAGCCTGACCGTGGCCGGTGACCGGGTCCTTTCGGTCCGCATCGGAGGGCGTGCGGTCACCGTCCTTGACGGGGAAATGACTCTCGGGTAGAATGGCGTGCCGGGCTATTCCTCCGGAGTCACATCGCATTGTCATCCGCCCGTCCGGTTCCACCCCCTGTATGAGGCAGCACGATGACCCTTGAAGCATTGCTGTTTCTTCTTGTTCTCCTCGCGGCGCTTGGAGTGTTTGCCCGGCAGGGAGTGACTCTGCTGCGCCGCATCAGGCAGGGGAAGACCGACAACCGCTTCGATCATCCGCTGTATCGCCTCAGCATTGTCCTGAAGGTCGCCTTCGGCCAGACCAAACTCCTGCGCGAACCGCTTGCCGGAATTCTGCACTTCTTTATCTTCTGGGGATTCGTAATCCTGCTCGCGGCGGTCGCCGAGTCGATTGGCGAAGGCCTGGGTTTTTCCCTCTCGTTCCTGGGTCCGCTCTACCCGCCCCTTGTTTTCGTTGAGGAATGCGTCGGGGTTCTGGTCGTTCTCGCCGTGATGGTGTCGATCCTGCGGCGGCTGATCGCCCCGCCACAGCGCTTGCGGGTTGAAGGGCATTCCAAGTGGGACGCCGTCCTGATTCTCGGACTCATCCTCATGGTGATGGTGACCATGTTCGGGCAGAATGCCGCGCGGATGCTGCTGGGGAGGGGCGAGGCGAACGAAGCGCGGATCATCTCCTCCGTCCTCGCCGGGATCTTTGCGGGGGTCGGCCTGGATGGCGTCGCAACGTGGTTTCATCTCTTCTTCTGGGGACACATGCTGTCGGTGCTGGGGTTCCTGAATTATCTCCCGTCCTCCAAGCACCTCCATGTCATCACCTCCATCCCAAACGTCTACTTCTCAGACCTGGGTCCGCGGGGATCCCTGAAGCCCATTAACCTGGCCGATGAGACGGCCACCAAATTCGGCGCGACCGACGTGGTCGACCTGACGTGGAAACAGATCCTGGACGGCTACACCTGCACCGAATGCGGGCGGTGCACGTCGGTCTGTCCTGCCAACACCACCGGGAAGCTGCTGAACCCGAAGAAGATAATTGTTGATGTGCGTGCGCGGGCGACGGAACGGGAGGGTGCGGCGGAGCATCTCTTGCTCGATAATTTCATCACCGAGCAGGAACTCTGGGCCTGCACGACCTGCATGGCCTGCGTGCAGGAATGTCCCGTCATGATCGAGCATGTGGACACCATTGTTGATCTGCGCCGGGGGCTGGTGTTGAACGAGTCGCGGTTCCCGGCGGAACTCCATGCAACGTTCTCCAACCTTGAGCGGAATTTCACTCCGTGGGGATTCGGCCATGCCAGCCGTGCCGACTGGGCGGAGGGGTTGAACATACCGCGCATGGCGGACGTTGGACGCGCGGATGTTCTGTTCTGGGTAGGGTGTGCGGGCGCGTACGATGCGCGATACCAGAAAGTTGCCAGGGCATTTGCACAGTTGCTGACCCGGGGAGGCGTGAACTTTGCAATCCTTGGAACCGAGGAGAAATGCACCGGCGATCCGGCACGGCGCATGGGGAATGAGTATCTGGCACAGACGCTTATCACGGAGAACATTGCGACGTTGAACAACTACGGTGTACGGAAGATCGTTGTCACGTGTCCGCACTGTCTCCAGGCACTCGGGAAGGAATATCGCGCATTCGGCGGCACCTATGTGGTGGAGCACCACACCGTTTTTCTCCGCCGGTTGATCGATGAAGGAAAGCTGACGCTGAGCGATCATCAGAAGGCGCGGATTGCATTCCACGATCCGTGCTACCTGGGACGGTACCATCAGGAGTACGACGCTCCGCGTGATGTCCTGTCGATGATCGGGGGAATCGAGCAGAGGGAGATGAAGCGGTCCCGCGACAGGAGCTTCTGCTGCGGGGCGGGTGGGGGGCGGATGTGGATGGAAGAACGGGAAGGGAAGCGCGTCAACATCGAGCGGACGGAGGAGGCGCTTGCGACCGGCGCTGATGTCATCGGCACGGGGTGCCCGTTTTGCATGACGATGCTCACGGATGGCGTGAAGGCAAAAGAGAAGCCGGAGAGCGTTGCCGTGAAAGACATCGCCGAAATTGTCCTCGAGGCATGCCGGTCCTGATGGGCCGCTCGGGGGTTCCGGGCCTCGATCTCCGGGGGCGTATCGCATTCGGTCGGAGCATTTCTCCCGGGCGATCTGCATTGCACGGAGGGGCGGTCCGGCCCTCCGTTGAGAGCCACGGCTGCGCTGCACGAGGGTGGGTGCTCTGTGCGCCGGCAGGAATGTTTGTACGGGGACGGCGGTTGGTGAGGAAAAGCCCGTAGGATACGGGCGGGATGGAGGAATTATGGATACGCGCTGCGTTCCGCTGGAGATTATCGCCGAGTTGAATGGCCGGCTCTTCAAGAACTGTTGCGACCAGGTGACGGATGCCGTGGCAGGTCGTCGGCTGAGCGAGGTCACCAGCAGTTTTCTTTTTGTGGCCTGTCATATCGTGGATGCCCGTTCGTATGTCGTGGGGCTTGTTGGTGGCGCGGCCGATCTTCCGGTGGTCGGTCGCCTGCGGTCGGTCCAGAGGCTCGAGGATCTGCCAGCCCCGCCAACCATTGCAGAACTGCTGGATGCCTGGGATGTCCTGACGACCTCGTTCCTCAAATGTCTGCCGAGGCTTTCCGCTCAGGACCTGAATCGCGAAAGCGGAGACAAGGTACCGGTACGCGACAGATCTGTTTTCGGGACGATGACGTTCCTTCTGCAGCATGAGTCGTATCATCTCGGCCAGCTGGCGATGCTCAAAAAGCACCTGACCGGGGCGGCAATGAAATACTCCCAGTGAAACTACCTCCTCGGCAACAGCTCGTCGGAATCGTTACAGGAGCCTCGAGCGGCATCGGACGGCAAATAGCCCTGCTGCTTGCGCGGAGGGATGTCCGTGTCGTTCTTGCCTCACGGGACGTTCCACGGCTGGAGGAGTGCGCGAAGGAAATCCGCGTCGCGGGAGGAGAGGCCACGGTCATCCCCACCGATGTCGCGGACGCCGCGCAGATCCGGAGGCTCGTGCAAGAAACCATGGCGCACTACGGGAGAATCGATCTCTGCGTGTGCAACGCCGGGGCGTATATCCGGGGGAGAATCAAAGACGTTTCGCCCGAGGATCTGGAAGCAAGTCTCCGGGTGAATTTTTTCGGATCGGCGTTGCTTATCCGGGAAGTTCTTCCGCTCATGCTTGCACGGGGATCCGGCCACATTGTCGCGGTCACATCAGTGGACGGGAAGAAGGGTCTCCCCCTGGACGGGCCTTATGTAGCCGCCAAGGCGGCACTGACGGGGTACATGGACGTTCTCCGGCAGGAAATGCGCGGAAGCGGGGTGGGAGTGAGCACGGTCCTTCCGGGTCGGGTGGATACGGCGATGATCTCCCATCTGCGGGTACCGCCGATCTCGGCCAAGATTACCGGTGCGCGGGTGGCGCGGGCGGTGGTTCGCGCGATCGAGCGCAACCGGGCGGAGCTCATTATCCCGTTTTCCGGCCCGAAATTCCTTGTGGTCGTCAGTGCGGTGTCGGCGCGGGCCGGAGATTTCCTTACGCGTTTGTTCAAACTGGAAGGCGAGGAGAAATCTGGCTAAATTACACTTTGCTATGAAGGGACCCTCCTTGTTCAGGCATCTCCCTGTTGACGATGCCATCCGAATCCTTGCCCTGAAGACGCAGGTGCCGATGACGCCGGAAACCATGGCGGCAGGGCTCCGCGTGACGTTTTTTCCTGTTCTTTCCGCCTCCGAGGGGCTCCGTACTTTTGCTGATCGGTTGCGCGATGCCCTGGTGGCTGCCGGCGTGCAGGTTCTTCCGTATGCCGGGGCCATGGACCCCGCCCGGCGCGGGAAGTTGCAGGAAAACCTGGTGATCATCGCGACGGGCGATCTGCAAACCGGCAACCTTCCGGTCAATCATGTGCAGAATTTGCGGACGACCACCGTCGTGGGCATCGTCGAGGGTCCGTGTCCGGCGGAAGAAGAGACGACCGACCAGGAAAAGCTGGACAAGATTGTTCGCACGTTGACGTGGAGTATCGTTCAGGTGGCGATTTATGTCGATCGGAAACGCTGGACCATAACCACGATGAATGGTGCCGTCATCCCCTGTGAGCTGACCGGACCGTTTGCCCGGGACGTCCTCGAGCTTCTTATCCCGAAACTTGCTGCACCGGTTGTCCCGCCCCATGCGTCGGACTTCGATGTGCGAAGCGGCGTGCTGGATCTCGCCGGTCCGGAACTGCTTCCCTACGTCGAGGATTTCGTACGGAGCGGACCGTTGTGGGAGCGGACGGGTCTCCTCCTTTTTCACACCTCGATGGAACAGCTGGAATTCCGGAGCGCGTTTTACAAGCGAATCGCCGCCGCCTATCTGGATCACCGGTCGGGAATGAGCTATGGATTTCTCGCCCGCCAGATCGCCCTCTCCTATCGCCCCGCGTGGATGGAAGAGGTTCCCCCGGAGAGTGTTCTCCTGACCATTGCCGGGCAGGCGCTTTCGCTTGCAGTGCCGGAGGCATGGGTGTTGACCACCCGGAGCGGGTGCGACAAGTCGCATATTGACCCTGCCAGAGACCTGCTGCTGATGGGATTGAGCGGCGGAAAGGTTGTGCTTGCGACCCCCAGGGGACTTGACCGTCATATAGATTCGAAGCCATCGTACGATACGCTCACCATTGTGGCTCATGCTCTTGCCAATGCGCTGGTGGCGCAGGTGCTGGATGTGCTCCGTCCCGGGGCAGGATTCAGCACGATGCTCCGGAGCACCGGGGCCGCGCTTGCGCACTGGCACGGCTCCATTGCTTCCGATGCGGTGCCGGACGGGTATATTATCCACGGGGCGGCGAATCCGCCGGTGTCGTGTTCCACGCGGCAGGCGGCGCTTTTCGCCTTTACGGGAAAGCTCGGCGCACTCGAAGAGAGTTTTGGCAACAACAGCTCCTTTGAAGGAGATATTCATATTGAACCGCATCACGGGGTGAACGTTACCGGGCCATCGCTGCTCCACCTTGCGCGATGGGCGATGGAGCGCGTCTGCGGTGTTCACCCCGACACGGGCCCCCTTCGTCAGGCGGCAGCGCAATGAGCACCGTAACGATTGTTTCACTGATCGCGGGTCTTCTCCTCCTGTTCGTTGGGAGAAAAGCCCTCTGGTTCTTCCTGGGTCTGGCCGGCGTTGCCGTCGCCATCGCTTTCCTACCACGGTATTTCCCAGAATTCGATCAGAAGACGCTCCTGATCGTTTCGCTGGTTGCGGGAGTCCTCGGGGGTGCTCTGGCATTCGCCCTTTCAAAGGTGATCGTCTGGGTGGGGGGGGGTATTGCGGGGGGATATCTTGGCGTGATCGCCTGGCAGACTCTTGTTCCGGGTCTGGCATTTCCGTGGGTCGCGGCGGTTATCGGGGGAATCCTCGGGATGCTGGTGGCGAAGTTTCTTTTCGAGTCGGTTCTTGTCATCACCTCGTCGGCGATGGGAGCGGCGCTTCTTGTGCATTGTACCGGTCTGGAAGGGGCGCCCGGGCTGGTTGCGCTGTTCGTCCTGACGGCCGCCGGGATCATCGTTCAGGGTCGGTTGTGGCCCGGTTCCTCCGCGAAGAAGTCTTCGGGAGAGAAGGGCGAGTAGTTCAAGAGAGGAGTACACTTTCGTAATGTCCATCGTTCAGAAGATTCTCCACTGGTTCCGCGGGCCGCGGGGGGAAGAGCGGCGTCAGGAGGGAGTGCGTGAGGAGGGGCCGTGGAACATTTCCCGCTTTCGTGTTGCTCCGGCGGAAGGGAAGACCCGGTTTCACGATTTGCCGATATCCGCGGAGGTGATGCACGCCATCGCCGATTTCGACTTCCGGTACTGTACGCCGGTGCAGGCGGCAGTGCTGCCTCACTCACTCGGGGGAAGAGATGTCGCCGGGCAGGCACAGACGGGGACGGGGAAGACCGCGGCATTTCTGATCACCATTCTGACCCATCTGCTCAAGGCGCCGCCTCCGGCGCGGCGCCGGCCGGCCTCGCCCCGCGCCCTGGTTCTCGCCCCGACGCGTGAACTGGTCCTCCAGATCGAGAAGGACGCACTTGCATTTTCGCGCTACGTTCCCTGCAACGTCGTGGCGGTATTCGGGGGGATGGAATTCGATAAGCAGAAGAAACTGCTGGCGGACAGGCAGGTCGATATGGTGGTTGCCACGCCCGGCAGGCTGCTGGATTTTCAGCGAAGGAAGTATCTGAATCTCGGGATGGTAGAAATCCTGATTCTCGATGAAGCCGACCGGATGCTGGACATGGGATTCATCCCCGACGTCCGGCGAATCGTCGAGAGTACGCCCCCCAAGGCCCGCCGCCAGACCATGCTCTTCAGTGCCACCCTCACTCCGGATGTCCGCCGTCTGGCAGCATCCTGGACGAAGGACGCGACGATGGTCGAGATCATGCCCGACCATATTGCGGTGGATACTATTGACCAGCAGATCTTCATCACGACGACCGCGGAGAAATTCACCCTCCTGTACAATATGATCGTAAAGCAGAACCTGAATCGCGTCCTGGTCTTTGCCAACCGTCGCGACGTCAGTCAGCGGCTCGCCGACCGTCTGCAAAGTTACGGGCTTCCTGCGGGTCTCCTCTCCGGTGATGTGGATCAGGTCAAGCGCATCAAGACGCTGGAGGCGTTTCGCGAAGGAAGGCACCGGGTACTGGTGGCGACGGATGTTGCGGCGCGGGGACTTCATATCGAGGCGATCAGTCATGTCGTGAACTACAATCTCCCGCTGAATCCGGAAGACTACGTTCACCGCATCGGCCGCACGGGTCGTGCGGGAGCGAGCGGGATTTCCGTGAGCTTCGCCTGTGAGGAAGACGCACCCCAGATACCCTTGATCGAGCAGTTTATTGGTCGGACCCTGACGGCGGTGTATCCGGACGATGCCTGGCTCGTCGCTCTTCCCGAGGGCAAGGCGTTACCCCATCGCGGCCCCCGTTCAGGAGAGGGGGAGCACCGGCGTGGCCGGCCGCGGCCACGCGGGCGCGGGGACCGGCGTGGCCCGCCGAGGAGGAAATAGCCTCGTGCCCCTGACGCCCTGGGTGCTGCGTTTGCTCGTGGCAAACGTCGTTCTCTTCCTGCTGATGATGGTCGCGCCGACGCTGTCACGTGCCATGATGTTCGTTCCCGCGCTCGTCCTGCAGCACCCGTGGACGCTCGTGACCTATATGTTTGCGCACGCGGGGACCTGGCATCTCTTCTTCAATATGCTTGCCCTCGTGTTCTTCGGCCCGCGGGTGGAAGTGGAAATGGGGGAGCGCGATTTCCTCCTTCTGTATTTTGTGAGCGGGATGACCGGGGGATTGCTCTCGTTCGTCAGCCCGTGGACCCCGATCGTCGGGGCCTCCGGCGCGTTGTACGGCGTCATGATGGCGTACGCGTTCTTCTGGCCCCGGGGCCAAATTTTTCTCTGGGGAATTTTCCCCGTCGAAGCGCGGTGGCTGGTCGTCTTCATGACCGCCCTTTCTCTCTACGGCGGCTTCCGGGGTCTGGACGACATTGCGCACTTCGCACACCTCGGGGGGTTTCTGGGCGGGTATCTCTTTCTCCGCTGGCACGCACGCCGCCCTGTGCAACGGGTGATGAACGAACCGGTGTTGTCCCAGGCTCCGAGCCGGCAGTCACTTCATCGGTGGTCCCGGATCGACCGGAACAAGCTCCATGAGGTCAACCGGGAGGAATTCGACCGGATTCAAGAGAAAATCCGCTCCTCCGGAGCGGGAAGTCTGACCCTGGAAGAGCGCGCCTTCCTGGAAAGATTCAGCCCGGAAGAGCCCAACTGATGTCCATGATCCGATGACGCACAGGGAGAGAGTTCAGGGTGCCCTTCGCCGGGTACCTGTCGACCGGGTCCCGATCTTTCTCTGGTTTCACCCCGATACCGCGCACCGGCTCGCCTCTGCTCTCGCACTTCCGTTGAACCAGCTCGCCAACGCCCTCGGCGATGATGTTCGCCAGACATGGGTGGGGAACAACTACGCCATGGAGGGGATCACCCACGACCGGGAAGGCGACACCCACACTGATGACTGGGGAATCCGGTGGGTGCGGTCGGGCCCGTTCAATCAGGTGCTCCTCTCTCCGCTCAGCGATGCACCTGAAGACGCCGTTCGCCGGTACGCCTTTCCGCACGAGTGCATCCCGACCCTGTTGCGGAATATGGAGCCCCTTCTCGAACAGCGGGACGTGTTTGTCGGGTGCGACATCTCTCCCTGCCTTTTTGAAATGGCCTGCAGAATCCGCGGCATGGAGCAGGCCATTCTGGATCTGGCGGAAAATCCTGGGCTGGCGGAGGATCTTCTGGAGAAAGCAGCCCTCTTCGCCTGTGCGCTTGCAGAGGCAGCCTGCACGCGGTACCGACTCGACTGGCTCTGGACCGGCGATGACGTGGCCGGCCAGCAGAACCTCATGATGAGCCCCACAACCTGGCGGAAGCTGATCGGCCCGCGGCTGGCGCGCATCGCGGGCATCGGGAAAAGCCACGGTCTCCCGGTGGCATACCACTGCTGCGGCGCAATGCGGACGATTATTCCCGACCTGATCGCGATGGGGATCGACGTTCTGAACCCGATCCAGTGTCATTGTCCCGGCATGGATGCGCGGGACCTGAAGCGCGAGTTTGGGAAGTATCTCACGTTCATGGGCGGTCTGGATACGATTGAACTCCTTCCGCGTGGAACTCCGCGAGAAGTTTTTCGTGAAACCCGGAGGCTCATTGATGCCATGACGGAAGACGGCGGCGGATACATCCTGGCGGCGTCGCACACCGTGCCCCCCGAGACCCCGCTGGAGAACATTTTTGCACTGTATGAAGCCGCGGGAGAGACGAAGGAGAACATCTTCGACCGGGCTGCCACGCTCCGCGCGGCAGCACCTCCAACCGGACTTCCACCCACCAGCATCCCGGGAGAGACCTCATGAAAGCCCGTATTCTGATTGCATGCTTTTTCCTTGCCCTCGCACCCTTCCGGATGAGCGGTCAGACCGATCCTGCACTCATCGGTTCGTGGGAACTTCTTCCTGACAGGAGCACCGAGATCGACCTGTACGGAACCCTCAGCGTCACGATTGCCCGCAGGGGCGAGGCAGTGGAGATCGTCAGAAAATTCGGCGGTGCCCGTTCCTTCACCGATTCGCTCGTCGTTACTCCGGGAGGAAAGACCCTCAGGAAGGCGATCGACAATCGCGTCTTCCCGACGAATGTCTTCATGGGGCTTTCGATGCCCCTGGGTGCGCAGCGCGAGGTTCGCGCGTGGTGGGAGGGCGGCGCGCTGAAGCTGCAGGAGGATTTCCCCCTGCGGGGATCGCAGGGAGTGACTCCT
>Ga0326726_10000500_pt1 | contig 36619 bp, 38 predicted proteins | sample MHFenrmetagenome_2_FD_207603 | JGI IMG/M metagenome (GOLD analysis project Ga0326726, IMG submission 207603) | Lab enriched peat soil microbial communities from Michigan Hollow, Ithaca, NY, United States - MHF15MN | ecosystem: Environmental > Terrestrial > Soil > Wetlands > Peat | place: USA...
ATGATTTCGGCTGGATCGAGTGGCGGCGGCGAACTGGGTTGGTTGGCCGGATCGACGCGCGCCAGCGTCAGCAATTGCTCGACCAGATGCGTCATCCGATCGACCCCCGCCATCACTTGCATCAGCGCGCGCTGTTGGCCATCGGCTGTCTGTGCGCGCAACGCCACTTGCGCCTGCACCTTCAAGGCTGCCAGCGGCGTGCGCAGTTCGTGCGCGGCATCCGCCGTGAAGCGGCGTTCATTGTCGAAAGCCTCGTTGACGCGCCGGACCAGTGCATTGAGAGCTGAGCGCAATGGCGCGATTTCATCCGGCAGCGAATCCGCTTCGTCGAGCGGCGCCAGCGCCTGTGCGTTCAGCGCGCCGACCTGTCGCGCCACGGCATCGACTGGCCGCAGGGTGCGGCCAACGACCCACCATACGGCCAGCGCCATCAGCGGCAGCGCCAGCGCGGCAGGCATCAGCAGCGACAAACCGATCTCGCGCGCCAGTCTTTCCCGCGTGGCATGCGCCTGTCCGACCACGACCCGATATTCCGCATCGTTATCCTGCGCGGCATAAAATCGCCAGCGCGTGCCCTGGTGCGGGTGTTCGCTGAAGCCCAGGATCCTGCCGGTTTCCAGTTCGGCGTGACCGGGGGACGTCACCAGGCGTTGCTCCACACCATCATGGATGCGCCAAATCTCGAAGGCGAGAGGAACCGGGTAGCGTTGGGCGTTCTCGTGCAGTTCTCTCACGAAATGGTCGACTTCGCCACCTGCCACGATGGCCAGCAGCGTCTCCGCCACCTGCTTCAGCTGATTATCCAGGAGTTCGTCCGCTTCGTGGTGAGCCCGCTGGTAGACCACCAGACTGGTCAGCAGCCAGATCGCTGCTACCGAACTGGTCAGCAGCCACACCAGCCGGCGGCGCAGCGAGTAGGACGGGGGTGCGGTCATGACGGGGAAGAGGTGGCCGATGCCGTATAGCCGACGCCGCGCACCGTGCGGATCAGTTCGCTGCCGAGTTTGCGCCGCAGGTGATGGATGTGGACTTCCAGCGCGTTGCTGTCGACCGCATCATTCCAGGTGTAGAGCTGCTCTTCCAATACGCGCCGTGTCAGCACGCGGTCGGCGTTTTGCAGCAGCAGATGCAGCAGGTCGAATTCGCGCGGGGTGAGTTCTACGGGCTGGCCGGCGCGCATCACCGTGCGGGCCGCCGGGTTGAGCACGACCTCGCCCACAGCGATGACCGGTTCCGGGCGGCCGTGGGCGCGCCGCACCAGCGCGCGCAGTCGCGCGGCAATTTCATCCAGGTCGAATGGCTTCAGCACATAGTCATCGGCGCCCAGATCGAGCCCGCGTACCTTGTCCTCCAACTGGTCGCGCGCGGTGAGGATCAGCACCGGGATCGCGTCATGACGCCCGCGCAGCCATTGCAGCACCGACCACCCATCGCGTTTCGGCAGGCCGAGGTCGAGCACCACCGCAGCAAACGATTCGGTCGACAGTGCGGCCACCGCCGCTTCGCCGTCGCGCAGCCAGTCGACGGCATAGCCGGCCTGCGTCAAGCCGGCCTGCAGGCCGTCGCCCAGCAGGCGGTCATCTTCCACCAACAGGATGCGCATCACTCCCTTTCATTTAGGAATCCGGATGTCGTGTTCGTCGAAAACACCCTTCTCCGCCTGCGGGTGGCATGCCGCGCAGTTGGCGGCGGAGCCCACCGACTTGCGCGACCAGGTTGCGCGCGGCACTTCGTCGTGTTTGTGCACGAACCAGCGGGTTTCGGTGATGCGCAACGGGGCATCCTTCGCCGCCATTCCCTGCATCACTCTCCGCCCCATCTGGCTGGTGCCGGAATCGGCAGAATGGGCCTCCAGAAATCGCAGGATATCAGCCTGGGTAGCCGGATCAAGGCTGGCGTTTTCGCCGAAGTGCCGGTCGAGCCCCCCCATCATGCGCCGCCAGGATGCCTTGGGCAGGAAGGCTGGCGCATAGGCAATATGGCAGCTCGCACATTCCTGCTGCCAGTTCTTGTTTTCCAGTTGCGGCAGGGTATTGCCACCGCCATCGCCGCGCGCTTCACCCGACGGCAGCGAGAATGCCAGCAGGCAGACCAGGCCGACCGTCGTCAGTACACCAATACCCCGCAGTAGATAATTCATGGTGTGCTCCTTATTTGACCTGGCTCAGCCAGACGATGAAATCGCCTTTTTCCTGCGCGCTGCATACGCGCTGCAGGACATCCTGGCAATTGCGCCGAAACCATTTTTCGACTTTGGCGACATCGGTGAAACGATCCGGATTCACCGCCGGCGCCAGCGGATCGATGCGCTTGCCGACGCGGGTCTGCCCGGGTTGTTTTGGATTGTCGGTATGGCAACTGGCACAGCGCACCGGCTGGCCGTCGCGCCCCGGATGTTCGGTGCGGTAGAGCGCCGCGCCGCGTGCGGCCGACAAGGCCGACACAGGGACGCCGGCTTCCTGCGCGTACCGCGCCATCAGGCTGGCGGGTGTCTCGGCGGCCAGCGCGCCGGCCGAAGCCAAGCACAGCATTGCCTGCAGGATGTTGATGAAGAAACGCTCAATCATTCTGCACCCCGCTTTCTGCGTGATGATATTGCTTGCCGGTGAGCATGCTCTGCGCCACTCGCTCGCCGCGCAGCTGGTGAAAGACCAGCGCCGCCATGTGCAGACCGATAAAGCCCAGCATCAGGGCGAAGCCGGCTTCATGCGGTTCGCCCAGGAAATCCTCCAGCCAGGTTGCGTTGCCGAGCCAGCCGGCGAGCGGGCCGGTCTGGAACTCGCTGGCGGCGAGACCCAGCCCGGTGATGACCATCAGCGCCATGACGCCATAAGCAAACAGGTAGGCCAGGCTGGCGACGGGATCGTGGCCGGGCCGGCGGGCATTCGGCAAGCGCAGGTTTACGAGGCTGTCTTTCCAGAGGGCGGGGTGCCACAGATCGCGCCAGCGTGCACTGGCAGGCCCCACCCAGCCCCACAGAATGCGGGTCAGCAAGCCAGCCGACAGGACATAGCCGCTGAGAATGTGCAGATTCCACAGGGTTTTTTCGTAGGGGTCGTGTTCAAACCAGTCAGCCAGCTGGCTGGTGACGATGAGAGCGACGATGGACAGTGCGATCGTGGCATGCAGCAGCCGCAGCAGCGGGTCGTACACCCGGCGGGCCTGAGTATTTGATTGCGACATGGTGGTCTCCTCCGACTTGCGAAGAGACCACTTTAGGTGGGTTGCCTTAGCGCAACCTTAAGTTGCCATCAGGGTGCGGGCTGCATGGCCTCGTGCTGCAACAGGCCGTCGCGCGCCCGGGTCGCGGCTTCCTGATAGGCGCCGATTGCGCGCGCCACCATGGGGTCCGGCTGGCGTACCGGCGCCACGATTTCCATCTGCGCGTTCAGCCGCCAGTCCTCGATCCTGCGTCCGGGGCGCAGCACCACCAGCTGGTCGGGGGTCAGATAGCCCAGCATCTGATAGGTGGCGATGAAGGCGCGCCCAGCATCGGGATAGGCGCGCAGCACGCTACGGCCCATGAAGTTCGTGTGCTCGGGCAGACCCAGCAGGTCGAGCACGGTGGGCACCAGATCGATCTGGCTGGCGAGCCGGTGGTCGGTATGCGGTGCCAGATGCGCGGGAGAATAGAGGATCGCGGGGATGTGGTAGTTTTCCGGCGGCAGGCTGGTGCGGCCCTTGCTCGATGCGCAATGGTCGGCCACTAGCACGAACACCGTATCCTTGAACCAGGGTTTGCTGCGCGCCATTTCGATGAAACGCCCGAGCGCATAGTCGGAATATTTCACCGCACCCTGGCGGCTGCGATGCAGGTCGATGCGGCCATCGGGAAAAGTGAACGGCGTGTGGTTGGAGGTCGTCATCAGGTGCATCAGGAAGGGTTTGCCGCTGGCGGCATCGCGGTCCATCAGTTCCAGCGCGTAGTCGTACAGGTACTCGTCGGCCAGCCCCCAGATACTGGCGAAACCGCGATGCCGTTTCGGGAACTGGCTGCGGTCGATGGTCTGGTAATGGTTGTTGCCGAAATAGACGTCCATGTTGTCGAAGCGCGCATAGCCGCCGTACATGAAGCGATTGACGTAGCCATGATCGGCCAGCACCGCACCCAGCGTTTCCAGGTTGTCGTTATTCTCGCGCCACATCATCGAGTGGCCGGGCAGGGGCGGAATGGCGAGCGACAGGGCCTCCAGTCCGCGCACGGTGCGGTTGCCGGTTGCACGCAAATTGGCGAGGAACAGGCTTTGGGCGGCCAGCCGGTCGAGATGGGGGGTGAGGTTCTGGGTGTCGCCGCCATGGGCCATGTAGCTGGACGACATGCTTTCCATGGTGACGATGACGACATTTTTTGGCGCCGTTGTGGAGACGATGCGCGGCATCGCCGCAACCGGCGCGACCGCAGGCTGCGGCTGCGTGGCATAAAATTCGAAATAATCGATTTCGTTGTTTCTGAACGCGTAGCCGAAGCTGTACAGGCCGTTGGCGGAGAGTTCCATCTGGTATTCGTTGGCGCCGTATCGCGCATCGATCGACCACCCCCAGGACAGCCCGATGGCGATCGCCACACTCGCCAGCCATACGGCGACACGACTGCGGCGCCGTGCGGTGGGCGTCGCCGCGCGCACGAGCCAGTTGCGGCTGGCCCACACCAGTGCCAGGGTGAGGACAGCGAGCGTACTCAGCAGGGTGCCCACCGGGAAGCTCTCGCGGATGTTGCCGACCACTTCGTTCGTGTAGATCAGATAGTCCACAGCGATGAAGTTGAAGCGCACGCCGAACTCGTCCCAGAAGAACCATTCCGCCATCACACCGAAGCCCATTACATAGAGGCCGAATGCCGCGATTGCCATGATCAGCCCGCGCCGGATGCGGCCGGGTGCGGTCAACTTGCGTGTTCCGAGCGCGCATTCCAGCAGCAGGATGGCGGGCAGAACCACAGAGAGCGTCACCAGGTCGAAAGCGAGACCGATCCCCAGCACGGCGGCCGCCGAGATAAGGTCAAACTCCGCTGCGTGCCAGGTCTGGCCCATCAACACCAGGCGCAGGCCGCTGTGCAAAAGCAGAAACCCGGCAGCCAGCCAGGCCGTAAGCGGATAAGTCGCGGCAAGCGCGGGTATTGAACGAATGCGCGAACGCGTGATGAAATACATGAAGTTCCCTCTAGACCTGCTGACAGGATCGCGTTCCTAACTTAAGACAAGCTTAAGAATTGACAATTGACAGGCACGATGCCGCCATCGTCGGTCAGGATGGCAGTCCGGATCAGCCAGCTTTCATTTTACGCGTGAATGTTTTAGCCATGACCTCATGGAAATCAACCCGCAAGCACCCTAAAGGGCATAAAGGGCAGCCTGGGGTTGTAAAGCCAACAAGTCGGCAACAACCACGCTCAGCGCGTGACAGGAGGGGCGGCAGGTGCGGCCTTTTTTGTGGTCGGGTCAGGCATGGACGCGGCAGGACTCATGCGTCGCGCTTCTTCCTGCATCGCGGTGATCTGCTCGGGCTTCAGTTGCCACACCAGGCTGTCGCGCGCCTTGGCGGCCGCATCCACGCCCTGTGCAGCCGCAAGGTTGAACCAAAGGTAGGCGCGCGCCTTGTCGACTGCCGTGCCGGTGCCATAGCGGTAAAGTTCGCCCAGGCTGTATTGCGCCATGGCATACCCGCGCTGCGCGGGCTTTTCGATCCAGCTGAAGGCGGCGCGGTAATCCTGTACCACCCCGCGCCCCTTCAACAGCATCAGACCATAGTGATATTGCGCTTCTGCCATGCCCTGCTTGGCGGCTAGCGCAAGCCACTTGGCGGCTTCCTTGTCATTCTGGATAACGCCGTCCCCTTCGGCGTAACGCAAACCCAGCCGCAATTGCGCCTCGGCATCGCCCTGCGCGGCCCGGGCATGAGGCAGCTGTTCGGGTGTTTGAGAACCCGGCAAGGCCGCGTGATGATCCAGCGCAAGCCAGGCGGTTATGCCGATCAGCGCACCGATCGCGGTCAGCAGCAACAGGGGCTTGAGCGGGTTGAACACCCAGAAGCGATGGTGGCATTCGCGGCAGCGCAATGGCGTACTCAACAGCATGTGGCGCACACCATCGTAGGCATGCAGCGAAGTGCCGCGGATTCGATCGCTCCCGCAATGTGGGCAGACAAGCGACATGGTTGATCTCAACGCGACTGCGCGACCATGAAATCGACTGCGGTCTTGACGTCGGTATCCGCCAGCGATGGGTTGCCACCTTTGGCCGGCATGACATTCTTGCCATGCAATGCACTGGCATAAAGCGTGTTCATGCCTTGCGCTACGCGCACGCTCCACGCAGCGGCATCGCCGATTTTCGGCGCACCGGCAATGCCCTTGTCGTGGCAGAAGGCGCATGCCTGTCGATACATCTGCTGGCCATGGGAGAGGTCGGACTTGGCGGACGCCGACTCGTTTGCAGGTGCGGTGGCGGCAGACGTTTCAGGCGCCGGGTGAGCAGCGACAGGAAGCGTGGGTTCGGTCAGAGCGGCTGAAGGCGCCGCCGGCGCCACGGATTGCGGTTCCGCTTGTCGGGGTGTCTCCGCCGCAGGGGGGGGCGTGACAGAGGGCTCTTCGGACTTGCCACAGGCAAGCAGCGAGGCTGCTGTGAACACGATCAGGAAGAGGGTGCCTTTTATCATGGCTTCGGTTGCATGGCTTGAACGTTTCTTACAGCTTGCCGCCCGCTTCTACGACCAGATAACCCACAGCATTGGCCAGATCGGCATCTGGCAGGTCGGCATTGCCACCCTTGGCTGGCATGCCACGAATGCCCTTGAGCGCATGGTCGTACAGCATCGGGTAGCCCTGACTCACACGTGCCGCCCAAGCCGCCTTGTCGCCAGCTTTGGGCGCGCCCGCAACGCCGGTCGCGTGACAAACGGCACAATGGGTTTCGAATACCAGTTTGCCTTTGGCTGGATCAGGCTTGGCCGCCGTAGCCTTATCTGTGGCTGCTGCGGGCGGAGTTGCTTCCGCCGCCGCGGCGGCGGGTGTCGCTTCCGGTGCCTTGAAGCTCGCACCCGCGGAGTTGGCCATATAGGCGACTGCGCGTGCAACTTCCACATCGGACAAATCACCGTCGCCGCCGCGCGGGGGCATCTGGCGGATGCCTTCGATGGCATGCTTGATCAGGGTGTCGTAGCCTTGACCGATACGCGGGCCCCAGTCGCCTTTGTTGTTGAACTTGGGCGCGCCTAGCGCGCCTGCAGCGTGACACGAGGTGCATACGGCGTCATAGACTTCCTGGCCGGATTTTTCCACCTTGGGCGCATTGGCATCGACTGCGGCCAACTGGGCAAAAGGCTTGATGCGGGCAAGGGTCGCCTTTTGTGAGGCCTCGCTGGAGACGTCCGGTTTATGGCTGTCCTGAATGCCGAGCACCAATTGGACGACCAGAAATATCGCCAGCAGGGGGGCTAACAGCCCGGCGACAACGGAAATAATGACTTCCTGCGGGTTGGCTTGGGTCATCTTGGCGTGCGAATCGGCCATGAGAAATAATCCTTGGGGGGAGGTGTCGAAACCCCGAATTATAAGGAAAGCGACCCCCGCAGGAAAGGGCGGCGCATTATCCGCGGATGGACGCCACGCGGCAAACCGGCTATGCTTCGCCGTCCCGAGGAGCCATCAAACTCCAGGCGCCCGTAGCTCAGCTGGATAGAGTACTGCCCTCCGAAGGCAGGGGTCGTGCGTTCGAATCGCGCCGGGCGCGCCAGTTTACAGGTCACAATCAGCTGCAGCCCCTTGTTCCGCCATGGTTTAATCTCTGTAGTGCGGGTTTACACTTGGGGCAGAGTTCATTTTGAGTGTTTCAGTCATGGCCCTTCCCTCCCCCACAGAAATCAAGCTCCACCAGGCTTCGCACAAACTGGAAATCGCTTTTGCCGACGGTGCGCGTTTCGAGTTGCCGTTTGAATTTCTGCGCGTGTATTCGCCCTCCGCAGAAGTCCGTGGCCACGGTCCCGGCCAGGAAGTGCTGCAGGTTGGCAAGCGCGATGTGCTGATCAATGCCGCCGAACCGGTCGGTCTGTACGGCATCAACTTCACTTTTTCTGATGGTCACAACACTGGGATCTATTCCTGGGAATACCTTTACGACCTCGGAATGAACCAGGCCGCGCTGTGGGACGAATACCTCAAGCGCATAAAAGCCGCCGGCGCCTCACGCGACCCCGGCATCGCCAAGATGTTCGAGCAGCGCCCCAAGGGCAAGTAATTTTCCGCCGATGCGCATGCGTCCGCTCCTGCTCAACGCGCCCTCCGTGGCGCGTTTTGTTTGCGCGCTTTCCGTGCTTCGCACATGAAGCTTGTCTCCGCTATTTCGGGCGCCATCGGCACCGCCACCGGCGAGCCCTTCGCCGCTGACACGCTGCATCCCATCAGGGGCGGCGATATCAATCAGACCTTTGCTGTGAGCAACGGCGAGTGCCGCTACTTCGTCAAAACGAATCGCGCCGAACGCTTGCCAATGTTCGAAGCCGAGGCTGCGGCACTGCACGCGCTCGCCGAGACGCACAGCGTGCGTGTGCCGCAACCGGTGTGTTGCGGCACGGCGGCGGAGCGGGCATTTCTGGTGCTGGAGTATCTGGACCTGCGCGGCGGCGGCCACGCCGCGCGACTGGGCGAGCAACTCGCCGCGCTGCATCGCGTGCCGCAGGCACGATTTGGCTGGGAGCACGACAACGGGATCGGCAGCACGCCGCAGCCCAATGGCTGGCACGACAACTGGATCGCATTCTGGCGTGACCAGCGGATTGGATTTCAATTGGAGCTGGCTGCGCAGAATGGAATTGGCGGCGCACTGCAACGCGACGGTGAAGTTCTGCGCGCCCATCTCGACACTTTTTTTGACGCTTACAAGCCGGTCCCTTCGCTGCTGCACGGCGATTTGTGGGGCGGCAACCACGGCTTTCTTGCTGACGGCGAACCGGTGATTTTCGACCCTGCCGTTTACGTCGGCGACCGCGAATGCGACCTCGCGATGACTGAACTATTCGGTGGGTTTGCGCCGGGATTTTATGCCGCCTATCATGAAGCGTGGCCGCTTGACGCCGGCTATGCTGTGCGTAAAACGCTCTACAATGTGTATCACATCCTCAACCACGCCAACCTGTTCGGCGGGGGCTATGCGGCGCAGGCTGCGCGCATGACCGCACAACTGCTGGCGCATATCCGATAGGCATTTCATGTTGCGGCGTCTGCTGGTTCTACTCCTGTCCCTGGGACTCGCCGCCTGTTCCGGCCTGCCGTTGAACTCCCTTGCGCCCAAGGTGAGCGTGGCCGAGGTCGGCATCAAGAGCGTCAGCCTCCTCGAACAGCATTTTGATGTGGGGCTGCGGCTCACCAATCCGAACGATTTCGATCTGAAAATCGAGGCGCTGGAGTTTGAGTTCGAGTTGAACGGTCGGGCCTTTGCCAAGGGGCTGTCGAACGTGCCAACCCTGATCCCGGCGTCATCGAGCACTGTGCTGCAGGTGGATGCAATGACGCAGTCGACGAACCTGCTTCAGCAGATCAAGATTCTGCCAGAAACCCTGAAGGAGGGTGCGGCCTATCGCATCAAGGGCCGCGTCAAGACCGACACCTTGCCTGTGTGGGTGCCGTTCGAGCACACCGGGGTGGTCGGCGGCGAGGCGAAAAAACCCGGCGGCAAGACGATCTGAATGGTATTCAATTGCCAGATTTAAAGGCTGGAAAATGCATCATTCGCAGCGCATGCCGTCCTTGACCCAGGCCTCGAGATCGCGTTTCCATTCCGCATAGCCCCCCGGCACCGCCTCTTTCTGTCCGCGTGGCGTCATCCCGGAATCGAGTGCCCAGCGGACGCGTCCGTTGGTCAGCAGATGGTGGACGAGTTTCTGGCCATCGGGATCGAAACCGTTGCGCCGTTTGATCAGACGGCAGGTGTCGGTGGGTGTGAACCCGGTGTAATCCATATTGGCCGGCGCCATCCACTCTGAGTTGGGGGACAGACCAATCACATCGGGACGGTGGCACTGCACACACAAATAGCGGCCGCGGTGCGAGCCGAAGGCGCGCCCCTGGTGCTGGGGGCTATTGAACTGGGGGCAGGACAGACAGCATTCATGGTGGAACTTGGCGTTCAGGCAGGTCGTGAAGGTGACGGGTTCGGCCACGGCCGGAAAATTCCAGCCCAACTCGCAACCAGGACAATCATCCAGTAGCGCATCGCTCAGCCGGCCAGCGACCGCAGGGTCGGCACGGCCAACCTGAATTCATTCGCATGACTGATCGCCCGGGCACGCCGGGCCGGCGCCGAGCGGCCGGTGCAGCCATGCTTGGGGTCGCCATCGAAGGCTTCCAGCATGCCGGCGATCAGCGCGTCACGATCGAGGCGCACCCCGGTGAGCGCATCCTGAATATCCATCACCTCGCTCGCCACGTCCCGCGCGAAGCGTTCATGCCGCGCCCATAGCTGCGACACGGTACCGCCGGTTTTGAGCCCGGCGATGTTGGTAGTCAGGATGTAGACGTTCTTGCGTGCCAGTTCGAACAGCAGTTCGTTTCCCGGTGCGACTTCGCGGCACGGCAACTCGATGGCATCGAGCGCACGGCACAACAGCGCGGCGCCCGGATCCGCTGCGGTCGAGGCGATCAGCGGCTTGGCATCGATGCCTTTTTTCTTTTCGAACCACACCGAGATCACGGTTGTGGTTGGTGTAGCCATGCGCCAGCCAGTCGCGTGGCAGCAATTCGTTCTGGATCAGCGCGGCGTGCGGTTTCCAGCTTGCAGGCAACGCCGCTAGTACGGGTCGCAGATCGTTTTCGGCGACCGCCACCAGCACCAGTTCGGGTTCGGGATGACGCTGCGCCAGCGCCGCCATGTCGTCGCCGCGGTTGACCGGGACAACCACGCGGCCCACACAAAGCAGGCCGCCGGCGAACACGCGCCCGAGTTGTCCGAGACCGACGACGATGACACCGTCTATGCCGTGCGCCTTATTCCAGGCCCTTGGCATGCAGGTATTCGTCATAGGTACCCATGTAGAACTCGACGCCCTCAGGCGTGATTTCGAGAATGCGGGTGGCGAGGCTGCTGACGAACTGACGGTCGTGCGAGACGAAGATCAACGTGCCCTTGTAGAGGTCGAGCGCGAGGTTGAGCGACTCGATCGATTCCATGTCCATGTGGTTGGTCGGTTCGTCCATCAGCAGCACGTTGTGGCGGCCGAGCATCAGCTTGCCGTACAACATGCGGCCCTTTTCGCCGCCCGAGAGCACGCGCACCGATTTCTTCACGTCGTCACCCGAAAACAGCAGCCGCCCGAGGATGCCGCGCAGCACCTGCTCGTCGTCGCCCTGCTGGGTCCACTGGTGCATCCAGTCGGTGAGATTCAGGTCCATGTCGAAGTCGGCGATGTGATCCTGCGAGAAATAGCCGGCATTGGCGTTCTCGCTCCAGCGCACTTCACCGAATTGCGGCGTCAGTTCGTCCATCAGCAACTTCATCAGCGTCGATTTGCCGACGCCGTTGCCACCGATGACGGCGAGTTTTTCACCAGCTTCGAGCGAAAATCCCATGTTGGAAAACAGCGGTGTGCCATCGTAGCCGAACTTCAGGTTCTCGACTTCCAGCGCGCGACGGTGCAGCGCCTTCTCGGGTTCGAAGCGGATATAGGGGTTTTGCCGCGAACTGGGCTTGAAGTCCTCGATCTTGATCTTGTCGATCATCTTCATGCGGCTGGTGGCCTGGCGCGCCTTCGACTTGTTGGCCGAGAAGCGGCGCACGAACTCCTGCAACTCGGCGACCTTGTCCTTGGCCTTGGCGTTGGTGGACGCCTGGCGTTCCCTTGCCTGGGTCGAGGCAAGCATGTAGTCGTCGTAGTTGCCGGGGTAGACCTTGATGGTGCCGAAATCGAGGTCGGCCATATGGGTACAGACCTGGTTCAGAAAGTGGCGGTCGTGCGAGATGACGATGATGGTGGCGTTGCTCTCGTTCAGCACGTTTTCCAGCCAGCGGATGGTGTTGATGTCGAGGTTGTTGGTCGGCTCGTCCAGCAGCAGGATGTCAGGGTTGGAAAACAGTGCCTGTGTCAGCAGCACGCGAAGCTTGAAGCCCGGCGCGATCTCGCTCATGGGGCCGTTGTGCTGCTCGGTGGGAATGCCGACGCCGAGCAGCAACTGACCGGCACGGGCTTCGGCGTCGTAGCCGCCCATCTCGCCAAATTTGGCTTCCAGTTCGGCGGCGTGCAGGTAGTCTTCCTCGCTCGCCTCCGGGTTCATGTAGATGGCGTCTTTTTCCTGCATCACACGCCACATCTCGGCATGACCCTGCAGCACCACGTCGAGCACGCGCTGCTCTTCGTAGGCGAACTGGTCTTGGCGCAGCCAGGCCATGCGCTCGCCGGGATCGAGAGAGACATTACCGGCGCTCGGCTCCAGCTCGCCGGCGAGGATCTTCATGAAAGTCGATTTGCCGCAGCCGTTGGCGCCGATCAGGCCATAGCGGTTGCCGTCGCCGAACTTGACGTTAACGTTTTCGAACAGGGGCTTGGCGGCGAATTGCAGGGTGATACTGGAAGCGGTGAGCACGGCGGATTCCCGGAAACACTTGAAAAACGGGGAATTTTAACAGTTTTTGATGGGCCTCCCGTTACGCTTGGCGCGCCGGTCCGCGCTTGGCAAGGCACGGACCGCAATGTGACAAAGGGGGATCAGCGCAATGTGTTCAGATAGGAAATGACGTTAGCGCGGTCTTTTTCGTCATCCAGGCCATCGTATTTCATCTTGTTGCCGGGCACCAACTGTTTTGGATGAGCAATGTAAGCATCGATCTTGTCGGGACTCCAGTCAATTGCGCTTTGTTTCATCGCATCGGAGTACACGAAATCCGCAATGCTTCCCGACTTGCGGCCGACGATGGCGAACAATGACGGGCCCTTCTTGTTCTTGCCTTCCTTGACGCTGTGACATTCGGAGCATTCCTGAGCAAAGATATCGGCCCCGTGTTTGGGATCTCCAGCAGCGTGTGAAGTCGAACCCCCCAACAGGAGGCCGGTAATCGTCAGGGAGATGAGCATTCTCCGAACAGACTGACATGAATGCATGTTGATTCCTCTTAACAGTTTAGAAAGCAAACCAGGCAAACAGGTAGGTGGTGTCGTTATCACCCGCATTGCTGCTTGTCCCATCGAATTTGTTGTACATCGTGTATTGCAAACCCAGTCGAAGATTGGCCCATGGTGCATGCCACGAGGATTCCTTGCCGAATGGCGTCCAGTCGGTCTGAAAGATGTACCCGGAAGAATCCGGGGATCCCGATGGCCCATACAACGTGGGGTCGCTGCTTCCAGTGGTCGCAAAATAGCCACCAGTTAGCCCCCAGGTCTGGTCGTAGTAATAAGATGCATTGAAATTCAGTTCGTTGAGAGAACCTTTCAGATTGGTTGCCTCACCCGCATCAAAGGAAGCGTTACGTGTTTGATATTCGTGGACATAACGGGCATTGACCGTGCCGACATGCTGACGTGTACCCAGGAACTGATATGAGGCATCCACGCCGATATCGTTGTATTTATTCGATGGACCGCCATTCCTGTCCGGTTGCAGCGATGCATTCAGACCAACCAGGCCAACCGACCAGTTTTGTTTCTTCATGTCGTTGAAGAAACCCAGCCGCCAGTAAGTCGCGGGATGACTGAGTTCGCCCGCATCGTCGGAAATCCCCATCCAGTTGAGCGTGCCGGAAGAAAGTGAGTTGTACGCACCCACCTCCGCATAAATCGAATCATTCCAGAATCCATATGCCGTCAATCCGGCCACTTGCCCGGCCAGACCGCCGTTGAGCTGCGGCGCAGCGGAGGGAGTGGGCGCCAGATCCGATGAGGCATACGGGAACCCCCAGGCAGGCAGGGTGTTGAATGGATCCTGAATCGCCGGATTGTTGTTCAAAGAAATGCCGATCGTGGTGTCCTTGCCGCCAAGCGTCAGTTGGCGCGCGTAGCGTATGTCCGTGTTGTCGAGCGAGGCCGCGCGATCAACGCCGGAATAAGTGGTCTGAACAAAAGCTCCCAAATTGTCGGCAAGCCTGCCTGCAAGAAAAATAGACGCTTCGTCCAGCGTGGCATTGTCGTTCGGCCCATAATGCGGTGCCGCGCCGCCGGCCTGATCTTTGCTGGTATGTGTCCACGAACCACGAAGCATGGCGGAAAGTGGAATGTGACCATCCTTGCCGTCGCTGTCGCTGTAGCCTCCCAGCTTGAAGCGGATGCCGTAGGGCGTGAGTTGCGGGCCGAATGCGCCCACATGGCAGGCGGCGCAGTCCTGCCCCGTCTGCCGGGCGAAGCTTGGCAAGGCGTGCGCGGGTTGCACCGCCGTCCCAAACAACAGCAGTGAAAACACAGCGGCCAATCCGTGTTTAAGAATGCCTGCCTGCTTATAGCCGTAATCGGGCCCTGAGTGCATGGTGTGTTTCCCTGTTAACTGGTTGAATATGGTTTTGTTTGTCACTGCGTCCCTTCGAAGGCAGGTCAGCGTGTGTTCCGGCGTTTGGGCAACATGGAGGTCAGCACATGGTCGCGCCATATATGGTGGTGCCACAGCGCCGCTCCAGCGTGGGCGATCACCAGCGCCAGGAGTGTCCAGGATGCCCACACGTGGCAGTTGGCAAGTGTGTCGGCCAAATCAGGGTCGCTAGCCGTGAGAGGCGGCAACGGAATCAGGCCGAACAGACTGGCATGCTGGCCATGCGCGCTTGTCAGTGCCCATCCCAGGAGAGGCAAGACAAGCAGCAGCAGATACAGCGCACCATGGGAGAGCGTCGCTATAAGTCGCATCACGCGAGGGGTGTCGTGTGCCGGTGCAGGGCGCCCAACATTTTTGCGCAGTGCCATGCGGGCACCTGACACAAGCAGAACCAGCAAGCCGACGCTACGATGCAGGTTAAGCAATTCCAGGCGCAGTAATCTGCCTTCGGTGATTTCGCGTAACAGGATGGCAGCCACCCCCATCACCAGCGCAGCCAGGGTGAACCAGTGCAGTGCGATGATCAGCGGATGATGCATGGAATCGGTCTGACGTATCAGCGACGCATGCGATTGTGTCACCGTATTTTGCATGGGAAATTCGACTGGGTTCATGATGAGTCTGGTTCTCGCGTTAGAGGCGAGGCGAAGACTATCCGGCTTGCCTTAAATCAACCTTAAAACCCGGCAATTTGTTCAATGATGCGAATCACGTCTGGTGCATAGGTACCGTGATTGGTACATTAAGGCATGCGAATATTCCTGGTTGAAGATGACCCCCTGCTGGGTGACGGCCTGATGGCTGGGCTGAAGATCGCGGGTTACGCCGTGGACTGGGTGCAGGACGGGGAACATGCGCGGCAGGCGTTGCGGGATCAGACCTATGGCCTGTGCATTCTGGATCTGGAACTGCCACGTTATGACGGTCTGAGCATTCTTAAAGAATTGCGAGCCCGCAAAGACCATACTCCCGTTCTGATCCTTACTGCGCGTGACGCTTCTTCGGACCGGGTCGGCGGACTGGATGCCGGGGCAGATGATTATCTGACCAAGCCATTCGATCTGCCCGAACTTCTGGCGCGTGTCCGGGCCCTCACGCGGCGGGCAGTTGGGAACGCTGCGCCGACCTTGACTCATGGTTTGATCGAGCTGGACCTGATCAGTAAGCGGATCACCCGGGGTGGTGTGCCTGTCGCGCTGTCAGCGCGGGAATATGCGCTGCTGCATGACCTGCTCGCCAATCAGGGGCGCATCCGCACCAAGGTCGAGCTGGAGGAGGGTCTATATGCGTGGGGCGAAGAAGTGGAAAGCAATACGGTGGAAGTGTATGTCCATCACCTGCGCAAAAAACTGGGGGCAAGCTTGATCCGGACGGTGCGGGGACAAGGGTATGTCATTGGTGACGATGAATGAACTCATCAAAATCACTGCGCAGTCGCCTTCTGGTTTCGGTGATGGGCGCTGTTCTCTTGTTGTGGTTTGCGTTTGGTGTGGTGGCGTATCGTGTAGCTAGTATCGAGGCAGGTGAGATGTTGGATGGACAGCTTGCCCAAACTGCGCACCTCATCATTGCCCAGATTGGTTATGCGCAAATTGAAGAACGCGGCATGCAGCAATCAATCAAACTCATCAATGGCAACAATGTCCACCCCTACGAACAGTCACTGGAGTTTCAGGTTTGGGACGCCCAGGGCCGGCTCTGGCTGCATTCGGACAACGCGCCCACCACACCGATAGCGCATCATGATGGCTATGCGGATATCCGCCATACAGGTCAGCCTTGGCGCATGTTGGCACTGTGGTCGCCTGGCCATCGCTTCCAGGTACAGGTGGCCGAGCCTGTCAAAGATCGCGAAGAGGTAGCCATCGACTTGGCGACACACAGTGTTTTTCCCATGTTTCTCGCCTTGCCATTTCTGGCAGGCTTGATTTATCTGGCAGTGAAACAGTCCATGCGGCCATTGGATGTCGTGGCGTACAGCGTCAGCGCACGCAGCCAGAACAACCTCGATCCCATCGAGACCACCGCTACGCCCATCGAAGTGCGCCCACTCGTTATTGCCCTGAACAGGCTGCTTGCGCGGCTCTCTTCAGCGCTTGAATTCGAGCGTCGGTTTACTGCTGACGCAGCACATGAATTGCGCACGCCGCTGGCCGCGATCAAGGTGCAGGCCCAGGTTTGTCAGGTCAGTCCGGACGATGTCACACGTTCCCATGCATTATCACAAGTGGCATGTGGGGTGGATCGGGCCAGTCACCTGATCGAACAGTTATTGCGGTTGGCGCGTCTCGACCCACTGTACGGCATGTCGGAAGCTGTGCCATTTGACCTTGGCCGTCTGGGGCAAGAAGCCGTGGACGAGGTGCGTCCAGCCGCACAGGAAAAAAACCAGGATCTGAATTTTGTTCCGCCACCGGTCCCGTTGCAGTTGCATGGCGACCCCGAGATGATGGGTATGGCGATGCGCAATCTGCTGGAAAATGCGATTCGCTACACCCCGCGGGATGGAACCATAACAGCCGGTGTCGACCATGGGCCAACCTCTGCCCGTTTCTGGGTACGGGACTCTGGCCCGGGTGCCCCGGCTGAGGATCTTCCGCATCTGACTAAGCGTTTTTACCGCGGACGTAATGTTGCTTCTGGGGGAAGCGGCCTTGGGCTGCCAATCGTCAAGCGCGTGGCTGAGTTGAACAATGCACGGCTGAATTTATGCAACATGCCAGAGGGTGGTCTGGAAGCCGCACTGGAATGGTCTCTTCCGGAGAATCTCAATACAAAATTGCTGGGTGATTGGTGACCGGCCGGTCGAGGTGATAGCCCTGCACGCCGACCGACAGCTTCGTGCCAGCGGCACGTGTCTGAATGATGAGGCCACGCTGTCCAACCCACAGTGCAAACAAACGCAATGTCTCTGTATCTTGTTGTTTTTTTTATATTGATTTTTGCAGAACCTTGGATTTCCGCTTGTAGTTGTAGAGGGCCTGTTTGCTTTTTGGCAGGCGGTCGGGGCTGCTATCGACAAAGCCGCGCTCCTCGAACCAGTGCTCGGTGCGGGTGGTCAGCACGAACAATTGTTTGAAGCCTGCTTTTTTGCCTTTTTTCTCGGCTTCTGCCAGCAACAGGTCGCCGAAGCCGCGCCCGCGGAATTCCCTGGATACCGCCAGGCATGCGAGTTCGGCTGCCTGCTCTTCGGAAAAAGGGTAAAGCGCGGCACAGCCGGCGATGACGCCATCGGATTCGAGCACCAGAAAGCGCTCGACCTCCATTTCCAGCAGCTCGCGCGAGCGCCGGACCAGGATGCCTTCGCGCTCCAGCGGCTCGATCAGGCCGAGGATGCCGCCGACATCGTCAATGGTGGCGGGACGCAGGGTTTCCAGAGGCGCGGGCGTGATGAGTGTGCCGACGCCTTCGCGGGTGAAGAGTTCGGACAGCAGCGCGCCGTCGCGGTGGCGACTGATGAGGTGGGCGCGCTTGACGCCCTGGGTGCAGGCCGCGATCGCGCACGGTAGGTAGTAGGTGACGTCTTCCGGCAGCTTGCGCGCCTTTTCAAGCACCTGGCGCGCTTCGTTGACGGTCAGCGCATTGTGGATCGTGCGGCCCTTGCCCGGCACGCCCTCGGTGTCCATCAGGAAAATCAGCTTGTCGGCTGCCAGTTCGACCGCAGCCTGTGTCGCCACGTCTTCCAGGCTGAGATTGAAAATCTCGCCGGTCGGCGAAAAGCCGATGGGGGAAAGCAGCACGATGTCGTGCTGATCGAGGCGCCGCCGGATGGCCGCGGCGTCGATCTTGCGTACCTCGCCGGTGTGCAGGAGGTCGACGCCGTCGCGCACGCCCAGCGGTTGGGCGGTGACGAAGTTTCCCGATGCCACCCGGATGTCGGCACCCGCCATTGGGGTGTTGGCGATGCCCAGCGACAGCAGCGCCTCGATCTCGACCCTCACCGTGCCGGCGGCTTCCTTGACGCACGCCAGCGCGGCGTCGTCGGTGACGCGCAGGCCGCTGACATAGCGGATTGCCGTGCCGTTTTCGGTCAGCCGTGCTTCCACCTGCGGCCGTACGCCGTGGATCAGCACCAGCCGTACCCCCAGGCTGTTCAGCAGGTTGACGTCGTGCGCCAGTTGCACAAATCCGCCGTCTGCCACCAGTTCGCCGCCAAAGGCGATGACAAAGGTCTTGCCGCGAAAACCGTGAATATATGGCGCGGCGGAGCGGAACCAGTGAACGAAGTTGGTAGTGTCTTTCAATGGAATGGCCTGAGCAGGTTGTTTGACATGAAGGATACAGAAAAGGCTCGCGAAGCGCAGGACGTCCCCATGCGATTTGATAAATACACGGAATAAACCGGATAAGCTTTACGACCTATTTACGTCCTGCAAGAATTCGCCCACCATCTCTGCCATCCACCCCCTGAAGGAGACTTGAAAATGAAATATATGAACAAGATGATAGGCGCGCTGCTGGGCGGCGCCATGATGATGGGCGCGCTGGCGCTCCCAGCCACCTCGCTGGCCGCCGACAAGTCGAAAGTGGTGATTCAGGTCAGCACCAACGATGCGGCAACCTGGAATCTGGCACTGAATAACGCCAAGAACATCCAGAAAGACGTGGGCAAGGACAATGTCGATGTCGAAATCGTCACCTTTGGCCCCGGCATCACCATGCTGAAAGCCGAATCCGAAGTGGCCAACCGCATCAATGAAGCGGTTGATTCCGGGGTGCAGGTGATGGCGTGCCAGAACACCATGCGCAGCCAGAAGCTCAACAAGGAAGACATGAATTCCAGGATTGGTTATGTCCCGTCTGGCGTGGTGGAAATCATGCAGCGCCAGCAGCAGGGGTACGCCTATCTGCGGCCGTAAACCGGACTGAATCAGAGGCCGGGCAAATGCCCGGCTTTGTTACGCCTGTTTGGTTGCAGGATCAGAAATCGCCCCACAGGGTTTGCATGGCGGCCAGCGCGGCCAGTGCTGCGGTCTCGGTGCGCAGCACGCGTGGCCCCAGGCGAACCGGTATGGCGCCTGCTGCGTGGAGCGCGGCAATCTCGTCTGCCTCGAATCCGCCTTCAGGGCCGGCCAGCAGACAGTCGGTAGCAGTGGGGGCTGGCAGGTCGGCCAGCCGGGCATCGGCCAGAGGCGACAGGAACAGCAGCCGTCTGCCACTGTGATAACCAAGCCAGTTGGCCAGGGTCAGCGGCGCAGCCACTATGGGCACCTGATTGCGCCCGCATTGTTCGCAGGCGCTGGCCACTACCCCCTGCCAGTGCGCGACACGACGGTCGGCGCGATCGCCGGCCAGCTTGACCACGCTGCGCTTGGCGGCTATCGGCTGGATGGCAGCCACCCCGAGTTCGACCGCTTTCTGCAGCGTGTAGTCCATGCGTTCGCCACTTGAAATTCCCTGCGCCAGGATGACGCGCAAGCCGGATTCCCGCTCGATGTCGGCAAAGCCGGTGATGCTGATCGCCACCTCGTCCTTGTGGACTCTTTCGATGCGCGCACTGTATTCGCCGCCCCGGCCGTTGAACAGGGTGACAACATCGTTCTCTGCCAGCCGCAGCGCGCGTGCGGCGTGGCGTGCGGGGCCGGGCGGCAGACTGAAACGGGCGCCGGGTGCGAGAAGCTGGTCGAGATAAAAGCGGGGAGCGGACATCTTGGTATTATGCCGGGGTTGTCCAGAGTTTCTGCGGAGCGCGTCATGGTTTCCCTCACCACCCCCGTGTGTGATTTTGGCTGGAAGGCCCCCGAGTTCAGTCTGCCCGGTGTCGACGGCAAGTTGTGGACGCTGCATGACGCGATGGGGCCGAACGGCCTGCTGGTTATGTTCATCTGCAACCATTGTCCGTATGTGAAAGCCATCCGCCCGCGCCTGGTGCGCGATCTGGCCGAACTCAAAAAATTCGGAGTTCACGCCATTGCCATCATGTCGAACGATCCGACCGAATACGCCGAGGACTCCTTCGAAATCATGATAAAGGCTGCGGCGGAGTTCGGCTTTCCTTTTCCCTACGTGATCGACGAGACGCAGGATGTGGCGAAAGCTTACAGTGCGGTGTGCACGCCGGACTTTTTCGGTTTCAACCGCGATTTCGAGTTGCAATACCGCGGCCGCTTCGACGAATCGCGCAAGGAAACCGCGCCCGAGGGTGCGCGCCGCGACCTGTTCGAGGCGATGAAGGACATTGCCGCCACCCAGCGCGGCCCCGCGTTGCAAATTCCCAGCATGGGTTGTTCGATCAAATGGAAGGGGGAGTGACATGGCCGATCGTCATCAGCATTGGGAGTCTGTTTACAGCAACAAGGCGGTCGATGAGGTCAGCTGGTTTCAGCAGCATGCCGCGTCGTCGCTGCGCCTGATTAAGAGCTGTGCGGATACGAATGCGCAAATCATCGACGTCGGCGGGGGCGCCTCGGTGCTGGTGGACGGTCTGCTTGACGCCGGCTATCGCAATCTGACCGTGCTCGACCTGGCTGAATCGGCGCTGGCAGCCAGCCGTGCCCGGCTTGGCGCACGCGCGCAGACCGTGCAATGGATCGCCGACGACATCACCCGGGCCGAATTGCCGGCCGCGCACTATGATGTCTGGCATGACCGCGCGGTATTCCATTTTCTGACCGATCCGGACGACCGCGCGCGGTATGTCGCGCAGGTATTGAGGAGCGTCAAACCAGGTGGTCACGTCATCGTCGCGGCATTCGGCCCCGGGGGTCCCTTGCAATGCTCGGGGCTGGATGTGATGCGCTACACCCCCGATGTGCTGCACGCCGAATTCGGCGTGCCGTTCCGCCTGCTCGGCCACGAAACCGAAATCCATCAAACCCCGACAGGCAAGGAGCAGGAATTTGTTTATTGTTATTGCGTGCGTGCCTGATCATGCTTGAACAAGTCAAAGCGCTGGTTCGGGAGGTCGCGCAGCGCGAGGTGACGCCGCGTTTCCTCAAGGTGGCGCACAGCCACAAGGTCGACGGCAGCCTGTTTACCGAAGCGGATCTTGCGACGCAGCAAGCACTGGAGGCCGCGCTGCCGCAGATCAGGGACGCGCCGGTACTGGGCGAGGAAATGACCGAACAGCGTCAGCATGATGCCTGGGAGGCAGGGCGCGACGGATTATGGTGCGTCGACCCGATTGACGGCACCTCAAACTTTGTCGCCGGGGTGCCCTACTTTGCCGTGTCGGTGGCGTATCTCTATAAGGGCGAGCGTCAGATCGGCGTGGTGTACGACCCGATTGCGGACGAAATGTTCGCCGCCGAGCGCGGGCGGGGCGCGCATCTGAACAACGTGCCGCTTCCCTTGCGGCCGCCAGCCACCGAACTGCGGCGCGCGCTTGCGGGGGTTGAAATGAAGCGCATCGATCGCGAATTGGCTGGCCGGCTGGCATCGTGGCCGCCGTATGCTTCGCAGCGCAATTTCGGCGCTTCCACACTTGACTGGTGCTATACGGCTGCAGGGCGTTTCGATATTTATGTGCACGGCGGCCAAAAGCTGTGGGATTACGCTGCGGGCGCGCTGATTCTGGAAGAGGCGGGCGGCCAGTTGTCCAGCCTGTCGGGCAGCTTCGATATCGCCAACGTATGGGAGCGGTCGGTGGTGGCCTCGGCCAGTCCCGAACTATTCAAACTGTGGCGCGACTGGCTGAAGGCGGCTGGCGCATAAGCCGCCATACAGGACAAATAAAAAAATTTTAGGGTGTCGGCCCTGAGTGGGCGCTTGAGCTTGTCGGTTTAAGCTCTTGTCACGGCACTTCTTTTGCCAGCTTCGGGCGCGGCTTGCGAAAGCCCGCCTTACTGACGGATAATCAAGGTTTTTGCATACCCTGCCCAAGCTGTCTCTGCTTGGCGTTTCGGGCGGGGTGCGACAGTTTTTTACTTAGCTGAAGGGAACGCAATGCCAACCCGTAACGACCTGGCCAACGCCATCCGCGCGCTTGCAATGGATGCAGTTGAAAAAGCCAAATCCGGCCACCCCGGTGCCCCCATGGGCATGGCGGAAATCGCTGAAACGCTGTGGAATCACCACATGCGACACAACCCGACCAACCCCAAGTGGGCAGACCGCGACCGCTTCGTGCTGTCTAACGGCCACGGTTCGATGCTGATTTATGCATTGCTGCATTTGACCGGCTATGACCTGTCGATGGACGACCTGAAGCAGTTTCGTCAGCTGCATTCCAAGACGCCGGGTCACCCCGAATACGGCTATGCGCCCGGGGTAGAAACCACTACGGGCCCGCTCGGCCAGGGCATCACCAACGCCGTCGGCATGGCGATGGCGGAAAAGATTCTCGCCGCCGAATTCAACAAGCCCGACCACACCATCGTCGATCACCGCACCTATGCGTTCATGGGCGACGGCTGCATGATGGAAGGCATCTCGCACGAAGCCTGCGCGCTGGCCGGCACCTGGAAGCTGAACAAGCTGGTCGCGTTCTGGGACGACAACGGCATCTCGATCGATGGGCACATTGAAAACTGGTACACCGACGATACCGCCAAGCGCTTCGAAGCTTACGGCTGGCAGGTGATCCCGAATGTCGACGGCCACGATGTCGTCGCCCTCGAAGAGGCGATCCTGAAAGCCAAGACCAGCACCGACCGGCCCACCCTGATCTGCTGCAAGACCATCATCGGCAAGGGCGCTCCCAACAAGCAGGGTTCCCATGATGTCCACGGTGCCGCCCTGGGGCACGAGGAGCTGGAGGCTGCCCGCAAGCATATGGGCTGGAACCACCCCCCGTTTGAAATCCCCGCCGACATCTACGCCGGCTGGGACGCCAAGACCAAGGGTCAGGGGCTGGAAACGCTGTGGAACAACAAGTTCGCCGAATACAAAGCAGCCTTCCCGAAGGAAGCCGCCGAATTCGAGCGTCGCATGAAGGGCGACCTGCCCGCCAACTGGAAGGCGCACGTCGCCGACAAGCTGGCCGAGATCAATGCCAAGGGCGAAACTGTCGCCACCCGCAAGGCGAGCCAGATCGCGATCAACGCGCTGGCCCCCGCACTGCCCGAGTTCCTCGGCGGCTCGGCTGACCTCACTGGTTCCAACCTGACCAACTGGACGGGCTGCCATCCGGTGCGCCATGGCAACCCCGGCAATTACATCAGCTACGGCGTGCGTGAATTCGGCATGGCCGCGATCATGAACGGCATGGCGCTGCATGGCGGCCTGCTGCCTTTCGGCGGCACCTTCCTGATGTTCTCCGAGTACTCGCGCAACGCCATTCGCATGGCCGCGCTGATGAAGCAGCGCGTGATCCACGTGTTCACCCACGACTCCATCGGCCTCGGCGAAGACGGCCCGACGCACCAGCCGGTGGAGCAGACCGCAACCCTGCGCATGATCCCCAACATCGATGTCTGGCGTCCCTGTGACACCGTGGAGACGCTGGTTGGTTGGGTAGCCTCGGTAGAGCGTCACACCGGCCCCACCTGCCATATCCTCAGCCGCCAGAACCTGCCGTTCATGGCACGTGACGCCGCCACCCTGGCCAACATTGCCAAGGGGGGTTACGTGCTGAAGGACGCCGCCGGCGCCAAGGCCATCATCATCGCCACCGGCTCCGAAGTCGAACTGGCCGTCAAGGCCCAGGAAGCGCTGGCTACCGAAGGCATCGCTGTGCGCGTGGTCTCGATGCCCTCCACCAATACCTTCGACCGCCAGGACGCTGCCTACAAGGCCGGCGTGCTGCCGAAAGACCTGCCGCGCGTGGCAGTCGAAGCCGGCGTCACCGATTTCTGGCGCAAGTACGTGGGTCTGGAAGGCGCCGTGATCGGCATCGACACCTTCGGCGAATCCGCCCCGGCTCCGGCGCTGTTCAAGGAGTTCGGCATCACGACCGAGGCCGTCGTGGCAGCGGTTAAGGGCGTTCTGTAAATAAGGGACTAGGAACCAGGGGCCAGGAATTAGGGAAAGCGCGGGTGTAGCCCGCCCCGCCCCTAGCCCCTAAATCCCGGTTCCTAAATCCTAAAAAGATTTTCAACTCACTGGAGACTGCAAAAATGGCAATCAAAGTTGGCATCAATGGTTTTGGCCGCATCGGCCGCATGGTGTTCCGCGCTGTGGCGAAGGATTTCCCCAACATCGAAATCGTCGCGATCAACGACCTGCTCGACCCCGACTATCTGGCTTATATGCTGAAATACGACTCCGTGCATGGTCGCTTCAACGGCGACATCGCCGTGAACGGCGGCAACATGGTCGTTAACGGCAAGACTATCCGTCTGACCGCCGAGCGTGATCCCTCCAACCTTAAGTGGAATGAAGTGGGCGCTGACCTCGTGATCGACTGCACCGGCTTCTTCCTGACCACCGAGTCCTGCGAAGCGCACATCAAAGCGGGCGCGAAGAAAGTGGTTCAATCGGCTCCCGCCAAGGATTCCACCCCGATGTTCGTTTATGGTGTGAACCACACGACCTATGCGGGTGAGGCCATCGTTTCTGCTGCGTCCTGCACCACCAACTGTCTGGCGCCTGTGGCCAAAGTGCTGAACGACAACTGGGGCATCAAGCGCGGCCTGATGACCACTGTGCATGCGGCTACCGCAACGCAAAAAACCGTGGACGGCCCGTCTGCCAAAGACTGGCGCGGCGGCCGTGGCATTCTGGAAAACATCATTCCGTCGTCCACCGGTGCTGCCAAGGCCGTTGGCGTGGTGCTGCCTGCGCTGAAAGGCAAGCTGACCGGCATGGCTTTCCGCGTTCCGACCTCTGACGTATCCGTAGTTGACCTGACCGTTGAGCTGAACAAGCCTGCCACCTACGCCGACATCTGCGCTGCCATGAAGGCCGCCTCCGCAGGCGCCATGAAGGGTGTGCTGGGTTACACCGAAGAGAAAGTGGTCTCCACCGACTTCGTTGGCAACAGCGCCCCCTCCACTTTTGACGTGGATGCGGGCATCGCCCTCGACGACACCTTCGTCAAGGTCGTGTCCTGGTACGACAACGAGTACGGCTACACCTGCAACATGCTGCGTTTGGTCGAGCACGTCGCCAAGTAATGCGGTAAGGCGTGAGGGGAAAGGGGTAAGGAAACGGGCTTGAGTCCGCTCTTTACCCCTAACGTCTCACCCCTCACCCAATGCATGTGAGTTTTAAGGTCTGGTGCGGCAACCCTGCGCCAACCCTTAAACCTTACTTTCAGGAGAAACAGCAATGGCATTCATCCGCGTCACCGATCTCGATCTGGCAGGCAAGCGCGTGTTCATCCGCGCTGACATGAACGTTCCGGTCAAGGACGGCAAGGTCACCTCCGACGCCCGCATCACTGCGTCGATGCGCACCATCGAGCACTGCCTCAAGGCCGGTGCCAAGGTGATGGTTACTTCGCACCTCGGTCGCCCCACCGAAGGCGAGTTCAAGGAAGAGGATTCGCTGAAGCCGGTGGTCGACGTGATCGCGCAGAAGCTCGGCAAGAACATCCGCCTGATCCGCGAATGGACCGACGGTGGCTTCAATGTCGCCGGCGGCGAACTGGTGGTGCTGGAAAATTGCCGCGTCAACAAGGGCGAGAAGAAGAACGTCGACGAGACCGCGAAGAAATACGCTGCGCTGTGCGACGTCTTCGTGATGGACGCCTTCGGCACCGCGCATCGCGCCGAAGCCTCGACTCACGGCATCGCCAAGTTCGCGCCGACCGCTGCGGCCGGCATCCTGCTGACCGAAGAACTCGACGCCTTGGACAAGGCACTGGCCAACCCGGCACGCCCGATGGTCGCCATCGTCGGCGGCTCCAAGGTGTCGACCAAGCTGACCGTGCTCGAAGCGCTGGCCGAGAAATGCGAACAGCTGGTGGTCGGCGGCGGTATCGCCAACACTTTCCTCAAGGCCACCGGCCATAACGTCGGCAAGTCGCTGTGCGAGGACGACCTGGTGCCGACCGCGCAGGCGCTGATCGAGAAGATGACCGCGCGCGGCGCGACCATCCCGATCGCCGTCGACGTGGTGTGCGGCAAGAAATTCGACGCCAACGAACCCGCCGTGCTGAAGGATGCCGGCGACGTCGCCGATGACGACATGATTTTCGACATCGGCCCGAAGAGCGCGCAGGAACTCGCCGACATCATCATGAAAGCGGGCACGGTGGTATGGAACGGCCCGGTCGGCGTGTTCGAGTTCGACCAGTTCGGCGAAGGCACCAAGACCATCGCCATGGCGATCGCCAACACCAATGCCTTCACCCTGGCAGGCGGCGGCGACACCATCGCCGCGATCCAGAAATACGACATCTACGACAAGGTCAGCTATATTTCCACCGCCGGCGGTGCCTTCCTAGAATACCTCGAAGGCAAGGTCCTGCCCGCCGTGGCGATTCTGGAGGAACGCGCCCAGGCGTAAGTCTCGGCGGGCGAAATGTCAGGGGCTAGGCCTTAGGCTTAACCCTCGGCCTCCCCCTTCACTCCTTACCTCTTACGCCTCACCCATTTATGATCCGCAGAACCAAAATCGTCGCCACGCTTGGCCCCGCCTGCTCCGATGCCAAAACCCTGGACCGGATGATGGAGGCCGGGATTGATGTGGTGCGGCTCAATTTTTCGCACGGCACCGCGCAGGATCACATCGACCGCGCCGAACTGGTGCGGTCGCTGGCGCGTGCGCGCGGCCGCGCGGTCGGCGTGCTGGTTGATCTGCAAGGTCCGAAAATCCGTATCGGCAAGTTCAAGGACAACAAAATCACCCTGGCCAAGGGCGACACCTTCATTCTTGACGCCGCCTGCACGATGGGCGACCAGACCCGTGTCGGCCTCGATTACAAAGAGTTGCCGAATGACGTGAAGCGGGGCGTGACGCTGTTGCTGGACGATGGCCGTATCGAATTCTGGGTCGAAGACGTCAAGGGCACGGAAATCATCTGCAAGGTGGTGCAGGGTGGCGTGCTGTCTAACAACAAGGGTATCAACCGCAAGGGTGGCGGCCTGTCGGCGGCGGCGCTGACCGAGAAGGACATCGAGGACATCAAGACCGCGGCGGCATTGAAAGCGGATTACCTGGCCGTGTCGTTCCCGCGTTCCGGCGCCGACATGCGCCAGGCGCGCGAGTTGCTGCGCGCGGCCGGCGGCAAGAGCCAACTCGTCGCCAAGATCGAGCGCACCGAAGCCATCGAGCATCTGGAAGAAATCCTCGAAGCCTCCGATGCCATCATGGTGGCGCGCGGTGACCTCGGGGTGGAAGTCGGCGATGCCGCGGTGCCCGCATTGCAGAAACGCATGATCCGCATGGCGATCGAGCGCAACAAGGTCGTCATCACCGCCACCCAGATGATGGAATCGATGATCACCAGCCCGATTCCGACCCGCGCCGAGGTGTCCGATGTGGCCAACGCGGTGCTCGACGGCACCGACGCGGTGATGCTGTCGGCGGAAACCGCCGCCGGTCAGTTCCCGGTCGAAGCGGTGCAGGCAATGGACCGTGTATGCCTGGAAGCGGAAAAGGAAGCCGAACCCGGCTTCTCCAACGAACGCCTGATGAAAAGCTTTTTGCGCGCCGACGAGGCGATTGCGATGTCGGCGGTGTTCACCTCGGTGCATCTCAACATCAAGGCGATTGCCGCGCTGACCGAGTCCGGCAACACCTGCCTGTGGATGAGCAGGCTGTCGACTCGGGTGCCGGTCTATGCCTTGACACCTCAGGTCGAAACCCGTAGAAAAGTCACTCTTTTCCGCGGCGTGTATCCCATCAACCTGAAAACGACCAGCAAGGATCGCGATGTCCTGCTGGCGGAAGCCGAGGAAGAACTGCGTCGGCGTGGCGCGGTGCGCGAGGGCGACCTGATCCTGCTGACCATCGGCGAGCCCATCGGCCAGTCGGGCGGCACCAACACCATGAAAATCGTCCGCGTGGGCGGATCGAAGAAATCCTGATATCTAGCTGCAAATTTTTAACCTAGGAGAGTGTAAATGGCCCTGATTTCCCTTCGTCAATTGCTCGACCATGCCGCCGAGAACGGCTATGGCCTGCCCGCGTTCAACGTCAACAACATGGAGCAGGTTCAGGCCATCATGCAGGCCGCCGCCGCCGTCGATTCCCCGGTGATTCTGCAAGGTTCCGCAGGCGCCCGTTCCTATGCCGGCGAGCCCTTCCTGCGCCACCTCATCCTGGCTGCCATCGAAATGTATCCGCAGATCCCTGTCTGCATGCACCAGGACCATGGCGCGTCCCCCAGCATCTGCTTCCGCTCCATCCAGTCCGGTTTTTCCTCGGTGATGATGGACGGCTCCCTGGGTACCGACGGCAAGACCCCCTCCACCTACGAATACAACGTCGCCACCACGGCCAAGGTGTCCGAGCTGGCACATGCCTGTGGCGTGTCCGTCGAAGGCGAGCTGGGCTGCCTCGGTTCGCTGGAAACCGGTATGGCCGGTGAAGAAGATGGCCACGGCGCCGAAGGCGCGCTGGATCACAGCCAGTTGCTGACCGACCCCGACGAAGCCGCTGATTTCGTGACCAAGACCCACGTCGACGCGCTGGCCATCGCCATCGGCACCTCCCACGGCGCTTACAAGTTCACCCAGAAGCCCACCGGCAAGGTGCTGCGGATCGACCGAGTGAAGGAAATCCACGCCCGCATCCCTAACGTTCATTTGGTGATGCACGGCTCATCTTCCGTACCGGAAGACTGGCTCGCGATCATCAACAGCTACGGCGGCGACATGGGGCAGACCTATGGCGTGCCGGTCAGCGAAATCGTCGAAGGCATCAAGAACGGCGTGCGCAAGGTCAACATCGACACCGACCTGCGTATGGCCTCGACTGGTGCCATCCGCAAGCACCTGGCGGAAAACAAGTCCAACTTCGATCCGCGCAAATTCCTCAAGGAAGCCACCAAGGGCATGAGCGACATCTGCAAAGCGCGTTACGAAGCCTTCGGTGCTGCGGGTCAGGCGAGCAAGATCAAGAAGGTCTTCAACCTGGAAGACATGCAGAAGCGCTACGACAAGGGCGAACTGGATCCCAAGGTCAACTGATCGCCAACTGCAAATTAAGAGGGGACGCTTTGGCGTCCCCTTTTTTAAATGCAGATCCTGAATTCGGCCCCATTAGACAGAGCTGGTTGGAAACAATATAATTATTCAATTATATAACTATCCTTTTTACGGAGAATCGCAATGAAACAGTTTGCTATCCTGATCGCCTTGGCCCTGCCCTTCTACGCGGTTCCCGCGCACGCCAGCCTGGAACTGGCCACCAAGAGCAAATGCACGACTTGTCACCAGGTGGACAAGAAGTTGCTCGGTCCGCCTTTCAAGCAGGTCGCCGCCAAATACAAGGGTCAGAAAACTGCCGAGGTAATGCTGGCAGACAGCATGCTCAAAGGATCCAAGAACAAATGGGGCAAGGTCCCGATGCCGCCGCAGAAGATTACGCCCGCGGACGCGCAGAAACTATCGAAGTGGATATTGTCGCTATAAACGCCTGAGCCGGGCTGCGCGGGTTATCTACCCGTGCAAATCCTGTGCTGCAGGGCCTTTAACCGAGCATTGCCTTCAATGCGGCCAAACGGTCGCTGCCACTGGCTTTGGCGTCTGCATCAGGCGCCTTGCCCGGCTTCCGCACGTCGTCTCCGAGTTCGTCGATGAAGCGTGAAGGATCACAGGCCACCGTTTCACGCGCTCGCTTGCGCCGCGCGCAATAGGATAGGGTGAGCGATTTTTTCGCGCGGGTGACGCCAACGTACATCAGGCGTCGCTCCTCTTCCAGCCGACCCTCATCCACCGCGTCGCGATGTGGCAGGATGTTTTCCTCAACCCCCACCAGGAACACATGGCCGAATTCCAGCCCCTTGGCGGCATGCAAGGTGGACAGCCGCACCGCGTTGGGTTCTTCATCCTCGCGACCCTCCAGCAGCGTAATCAGGGCGATGGTCTGAGTCAGCTGCAGCAAATCCTTGTCTTCCTCTTCGCCTTTCTTGGCAATCCAGGCGGCGAATTCCAGCACGTTGTTCCATTTGCTCTGTGCCGCGCGCTCGTCGTCTTGGTCGAACAGGTAGACTTCGTACTCGATCGACTTCAGCAAATCGTTCAGCACCTCGCCAGCAGGCTCGCGGGTCACCCTGGCTTCGAAGCGGTTGATGAAGCTGCAGAACTCCACAAGCGGCGCCAGTTGACGTTCGCCGATCTGCGCAGCGGCCGCGGCTGAAAACACGGCCTCGAACAGGCCCACATGCAGGGTAGCCGCCACCTGTCCAAGTTTTTCCAGCGTGGCTGCGCCGATGCCGCGCTTGGGTGTGGTCGCCGCCCGAATGAAGGCCGGGTCGTCGTCACTGTTGGCGATCAGGCGCAGGTAGGCGATCACATCCTTGATTTCGGCGCGATCGAAAAAAGACTGCCCGCCGGATAACTGATACGGTATCTTCTCGTTGCGCAGTGCCTGTTCGAACACGCGCGCCTGGTAATTGCCGCGATACAGGATCGCGTAGTCGCGCCACTCGGTGCGATGCTGGAATTTGTGCGACAGCAGGCGCATCACCACCGACTCGGCCTCGTGTTCGTCGTCGCGCGTCGGCATCACCTGCAGGGCGTCGCCGTAGCCAAGATCGCTCCACAGGCGCTTATCGAACAGCTTGGGATTGTTGGAGATCAGGCTGTTGGCGGCCTTCAGGATGCGCACGGTTGAGCGGTAATTCTGCTCCAGCTTGACCACGTGCAGATGCGGATAATCTTCGCGCAGTTGGCGCAGGTTGTCGGCCGAAGCGCCGCGCCAGCCGTAGATGGCCTGGTCGTCGTCGCCCACTGCGGTGAACGCCGCGCGCACGCCGGTGAGCTTCTGCAGCAGCCGGTATTGGGCAATGTTGGTGTCCTGGTATTCGTCCACCAGGATGTGGCGCAAGCGGTTCTGCCACTTTTCGCGCAGATCAAAATGGGTGTCCAGCAACTCGGCGGGCAGGCGGATGAGATCGTCGAAATCGACCGCCTGGTAGGCACGCAGCGTGGCGTCGTAGCGGTCATATATTTTCGCGTAGGCGCGCGCGTTGTCGTCTTCGGCGGTTGCAAGCGCAGCGGCGGGCGACTTCAGCTCGTTCTTCCACAGCGAGATGCGTGTGACCGCACGCCGGATTTCCTGTTTGTCGGTGGTCTTGAGTATTTCCGAGACGATGCCCATGGCGTCGGCCGAATCGAGGATGGAAAAGGCCGGTTTCAGTCCGGCAAACTTCGCGTCCTCGCGCAGCATGCGCAAACCCATGGAATGGAAGGTGGTGACGATCAGCCCTTTGGTGCTGAGACCATTAAAATCCGCGCCCTGGGTCAGCTTGGCAGCACGATCCTTCATTTCGCGCGCGGCCTTGTTGGTGAAGGTGATGGCGGCGATCGAACCCGGCTTGTAGCCGCACTCACCGATCAGGTACGCAATCTTGTGGGTGATGACGCGCGTCTTGCCGGAGCCGGCGCCGGCAAGTACCAGCAGGGGGCCGTCGAGGTATTTGGCCGCTTCGCGCTGCGGCGGGTTCAGGCCTGCGAGCAGGCTCATGCAGCGGAAGGGGTGCCGAATTCGTGGTTCAGAAAAGCGTTGATCGCATCCGATTCATACATCCAGGTTTGCTGGCCCTGCGCATCGGTGATCAGCAGGCAGGGAACCTGCGGCTTGCCGCCACCCGCGATCAGCGCAGCGCGGTGTGTCTGATCGTTTTGCGCGTCGCGCAGTTCGATCTTGAGCGATAGCCGCCGGATTTCGCGCCGGGTTTTCAGACAGAACGGGCAGGTGGGATAGTGGTACAGCGCAAGATTCTGCGTGCGTGCATCGATGGCCTGCTGTTCGACGTCCGGGCGCACGATGCCCTTGGGGCGGGTGAGCCCGTACCAGGCCAGCACGAACGGGGTGAGCAGCATACGCAGGGTTTTGAAAAACAAACGGATCAGGGGTTTCATGGCGGGGGTGTCACATGGGGTTCAGGCGGGGGCGCTATGATGTGAGACAACACTGCGCCAAACAAACCGTATTTTATATGCCCACCTATGCCATTGGCGATCTTCAGGGATGCCACGATTCGCTGTTGCGTCTGCTGGACAAGATTCGATTCGACGCTACGGCCGACCGGCTGTGGCTTGTCGGCGATCTGGTCAATCGCGGGCCGGATTCGCTGGGCGTGCTGCGTTTCCTGAAATCGCTGGGAGATGCCGCGATTTCGGTGCTGGGTAACCACGACCTGCATTTGCTGGCCCTGGCTGAAGGCTTTGGCCGGATGCGCAAGGGCGACACCCTCGATGCGATCCTGGCTGCGCCCGACCGCGACGAACTGATGCACTGGCTGCGCCAGCAAAAGCTGGCCTGGCGCCAGGGCGATTATCTGATGGTGCATGCGGGCGTGCTGCCGGGATGGACGGTTGACGACGCGATGCGTTATGCGCACGAGGCGGAGGCCGTGCTGCAAGGTCCGGACTACCGCGCGTTTTTCGAACGGATGTACGGCAACACGCCGACGCTGTGGGACGAAAGCCTGACCGGGATTGAGCGCTTGCGCGGCATCGTCAACACCTTCACCCGGCTGCGTTACTGCTCGATCGACGGTGAAATCGAGTTCCAGCATAAATGTGCGCCGGGCTTGCAGCCGTCCGGCTGGCTGCCCTGGTTCGACGTCCCGGAGCGGAGAAGCGTCGGGACGACGTTCATCATCGGACACTGGTCGACGCTCGGCATGATCAACCGGCCGGATTTGATCGCGCTGGATACCGGCTGCCTGTGGGGCAAAAAACTGACCGCAGTCAGGCTGGAGGATCGGCAGGCGTTTGCGGTGAAGTGTCCGCAGGTGCCGCGCCATGACCGCCCGATGGGCGAGCACCCTGAAGGGCATAAACGTCTGGCGGCGTCCCGCTTGCGGGTGAAACGCCCAAAAGCCTAGCGCAGGCGACTTCTGCCTGTGCCGCCAGATCGCGCCGGTGGCCGTTGGGCAGGATCGGCTCGCCGAACTGCAGTTCGGCGATGAGGCCCGGTTCGCTGACGATATTGAGCAGGCTCTGCCACATGCTGATCTCGTCGATATACGCGGGGGCTGCGCTGTACTCGCCGTCCAGTGTGCGATAACGCAAGGCTGCCGGCACGATCGGACAGTTCAGCTCGACCGCCGGCTGCAGCAGCGACGGCAAGAAGCGCCGCAGTCCACGCCCATCGCTGGTGGTGCCTTCCGGGAATACCGCCACCCAGGCGCCGTCCTCCATCAGCGTGCGCATTTCGGCATTGATGCGCGCGGTATCGGCACGGCGGCTGCGTTCGATGAACAGCGTCCCGGTCTTGTGCGCGAGCCAGCCCGCCACCGGCCACGCGCGCACCTCAGCCTTGGAGACGAAATGCACCCGCTGGGCGGCGTAGATCAGGTAAATATCGAGCCACGACACGTGGTTGCACACCAGCAACGCGCCACCCGGCAAAGCGGGCGCGGCAGCCAAACGTGCCCGCACCCCCAGCACCTTGAGCAGGTGCCGTGCCCACCCCATGATGAGGCGGTCGCGTCGCCTGGCGCCGAGCAGCGGGAACAGCAGTCCCGCCAGCGCCACCCCCCAGACAAGATGCAGCAGCAGCAGGCCGATGCGGATGAAGCGGCGGAGGAACGCGGGCAGATGGACAAGGTTCATCCGCGCATTGTAAGACGCGGCCCGTGCCTGTCCTAAAGGGCTGGTTGTGGCGTGCTCGTAATGGAGAGGCCGTGGGTTGTCCCCGTAAAGGGGAGGCCGTGGTTGTAAAGCTGCTAAAGCCCTAAAGGACACCGACCCGCTTCGCGCTGAAGCGCGTGCGGAGTCGTATGCAGCAACAACCACGCTCTATAGCCGACAAGTCGCAACAACTACGCTCATGCGAGGAGACGGCGGACATAGCTGCGGTTGAGTTGGGCCATCGGCAGCAGCATCAGCAGATCGGCGGTGTTGAAGTCCGGATCCCACGCCGGCTCGCCGCATACCATCGCGCCCAGCCGGATGTAGCCCTTGATCAGCGGCGGCAGTGCCGCGGTCCGGCCATCGTCGAGTGATTCGACCGGCAGGCGGTAGCGCGGGGTAGTACGCCATTCGACCGGGGCCAGATGATGCTCCGACAACTGGCGGAACACGCTGGCGGCGGCATGGCCGCCGTCGGCCATGCCGATGCTGGCGCAGCCGACGATGTACTGGTGGCCATAGCGCACCATGTAATCGGCAAGTCCCATCCACAGGCGGGTGATGACGGCACCGCTGCGATGCGCCGGATGGACGCATGAGCGTCCCAACTCGGCCATGCGGGGGCGCAGAAAGCCCAAGCGTGTGAGGTCGAACTCCTGTTCGGAGTAATAGATGCCAACCCGCCTGGCGGCATCGGGTGGCAGGATGCGATAGGTGCCGACGACTTCGCCACTGGCCAGATCGCGCACCAGCAGGTGGTCGCAATGCGGATCGTACAGGTCGACATCATGGCCGGGCTGGGCAGACGACAGACGCGCGCCCATTTCCTCGGCAAACACCTGGTAGCGCAGGCGCTGCGCTTCGCGAATTTCGCTGTCGTCCACTGCCAGCGAGGTATGGTAGCGGCTGGCGGGGGCAGGCTGGGTATGGCTGCGAACGTTGAGCATGGGGCACTCCCGAAATTGGAATGCGCCCAGCTTAGAGATCAGCTATGAAGCCGGCGTGACGTCCAGATTGCGAATTGATGACCAGCGCACCCGCACCCTAAAGGGCACACAGGCCGGCATCCATTCAGTGCGTGACGCGGGTTGTTCCTCCGCCCGACAGGACGGGGACGCTCACGCGGTCGCCCAGCCTGAATTTCTCGTCGGTCGCCTGGTTGTTGGCGATCAACTTTCCGGGATCGAGCCTGACGGCGATTTCCACACCTGCTTGGCGGGTCGCCGCTTTCCCACCGAGTCCGCCCAGCGCCGCGCCAATCGGCGTCTTGGTGCCTTCGTTGTTGACGATGCCCATCATCAGCACATCCTGCACCGTATGGGCCCGCTCACGGCTGTAATTCTGGCTGCCCAGTCGCATGGCAGCCAGTCAGCAACAGTATGCTGACAACGAAGATCCAGGTGGCGAATGTCCTGTGCATGATGTGCTCCCGGGTTCACTCGAATTGATAGCCAAACCGGGCATGAAATTCCCTGGCGATTTCATCCCGGCCGGGGCGGTGGTTTTGCCCGCCACGCTGGGCGATCTTGATCGCACCCATAAGGCTTCCCAGCCGTCCGGAGGTTTCCCAGTCGAACCCATGGGTGATGCCATACAGAATGCCGCTGCGATAAGCGTCGCCGCAACCGGTGGGGTCGAGTATGGCTGCCGGACGCGCAACTGGAATGTCGATTTCCTTGCCCGTTGCGTGGATCACCGAGCCTTCGGCGCCGCGCGTCACGATCAGCGCCTCGACGTGGCGCGCCAGCGTGGCCAGGTTTTCCCCGGTGCGGGTTTGCAGCAGTTCGGCCTCGTAGTCGTTGAGGATGACGTAGCGCGATTTGTGGACGCACTCCAGCAGTTCCTCGCCAGTGAACAGCGGCATGCCCTGGCCGGGGTCGAAGACGCACGGCACCCCGGCTTCGTGAAAACCGCGCACGTGGCGCAGCATGCCGTCGCGGCCGTCCGGCGAGACGATGCCGAGCTTGATGTCCGGTACCTGGCGTACGTCGTTTTCGTGTGAAAAGTTCATCGCGCCGGGATGGAAAGCGGTGATCTGGTTGTCGGCGAGGTCGGTGGTAATGAAGGCCTGCGCGGTGTAGGTGCCGGCAATGTGGCGGATGTAGTCGCGCGAAATGGCATGATTGTCGAGGCGTTCCGCATAGGCACCGAAGTCGTCACCGACGGTCGCCATGATCAGCGGCTCGCCGCCGAGCAATTTGAGGTTGTAGGCGATGTTGCCGGCGCAGCCGCCGAATTCGCGGCGCATTTCCGGCACCAGGAACGACACGTTCAGCATGTGAATCTTGTCGGGCAGGATGTGGTGCTTGAAGTGATCCTGGAACACCATGATCGAGTCGAAGGCGAGGGAACCGCAGATGAGGGTACGCATGGTGATTTTGGGTTCGAGTGGCGCTGTGGGATGAAAACGACAGCGGGAATTATACGCAGGCTCGCAAGACCGGGTTTCACGGAAGATTCATGCATCTGACAGCGCATGGTCATGCAGTGCAGCCATGCTGCGCGCATGAGTGCGAGACACACTGCCTTCCTGTGGTCTGTTCCG
>Ga0326726_10000501_pt1 | contig 36490 bp, 36 predicted proteins | sample MHFenrmetagenome_2_FD_207603 | JGI IMG/M metagenome (GOLD analysis project Ga0326726, IMG submission 207603) | Lab enriched peat soil microbial communities from Michigan Hollow, Ithaca, NY, United States - MHF15MN | ecosystem: Environmental > Terrestrial > Soil > Wetlands > Peat | place: USA...
TGAGCGAGCTGGGCTCGATCCTCGCGGTCAACGCACTACTCGTCGTGGCGGGCATGCTGGCGACCTGGCTCGTGAGTCTCGCGCGCCGCAATGCGAGCGTCGTCGACGTCGTCTGGGGCCCGGGCTTCAGCGCGATCGCACTCGCGACCTCCCAGCTCGCGCACGGTTCAGCGGCGAGACGCGCGCTGGTGACGAGCCTCGCGGCGCTCTGGGGACTCCGCCTGGGCGCGTATCTCTTTTGGCGCAATCACGGAAAGCCCGAGGACTTCCGCTACCAGGCGATGCGCCGCCACTGGGGCGCGCGCTTTCCGGTCGTGAGTCTGGCGACCGTGTTCACCTTGCAGGGCGCGCTGATGTACACGATCTCGCTGCCGCTTCAGGTCGCGCAGCTCGCCGCCGAACCCGCGCAGCTCGGTCTCTGCGAGGCGCTCGGCGCGGGATTGTGGTTGGTCGGCATGGGCTTCGAGAGCCTGGGAGACTGGCAGCTCGCGCGCTTCCGCGCCGATCCCGCGAACGCGGGCCGCGTACTCGACACCGGGCTGTGGCGCTACACGCGCCATCCGAACTACTTCGGCGACTGTCTGGTCTGGTGGGGCTTCTTCGCGCTCGCGCTCGCGGTGCCCGGTGGGGTCTACTGCGTCGTGAGTCCCGTGGTCATGACGATCCTGCTGCGGCGGGTGTCTGGAGTGAGCCTGCTCGAACGCAGCCTCGCCAAGCGCAAGCCCGGCTACGCGGCGTACATGGCCAGGACGAACGCCTTCGTGCCCGGTCCGCCGCGCACTCCGCGGACCTGAGCGAACGATCTCACCGGTCAGTACAGCTTCGTCGCGGATGGGCATATACTCGGGGCTCGGACGGAGTGGAGCCCCCCACCACCATGTCTGAAGCCACGAACACCGGTATCACGCCGCGGCACTTGCGCGGCACTCACTCGCGGCCGATCCAGCGGCTGGCGCGGCGCGCCTTGCTGTCGGCGTTTCGCCGCCTGGAGCGCGGATCCGTGCGCGTCGAGGACGAGCGCGGGGTCCACGAGTTCGGCCGGACCTGCAACGACTTCCCCGCGCCGATTCGCGTGGAAGTTCGCGATCCGGCATTCTGGCCCGCGGTCGCCTTCGGCGGCAGCATGGGCGGAAGTGACTCGTACATCCGCGGTGACTGGCGCACGAGCGACCTGACGGGCCTGCTCCGGCTGCTGCTTCAGAACGAGTCCGTGCTCGGCGGCTTCGACGCGAGTCTCGGGCGGATCGGCGAAACGCTCCGGCGCGCGGCGCACAGCCTGCGGCGCAACACGCGCTGCGGCAGCCGGCGGAACATCCGCGCTCACTACGACCTGGGCAACGACTTCTTCGCGCAGTTCCTCGATCCGACACTGACCTACTCGGCGGGCATCTTCGAGCGCGAGTCTTCGACCTTGGAGGAGGCGTCGATCGCGAAGTACGAGCGAATCTGCCGCAAGCTCGCGCTCGGGCCCGACGACCGCGTGCTCGAGATCGGCAGCGGTTGGGGCGGGTTCGCGCTGCACGCCGCGCGCACGCGCGGCTGTCGAGTCACGACGACCACGCTTTCTCCTGCGCAGCGCGAGGTCGCGCTCGAGCGCGTCGCCGCGGCCGGGCTGCGCGAGAGAGTGACCGTTCTGCTCGAGGACTACCGCGAGCTGCGCGGGCGCTTCGACAAGCTGGTCTCGATCGAGATGATCGAAGCGGTCGGTCACCAGTACTTCGACGCGTTCTTCCGCACGTGCGCCGCGCGGCTCGAGTCACACGGGCTGATGGCGCTGCAGGCGATCTTGATCGCCGACGGGCTCTACGAGTCCGCGCGGCGCACGGTGGACTTCATCAAGGCGTACATCTTTCCCGGGGGCTGCCTGCCGTCGGTCGCATCGATCGGGCGCTCGCTCGCGCGCGCCTGCGACCTGCGCATGGTCCACCTCGAGGACCTGACCCCGCACTACGCGCGCACGTTGCGCAGCTGGCGCGCGCGCTTCGACGCCAACCGCGCCGCGATCGCGCGCCTGGGATACTCGAGCGAGTTCCAGCGCATGTGGGAGTTCTATCTCTGTTACTGCGAGGCCGGCTTCGTCGAACGGCGCATCGCGTCCGCGCAGCTGATGCTCGCCATGCCGCGCGCGCGCGGCGCGTCGATCCTGGGCGCGTTTCCGGCCTGACCCCGCTGGGACCCTAGAAGCCCTTCGCGTAGGGAAGTGACTCGAGCTTCGCGAGCACCTGGTCGCGCGCCTCGAGCAGTGTGCGCATCGCGTCCCAGCTCCCATCCATGAGCTGCTCGCGCGCGCCTTCCGGCAGCTTGATCGGCGCGCTGCCGCCGCGCCACGTGACGGTGCGCGCCGCGATGTCGAGCGCGATCTCCTGCTCGGGATCGAGCTCCACGGCGTCCATCAGGCGCGCGATGTCCGCCCGCGCCGCGGTGACCGCGGGAATCCCGAGAGCGACGCAGTTGCCGAAGAAGATCTCCGCGAAAGACTCGCCCACGAGCGCGCGTATGCCCCAGCGCGCGAGCGCCTGCGGCGCGTGCTCGCGCGAGCTGCCGCAGCCGAAGTTCTGATTCACGACCAGGATCCCGGCGCCGCGAAAGCGGCGATCGTCGAACGGGTGCCCCTTCGGCACGCCGTCCTGCGTGAAGCGCGAATCGCGGAACACGAACTCCTCGAGGCCGGCGAAGCGGATCGAGGTCATGTAGCGCGCCGGAATGATCTGATCGGTGTCGATGTCGTTGCCGCGCACCACGACGCCGCGGCCACGCCGTACGGTGACTCGTTCGGCTGACACGTTGGCGGTCACAAGAGCTCTCGCACGTCGGCGACGCGGCCGCGCAGCGCGGCGGCGGCGACCATCGCGGGGCTCATCAGCAAGGTGCGCCCCGTCGGGCTGCCCTGGCGCCCCTTGAAGTTCCGGTTCGAGCTCGACGCGCACAGCTCGCGCCCGATCAGCTTGTCGGGGTTCATCGCGAGACACATCGAGCAGCCCGCCTCGCGCCACTGGAAGCCCGCGGCGCGGAAGATCTCGTGCAGACCCTCGGCCTCGGCCTGGATGCGCACGGCCTCGGACCCGGGAACGACCAGCGCGCGCACCCCGGGGGCCACCCTGCCGGTCTTCGCGACGCGCGCGGCTTCGCGCAGGTCGCTGATTCGGCCGTTCGTGCACGAGCCGATGAACGCGACCTGGATCGGCGTGCCGGCGATCGGGCGCCCGGGCACGAGGTCCATGAACCGGTACGCGTCCTCGGCGCCGGAGCGGTCGTCGTCGGCCAGCTGGTCGAGCCGCGGCAGATTCTCGGTCACGCCGATCGCCTGCCCCGGGTTCGTGCCCCAGGTGACGGTCGGCGCGATCTCACTCGCGGCCAGCTCGACCTCGTCGTCGAAGCGCGCGTCCGAGTCACTCGCCATGCTGCGCCACCAGCCCACCGCGCGCTCGAACGCCTCGCCCTGGGGCGCGAAGCGGCGGCCCCGCAGATAGTCGAACGTCGTGTCGTCGGGGTTCACGTAGCCGACGCGCGCGCCGCCCTCGATCGACATGTTGCACAGGGTCATGCGCTCTTCCATCGACATGCGCGCGATCGCCTCACCCGCGTATTCGTAGGCGAAGCCGACGCCGCCCTTCACCCCGAGCCGGCGGATGATGTGCAGGATGACGTCCTTCGCGTAGACGCCGAAGCCGAGCGGGCCCGACACGCGGATCCGCCGCACCTTCGGGCGCGCGAGCGCGAGACACTGCGAGGCCAGCACATCGCGCACCTGACTCGTGCCGATGCCGAACGCGATCGCGCCGAACGCGCCGTGCGTCGACGTGTGACTGTCGCCGCACGCGATCGTCAGCCCCGGCTGCGTCAGCCCGAGCTCGGGCCCGATCACGTGCACGATGCCCTGGTTGCCCGAGCCGATCGGGAAGAACCGGATGTCGTGGCGCTTGGTGTTCGCCTCGATCGCCTGCAGCATCTCCTCGGCCTGCGAGTCGCGCAGCGGCCGCGCTCGGCCGTCCGTCGGCACGATGTGATCGACCGTGGCGAAGGTGCGCGACGGGACGAGCACCGGAAGCCCGGCGTCGTCGAGCATCTGGAAGCCCTGCGGGCTCGTAACCTCGTGGATCAGGTGGAGCCCGATGAAGAGCTGCGTCTGCCCGCCGGGCAGCTCCCGCACCGCGTGCAGATCCCAGACCTTGTCGAGCAGGCTCCGGCTGCGTCCCATAGAGATGCAGCCTAACTTGCGGGGCCCGGCGCGGCCAAGCCGCGCCCGACCGCCTTCGCGCGACCTCGTCGCGCTGCGCGCTTCGCTTGCGGCGCCTAGCGCTCGGCGACGAGCTGATAGGGGCCGGTCGGGCGGTCGCCTTCGCCGTAGGGCTTGGCGTTGGAGAGATCGTAGTCCTGCAGGTACCGGATGTTCTCGAAGCCGGCCTCTGCCAGCAGCTGTTCCGCCTGCTGCGGCGGGACGTAGCGCCGGTGCGCGACGTGCTCCGCCGGGGGGCCGCCGTCGATCGAGAAGACCTGCGTGCGGCGCTCGAGCAGTGGCGTCAGCATCTCGCGCTTGTCGCGCACCGTCAGCACGTGGCCCTTGACGGTGCGCTCGATCTCGCGCCACTGGCCGCTCGTCTCGGGGCGCAGCATCGGCAGCGGACAGAAACAGTCGAGCGCGAGAACACCAGGCGACTTCATGCAGCGCGTGATGTGGCGCAGGAAGAGGCGCTGCTCCTCGACGTCGATCAGCTGGTTGAACGCGTAGAGCGTGGCGAACACGACGTCGAACTTCTCGAAGAGCGCGCTGTTGCGGAAGTCGAAGTCCGCCAGCCGCACGCGGTCCTGCCAAGGCTCGAGCCGGCGGCGCGCCACCTCGAGCATCGGCCGCGACACGTCGACCCCGAGCGCCTCGTAGCCCGCCTCGCCGAGCCTGGCGAGCACGCGCCCCGTGGCGCACCCGACCTCGAGGATCGGCCCCGGAAACTTGGCCGCGAGGTCCAGGTACAGCGACAAGTCCTTGCGGAAGTCGGCCGCGAACAGGCTGTGGAACTCCGCGTACTGGCGTTCTGCCGAATGACGGATTTGCATGCGGGCGGGACTCTAGGGAGGCACGAAAGATCCACGCAAACTCGCCCCCGTGACGGGCAGCACAAGAGCTGCCACGGGCGGAAGGCGCGAGACACGTCGCGAGCGGCGCGCGCTATGCTCGCGGGTGTTGACCGAGGCTGCGAACCCGAGACACTCGAGCGTAGACCGTGCCTCGCTCTGCGCGGCCCTCGCGGTCGGGTTGTGCGACTGGGGCGCGGGCGAGCGCGCTGCTCTCGAGCGCACGATCTGGAACGAACTGCGCGACTTCTCGGACGCCGATCTCGGCGAGTTCGGGGCGCGGCTCGTGGAGACCGGCGACCGCTGGGGCTTCCACCCGTACGACCGCGTCGCCCGACGTCTCTCGCGTCTCGCACACAGCTTGGTGTTGCGGACACCGTCGGTGCTCACGGCCGGAGAGTCGCTCGCGATCGCACACGAGCGCCCGGTGTTTTTCGTCGCGAACCACCTGTCGTACGTCGACGCGAACGTGCTGGACGCGCTGATCGTCGGCGCGGGGCAGCGCGAAGTCGCGGACAAGCTCACGGTGCTCGTCGGCCCGAAGGTCTACGCGCTGCCCGTTCGGCGCCTGGCGAGTCTGTGCTTCGGGGCGATCAAGATTCCGCAGAGTCAGAGCCGGGCATCGGGTGACGCGATCATGCCGCGGCGCGAGGTCGCGCGTCTGGCGGTCGAGACGCTCGCGTCCGTCGACGAGCGCCACCGCGCGGGCGATCACATTCTGATCTTCATCGAGGGCACGCGCAGTCGCAGTGGCGCCATGCAGCGCGTGCTCGCCGCTTCCGCGCGCTACTTCGAGGGCGCGGGCGCGACGATCATCCCGATCGGACTGTGGGGCACGGAGCGGCTCGTGCCGCTCGACAGCGAGAAGGTGCGGCCGGCGCAGGTGAGCGCGCGCGCCGGCCGGCCGCTCGACGCGGCGGAGCTGTTCGCGCGCACCGGGGGTCGGCGCCCCGTGATGGCCGACGCGCTCGGCTTTCTGATCGCCGACCTGCTGCCGCCGGCGTACCGCGGCACGTATGGCGAAGTCACTCCAGCGCTCGACTCGGCGCGCGCCGCGGCCGCCAGCCTCTCGAGCTGATGCGCCGATAGAGAGCCATGCGCTGGCTCGTCGCCTTCGTGCTGCTCGCGAGCGTCGCCGCCGCGGACGACCTCGCCGGGAAGGCCGACGCGTTTCGCGACGCGATCCACGCGCGACACCTCTCGCGCGAGGGCGTGTTGCTCTACAACGTCGACCTGCGGCGCGTGGAACGCGATCTCGCCGACGGAACGTATCCCGAGGCCGCGGACGGACCGACGTTCAACGGGCTGTTCGCCGGCGCGGCCTGCGCTCGCGCCGAGACGACGACGGGCGCGGAGCACGAGCGCGCGCTCGCCGATGCGTCGGCCGCGTTCGCGGGGCTCGAGCTGCTGCTGGACGTGACGGGTGTGCAGGGGCTCCTGGCGCGCAGCGTGCGGCGTGCGCCGCCGGTCGCCGGCGACCCGAGCGAGTGGCACGCCGCGACCGGTCGCTTCACGGGCTGGTACTGGCGCGGCGACGTCTCTCAGGACCAGTACGCCAACGGGCTCGTGTTCGCGGTCGGACTCTGTCGCCGCGTGTTCCCTGAGCGCGCCCGCCGGCTCGCGGTCGACGCCGCGTCACACTTGATCGCCCACGACTATGAGCTCACCGACCCGGACGGAACACGCACGCGCTACGGCGATCTCACCTGGCACAGCGGCCTGGGCTTCAACGCGATCGCGCAGCTGACCAGCTACGCCGTGATCTCGCTGGCCGCACGGCTCGACTCCGATCCGCGCTGGCCGGCGGAACGGGATCGGCTGCGCGACCACTACCGCGTCGTCGCGCGCGCGCGCTTCACGAACCTGCGCATCTTCGGAATCACGGGTTACTCGAACGATCTCATGGCGTTCGATCTGTATCGCGTGCTGGTGCCGTTGGCTCGTGAGACGCGCGATCCCGCGCTCGCGGACCTGCGCGCGAGTCTGTGGCGCGCCTGGCTGCGCGTGGAGCCGGATCGAAACCCGTACTTCACGCTGGTGTTCTGCGAGCTCGAGCCGACCTCGTGCACGGCCGAGCTGCTCGCGGGCGTGCACGACTCGCTCGCCTCGTTTCCGCTCGAGAAGCGGAAGCTCGCGCCTTCGCCGGAGCTCGCGGCGCTGCCGAGGCGCTGGCTGCCGGGGCGGGACTTTCAGGCTCAGGCGCGCGACGTCGTGCCGATGGCGCTGCGGCCCCCGAGCTCGTTCGAGTGGAAGTCGAGCCCCTACCGCTTGACGCAACCGTCGAATCCGAACACCGAGTACACCGGCCTCGACTATCTCGTCGCGTACTGGCTCTACGCCGCCGTGTGCGGAGAGCGCGGCGACTGTCCCTGAGTCGTCAGTTCGACGCGGGCGCGAGCTCGAGATCGACGCCTTCCGCGCCAGGCTCGACCGGGTCGGCGAGCTCGGCGTTCAGGTCGCTGGGCGAATGGGTCAGGGGATCACCGTCGCTGTCGACGCGCACGCTGAGCGCGATCGGGCCGTCCCACGGACGCCCTTTGATCATCTCGTCCGCGGGCCCAATCTGGAACTCGAGCGGGAACGGACCGACGGGCAGTCGCTTCACGGCGAGGGGCGGTCCAGGCTGTCCCGGTGAGCGCGCGATCAGGAACAGCACGGCGCCCGACGGCCGAGCGCCCGCGGCCACGCGAATCGTGCCGCGAATCGGCTTGCCGGAGACCGCGCCCGTGCGCTCGCCGCTGGCGCCGTCGGGTGGCCCGAGCGGCATGCTCGCGCGCGGCACCGGGCTCTCGAGACCGGGCACGCGCACGGGGCGATCGACCGGTGGCGGCTCGTCGGCCGGCGCGACGTAGGGCTCGACTCGCCGGTCGCACGCCGCGAGACACAGCGCGAGGACGCACGAGAAATGGCGGGCGCTTCGTCGCAAACTACGCGTCATGCTGCGCACAGACTACCCGCTCGAGCGAGTCGCAGACAGTCGCGCCTCGCGCGCGCGGCTCGCGCTGCTGGGAGTATGGAGCGGCGCGATGCTCGCGTTCGGGGGACTGTTCGTGCCGGCCGCGTTCGAACACTTGCCGGCTCAGCTCGCCGCGTCGCTGCTGGGCGAAGGCTTCGTCGCGCTCGACCGCGCGGGCGCGGTGATCGGCGTGATCTGCGTCGCACTCGGCTGGACGGACGCGAGCGCCACGCGCGCGGATCGCCTGCGCGCGTTGCTGCCGCTCGCGGGCGTGTTCGCGCATCTGACGAGCGCGCTCGCGATCACGCCGCAGATCCACGCGCTGCGCGCTGCGGCGGGCGGCGGGATCGGTGAAGCGGATCTCGCGCGCTTCGGCTGGCTTCACTCCGCCTCGCGCGCGCTGTTCGGGCTCGCAACGGCGAGCGCGCTCCTGGCGTGCGCCTGGGATTGGTTCGCACTGCAATCGCGCGCCGAAGCGAGGGCTTCCCGCGACACGAAAGACGGCGATTTCTGAGTCGATTTTCGGAAAAAATCCGTAGCGCGAGCAACCGCCTTCGTTATAGTCCCGTCCCCCTGCGAAAGGATTCCCGCGGCGAAATCGCCCGGGATCGCAGGAACGCCGCGCGACGGGAGGCGGAAAGCGCCCATGGCCATCGACATCACGCTGCAAATCAAGCTCTCGGTCGAGGAATCGGCCCTGGAGGACGCGCTCGCGGAATACGATGAGCTGACCGTCAGCGCGCTCGTGACGCAGATTGTCGACAAGGCGATCGCGCTCGAGCACATCGAGACCGAGATCAAAGCCGGGCCGAATTCCCTCGAGGAGTACGACAAGGTCCGAGAGGTCTGAGCCTCCGGCTCAGAGCAGCTGGAGCTGACCCGTGGGCGCAGCTCTGCGCACCGGCTCCCGCGGCAGCGCGCGCGTGATCTCTAGCGGCAGTCTTTCGAACTCCGCGACGCGAGGCGCCACCGGCTCGGGGCCCGGCCGATAGATCCCCTGGCGCCGCGCGTACGCGAGGATGCGGCGGTACAGCCGCCAGAACCTCTGACCGTGGTTCATGTGCCGCAGGTGCGCGAGCTCGTGGCAGAGCGTGTCGACCATGACCGAGTACTTCAGCAGCTCGGGCGCACGCAGCTGGTGCAGCCGGATGCGAATGCGTCCGTCGGCGAAGCAGATTCCGTAGCGGCGCCGGACGCGCGGACTCTCCGCGTCGACTGAGCGCAACGGAAGATCGAAGGCGCGCGCGAGCAGAAGCGCGTGTCGGCGCAGCCGTTCGAGCGCGCGTTCGCGCGCCTCGTGCAGGACGTCGCTCAAGAGCCGGGCTCCCGAGGGGGGCGCGCGCAGTATAGCCTTGCGACCATGAGCGATACCGACCCGCTCGACGAGTTCCCGACGAGCTTCGCGATCTTCCCGCTGCCCAACGTCGTGATGTTTCCGGGAACCTATCTGCCGCTCCACATCTTCGAGCCGCGCTACCGAGCGATGACCGACGCCGCGCTCGCGAGAGACTCGGTGATTGGAATGATTCTGCTGCGGCCCGATGCGGACGCAATGGCGCCGCGCGCGCCCGTGTTCTCCGTCGGCTGCGCGGGTCGCATCGTCGAGCACCGCCGCTTGCCCGACGGCCGCTTCCACCTGCTGCTGTACGGCGAGCGGCGCTTCCGCATCGCGCGAGAACTCGAGACGAGTGCGCCGTTTCGCGAGATCGATGCCGAGCTGCTTCCCGACGCGAGCTTCGCGGAGTTGGCCCCCGAGGCGCGGCGCGGGCTCGAGCGTACGCGCGGCGCGCTCGAGCAGCAGATGCTCGAGCTCATGCGACTCCAGTCCGCGCAGGACGGCGAAGCGCTGCGCGAGCGGATGCGCGCGCTCGACCCGGTCCTGCTCGCCAACGCGATCGCGTTCGGGCTCGATGGCTCCATGCTCGAGAAGCAGAGCCTGCTCGAGACCGACGACGCGCTCGCTCGCAGCGAGCTGTTGCTCCGCCTGCTGAGCTTCCGAATCGCCGAAGCGCGGCTTCCCGAGGGCCCGAAGAGCCTAAACTGAGATTTCTCGAAATCTTGCGATCGGCTCCGAAAAGTGGCGATTCCGAGAGATCAAGGAACACCACTCCGTGGCACTTCGCTGTGTGAACGGCTGTGCATTGCGCTGTGAACGCGCGGCCACTTCCGGGAAGCGTCTGCGAAAGAGCGATGGCTTTCTCGCCACTTGCCCACCGTCGCGGATTTCCCGCGTGCGGAGATCTCGTCCGCAATGGTGTAGCCCCGGGGCGAAAGCTGCGCCGCGCGTGAATCGGCTTTGCCGCGCAACAGGCCTCATGGGAGAGTCGCGCTCCGCGAAGGCGGCAGAGTCGAGTCGAGGATCGACTCTGGTTGGGGGGAAATAGCTCGAAATGACCACTGGGGGGTGGGAGACCGTCCGCACCGCGGTCGGACGGCGCGTCGGAGAGGCTGCGTTCGAAGCGTGGATCCGGGCGCTCGACGGCAGGCTCGATGGCGAGACTTTGGTGCTGCGCTGTCCGGATCGCTTCACGCGAGATTGGGTGCGCAGTCGCTTCGGTCGCGTGATCCAGGAATGCGCGACCGAGGCGCGCGCGATCGAGTACTGCGTGGATCCGGGCGCGTCCACCGCGGCGCCGCGGGCGGAGCGGGCCGAGCCAATCGTGGCGGAGCCCGCCGAGCCCGCGGCGGCACATCAGGAGCAGCTGTTCGAGCGCTTCGTCGTCGGGCCGGGCAGCGCGCTCGCGCTCGAGGCGGCGCGCGCCGTCGCGCGCGGGGACGCGGGCCGCTGCAACCCGCTGTTTCTCGTCGGCGGAACCGGCTCCGGCAAGACTCACTTGTGCCGCGCGATCTTCGGCCAGGTCGGCTCCGCCGCGCTCTATCGCTCGAGCGAGGAGTTCACGACCGAAGTGACTGAAGCGCTGCGCGCGGGACAGATGCCGCGCATCCGCCAGCGCTATCGCCGCCAGGCGAACATGCTGATCCTCGAGGACGTCCAGTTTCTCGCGGGCAAGCGCGCGACTCAGGTCGAGCTGTTCCACACGCTCGATCACCTGGTCGCGCACGGGCGAACCGTCGTGTTCTCCGCGGACCGCGCTCCGTCCGAGCTCGACGAGCTGGACCCCAAGCTGCGCTCGCGCATGGCGTCGGGCCTGGTCGCGCGCATCGCGCCGCCCGAGTCGGAGACGCGGCGCGCGATTCTGCGCGAGCGTGCCGCGCGCGGCGGCGTGCGCGTTCCCGACGAGTGTCTCGAGCTGCTCGCCGCGCGCGAGCTCTCCTCCGTGCGCGACCTTCTCGGGGGACTGAATCAGGTCGTCGCGCGCGCGTCGCTGCTGCGCGCGCCGATCACGCCGGAGCTCGTCGCGCAGGCGCTCGACGCCGTCGAGATGCCGGGTCGCGCGCGCTCGCTCGAGGAGATCGTCCAGGAGACGGCGCGCGCGTACGGACTCGCGCCCGAGGCGCTCCGCAGCCGCTCGCGCAAGCAGCTCGTCGTGCGCCCGCGCCAGATCGCGATGTATCTCGCGCGGCGCTACACGGCCGCTTCGCTGGCCGACATCGGGCGCGCCTTCGGACGCGATCACACCAGCGTCATGTACGCGATCGACGTCGTGGAGCGGCGCATCGTGGAGCGGCCGCAGCTTCGCTACGAGCTCGAGGCGCTCGCCGCGCGAGTCAGCGGCTCGCCGCCGCTCCGTAGTGCTTCTGGTAGTACTCGCGGTACTCGCCGGACTTGATCGGCTCCCACCAGTCGCGGCGCGCCGCGTACCACTCCGCGGTCTTCGCGATGCCTCCGGCCAGGTCGAGCTGCGGGCGCCAGCCGAGCGCGCGGATCTTGGCCGTATCGACCGCGTAGCGCTGATCGTGACCCGGGCGCAGCCCGGTCACCGGACGAATCAGTGAGTCGGGCTTGCCGAGGCAGCGCAGAATCATCGCCGTGAGCTCCCGGTTCGTGACTTCGGGAGTCTGGTTCGCGCCCACGTTGTAGACCTCACCGGCTCGCCCCTCGCGCAGCAACAGCAGCAGCGCGCGGCAGTGGTCCTCGACGCGCAGCCAGTCCCGGATCTGCGTGCCTCCGTCGTACAGCGGCAGCGGCTCGTCGTCGAGCGCGTTCGTGATGAAGACCGGAATCACCTTCTCGGGATACTGGAACGGCCCGTAGTTGTTCGTGCAGCGGGAGAGCAGCACGTCCATGTCGTGCGTGCGGTGGAACGCGAGGGCAACGTGGTCGCCGCCCGCCTTGGCCGCGGAGTACGGGCTCGACGGGTGCAGGAGCGCCGTCTCGCTCGGGAAGCTCGGATACGCGACGTCGCCGTAGACCTCGTCCGTGCCGACCTGCAGGAAGCGCGCGCGCCGGTTGACCTGGCGAACGGCCTCGAGCAGCACGTACACGCCCAGGACGTTGGTCTCGATGAACTCTCCCGCCTTGGCCTTGGTCGAGCGGTCGACGTGTGACTCGGCCGCGAAGTTCACGATCCAGTCCACGTCGGCGACCAGCTCGCGCGCGGTCTTCTCGTCGCGAATGTCGCCGCGCACGAAGCGATAGTTCGGCGAGCTCGCGACGTCGGCAAGGTTCGCGAGATTGCCCGCGTAGGTGAGACAGTCGAGGTTCACCACGCGCGCGTCCGGCTCTTCTGCGAGCAACAGGCGCACGAAGTGCGACCCGATGAAGCCGCACCCACCCGTGACCAGGACTCGCCTCATGCCCGGCTCATCGACGCGTCGCCGCGCGCCGCTTGAGAGCGATTAATACCCGCTCGGGAGCGCGAGGCCATGGCGCTCGCCCGCGGGCCGCGCCGGCACCAGCTCGAGGTCCAGCGGCGCCTCCGCACGCGCGGGGCGAGCCCGGCGCCCGTAGGTCGTCGTGCGCTCGTACGGCACGCGGCCGATCTCGCGAATCAGGCGCTCGATCGTGTCCACCTCGACGTGGTCGCCGTGCTCCGACCCGGCCGCGTTCGAGATCGACTCCTCCATCAGCGTGCCGCCGAAGTCGTTCGCGCCCGACATCAGGGCGACCTGGCCGAGCTTCAGCCCCATCTTCACCCAGGAGATCTGCACGTTCCGGATCCACGGGCGCAGGAACAGCCGAGACACCGCGATCAGCCGCAGGTCCTCCGGTGTGCTCGCGCCGTGGCGCGAGCCCTGCTCGTTGAACAGGCGCGTTTTGTGGTGGATGAAGCCGAGCGGGACGAACTCCGTGAAGCCGCCGGTGCGCTTCTGAATGTCGCGCAGGCGCTCCAGGTGAGAGGAGACGTGCTGCGCTGTCTCGATGTGGCCGTACATGAGCGTCGAGCTCGAGCGCAGCCCGACTTCGTGCGCGGTCGTGACGATCTCGGTCCAGCGCTCGGTCATGAGCTTGCGCGGCGACAGGATCTTGCGGACCTCGTCGTCGAGTATCTCGGCCGCGGTTCCGGGGATCGTGCCGAGACCCTCGTCGCGCAGCATCGTCAGATAGTCGCGCAGCGACATCCCGTCGCAGCGCTGCGAGGCGAAGTGGATCTCCTCGGGCGAGAACGCGTGGATGTGCAGGTCGGGCAGCTCGGCCTTGATCGCGCGCACGATGTCGCGGTACCAGAAGCCGTCCTTGTTCGGATGAATGCCGCCCTGGATGCAGACCTCGGACGCGCCGCGCGCGACCGCGTCGTGACAGCGCGCGAGGATGTCGTCGAGGCCGCGGTCGTAGGCGTCCTCCTCGTGCTTGTGTCTCGCGAAGCCGCAAAAGCTGCAGCCGACGTAGCAGATGTTCGTGAAGTTGATGTTGCGGCAGACGACGTAGGAGATCTCGTCGCCGACGTCGTCGAAGCGCGCGCTGTCCGCGACGGCACACAGCACCTGCAAGTCGCGGCCGAGCGCGCCGAGCAGGACCTCGGCGTCGGCGCGCGTGAGCTCGCGGCCCTCGAGCGAGCGCTCGAGCGCGGCGCGCACCGGCGCGCTCGTGCCGCGCAGAATCGTGTCAGTGAGCGGGTGTCGGGGGGTGGACATCGGCAACTGCCTTCCTCGCCGTGGGCCAGCCCTCGGCGTCGGTGGCCGCGCGCAGGCGGCGGTACATGTCGGGAGCGAAGAAGTCCGGACGGTTCGCGATCAGCTCGGGATACACGCACAGCCGGTCGCGCAGCTCGTAGCCCGCGGCCTCGGTGCGCGCGCGCAAGTCGTCGAGCTCCGGCCAGGGCATCTCGGGGTTGATGAAGTCGATCGTGAGTGGCGAGACGCCGCCCCAGTCGTTGATGCCCGCGCGCAGCAGCAGCTCGAGCGACGTCGGCGACAGATTCGGCGGCGCCTGCAGGTTCATCGCGGGCCCGAGGACGAGCCGCGCGAGTGCGGTCGTGCCGGCCATCAGCGCATCGCTCGGCATCGGCAGGTGCGCCATCGGCGTGCCCGGCTTCGGATGGAAGTTCTGCACGATCACTTCCTGGATGTGACCGCCCGTGGCGTGGAGCTCGCCGATCGCGAACAGCGTGTCGACGCGCTCCTCGGCGGTCTCACCGATGCCGACGAGAATTCCGCTCGTGAACGGAATGCGCAGCTCGCCCGCCTCGCGCGTCATGCGCAGGCGCGCGCCCGGCTCCTTGTCGGGGGCGTGGAAGTGAGCCTGCCCACGCTCGCGCAGGCGCGCGCTCGTGGTCTCGAGCATGAGTCCCATGCTCGCGTTTAGCGGGCGCAAGAGCGCCAGCTCCTCGGCAGACAGGATCCCGGCGTTCGAGTGCGGGAACAGATTCTCCTCGAGTGACACGCAGCACGCGTCCACCAGATACTCGGTCGTGCGCGCGTAGCCGCGCTCGTCGAGCCACGCGCGGTAGCCGCGGTACGCGACCTCCGGCTTGTCGCCGAGACAGAAGAGCGCCTCGAGGCAGCCGTTCGCGAAGGCGCGCCGCGAAGTGTCCCGCACCTCTTGGAGCAGCCAGGTCTTCGCGCGCGGCGAATCGGGCTGCACGGCGAAGGTGCAGTAGCCGCAGCGGTCGCGGCACAGATTGGTGAGAGGGATGAAGACGTTGCGCGAGACCGAGATCACCCGGCCGTGCCCGCGCCGGCCCGACTCCTGCGCGGCCTCGAGCAGCGGCTCGAGAATCGTCTCGGGGGAGCGCTCGAGCCGCTCCATCGCGGCGAGCGCCGCGGCCCGCGACAACGGCTCGCCGTCGACCGCCTTGCGGATCTGCTCGCTGAGCTCGGCGCGCGTCGGAAGGGTCACGCGGTCAGGCTAGCACCGGCCTCCGAGCCGCTTCAAACTGACGTAACGTCAGGGTTTTCGGCGCCGCGAACTGCAGCCGCTTCTGCATCACGCGCACCGCTTCGGGGTTCGAATCGACCAGGAGGAAGTCGCGGTCCAGGCGCGCCGCGGCCTCGCCGGTGGTGCCGCTGCCGGCGAAGAAGTCGAGCACGAGGTCGCCCGGCCGCGAGTGCACCGCGACGATGCGCGTCAGGATCGCGAGCGGCTTCTGCGTGGCGTAGCCGGTGCGCTCGCGGCCGTTGGTCGGCACGATCGTCTGCCACCAGACGTCGGTCGGGGTCTTGCCGCGCGCGGCCTTCTCGGGACCGACGAGGCCCGGCGCCGCGTACGGCATGCGGTCCATCGCTGCGAAGTCGAAGACGTAGTTCGCGGGGTCGACCGCGTACCACAGAATGGTGTCGTGCTTCGCGGGCCAGCGCCGCTTCGTGCGCGCGCCGTAGTCGTATGCCCAGACGATCTCGTTCACGAACGATGCGCGCCCGAAGATGGCGTCGAGCAGCACCTTCACGTAGTGTGACTCGCGCGGGTCCAGGTGGACGAAGAGCGAGCCGTCCGGGCGCAGCACGCGGCGCGCTTCGCGCAAGCGCGGCTCGAGATACCCGGGCAGATCGTCGAAGCGATCCGCGAACTGCGAGACACCGACGACCTCGCTCTTGTAGCGCCGCCCGCCGAAGCCGGTGCGATCGCCGCCCGCCGGGTCTCGCCGCGTGCGCAGGCGCGTGTGTTTGCGCGTGCGGCCCGTGTTGAACGGCGGATCGACGTAGCAGAGGGCGACGCTCGCATCGGGCAGCGCGCGCAGGACGTCGAGATTCTCGCCCTGGACGATCCAGCGCGCGCGCGTATCCTGCGGCGCGTGCCGATCCGCGCCATCTCGCTCGATCTGTTCGACACGCTCGTCGACATCCACATGGACCGGCTGCCGCTCGTCGAGATTGGCGGGCGGCGCATTCCGTCGACCTACGGGCTCCTGCATGACGCGAGTGTGCACTGGCACGGGCTCGATTTCGAGACGTTCGCCGCAGAGCTCGGAAAGGTCGATCAGGACTTCCGTGCCGCGCTCCGACACGAGCACCGCGAGGTCGCGACGCTCGAGCGCTTCCGCACCTTCGCGCGCCGCATCGGGCAGCCCGGCGACGACCTGCCGCGAGCGCTCACCGACGCGCACATGGGCGAGCTGCGCAGACACCTGACGTTCCATCCGCATCACGCCGCGGTGCTCGAGCGCCTGCGCGGCCGGGTGCGCCTGGCGGTGTGCTCGAACTTCAGTCACTCGGAGACGGCGCGCGCGGTGCTCGCGGACGCGGGGTTGTTGACTCACTTCGACGGGGTCGTGATCTCGATGGACGTCGGCATTCGCAAGCCGCGGCCCGAGATCTTCCACGCCGCGCTCGAATCACTCGGCGCGAGCCCGGAGGAGACCCTGCACGTCGGCGACAACCTCGAGGCCGACGTGGCGGGTGCGGCCGCGCTCGGGATGCGCACGGTCTGGATCACGCGCCGCGTCGGAGATCCGGACGCGGCGATCGAGGCTTACGGCGGCGCGCGTCCGTCGCACGCGATCACGGATCTCGCCGAGCTCGAGGGGCTGATCGGCAGCTAGCCCCGCAGCAGTGACTCGAGCCGGTCGACCTGGCGATCCCAGTCGTAGTGCTCGGCGATGAAGCGTGCGCCGCGGGCGCCGAGCTCGCGGCGGCGCGCGCCGTCGCGCATCAGCTCGAGGCTGAGAAGCGCGAACTCAGCGGCGCCGCGCGCGACGCAGACGCCGTCCTCCTCTCCGCGCGCGCCGAGGCCTTCGAAGCCCTCCGGGCTGGTGACCACCGGCACGCCCAGCGCGAGCGCCTCGAGAATCTTGAACTGCACGCCCCCGGCCGCGCGCACAGGGCAGAGACTCACCGCCGCGCGCTCGACGAACGGCCGCACGTCGTCGACCGCACCCGTCACGGTCACCCCGTCGCGGCCCGAGAGCGCACGCAGCGCGGGCGGCGGGTTCACGCCCACGATGTCGATGCAGGCCTCCTTCTCCTCGCTGCGGATCCGGGGAAAGATGTCGCGCACGAGAAACTGCGCTGCGTCGCTGTTCGGAAAGCTGCGCAGGTTGCCGACGAACACCGCGCGCAGCGGCTCGTAGCCGCTGGCGCGCGGGGCGTAGTAGGCGCGGTCGACGCCGAGATGGACGAGCTCCAGCCGCTCCGCGGGCGCGCCGTTCGCGATCAGCCAGTCGCGGTCGACGTCCGAGACGAGCGCCGTATGCTCGAACTCGTGCGCCAGGCGCAGCTCGTAGCGGCGCAAGCGCCCGACCTCGAGCGCGTTGAACGGCCGCAGCCAGTCGCGCCGCATCCGATGCGCGCGCTCGTAGAGCATCGAGACCGCGTCGGTCATGTCGAGCACGCGGCGCGGACCGCGCGCACGCTCGACGTACTGCGCCATGCGCAGCAAGTGGACGTACACCGCGTCGTAGCGGGTCTCGGTGAGCTTCCGCTCGACGAGCGCGCGCATTCGCGCCGAGCGGTAGTAGTGCACCTGCAGCGGCAGCGACGAAGGCACGCCGCGCAGCGCGAGCAGCCGCGACTGCCAGGGCGTGAGCACGACTGTCTCGACCGATATCCCCGGATGCCGCCTCACGAGCTCGCGCGCGTGCGCGCGCTCCGCGTCGCTCTCGACGAACGACACCAGCTGGACCTCGTGGCGGGTCGAGAGTCGGCTGAGCAGCTCGAGCGCGCGCAGCTTGTCGCCGCCGAGCGGCGGGTAGGGAAGGCGCGGAGTCAGCGCGAGCACTCGCACGCGCCGAGATTGACACGCCTTTTTCGCTGCCGCATTCTGCGCGACCGGATGGCCGTCGACTTCGACAACTCGCCGCTCTTCGCTTCGCACCGCCGCGCCGGCGCGCGTCGCACCCGTACAGGGTCCCGCCGGCACGGATAGATCCGCCTCGCGATCGACGCCGGCCGCCGGGACCCAACCCGCGCTCCTAGAACCCGCGTCGCCCTGATCCTTCGATCAATCGCACTGCGAGAGGTGGAATCATGTCCGAGAAGTTCGACTCGCTCGTCAGCCGAGAGAAGCAGGTTTTCATGCCGGGCGTGCGGCGCTGGCCGCTGGCGCTGGAGCGCGGCGCCGGCGCGCGCGTGTGGGACGTCGATGGCCGCGAGTTCATCGACCTGACCGCCGGCTGGGGCGTGACTTCCATCGGTCACTGCCATCCCGCGCTGGTCGAAGCGATCCGCGCGCAGGCCGGGATCCTGATGCAGACGACCAACAACGTCTACACCCGGCCACAGCTCGAGCTGGCCGAGTATCTCGCGCGCGTCGCGCCGGCGGGTCTGCACCAGACGTTCTTCACGTCGAGCGGCACCGAGGCGAACGAAGGCGCGCTGAAGCTCGCTGCGCGCAAGACCGGGCGCAGCCGCTTTCTCTCGACGACGAACAGCTTCCACGGCCGCACCTTGGGGGCGATGGGCTGTCTCGGCCAGGAGAAGTACCGCAGCCCGTGGAAGGGCATCGTGCGCGAAGCCACGTTCGTGCCGTTCGGCGACATCGCCGCGGCGCGCGCGGCGCTCACCCGCGAGATCGCAGCGATGATCGTCGAGCCGGTGCAGGGCGAGGGCGGCGTCGTGGTGCCGCCGCCGGAGTATCTCGCGCAGCTCGCGGACGCGTGTCACTCGGTCGGCGCGCTGCTCATCGCCGACGAGATCCAGACATGCATCGGGCGCACCGGCCGCTGGTTCGCCTGCGACCACGGCGGCGTAGTGCCCGACATCCTGACGATCGGGAAGGGCATCGGCGGCGGTTTCCCGCTCGCGGCCTTCATGGCGACGGAAGCGGTGATGGGCGCGATCCAGCCGGGCGACCACGGCGGCACGTACGCGGGAAATCCACTCGCCTGCGCCGCGGGCGTCGCCGTGATGCGCGTGGTCGAGGATCAGAAGCTCGTCGAGCGCGCCGCGGCTCTCGGCAAGGACACGCTCGCGCGTCTCGGCGCCTTCGCGGCCAAACAGAGCTCGAGGGTGGAGCAGGTCCGCGGTCTGGGGCTCCTGATCGGCGTGGTGCTGCGCGACGCGAGCCACGCTGCCCAAGTGCACGCACAGATCCGGGACCGGGGTGTGCTCGTGAATCTCACCGCCGATCGCGTGTTGCGGATCTTCCCGGCGCTCAACATCCCGGAACGCGACCTCGCGCAGGGTCTCGACGTGCTCGAGGCCTGCGTGGCGGGCGCACCGTGAGGACGCGCGCGGCCCTCGCGGGACTCGCGTTCGCCGGCGCGCTGGCGTGTCAGTCGGGTGTCTTCGCTGGACACAGGGAAGTGTCGGGTCTGTGGCGGCTGGTGCCGGCGGAGTCGACGATCACGTTCGTCGGCATCAAGAACAACGCCGTCGGCGTGCCCGGATCGTTCGCGACGCTCGAGGGCGATTTCGACGCCGCGAAGCGCACTGGCTTCGTCGAGGTGAAGCTCGGCAGCACCGAGACCGGAAACCCGGCACGCGACGAGAACATCCGCGCACAGTTCTTCGAGGCGGTGAAGTTCCCGGTCGCGCGCTTCGACGTGACGGGGCTGCCCGCGCCCGAGACGCTGCCGGCGCCCGGCGCGAGCGCGCGCTTCGATCTCGCCGGCACGCTCCAGCTGCACGGAACCTCGCTGCCGCTGAAGGTGAATGCGCGCGTCTCGCGCGACGGGCAGAACCATCTGCACGTGCACAACAGCGCGCCGATCGTGCTCTCCGCGCACGATCTGGGCATGGACGCGCAGCTCGCCGCCCTGAAGGCGACCTGCGGGCACGAGTCACTCTCGGGGGCGATCCCGGTCGAGATCGATCTCGCGTTCGCTCCGGTGGCGGTCGACTAGGGCTTCTTCGGCGCTTCCAGCTTCACGCCGTGCCACGGGCAGTAGTTCCAGCTCGCTTCGAGCGGTTCGCCGCCCTTCGGGCACTTGCGCGTGCCCGCGACCGACGTGAGCGGCGCGTGCCAGCGGAACTCGTGCACGGGTCCGTCCTCGGTGAAGCGGAACTCGAGCTCCAGCTCGCCCGGAGTGGTCGAAGACAGGATCGGGTTTCCCTTCGCATCGAGGTTCGAGAGCGGCAGGAGGCGCAGGCCCTCGCCCAGCGGGCCGAGCGACACGCGCAGGAGATACACGAGCGTCGGCACGAGCTTCGAGACTTCCGGGTTCACCTCGCGCAGTACCTGGAGTGTCTCGCCGCCGCGCGAGAAGCGCGAGCGCTTCACGATCTCCGCGATCGGCGCCAGGATCGGCTTGTGCTTCTCGGAGAGGTCGGCGTCGATCGCCGCCACGATCACGTAGTCGCGGAACAGCTTCTCGACCTTGGCCTGCTCGTCCGGCGCGAGCTCCAATTCCTTCGCGGACTGCACCCAGTACTCCGGTGGCAGCCACCAGAAATTCGCGACGTGCGTCGCGCCCTCTTCGACGTTGCGCGCCGTCTCCGCGGCGACTTCGGAGCTGGTCGTCGCAGGCGCCGACAGCGGCAGCCACGAGACGGCGAGGAGCACGGCGAGCGCGGCGCGGTGTTTCATCGCGGGCCAGAGTAGCGGCCGAGCTCGCGGTAGGCCGCCACGCTCTGCGCCGAGCCGCCGATGCGCTCGAGCTCCGCCGCGGCGGCACCGCGCCAAGCGCGCACGACCTCGCCCGCGTCCTCTTCCTCGGGCAGCGCGACGTAGGCGAACTCGAGGTGGCGCCGCGCGCGCGGTGGCACCGCGACCGTGAGATCGAGCGCGAGCCCGCGCACCGGCGCGGCGTCGGGCGCGTGCGCGCGCGTGACCGACGAGGCCTCCGCGAGCGCGAACACGTGACCTCCGAAGCGGCGCTCACAGGCCGCGTGCGCGACCCGGTACTCGCCGAGCGATACGTCCCACATCTCGGTGTACTCCACCGCGAGCGGCTCGTCCCCGCGGTTCTCGAGCCGCACGAGCCCGAGGAGAAGCGCGCGCGCCGATGCCGGCGCGAACACCACGTGCAGCAGCGAGAGACTCGCCGCGCGCAACACGCGCCTCACCTGAGCGACACCAAAAAGCGTCGCTTGCGGCTCGCGCGTGGAGAGCACGCTGCCCTCGGCGCGCACCAACGCGTCGATGCGCCCGCCCGCGAACGTGATGCCCGAGGCGCTCGCCAGCGCGCGGACCACGTCGTTCGCGACCGGATGGCCTTCGGGTGGCGCGTCCCGGACGGTCGGTCCCCAGCTCGGCTCGGCGAGCTCGTCGCCGCTAGACGTACGTGCTGCCCTTAGGCTCGGTCTCGTCGCGCCGGATGATCACGTTCACGAGCGCGGGCTTGCCGGAAGCGAACGCGCGCTCGAGAGCGGGGCGAATCCCTTCGGGTCGCTCCACGAACTCTCCGTGACCGCCGAGCGCCTCGACCACCTTGTCGTAGCGCGTGTAGTTGAGATATGTGGCCACCGCGCGGTCCTTGCCGTAGATGCCGATCTGCGGCCGCAGCATCTGCCCCCAGGCCGCGTCGTTTCCGACGATGCCGACGATCGGCAGGTTGAAGCGGATCGCAGTGTCGTACTCGAAGCCGTTCAAGCCGAACGAGCCGTCGCCGTAGATGATCAGCACCTTCTTCTCGGGGAAGGAGACCTTCGCGGCCAGCGCGAACGGCATCCCGACGCCGAGCGTGCCGAGCGGGCCCGGATCCATCCAGCAGTTCTCCTTCATCACGGGCACGACCTTCGCGGCCTGCGCGACGATGTCGCCGCCGTCGCCGATCAGGATCGTGTCCTCGTCGATGAAGTCGCGGATCTCGCGGCACATGCGCAGCGGGTCGATCGGCACTTCGTTCGAAGCCAACTCACTCTGGAAGCCGGCCTCGATCTTGGTCTCGAGCGCGCGCAGCTCGTCGCGCCATGCATGAAAGTCCAGCTTGACTGACTCCTCTTTCATGACTTGCAGCATCTGCTCGAACGCGACGCCCAGGTTGCCGACGATCGCGGCGTCGGCCGAGCGGTTCTGGCCGACGAGCGTGTTCTCCATCTCGAGCTGGACGATCTTCGCGCTCGCGGGAATCGCCTTGCCGAAGCGCAGCCGGAAATCCAGCGGCGAGCCCGCGAGCACGAACACGTCGCACTTGCTCATCGCCTCCTTGCGCGAGCGATTCATGAACTGCGGATCGTCGAAGCGCAGCTGACCGCGGCCCATGCCGTTCAGGAAGGTGGGCAGCTTGGTCTCTTCGACGAAGCGCCGCATCGCGGGGCCACCCTGCGACCACTTCACGCTCGTGCCCGCCATCATGATCGGGCGCTTGGCAGCGGCGATGATCTCGAGCGCGGCGACGACGTCGGCGCGATCGGGCGCCTGGCGCGGCGCGCGCCGGAACTTCGGGAACCACGCCTTGTCGAAGTCACCCGGGCCCATCAACACGTCCATGGGAATCTCGAGGAACGCGGGGCCGGGAATACCCGACGTGGCGTGGCGCACCGCGAGCTCGATGTACTCGGGGATGCGCGCGGTGTCGTAACACGCATCGGCCCACTTCGAGATCGGGCGGATCATCGACACGTGATCCATCTCCTGGAGCGAGCCGCGGCGCAGGTTCGAGAACGGTCCCTGTCCGCCGATCACCAGGATCGGGCTGTTCGCGCGCCATGCGTTCGCGATGCCGGTCACCCCGTCGGTGACTCCGGGCCCGGCGGTCAGGACCGCGCAGCCGATCTTGGTCGGGTTCAGCCGGCTGTAGGCGTCCGCCGCGTGCACCGCGGCCTGCTCGTGGCGCACGTCGATGATACGGATGCCCTCGTCCAGCGCGCCGTCGTAGATCGGCATGATGTGACCGCCGGAGAGCGTGAAGATGCAGTCGACGCCGGCCAGCTTGAGTGCCCGGGCCGCGAGCTTTCCACCGTGCGTGGCCATCGCCTTCCTCCTCGAAATCGCCGCGAGCAGCATAGCAGGTGCAGGGCGACGGCCGAGCGAGGGCCGCCCCGAGCGACGCGGCAAGCAGCAAAGGACAGGGCCGCCCCGAGCGAAGCGGCAAGCAGCGAAGGCGCGCGCAGTGAGCCGCAGGCGAACGAAGTTCAGTCAGGCCTTAGCTCTGGCCAGCGCTTCACCAGGTCGTCGAAGCGGAGCCCGATGGCTTCCGCCTCATTGAGCGCGGCGCGCGCCAGATCGAGGTGGCCCCCGTCGAGCGCCGAGAGAATGCGGTTGCGGTGCGCGAGCTCGAGCTCGGCCGAGTCACAGCGCGTGCCGTCGCAGGGGAGGAGCCGCGCGTACTGCGCGACGGCCTCCGCGAAGCTCGCGCTCGCGCCGTCGAAGTCGCGGCTCTGTGTCTGCTGTGTGCCCAGCCGCACGAGCGCCTGCGCGAGCAGCCGGGCCGCCTGCGCGTTCTGCGGATACTCGTGCACCACGGCGCGCAGCTGGTCGATGCCCGCGTCGATGCTGCCGCGGTCGATCAAGTCGTAGGCGAGATCGAGGCGGGTCTCGACGGGCAGGCGCACCGCCGGCGTTTGCGCGCTGAGCTCGGGCGCGAGCTCGCTGGCCTCCGCGCGAAGCTTCTCAGCGAGCGCGTCGTCGCGCTCGAACGCCGCGCGCTCGAGCAGGATCGCCGCCAGGCTGCGCTTCACGGTCGCGTCTTCGGGCTCGAGCGCGTGCGCGTCGCGCAGATCCTTCTCCGCGGCGGCGAGGCCCACGGCGCCGCCTGGCTTGCGCCGCTTCAGCTCCGCGCGCTGGGTGTACGCAGCCACGAGCTGACTGCGCAGCGCCGGGTTCCAGGGCGTGCGCTTCTCGGCCTCGGCGTAGTCGGCGATGGCCGTGTCGAGGTCGCCGCTCGCGGCCGCCGCTTCGGCGCGCGCGACGATCGGCGCGACGCCGGCCGCGGCCGAGTCGCGCGCGGCACCGCTCGGCCCGCTGCCCCCACACGCGGCGCCAGCGAGCGCCAGCACCGCCACGCACAGCGCGCGCAGGCGAGGTGCAAGAGAGCTCGCCGTGCGCCTCGGTCCGCTGCTCCACCGCACCGGCAACTCCCCCCGAAAGCGCGGCGAGAATACCCGAGAGGCTGGCCGCCGACCAACACGAGCGGTGACACCGATCTACGTACAGTCCACCTCCGGCGCCGCCGATACCAGATTCCGTGGGTGAGACGCAGTCGCAGATCCCGCTGAACTCGGAGAACGACGTCGAGCTGTACACGTCGCCGTGGGTCAGCGGCACGCGCGCCGCCGCCTATTTCGGTCCGATCAGCTCCGAGCTCTTCCTGCAGGACGACCAGGTCGAGGACCGCTCCTCGGCGTGGACGAAGGCGGAGCGCGAGCTGCTCGAGTCGCTGCGCGACAAGGCGCGGCTGCTCGGGGCGAACGCGGTGGTCGGGCTCGAGGTCACGCTCGATCCGTTCGCGCGCGCGAGTGACTCGGACGCGACCGGGCTCCGACTGCACGCGGTCGGAACCGCGGCCAAGCTCGAACCTCTGTTCTGACCCTCCGCGCCGCGCGGTGATAGGCTCCCCGGAGTTCATCCGTCTCGGGTCGAGTCGATGTGGCAGAAGATCCCGCGCGTGTTCACGGCCCTGCTGGGCGGCCTGCTCGCGCTGCCGTTCGCGCTGCGCTGGCTGCTCGCGCCCGAGTCGGCAAGCGCGGAGCTCGGCATCTCGCTCTCCGGCCCCGCGGCCTTCAGTCAGATGCGCGGAGACGCCGGCGGGGCATTCTTCGCGGTGGGCGCGCTCGCACTGCTCGGTCTCTTCCGCAAGGAGCCCGGCTACCTCGAGGCGGTCGCGCTGATCATGGTGTGCATCGTCGCTGCGCGCGTGCTCGGAGTCGCGCTCGACGGCTACGACCCGAAGATCGGGGTCGCGATGGCCGTCGAGCTCGCCACCGCCGCGGCCACGTTCACCACCGCGCGGCAGTTCCGCGCCGCACGGCCTTCCCTGACCTAGACCACGCGGTTCGGAATCGGCTCGCCGCGCAGGGCGGCGACGATGTTCCGCGCGGCGAGCTCCGCCATGCGGTCGCGGGTCGCGGTCGTGGCGCTGCCGAGGTGCGGTGCGAGCACCACCTGCGGCAAGTCGGCGAGGCCGGGAGTCAGTGCGGGCTCGCGCTCGAAGACGTCGAGACCGGCGCCCGCGATCCAGCCCTCACGCAGCGCGCGCACCAGCGCGGCCTCGTCCACGATCGGGCCGCGGGCGGTGTTGACGAGCAGCGCATGCGGACGCATGCGCCGCAGCTCGCGCTCGCCGATCAGGTGACGCGTGTCGCTCGAGAGCGGAACGTGCAGCGACACGAAGTCACTCCGTCCGAGTAGCTCGTCGAGCGGAACTCCGCCGCCGCGCGCGTGCCAGATCACCTCCATGCGGAAACCGCGCGCGCGCTCGGCGACGGCGCGCCCGATGCGGCCGTAGCCGACGATGCCGAGCGTCCGGCCAGTGACGTCGAGCCCGACGCCGAGATCGGGGCGCCAGCCGTCGAAGCCGCCGCCGCGCACGTAGCGGTCGGCCCAGGCGAGGCGGCGCGCCGCGGCGAGCAGGAGCGCGAACGCGAGGTCGGCCGTGGCGTCGGTCAGCACGTCCGGCGTGTTCGAGATCGCGACGCCACGCGCGCGGGCGGCGGCGAGGTCGATGTTGTCCGTGCCTACGGCCATGTTCGCCACGATGCGGAGCTGCGGGGCGCGCGCGAGAAACTCGGCGTCGATGCGGTCCGTGAGCAGACACAAAAGTGCGTCGCAGCCGGCGACTTCGAGCGGGCCGACGGCGGCGTCGAGCCCGGCGCCGGCGAGCACGCGCAACGCGGCCTCGGGCACGCCGCTGCGCACGCGCACGCGCGCGCTCACTCCCGACATCCCGCAGTCTCTGGCCCGTCCACGCGCACCATGCTACCCGGAGCCCGTGCCCCCGCTCGACCGTCTCACGGTCACGTTCACGCTCGGCGCACGCGACGTGCGCCATCTGCGCCGCGTCGCCGAGCGCGCGGCCGCGCGCGCGAGCGAGCGTCCGGAGCAGGCGATCGCCAGCGCCGCGCGCGCGCGGGCCGCGGAGCTGCGCAAGTTCCACCCGCCCAGCTACGTGCTGGAGCGGGTCGCGGGCCTCGAGGAGCTGATCGAGCTGCTCGAGGACGCGGACTGGAACCCGCCCGAGCGCGTGCGCCTGCGGGTGCGGGCGGCGCTCGCCTACTTCACCGAGCCGGACGATCTGATCGCGGACTCCGTGCCCGGGCTCGGCTTCCTCGACGACGCGATCGTGATCGAGCTGTTGCGCCTCGAGCTCCGCCACGAGCGCGCCGCCTTTCGCGACTTCGCGCGCTTCCGAAGCTCGGCCCGGCGGCGGCGCGCGGCGCGCGATCCCGAGTGGCTCGCGGCCAAGCTCGCGGAGCGGCGCCGGGTCTTGCGCGCCCGCGTCGAGGCGCGCGAGCGAGCGCCGGTTGTGCGTCGGTGGCGGGGTCGGTAAGCTGCGCCCGCGATGAAAAAGAGCACCAAACTCACCCATCGGAAGCGCCGCAAGAGCGCGCACCACCGAGCGAAATTGCGCGCCAAGAACCGCCGCGCGCGGCTGCGCCGGAGCCGCGGCGAGTCGCCCTACACGTGAGTCGCGGGGCGCGATGAGCGAGTACGCGCGCAGCGGCGTCGACACGAGCGAGGCGGACCGCGCACTCGCGCGGCTCTTGCTCGAGATCGCGCCGACGGCCGCGTTCGGCTCGGGCAGCGAGCTGGGCATCGGTCACTTCGCCGCGGTGATCCGCGTCGGGCCGCTGCACCTCGCGCTCACCACCGACGGCGTCGGCTCGAAGCTGCTGGTCGCGCAGGCGCTCGGCAAATACGACACGGTTGGCATCGACTGTGTCGCGATGAACGTGAACGACCTCCTGTGCGTGGGCGCGAAGCCGCTCGCGATGCTCGACTACATCGCCGTCGAGCGCTGTGACCCGGACGTGTTCGGCCAGATCGGCCGCGGCCTGTGCGAGGGCGCGCGCCAGGCCGGCATCGCGATCGTCGGCGGCGAGACCGCGCAGATCCCCGAGATGCTGCGCGGCGCACGCGAGGGCAGCGGGCTCGACCTCGCCGGCATGGCGCTCGGCCTGGTGCCCGACGGCGCGCTGATCGACGGCTCGAAGGTTCGGCCGGGAGACGCGCTCGTGGGCATCGCTTCGAGCGGCGTCCACTCGAACGGGCTGTCACTCGCGCGCGCGGTGCTCTCGCGCAAGTTCCGCCTGGACGAGCTCGTGAGCGAGCTGGGCGGGACGGTCGGTGAGACCCTGCTGTGCCCGACACTGATCTATGTCGCGCAGGTCGAGGCGCTGGCGAAGGCGGGCATCGCGCCGCGCGCTCTCGCGCACATCACCGGCGACGGCTTCCTGAACATCCGGCGCATCGAGGCGCCATGCGGCTTCGAGATCGACTTCCTGCCGCCGCCGCCGCCGGTGCTGCACCTGATTCAGCGCGTCGGCGAGCTCGATCCGGCCGAGCTCTACACCGTCTTCAACATGGGGGTCGGCTTCACCGCCGTCGTCGCGCCGGGCGAGGTCGAGCGGACGATCGCGGCGGTGCGCGCGACGGGCCTCGAGGCCTGGCGCCTGGGCCGCGCGGTCGCCGACCCCGAGCGCAAGGTGCGGATCCTGCCCGAGCGCCTGGTCGGACGGTCGAAGCACTTCGCCCGCGAGTCGTGATCTCGTTCTCGCTCGAGGCCACGGACCGCGGCAGCGCGGCACGCGCGGGCCGCCTTTCGACACCGCACGGTGTCGTCGAGACGCCCGTGTTCATGCCGGTCGGAACGCACGCCGCGGTGCGAGCGATGACGCCCGAGCAGGTGAAGGCGACGGGCGCGCGCATCCTGCTCGCCAACACGTACCACCTGTTGCTGCGCCCCGGGCCCGAGCTCGTGAAACGCGCCGGCGGGCTGCACGCGTTCATGGCTTGGGACGGCCCGCTGCTGACCGACTCGGGCGGCTTCCAGGTATTCAGCTTGAAGCACAAGGAGATCACCCCGGAGGGCGTGCGCTTCAAGAACGAGATCGACGGCTCGGAGGTGCTGCTGACTCCCGAGCGCTCGATCGAGATCCAGCACTCACTCGGCGCCGACATGATCATGGCGTTCGACGAGTGCACGCCCTACCCGGCGACTCCGGAGCTCGCGAAGCGCGGCGTCGAGAACTCGCTGCGCTGGCTCGAGCGCTGCGGCCGCGCGCACGCGGGCTCCGATCAGGCGCTGTTTCCGATCGTGCAGGGCTCGGTGTATCTCGAGCTGCGCGAGCTGTGCGCGCGAGAGATCGTGAAGTTCGAAGCTCCGGGCTACGCGATCGGCGGCGTCTCGGTCGGCGAGGGGATCGAAGAGCTGAAGCGCATCGTCGGCTTCACCGCGCCACTCCTGCCCGAGCGGAAGCCCCGCTACCTCATGGGCGTCGGCCTGCCCGAAGATCTCGTCGAGTCCGTGGAGCGCGGCATGGACATGTTCGACTGCGTGATCCCGACGCGCTACGCGCGCTCTGCGACCTTGTTCACGCGCCGCGGGCGCATCCGCATGAATCACCGCCGCTATCGGCGCGACCTCTACCCGATCGACACGAGCTGTGACTGCTACGCGTGCAAGACGTTCACGCGCGCGTACGTGAATCACTTGTACGCGGCGAACGAGATCCTCGGCGCGATCCTGGGCGCGATTCACAACGTGCGCTTCTACCAGCGGCTGATGGCGGAGATGCGCGCGGCGATCGTCGCGGGCGGATTCCTGAACTGGAAGCGCGCGTTCTACGCGGACTACGGCGCGCCCGGCGGAGCCGAACCCGGCGAGTGACTACGCGCCGAAGAGCCGCACGGGCAGGCTCTTCAGCGCGTTGTTCAGGTTCGAGCGCTGGCGACGCGGCGCGCCGGCAAGCTCGATGCGCGGGAAGGCGCGCAGCAGCTCCTCGAAGAAGACGCGCGCTTCGAGGCGCGCGAGCGCGGCGCCGAGACAGAAGTGCTCGCCGAAGCCGAACGAGAGATGCGGGTTCGGTGAACGCCGCACGTCGAAGCGCTCCGGCTCGCGGAACACGTCCTCGTCGCGGTTGGCCGAGCCGTAGAGCAAGACCACGCGCTCGCCCGCGCGGATCGGCTGGCCGCGGAGCTCCGTGTCGCGCGTCGCGGTGCGCCGGAAGTAGTGGAGCGGGCTCTCGCAGCGGAGCATCTCCTCGATCGCTGCCGGCATGAGTGACTCGTCCGCGCGCACCGCTTCGAGCTGGTCCGGGTGCTCGACCAGGAGGCGCAGGCCGGAAGAGAGCAGGTTGCGCGTCGTGTCGTTGCCCGCGGTGGCGAGCTGCACGAAGAAGCCGCCGAACTCTGCGTCGGTCATGGTGTGACCGTCGACCTCGGCATTCACGGCGACGGTCGTGAGATCGGAGCCCACCGCGCCGCGCCGCTGCTGCGCGAGGCCGATCGCGTACATCGCCATCTCGATCGAGGCCGCGGGCGCCGCCTCCGCGCCCCCGGGATTCAGGTCGGTGTCTTGCGAGCCGGTGAGCTGCGCGGCCCATGCCCGCAGGCGCGGGCGCTCGGCCTCCGGCACGCCCAGCAGCTCGCCGATCACCTGCATCGGCAGCTCGGCCGCCATGTCCTCGACGAACTCGACCTGCGCGCGCGCCGCGCCACGCGCCATGATGCCGCGCGCGATCTCGCGCACGCGCGGCTCGAGGGCCGCGACCATGCGCGGCGTGAAAGCGGCGAGCAATGTGCGCCGCAGGCGCGCGTGCTCCGGGGGATCCATGCCGAGCAGCGTGAAGCGCATCATCGCGAGCTGCGCCTCGGAGAGCGGCTCGATCACGACGAAGCCGCGCGCCGACGAATACCGCTCGGGGTCGCGCGACACCTCGGCCACGTCCGCGTGCTTGGTCACCGCCCAATAGCCGTCACCGTCCGGTGTCGCCTGCCAGTACACGGGCCGCTCGCGCCGCAGGCGCGCGAAGTCTGCGTAGGGCGCGCCGTCGGCGTAGCGGTCCGGATCATAGACATCGATCGCGGCCGCGCTCGCGGCGCGCGACTCCCCGTGGCTCAGGAAGCGCGCGATGTCCTCGCGCGCGCTCGCGAGCTGGCTCAGGTCGTCGAGCACCAGCAGCTGCGCGCGCGGCAAGAGCTCCACCAGCTTCTCGGCGGTCGACAGCGGATGACTGGGATCGCCGCGTGTCGCGATCACGAGCGCAGGCAGGTCGAGCTCGCGGATGCGCGCCGGATCGGGCAAGTCACTCGCCGCGGCGCCGCGCAAGAGACGCGCGAGGTCGGGGCTGCTCTTTGCCGCCAGCTCGGCGATCAGCGCCTCCTGCATCTCCGGCGTGAAGCCCGGCATCGGCTGCGCGCAAAACGCGGCGCGCATCGCGTCGAGATAGGCCCCTGCGCCGCGCGCCTCGATCAGCGCCGCCCCCGCACGATACAGATCGGCCTGCGCTTTGCGCGTGTCCCAAGCCGTGGGCGGCACGACCAGGACCAAGCCGCGGAGCGCGCCCGGATTGCGAACCGCTGCGTGCAGCGACGTGGCGGTGCCCATCGACGCGCCGGCGGCGATCGGGAGCTCGAGCCCGAGCGCAGTCACGAGCTCGAGCAAGTCCGCGCCGAGCGACGACCAGCCCTGCGCCGCGTCGTCGCGGCCAGCGGCCGACCGCCCGTGGCCGCGCGCGTCGTAGCGCACGGTCTCGATCCCCGGCAGCGCGCGCAGCAGCGCGCTCAGGCCCATCGCATCTTCCGCCGCGATCGAGTTCAGGAACCCGTGCGTCCAGACCAGCGGCTGGCCGCGGCCCTCTCTCTGCACGTGTGTCACGCCCGACGCGAGCTCGATCTCCCGCACTTCCATGGCGACAATTCTACGCCTAGGATTCGGCGCATGGCCCCGCCCCGGATACGCGAGCTGCACCCCGGCTTCGTCGCGATCGATCACCCGCTGCGCCTGCCCGGCGGGCTCGAGCTGGGCACGCGCTGTCTCTTGATCCGGCTCTCCGGCGGGGGCGTACTCGTGCACACGCCCGGTCCGCTCTCGAGCGACGTGCGGCACGCGATCGACTCACTCGGCCCCGTGCGCGCGCTGGCCGCGCCCAACCTCCTGCATCACATGTTCCTGGCGGAGAGCATCGCGGCCTACCCGCAGGCGCGCGTCTTCGGTGCGCCAGGTCTGCGCGAGAAGCTCGGCGACGTTCGCATCGACGAGGTGCTCGGCGACAAGGCGCCCGACCTCTGGGCCGCCGACCTCGAGCAGGTCCTGGTCCGGGGGGCACCGAGCCTGAACGAGGTGGTGTTCTTCCACACCGCGAGCCGCACGCTCCTGTGTCTCGACCTGTGCTTCAACCTGCGCGAGTCGGCCAGCTTCGTGACTCGGCTCATGATGCGCGTGAACGGCGCGTACGGGCGCTTCGGCCCGTCGCGCATCTTCCGCTTCGCCGTGATGAAGGACCACCGCGGCACGCGCGCGTCGCTCGACCGCATCCTCGCCTGGGACTTCGACCGAGTCACCGTCGCCCACGGCGAGATTTTCGAGCGGGGCGGGCACGACGCCCTCCGCGCCGGCTTTCGCTGGCTGCGCGCCTGAGAGGCTCCTGCGAACGCGAGCGCTATTGGCCGAACAACGCGGTCCACCCGAAGGAGCGCGCCGTCGGGTTTCCGGCCCCGGCCGCGCGGATCGCGATCAGCGAGCCCGCGTTGATGGCGACCGAGTGAGTCGTGTCGGAGCAGCTGGTGTTGGCGTCGGCCACCGTGCACGTCACGGCGGTGTCGGCGCCGTCGACGCGCACGAAGAAGCTGAACGACCGACCGTTTCCGGGCGACCCGCTCAGGTGGACGTAGAACTTCGACAGCGTGCCGGCCAGGGGCACGATCTGCTGCGCCGAGGCCTCGGCGTTGGCGAAGACGCCGGCGTTGAACATCGGGACGAAGTTGGTGGTCCCGTTGTTGATGGTCGAGTTTCTCGTGCCACCGCCGACGATCATCGCGCTCGGTCCGGCGGGTCCCTGGGGGCCGACGTCACCTTGTATGCCTTGCGGACCGGGGTCACCCTGCGGTCCCTGCGGGCCGGGATCTCCCTGCGGCCCCTGCGGACCGGGAACCCCCTGCGCGCCTTGGAGGCCCGGCGCGCCCGGCGCTCCGGGTGAGCCCGTGTTTCCCTGAAGACCCTGAGGGCCGGGGTCACCCTGCGGACCCTGCGCACCGGCATTTCCCGGAAGGCCCTGCGGGCCGGGGTCACCTTGAGGGCCCTGTGCGCCTGTATTTCCCGGAAGACCCTGCGGACCCGGATTGCCCTGCGGACCGGACGCACCGGCGTTCCCAGCTGGGCCCTGTGGACCCGTGCTCCCCTGGGGCCCCGCACTTCCCTGAGGACCGACGTCGCCCTGCGGGCCCTGTGCACCGGTGGAGCCGCCGGGCCCAGTCACTCCCTGCGGTCCCTGCGGTCCCTGCGGTCCAGCGGCGCCTTGCGCACCGGCGGCGCCCTGCGGACCCGGATCGCCCGGTGGGCCTTGTGCGCCCTGGGAGCCCTGTGCGCCTGGGTCGCCCTGCGGACCTTGGATTCCCGGATCGCCCTGGGGACCCTGCGTGCCCGCGGTAGTGACCGGCGCGGCGGGCTGAATCTGACAGACGCTGTTCAGCCCCGTGATGCCCGGACCAGTGACTCGCAGATAGGGAGCCGTGGTCGCGAGCGGGCTGTCGACCGTGGCGTGGATGCGGATCGCCGCCAGCGGTACCGCTCCCTTCTTCACTCGGAGCGGCTTGTCGAGATAGAAGTGGACCGACGAGTCATTGGCCGGGAGACTCTGGCTCGCCAGCGACACCGTGCAGTCCGAGTCCTCGAAGAGCTCGAACAGAAGTGAGTCGGCCGCGTGGGTATCCTTGAAGTCCTTTCGGACGATGAGATAGTCCACGGCTACGGGCTCGGCGCTCGCCGCTCCCGCGGCGGTGACGACCAGGATGGCGCAGATCAAGCGGATGCCGGCTCGCGGACGACGCATGGTCTTCTCCCTCGACCAGCCCCATCGGCGCTGCCGCTTCCGTCCCTTAAGCCAGTGTGATGGCATGTGCCCTGAAAACGGCGCCAGCTGTGCTCTCCGGGTCACACCCGGCGAGAGCGCACACCCAGTAGAACTCCTTCGACGTCGTGCGCTTGCCCTCGGGACGGACCTCGTGCACGTCGGAGAAATGGCGCCGGAGCTCCTTGCGAAAGAGGTCGCTCTCCTGCCCGGGAAAACCCTTCACGATCAGAAAGCCGCGCGGCGACAGGAGGGACTCGGCGAGCGCGAGCGCGGCTTCAGCCTGCTCAGCGGTGCGGGCACGAGGTGCTTCGCGCCGGCTTCCGTTGGCTCGGGCCCTAGCCTCGCTCGACTGCTTCAGTCACCGAGCGAACGATCGCGTCCACCGGGGGATCGAGACCGTCCCAGTGCTCGCGCTCGACGCCATTGCGATCCAGAAGGAAGATGCGCATGGTGTGACTGAGCTGGCCGGTGCGGGCGTCGCGGTAGCGAACGCCAGCGGCCGAGGCGAGCTCGCGCACCTGGTCGGGTGCGCCGCGCAGGAGAAGCCAGCGGCTTGGGTCCAGCCGTCTCTCGCGGGCGTACTGGGCGAGCTTCTCGAGCGTGTCTCGTTCCGGGTCGATCGTCACGAGGACGAATTGAAGCCGAGATAGCGCTGCTGCGGTAAGTCGAGCTTCGACGCGCTGCAAGTCGCGGACAAGCGCGGGGCACGCGGATTCGCAAGAGCCGTAGAAGAACAAGAGAAGCGTGGGCGCGCCACGCAGCGAGCCGAGCTCCAGCTCGCCTCCGCTGGCATTCTCCCAGCGACCCCTGAGCTGCCATAGCGAGAGGCCCGCGGCGTCATCGGAGGGCGTGGGCGCATCTCCGCGCTGACTCGGGCCGCAGGCGAGAGTGCCGAGCGCGGCGATCGACACCACCATGCGTAGAAATCGTCTCACTGCGCGCTCCGCGCGCAGCGGAATCCGAGATGGTGGAGCGCGAAGCGCGCCTCCACGCTCGAGCGGAAGGCGAAGCGCATGTAGGTCGTGTAGCTCGTGGGCACTCCCGTCGCGGAGACGCCTCCGCAGAACTCCGACGCGTCGGCGCTCGCGCCCTTTCGGCTGTCCGCCGGCAGCACACTACCGCCCCAGTCGGCAACCCACTCCCAGACGATGCCGTAGAGATCGCGAACGCCGTAAACGTTCGGCGCCGAGTCACCAGCTCGCGGGAGCCGGCCGCGCGGGCGCGCGTAGAAGGCGAGGCTGAGCCGCTCGGACTCGGCCCGCTCGGCTGCAGAGCCGGTCGGGGGATCGGCCGCGAGCTCCCACTCTGCCTCCGTCGGCAGTCGCTTTCCCAGCTCGCGGCAGTAGGCCGTCGCCGCGAACCACGAGACGAACGTCACGGGTTGTCCCGCATCCGCTTCCGCACCCAGCTCAAGGTCGCCCGCCCAGTGCGAGAGATAGGCTTCCTCGGCCTCGAGCCGCGAAACGCGCGAACGCGCCCAGTTGGGGTGCTCGTGAACGAAGGCGAGAAACTCCCCGTTCGTGACTGGCCGCTCGTCGAGATCGAACGGCGCCACGAGAACTGGCCGCTCGTTCTTCGCGGCATAGGGCGCCAGATAGCTTCCCCCTGGGACACGCTGCATGCTCACGACCGAAGTGGCGGCCGCGAGCAGCGCGGCGAGCCCCAGCGCACTCACCGTCGACTCATGGGTGACCGGTGACTGCGGGCTTCGGAAGCGACGCGCGGATCTCGGTGACTTCCTCGGCGCGGATCGGCTCGCCGGTATTTCCGAAGCTGTTGCGCACGTACGTCAGCACGTCCGCGATTTCGTGGTCGGTGAAGTTCGCGAGCGGCGGCATCACGTTGTTGTACTTCTGGCCGTTCACCACGACCTCGCCCTGGAGACCGCTGAGCACGATGTGGATCGCCCGCTGCGGGTCGGCCATGAGGAAATCGGACTTCGCGAGCGGCGGGAACACCGACGCGATCCCTTGACCCTCGAGCTGATGACACGTCGAGCATGTGCCCATGAACACCGCCTTGCCGCGCGCCATTCGGGCCTCGAGAGTTTCCCCCTGGGCCTTCTCCTTGCTCGCCTGCGCGAGCGCCTCGGTCGCTCGCGCCGAGCGCTCCGCGAGATAGACCTCGTCGATTTCCTGGCCCGAGTAGATCTGTTTGTTCTCGGGACCCGAGACCTTCAGCATGCCGAGCGCGCCCTTGTTGATCGCGCGGAAGATCGAGTGGTCCACGAGAACGAAGGTGCCCGGAACCTCGACCCTGAACTCGACCACAGCCGCACCCCCCGCCGGAATCAGCGTCGTCTGCACGTTGTGATTCGCGGCGCCGCCGGCCTCGGGGTACACGGTGTCGAAGATCTCGCCGATGACGTGGAAGGAGCTCACGAGATTCGGGCCGCCATTCCCTACGAAGAGGCGCACGCGCTCGCCGACGTTCGCAGGCAGAGCGCGATCGCCGATCAGAGCGCCGTCGCGGCCGTTGAACACGACGTACGCCGGGTCCTCGTGGATTGCGCGCTCCATGTCGAACGGCTGGAGGCCCGGCTCGCGAAACGCGCCGTGCGTGTAGAACTCGCCCTGCATCAGATAGAACTCCCGGTCGACCTTCGGGAAGCCGCCCTCCGGCTCGACGACGATGAGTCCGTACATGCCATGACCGATGTGCATGCCGACGGGCGCGGTTGCGCAGTGATAGACGAAAACACCGCTGTTCAGCGCGCGAAACGTGAACTGAGTCTGATGCCCCGGTGCCGTGAAGGTGCTTGTCGCGCCGCCGCCGGGGCCGGTCACCGCGTGCAGATCGATGTTGTGAGGCATCGCGTTGTCGGGGTGGTTCATCAAGTGAAGCTCGACGAAGTCACCGCGGCGCACGCGGATCATCGGCCCGGGGACGCTTCCCCCGAAGGTCCAGAAGGTGAACTGCGTTCCGTCGGCGAGGTCCTTCACTACCTCTCGCACCTCGATCTTCACCACCACCTTCGCCGGCGCGTTTCGCTGCGTCGGCGGCGCGGCGTCGGGCGCATGCCCGAGCTGCGCCTCGACGACCGGGAGCGAGGCTAAATCGAGTTCGCGGAGCGGCTGCTCCGTCGTGGCGCTCTCCGGTCTCTGACAACCAGCGATCAACAGCACGACGAACAGTGCGGCGAGGTTCTTCATCTCGAATGTCTCCCGGATGCGCTCGTCCGAGCGCCTCCATTTCTCAGTTGTGAGGGGGCGTTCTTTCGCTCCGAACAGACCCAGTAGAACTCCTTCGACGTCGTGCGCTTGCCCTCGGGACGGACCTCGTGCACGTCGGAGAAATGGCGCCGGAGCTCCTTGCGAAAGAGGTCGCTCTCCTGCCCGGGAAAACCCTTCACGATCA
>Ga0326726_10000502_pt1 | contig 36423 bp, 42 predicted proteins | sample MHFenrmetagenome_2_FD_207603 | JGI IMG/M metagenome (GOLD analysis project Ga0326726, IMG submission 207603) | Lab enriched peat soil microbial communities from Michigan Hollow, Ithaca, NY, United States - MHF15MN | ecosystem: Environmental > Terrestrial > Soil > Wetlands > Peat | place: USA...
CGGCCCTGGTTTCCGCAGCCGCAGATCGCGAGTATCGACGCGTCGGCGCGCGCGAGATGGCGCGCGGCGACCGCGCTCGCCGCGGCCGTACGAAGCGTCGTGATCTCGATCGAGTCGGTGAGCGCCAGCGGCCGGCCGTTCGCCGTGTCGAAGAGTCCGATCATTCCCTGGATCGCCGGCAGTCCATGGCGCCCGGGATTGTTCGGGAAGTTCGCGTTGATCTTGGCGGCGAAATAGCCGGGGTTCGAGCCGAGCGCCGCGGTCTTGACGTGGAAGCCGCCGGTGGCGACATGGGAGCCGAGCACGCCCGGGGCTGCCGGCAATTCGCCATTGGCATGGGAGGCAAACGCTTTCTCGACAGCGGCGATGCAGTCCGCGATCGGCAGCAATGCGATGACGTCCTGGCGATCGAGGAACAGCATGGCCCCTCAGCCCCTGGCGCAAATCCGGTACCGGAAGCAGTTGGTCGAGTGGTCGTTGACGACGCCCACCGCCTGCATGAAAGCGTAGCAGATCGTCGAGCCGACGAACCGGAAGCCGCGGCGCTTCAGTTCCTTGCTGAGGGCGTCTGAAAGCTCCGTGCGCGCGGGCGGCGGCCTCGTGGGGCGCCGGCGGCCGATGAGCGGTTCGCCGCCGACGAAGTCCCAGAGGAATCTGTCGAAGGTGCCGAATTCCCGCTGCACCCGGAGGAATGCCCTGGCATTCGAGACCGTGCTCTCGATCTTCAGGCGATTGCGGACGATGCCGGCATTGCCCATGAGCTTTGCGCAACGGACCGGCGTGAAGCGCGCCACGCGGCGCGGATCGAAGCCGGCGAACGCGAGGCGATAGCTTTCGCGCTTCTGCAGGATCGTTTCCCAGCTGAGTCCCGCCTGGGCTCCTTCCAGCGTGATGAATTCGAACAGCACCCGCTCGTCATGCACCGGCAGGCCCCACTCGGCATCGTGATAGGCGATGCCGAGCGGCGTCGTTGCCCAGGCGCAGCGCTTCATGGTTCGGAGACGAACAGGCGAAGCTCGGTCGTCTCTTCGCCGAGCCGGATCATCCGCTCGAACCGGAAACCCAGTTTGCCGAGCAGGCGGACCGACGACTCGTTGTCCACCGACGTGATCGCGAGAATGCGGCCGAGATGCACCGCTTCGCGCGCATGCCGCATGACGGCGCTCGCAGCCTCGAATGCATAGCCCTGCGACCACCAGGCGGGCAGCAGCGAGAAGCCGAGATCCGGTTCCGGCAGGGTGTCGCGCCGGAGCACGCCGCAGATGCCGATCGGCGTGTCGTCGGACTTCAGTCCCATGCGCATCAGTCCGTGGCCATGGCGCGCATAGCCCGCGACCGGACCGTCCTGGATGTAGCGGCGCGCATCGTCCACCGTCCGCACGCCCCGGTCGCCGATGAATCGCAGGAACGACGGCTCGTTCAACAGCCCGCGGATGAATTCCGCGTCGCGGTCCGACAGATGCGTGAGCCGGAGCCTCCCGGTTTCCAGCACGGTGACGGTGGCCTCTTCGTCAGTGATGTTCGCCTGCCTTGTGCAGCGACCAGAGCGGCAGGTTCCTGCGATCGGCATATCCCAGCTGGCGGTAGACGCCGATGGCGCGGGTATTGTCGTGGTACACGTGCAGGAAAGGCACGAAGCCGCGGTCGAAAGCGCCGCGGCTGACCAGCGAGACCAGGCGCTGCGCATAGAGCCTGCCCGTGTAGTCCGGATGGGTGCAGACGGCGCTGATCTCCTGGAATCCGTCGAGCCGCATACGTTCGCCGGCCATCGCCGCGAGCCGCATGCCGTCGTAGATGCCGAGATAGCGCCCCATCTCCAGCGTGCGCGGCCGGAAGAATCCCGGGAACACGAGTGCGGTCAGGGCCAGCATGTCGTCCCGCTGCGCTGCAGTCATCTCGGTGACCGGCGGGCCCGGCACCTCGGCGGGCGGCGCCCGGCAGATCATCTGCAGGCAGGGCTTTCCTTGCTCGAGGATCCAGCCTTGTGGCTCATCAGGCGCGATTCCCACCAGATAGACGGACTCGCCGTCGCCGACCAGGCTGGTCAGCTGCGTCGCGCTCCCGCCGGGCGCGTCGCCGACGGCTGCGAACGGAGCGACCGCCGGCGGGTACTTTGCGGCGCCGGGCGCGGTGATGGCGAGCGGCGAGTGCTGCGTCGTCAGCGAATGCCAGACAGGGTTGTCCAGTGGATTGGCTGACACGCGGACCCGCCGTTCAGGTCGTGACGCCGAACAGGCTTCCGACAGCCGCCGTCAGGGCCATCGCCAGCGCGCCCCAGAAGGTCACGCGGATGGCGCCGGTGGAGATTCGCGCGCCGCCAACCTTCGCGGCGATGCCGCCGAGGATGGCCAGGAACGCGAGCGAAAGCACTGCAACCAGCCAGACCATCAACGCCTGCGATACGACGAAGACAGTCGCGAGCGGCAATGCCGCGCCAACCGAGAACGAGAGGGCGGAGGCAAAGGCAGCCTGCACCGGCCGCGCCTGCAGGATCTCCGAAATGCCCAGCTCATCGCGTGCATGCGCGCCGAGCGCATCGTGCGCCATCAGCTGGTTCGAGACCTGGGCGGCGAGCGCCGGATCGAGCCCGCGCTGGACATAGATCGCCGCAAGCTCCTGGTGCTCGGCCTCGGTGTCGGTCTCGAGTTCCTTGCGCTCGCGCGCGAGATCCGAGTTCTCGGTGTCCGACTGCGAACTGACCGACACGTACTCGCCGGCCGCCATTGACATCGCGCCGGCGACGAGACCGGCGGTTCCGGCGATCAGCACGGCGCTACGCGTGGCGCCAGCGCTCGCGACGCCGATCACGAGGCTCGCCGTCGAAACGATGCCGTCGTTGGCGCCCAGCACCGCTGCGCGCAGCCAGCCGATACGGCCCGACTTGTGCCACTCACCGTGACGCATGGTGCAGCCTGTCCTCGCTCAGTCGTTCCAGTGGTCGCAGCCACCCGGCATCTGCGGGTCGTTGCGCAGTCCAATGTACTCTTTCCCATTCCATCGCCAGACAGGGAAGCAGAAACCGGGACCGCCGATCAAGAGGTCCGGGTATCCCAGGTTCGATTCCGGCATCGGATCCGCGGTCGCCGCCGGGAAACCCAGGTTCGGCTGCAATTTCCCGTTCGCATCGCGAATGAGAAGCAATGCGGAACTGCCGGCCATTCCCGACGTGCAGTCGTTGCCAAAGATCACCAGTACTTCCTGCCTGCCGTCCGAGTTCATGTCGCGGAACTCGACCGTGGCGCCAGCCGGCTGGCCGCAGACCTGGTCGGTGAATCCCTTGCCATCCGGCGTCACGTTCAGGCTGAGCAGATTGAACACCTGGAGCCGCTCCTCGGCGCTCAGGTCGCCGCGTCCGCCGGCGAAAAGAAGCGCCGGCCCGGGCGGATCCGCGGGTCTTGCGCAGGCTGTCTCCAAAGCCAGGCAGCAGGCGAGCAGCAGTCGGGTCACTTGCGTGAGCAGACCATCATCGGCTGGCCCATCATTTCGAGCACGAGGTCCGTTCCCTTGATCGTGAACGGCGATTGCGTGCCGTCCGGCGCGATCAGGATGACCTTGCCGCTTTCCATCCGGTACCGGCCGGGAATCTGCATGCCCATCATCGTCACCATGGCGACGCCGTCCGCGCGCAGCGATATGTTTTCGTAGATGCAGTTCTTGCCGCCGTAGTCGCCGAGCACGTCCGGACCGCCGCAGGCGGTCGCAGCCATTGCGGCCGCCAGTATCAGCAGTGTTTTCATGATTATCCCCCTTGAATGGAATCCGGCTTCCGGTGCGGCGCTACGAGAGCAGCACGAATATCAGGGCGACTGCTGCGGGCAGGGCCTGCGTCACCAGGATCGATTTCTTCGCCGTCAGCCCGCCGAATACGCCTGCGACGATCACGCAACCCAGGAAGAACAGCGTGACGTCCGTGCGCCCGGCAGCGAGTCCCCACACCAGCCCCGCAGCGAGGAAGCCGTTGTACAGGCCCTGATTCATGGCGAGCGTCGCGGACGAGGCCGCGACCTCCGGCGTCATCGCGAAGATCCGGCGGCCGACCGGATGGTTCCAGAAGAACATCTCGAGCGCCAGGATGCCGACGTGACTGAGCGCCACGAAGGCGACCAGCAGGGTGGCGACGATCTTCAAGCAGCCGAATCTGCGATCAAGGCTTGCGCCCGAACACCAGCAGCAACACGCCCACGGCGATCGTGCCGACACCCGCCCACTTGGGAACGTCGATGGTTTCCTTTTCCTTGTAGGAAAGCTCGACGCCGCCGAGTTTGGCTTCGTGTTCCGCCTTCGTATAGGTGAATTCGCCGTAGGTGATGCCCGCGACACCCGCCGCTATGAGCGCGATGCCGACGGCAGGCTTGATCCAGCCCTTCATGATTGACCTCCGCTCTCCCGTCCGTCGTCGCAGACGCCGCGCGTCTGCACATCCGGTTGTACCCCGAAGGGAGGTGCGAGTAAACAACAACGGCCGCCCTGGTCCCGGGGCCGGGTCACGACGCGATCGCCTCCGGATGCTGCTCGGCCGGCGTCATTGCCTTGATATCGGCGACGATCATCGTCCCGGTGCCCTCGTTCGTGAACACCTCGGCGAGCACGCTGTCGCGCACGCGGTAGGAAATCACGTGCACGCGCCGCACGCCGCCGCGGATCGCGGCCTCGATCGCGGAAGCCTTCGGCAGCATGCCTCCCTCGAGGCTGCCGGCCTGCTCGAGGCGCTTGAGGCCGGCAAGATCCGTGTACGACACGAGGGAATGAGGATCGTCCAGGCGCTCGAGGATGCCCGGGGCGCCGGTGCAGATGATCAGCTTTTCGGCGCCGAGCGCCGCGCCGATCGAGGCCGCGACGGTATCGGCATTGATGTTCAGCACGCAGCCGGAGTCGTCGGCTGAAAGAGGGCTCACGACCGGCATCAGGCCGGCGTCGAGCTGCTTGCGCAGCACCGTCGTGTCGATCGAGACGATGTCGCCGACGTAGCCGTAGTCCACGGACTCGCCGTCCACCTTGACGGGCGGGCGGCGGATCGCGCGGACCAGGCCCGCATCCACGCCCGAGAGGCCGACGGCGTCGATGCCGACCTCGCGGCAGGTCGCGAGGATCCTCGTGTTGATCAGCCCGTTCAGCACCATCGTTGTCGCGTCGATGGACCTGTCGTCGGTGATGCGGCGGCCCCGCACCATGCGCGGCTCGATGCCGAGCGAGCGCTGCATTTCGTCGAGCTGCGGCCCGCCGCCGTGCACCAGCACGACGCGGATGCCGAGATGATGCAGGATCGCGATCTGTTCGATCAGGCCGCGCGTCCCGGCGGCATCGCCGAACACGGCGCCGCCCGCCTTGATCACGAAGATCTTGCCCTTGTAGAGCCTGATGTAGGGCGCGGCGCCGCGCAGCGCCGCGATCACGGCGGTCTGGTCGATGCGGTGGGTCACCATTTCGTCGGGGCTCCTCTTTCCAGTCAGGTCCAGCCCGGCGCGGGAGCGACGAGGCCGTCGGTTTCGTCGAAGCCGAGCAGGCGGTTCATCCACTGCAGCGCGCCGCCAGCTGCGCCCTTCACCAGGTTGTCGATCACGGACATCACGACGACCGTCCTGCCGTCGGCGACGGCCGAAAGATGCGCGTAATTGCTCGCGACGACGTCCTTCATGCGCGGCGCCTCGTCGAGCACGCGCACGAACCGGCGATTCGCGTAGAAACCGCGCAATGCCGCGATGGCGGCCGCAGTGTCGAGGGGCTTCTTGAGCCTCGCCTGAACGGTCGCGTGGATGCCGCGGGCGAACGGCCCGGAATGCGGCACGAAGGCGAAGTAGCCGTCCTTTCCGGAGGCGGCACGCGCGAGCGCCGTGATTTCGGCGGCATGCCGGTGCGTCAGCGCGTTGTACGAGTAGAGGTCGCTGTGGCGCTGCGGGTGGTGGGTGCCCGCGATCGGGCTGCGGCCGGCGCCGGTGCTGCCGGTGATCGCGGACACGTAGACCTGCGGCTCGACCAGGTCGAGCGCGAGCAGGGGCACGGAGGCGAGCAGCGTCGCGGTGCAGAAGCAGCCTGGATGCGCGACATGCGGCGTCGGCGAGCGGTCGAGGTGTTCCGGAACCGCGCAGGTGAATTCGCGCGCGCGGGCCGGCGCGCCATGCGCGTGCTTGTAGACCCGCGCGTATTCGTCGAGGTCCGCGTAGCGGAAATCGGCCGAGATGTCGACGACCGCAGGCCTGGCGCCCGCCGCCGCGGCACGTGTCAGCAACCCGTCCAGCAGCCTGTGCGAAACGCCGTGCGGCGCGGCGGCGAGCACCGCTGCGCGCGGATGCATCGCGGCCCTTTCGATCGCCTGATCGAGCGAGACGTATTGCAGGCCGTCGCAGGCCGCGGCGAGGTGGGGAAACGCCTTCGCGACCGGCTCGCCCGGCTGGCTGTCCGATGCGATGGCGTCGAGCGCAAGGCGCGGGTGGCCGAGCACGAGCCGCAGCAGTTCCCCTGCGACATAGCCGGTACCCCCGAGGATGATCGCGGGCGCGCGTGCGCTCATGGCTCGAGTTCCCGCGAATGCGCGACCGTATCGAGGCCGACGGCCGAGATCACGCAATCGCCGAGCGCCGCGCCTGCGGTGATCGCATTGAATGCCGCGACGCCCAGCTGCTCGCGGATGATGTCCACGCCGACCGAGTTGTCGGTGGCGGGCCCGGTGACGACGGCGGGCTCGATGCCGAAACGGTCGCGCAGGAGCTTCACGCCGCCCCAGGCTGCAACGGGATCGTTTGCGGACAGCACGACCGCCGTCAGCGCCTTGCGGATGTCGTGCGCATCGAGGATCGCCTCGACGCCATAGGCGCCCAGGATGCCGTCGCCGAGCTCGAAGACGATGACGTCGGGCTTGTCGGCCGCCATCTCGGTCAGCATCGTGCGCGTCAGCGCAGGGCCGTTCTTCGCCGTCGTCGTGACGACACCGAAGTCGGTGAAGATCGACGTGCGGCGCGCGCCCGAGTCCTCCATCGCGAGGATGTCGCGGCGCAGCGAGACGCCGGTCGCCTTGAAGGCGTCCACGGTCAGGCCGCGGTGCCGCATGCGCGAGATCATCGCGCAGGCGGCCGCCGTCTTGCCGGCCTCCATGCAGCTGCCGGCGAGCGCGACGACCGGCACGCTGCCCGTGTCGAGCGCTGCGGCGAGGTCGAGCCTGCGCATGCCGGCGCGCGCCGGCACGCCGATGCGCTCGCCGAGATACGGGAAGTGCAGCACCGAGCCGAGCACGCGACAGTCGAATGGCCGGCCCTTCTCCGGATTCGCGGAATCACAGACGCCCAGCACGCCGCCGATGTTCAGCATCTGGATCACGTCGCCTTCGTCCAGCTTTTCGGGCAGGTGCCCGGAGTAGCCGAAGAGGGCCTTGCGGTGGCCCAGCGCACCGACGACGACATTGCCGCGGGCGAGCTTCGCCATGCGGCCGCTCGTCAGCTCGAGCGTGTTGTACTGCGCCTTGTCGGTCAGGATCTCGACCGCGAGCACGACGCCCTCTTCGCAAGGGATGTCGGTCGAGATCCGCAGTTCATGCGACAGCCCGCAGGCCTGGGTGACCGAGGCGATCTTGTCGACGATGATCGACTTCATCATTGCTCGTGGCCCCGGGAAATGGCAGGCAGCATGGGCGCGCCGGCGCCCACAGGAACGGTGAACAGGGACATCTTCAGATCCGGAATTCTTGGCGGAGGCGGGCGATCAGGCGACGCTGCGCCGCGGCGCCCAGGGTTGCGACAAAGATGGTGTCGTCGCCGGACAGCGTGCCGACGATCTCCGGCCATTGGGTACGGTCGAGGACGATGGCGACGCTTTGCGCGGCGCCCGTGGTCGTGCGAATCACGGTCAGGCAGGGCCCGGCGGCCTTCAGGTCGTGGACAAATGCCGCGACTGCGGCAAAGCCATCGGGCGCCGTGACCAGTTCGTCCGGCAGCACATAGCGATCGCCCTGCTTCGCGACGCCGAGCTCGCGCAGGTCGCGGCTGACGCTCGACTGCGTCGCGTGATGGCCGGCCCTGCCGAGCAGGCGCACGAGATCCTCCTGACGCCCGATCGGGGAGCGGGTGATGATGCGCCGGAGCGCCTCGCGGCGCGCCGATGCCGACTGCGCGCCGTTCGTCCGTGGCTGTGTGTGCATAAACTTGCAGAATGTTTGCATAAATATGCAGACAATGCAAGAACACGCCGGCACGCCGGGAGCTGCGCGGATGTCAGCCGGGCCGTGCGGCCTCGAAGGCGATGCGGATGCGCTGCGTCGTGGAGCCGTCCGGCGCGTGGCTGCGTTCCTCGACGCTGACGACGCCGTCGTTGCCGGCCAGCACGACCGTGCTGCAGCGCGTGCCGTAACTGTCGCTGACGATGAACGCCGACGACAGCAGCCGTTCCCATTCGGGGCCGACGCCGGTGTCGGGGAGCTCTCCGTCCGCCGCGACGCTGCGATCCGACAGGATGCGCATCAGTGCTGCGGGCTGCGGGCTGTCGCTAGCGAGTTCCATCTCGAAGCGCCCGCGCGCCAGCAGCAGCTTCGGCCAGGGCGTGTCGAGCTGCCGGTTGCTGAGGCCATAGACGCCGGGCGCAAGTGCTCGCGCCCGGGGCTCCGGATGACTGGTCACGTAGCCCAGACCGTCCCGATCGAGCGCGAGGAGGTTGAAACCGCTGAATTGCCCTGCGCGCGCCGCGGCCGATCGCGCGAACTCGACCGCGCCCTGGCGGCCACCGAGAAAGTCGCCGACCAGCGACCCCCGGGAGATTCCCTCCGGCCGCGGCGACGAGGGGTCGCGGTAGTTCGTCACGAGCGCCATGCGTCCCGATGCATCGAGACCGAGCCAGGTGCCGCCTGCCTGGAGGTCGCGGCCCGCAAGCATGCGCAGGCTGCCGCTCCACCAGCGGAGCGCCTCAGCGGGCCGCGCGTGAAACTCGTCGCGGTTGGCCGCGAGCACCAGCGGATAGCGCGGGTGCGTGCGATAGGCGATGAGCACCAGGCACATGCTGCCGCTATCCGCTTCCGCGCAGCTTCGCTACCTCGGCGAGCGGACGTTGGCTGCCGGCGTCGTACCACTCTTCGATGAGCCGGTATGCGATCGACTGCGGAAACGGCAGCAATGGCGTGCCGGCGGCGATCTCCGCGCGGCTGAACCAGCGCGCGTCCTCGAGTTCCTCGTCGTCCAGGCTCACGTCGGTCGAGAGCGCCTCGGCGCGGAAGCCGAGCATCAGCGAGCGCGGAAACGGCCAGGGTTGCGACGACTGGTAGGTCGTCCTGCCGGTCACGACGCCGGTTTCCTCGAGCACCTCGCGGCGGACCGCGTCTTCGAGACTCTCGCCGGGCTCGACAAATCCCGCGATCGTGGAATAGCGGCCCTCGGGCCAGCCGGCCTGGCGGCCGAGCAGCACCCGGTCGTCCTGCGTGATGAGCACGATGATCGCCGGGTCCACGCGCGGGAAGAACTCGGTGGCGCAGCCCTCGTTGCCGCACACCATCATGCGACCCGCGCGCTGCGGCCTGGTCGGCGCGCCGCAGCTGCCGCAGAAACGGTGCCGGTGTCGGAAGGAGACCATCGCGCGCGCATAGGCGAGCAGGCCCGCTTCCTCGTGCGGCAGCAGGCCTGCCACGAGGCGCAGGTCGGCGAATTCGGCGCCGTGGGACAGGGGCGGCGGCGCATCGGCCTCGATCTCGGTCGTGAAGACCGTGCTGCCGCGGTATTCGCCGAGCAGGATCAGTTCGTCCGCGGCGATGCTGCCGAATGGCCCGTCGCCGAATTCCAGCAGGAAAGCGCTGGGGGAGGGCGCGCGGATCAGCGGGCAGCGCGAGCGCCAGACCGGGATCAGGCGGGCGGAGCCCGCCGCGATTGCCGATGCAACGGTCTCGGCATCGGCACGCGAGAATTTGAGCCGGTCGACATGCGGCCCGGCGAAGACATTGGGCCGCTCGCTCTCAGGGCGCATCGGGATCCGTACCTGGATGTCGGGTGCGCCATTCTAGCAGTCGCCCACCGACAGGCCCGGCCGCGCGGGCGGGCGCGTGCTGGCGCAGAACTCGCAGGCCCTCGGTTTCTCCGCGTAGCGGAGCACGACGAGCAGGCTGCCGCAGCCTTCGCATTCGTCTAGGCACAGCTCGTTCTGCCGTTCGAGCGAGCGCATCAGGTGGCAGGCGTGCTCGAAGGAGATCTGCGGGTGCGCAAAAAGGCTCGCGAAGGTTTCATAGGCCTCGCAGAACCTCTCGCCCCATCGCAACTGGTCGAGTCCGCCCGGCGAATTGCCGGCCTCGCGCCGCAGCAGCCCGAGGATGCACATCAGCGTCGCGAGGCCCGCGGCTTCCCGGCGGATACCGGCGTTGCGCATGAAAAAGGCGCTCTGGCGAGGGGACTTGCCGCGGTGGCGGCGCACGTCGCGGCGGCCGGCATCGGCGACATAGGAGCGGTAGAGCTTGCGGATGCGGTCGTCGGTGAGCCCGGTCCAGCTCCGGATGGTGCGCGTCCGCGCCTCGTGGCCGATCAGCCGCAGGGCCAGGTCGAGCCGCAGCCGGTCGCGGGTATAGCGGTCGTCGGTGATGCGCATCGTCGCTGCCTTGACGTCATGATATCGAGCTGGTATTTTTTTACCAGTGAATTGAAACCGGTCCAAGAGCCGGCCGTCAACGTAATGGCACGTCATCGGGGAGAAATGCCATGAACCGCCAACAACCGCTCGCGCTGGCGCCGCCCGCCGGCAATGCCGACTGGTCCGAACGCTCGCTGCTGGACGCCGCCGCCCGCCGTGCTCTCGGCTCGATCAACCGCGCGTTCCTGGACCTCGCGGCGGAACTCGCAGAGGAAGGCCGGCTGAGGCTGATCTCGGGCCTGCCGCCGCGCGCAGTCGACGCGCTGATCGACCCTGTCGCGCAGCAGCGGCTTTGCGAGAGCCTGCCTTATGCGCTTTTCGACCTGCGCTTCGACGACGGCCGGTTCTGGGAAGAGCAGATCGCCGCAGCCGGCGCGGTCCAGGACACGCAGCCGTCGCCGGCTGCCGACGAACGCATCGTCGGCTTCGCGCGCACGGTGATCATGCTGGCCTGGCACCTAGCCCAGACGCGCGTGCCCGGTGCGCGGCTGATGTTCGGCATGGCGCCCGCGACCATCGCCGCGATCGCGACGCTTCCGGTGGCGGCATTCGAGGGCCTGGCGCGGCGGGTCGCGCCCGCGCTGACCGCCCGCTTCGGTTCGCGCGCGCGGTTCTGGCTGCAATTCGAAGGCTGCGCCGCCAATCCGGACGAGAAGTCCGTCAACCTGCTGCAGCAGCTGGGGCTGCAGATCCAGGGCGCGGACAGCGCGCGGCTGCAGTCCCTGCAGCGCAGGCCGAGGCGCGCCGCGCTCGCCTGACCGGCGGCTCCGGTGGTTGCCGGGGACCGGGCCGCAGCTTACGCTGCGCGCCTGCCCGTCACCGATCCACCGCATTCCCGGAGCCCCATGAAGGCGCTTTCGATCCGAGGCCTGACCAAGACCTACCGCAATGGCGTGCAGGCCCTGCGCGGCATCGACCTCGACGTGCAGGAAGGGGACTTCTTCGCGCTCCTCGGCCCGAATGGCGCGGGCAAGACGACGATCATCGGCATCATCATGTCGCTGGTGACGAAGTCGGGCGGCACCGTTCAGGTCTTCGGCTACGACATCGACCGCGCGCTCGCTCACGCCAAGTCCTGCATCGGACTCGTGCCGCAGGAAATCAACTTCAACCAGTTCGAGAAGGTGTTCACGATCATCGTGAACCAGGCCGGCTTCTACGGGATTCCGCGGCGCATGGCGCTCGAGCGCGCCGAGAAATACCTGCGCCAGCTGCAGCTCTGGGACAAGCGCGACCATATCGCGCGCTCACTGTCCGGCGGCATGAAGCGCCGCCTGATGATCGCGCGCGCCCTGGTGCACGAGCCGCGGCTCCTGATCCTCGACGAGCCGACTGCGGGTGTCGACATCGAGATCCGCCGCAGCATGTGGACGTTCCTGCGCGAGATCAACGGGCAGGGCACGACGATCATCCTGACGACGCATTATCTCGAGGAGGCGGAAAGCCTCTGCAGGAACATCGCCATCATCGACGGCGGCCGCATCATCGAGAATGACTCGATGGCGAACGTGATCCGCAAGCTGAACCAGGAGACATTCGTGCTGAACCTGCGCGGCGCGGTCACGGCTCCGCCGCCATTGCCGGGTTTTGTCATGCGCATGAGCGACGACCACACGCTGGAAGTGGAAATCTCCAAGGAGCAGAGCCTGAATGACATCTTCGCCCGCCTGACCCAGGCCGGCATCGAGGTCGTCAGCATGCGCAACAAGGTGAACCGGCTCGAGGAGCTGTTCATGCGCCTGGTCGAAAGCAAGGGCGCCGCCGGCGCCCAGGGGGGCTGACATGGAAGCTGCCGCTCCGTCGCTCGCCCGTATCCACCGCATCGGCCTGCAGACGATCATGCGCCGCGAGTACGGCCGCATCATGAGGATCTGGGGCCAGACGCTCGTGCCGCCCGCGGTCACGGCGACGCTCTACTTCATCATCTTCGGCAGCCTGATAGGCCGGCGGATCGGGGCGATGGGCGGCTACGACTACATGCAGTACATCGCGCCCGGCCTGATCATGATGGCCGTCATCACCAATTCCTACGGCAATGTCGTCTCGAGTTTCTTCGGCGCCAAGTTCGGCAAGCACATCGAGGAACTGCTGGTCGCTCCGCTGCCGAACTGGCTGCTCGTGGTCGGGTATGTGTCGGGCGGCGTGATCCGCGGGCTGCTGGTCGGGATCGTCGTCAGTTGCGTCGCGCTCTTCTTCACGCACATACCGGTCGAGCATCCGCTGCAGGTCGCGGGCTCGGTGTTCCTGGCCTCAATCGTGTTCGCACTGGGCGGCCTGTTCAACGCGATATTCGCGAAGAACTTCGACCAGATCTCCTGGTTTCCGACCTTCGTGCTGACGCCACTGACCTACCTGGGCGGCGTCTTCTACTCGATTTCCCTGTTGCCGGAATGGGCCCAGCGGCTCTCATACGTCAACCCGATCCTGTACATGGTCAATGCCTTCCGCCACGGATTCCTCGGCACGAGCGACGTGGATGTCGGGCTTGCGTTCGCGATCATGGCGGCGTTCGCCGCCGTCATGTTCACGGTGGTCGTCGTGCTGATGAACCGGGGCACCGGCATCCGGGAGTAGCGGTCATGTGCGGGCGCTATGCGTTCTTTTCGCCGGCCGAGGCCATCAAGCGCACGTTCGCACTGGACCTGCTGCCGGAACTCAAGCCGCGCTACAACATCGCGCCGACGCAATCGGTGGCGGCGCTCCGCGTCGCCGAGGAGGGCAGGCGCACCCTCGTGATGCTGCACTGGGGGCTGGTGCCGCACTGGGCCAAGGAGCGCGCGATCGGCAACCGCATGATCAATGCGCGCTCGGAGACGCTCGCGGAGAAGCCGTCCTACCGCGAAGCGTTCCGCCGCCGCCGCTGCCTGGTGCTCGCGGACGGCTGGTACGAATGGCAGCCCGCGCCGGGCGGCAAGCAGCCCTGGTTCGTCAGGCTGCGCGATCCGCGGCCGATCGCATTCGCGGGACTCTGGGAGAAATGGAAGGACCCTGCGGGAGGGGAGCTGCTCGAGTCCTGCACGATCGTGACCTGCGACGCGTCGGAATCCATACGCAAGATCCACGATCGAATGCCGGTGGTCCTGCCGGAACAATCATGGGATCGCTGGATGGATCCGGCCTATTCGGACACCGAAGCCCTGTCGAAGACCCTCGGACCCTACGATGCGAAAGCGCTGCGGGCCTGGCAGGTCGGCCGCCTCGTCAACGCCCCGAAGAATGAAGGCCCGAAGCTGATCGAAGCGGAAGGCACAGGCGCCGCGATCGGCGCCTGAACCGGCAGGTCACTTCTTGACCCAGTCGCCGCTGGCTTTCTTGTAGTACCAGCCTGCGTGGGCATTCGCGATCCAGCGCTGCGCGAAGGTGCCGCGAATGTCGGATTCCCATTCGGGGTGGCCGTTTGCGCTGGCAATTTCCGAGTAGAGCGCATTGCGGTCCGCATTGTCGTCGCCGACCAGCTTTCGCGCGCGGTTGCGGTCCGCGAGCGGCACGGAATTCACGTCGCGGAGCTCCAGCAGGCCGTCCGCAGTGAGGCCGATGGCGCCCGAGTCAAAGAATGGAGTCAGGTCGGCTGTACGGGCCTTCATCGACCCGGTCAGCGCGCGGATCGCCGGGCTCGAGACGTCGAGGTCGGCCTGCGCTTCTGCGGCCGGTATGACGAAGTCGAGCGTTCCCTGCAGGGCGGCCAGCATGATGCCGCCAGCCTGCGTGCCGAGCGACGACTGTTCCTTCGGCGCGGGTGCAGCGGTCTTGTCGGCGCCCCAGACGTCCTGGATGATGCGGTCGGCGGCCTTCTCGGCCGCGGCGGCGGGGAAATAGACATTGATCGTCACGCAGGCGGCGAGTGCGAGGCAGCCGGCGGCGATGCCAGTGGTGATCCAGCGAATCATGTCAATTCCTCCTTCGACTGCCGGGCCAGTCTCGAGCCATGCTCGCGGCTGGCGGCTGAACGCTTCCTGAACCGATTCTAGCGCACCCGCCGGCCTCACTCGACGACGATCTCCGACTCCATGATCGCCCCAAGTTGCCGCACGAGCCGGGTCCAGGCGACGCGCGACTGGCTGCCGACCACGTTGATTCGCGGCAGCCCCGCGCCCTTCACGATGTAGTAGCCGCCATCGGTGCTCTCGACCCCGCGCATCGTGCAGACGTCGTTTGCGAGAGTGCAGCTCAAGCCGAGCCGGTCGTAACTGAAGCTGTCGAAGAATTTCAGGAATCCGCCCTGCAGGGCGGCAGCGACGCCGCCGCCGCTGCCGCCGCCGATGCTCGACAGGTTCGTCACGGCGCGCTGGCTGATCCGGTGCTTCGACTTGTCGCCGCGCGGCGTGTAGAAGCTCGCGTCGAATGATTCGGGCATCCAGTCGAATGTCTCGAGGTCCCTGACCTGCCCGGACAGTCGCCCGGTGATCATGCCGAACGAGAAGGTGTTGGTGACGAGCTCGAGGTCGAGATTCTCGACGTCGATGCTCGCGTGCAGGCGCGGGAACTTCCCGAGCGGGTCGCGAAGCTGGAGGTCGCGCACGAGCACGCGGCCGTCGAACACTGTGGCCTCGAGATTGCCGCCGAGCGTCACGACACCGTGCGACAGCTGCAGGTCCGGAATGGTCCCGGAAATCGTGCCCGAGAATTCCGGCCAGCCGAGCGCGCGGCCCAGCAGCGCGACACTGATCGGGCGGACCTCGGCGTCGAATCGCAGGTACATCTGGTCGGTGCCGGCATGGCGCAGGCGCAGCGTCTTGATCGCGAGGCCGCCGTCGAATATCGGGAGCAGCTTCGGTTCCAGCAGCCGGAAGTGGCGGCCTGTGGTCGCGAATGGCAGCTCGACCGCGCCAAACTCGATGCCCCAGAGGCTCGCCGATTTCCAGGCCACGCGGGAATGGAACGTATCGTCGTCGATTTCGCCCGCGAGCTCGTCGCGCTGCGTATCGTCGAACCAGTTGACCGTGCCGCCGAGTCCCGTAACGGAAAGCGCCCCCGTCGTGCTGTCGAGCGTGACGTCCTCGAATGTCAACGCCGCGCGGCTCGGCAGCCCGCCGGCGACGTCGAGTTCGCCATGCACATGGCCGATGCCCTCGAGGTCCTTCAGCGAGGTCGCGATCAGGTAGGGCTGGACGTAGGCTGGCAGCGCATTCGACAGGTCGAGGTCCGAGATTGCGAGTTTCGCCTGCTGCAGCATCGTGTCGCCGAAGAGATCGAGCGTCGCGGAGCCTGTCACCGAGGCGATGCCGTCATGCGCGAGCGTAAACCTGCTCGCGGTGAAATGACTCGCGTCCGATGACAGGATTCCATCGAAGTCCACGGTCATCCCGTGCCTGGCGAAGTCCAGGAACACCGGATCGCTGTAGGCCTGGCCGCCGGTGAGCGCGATCTTTCCGTCGGTCGTGAAGTCGCCGGCACGGTCCGCGACGAGCCTCGCGGTGAACGCGCCTGCGAGCGCCTCGCCCGCGAGCGCGCCGGAGGCGTCCGCGAAATCGAGGCGGGCGATCGCGAGGTCGGCAGCCGCGCTCTTGATGACGTTATTCCTGCCGGTGGCATCGACGCTGCCGGACGCGTGGCCGCCAGCTGTGAACCCGTCCGGAAGCGCGACCCAGGGCGCTGCGACCTTCGCCATCGCCGCGACATCGATGTCCGAGAGCGTCGACGTGAGCTGCCAGTTCGCGCCGTCGAGCCGCAAGCCCATCTGCGCCTGGCCGCCGGCCAATGCGAAGGCGTCGAGGTGCAGGACGAGGCTGCCGTCAGGCCGCGTGCGCGCGCTGAATCTCGTGTTCTGCGCGCCGAAACTCCCGAGCGCGCCGCGGAGGCGGCCGTTTGCGCAGCTCAGCAGGTCGCCGGAAATCGAGAGATCTGCGCAGTCGATGGAAATCGCGGACAGCGGTCCGGTTGCGGCGATGCCGCGAATGCGTGCGGCGCGCACGCCGATCCGGCCACCTGCAACTGCACCCTTCGTCCAGTCGAGCCCGAGGTCCTCGATCTGCAATCCGCCGAATTCAGCCTGTCCGACCTGGACACTGACCTTTCCGGCGCCGAAAGCAGGACTCGCCGCGCCAAGGCAGGCGAGAAGGGCGAGCGCGCGCACACGACAACGTGGCGAAGTATGTGACATTTCGAACCTAGAGTAAGCCCGAAGCGCCGGCAGTCCAAGACGAGTCTGCGACGCTTTGTGGAGCTGGCGCATCTTGTCCACCACAATGCATGCACCAGGGGCGCAGCCGATGACACGAATCGCGACGTTGCTCGGCTGTGCTTGGCTTCTCGCATCCTGCACGGGCAATGCAGGGGGCATTTCACTCGACGGGCTGATCGCGCGGCATACGGCGGCGCGCGGCGGCGCGACGGCCATCGAAGCGGTTCACGGCATCGCGATCGAGCTGCGGATCGCCGAGCCGACCTTCCAGGTCGACGGGCGCTACACCGCGACCCGCGATGGCCAGATGCGCATCGATGCATTCCAGGACGGGCAGCCCGTTTTCACCGAGGCGCTGGACAAAGGGCACGCCTGGTCCTGGTCGCCGGGCGCAGCTTCACCCACGGCTGAATCGGCGCAGGGCGCCGCCGCACTCCGCCATGGCGTCGAGTTTCCGTTCAAACTCTATGGCCTGCACGAGCTGCAGGGCCGGGGCCATCGCCTGGAACTGCTGGACAGGCAGAAGCTGGACGGCATCGACTACTACCGGTTGCAACTGACGCTGGACGATGGATTCCAGGTCCAGTATTTCGTGAATCCCGACACCTGGCTGATCGATCGCTCGCGCGAGTTGCGGGCGCTGCATGTGGACATCGATCCGAAGCCGCAATGGATCGAGACGCTCTTCAGTGATTACAGGACGAGCGCGGGCGTGCAGTTTCCCTGGCACCAGGTAGAAAGGAAACTGGAATCCGGGGATGTGCTGGTGACCAGCACAGTCACATCGATCGAAGTGAATCCCGTGCTGGATCCCGCACGCTTCGGCGCACCCTGACCGGATTCAGATGCGCAGGGCTGTCCGTCAGGCGCGGGCGCGGACGGTCGCGGCGCCTACCCCAATGGGCGCCGATCGCATCGCAGGCGGGCTGCAGGTCGGGCGAAAGCAAAGTCCCGGACTCAACCGCACGCCTGCGAAACAGACGGCCGCCCGCCTGGCCGTACTCGTCGTACCAGCAACAGTCCGTCCAGCGCAATGAACCGGGATTGCGCGGGAAAGTTCGTCGGGAATCCGCCTTTCTCCGCATGCAGATCAGGTGGATTTCTTCAACTGGTGGATTCCCTTGCCCCGGCTCCTATTCCGCAGGTGCAGGCAATGCAAGCGTAAGGCTTTGATGTTGCGGTCACGTTACGACATGGCCGGAATTCTTGCCGCGCCCGGAACAGCCGGGCCACCGGAAACGCCGGGTTTTTCGAGCGAGCGATAATTTTTGCGCTACGCTGTCTTCCGACCCGGAGCCTGAAATCGTCATGACGCCGCAGCATCCCCGCTTGTCGGACCTTCCGGTCAACCAGGCCGTCGCAAGGATTGCGGACGGTTACCTGGGAGACGCTGCATCGGCGTTGACGCGGGTTCGCGACCCGGACGATGAGGCCGCGCTTCACAATTTCCGGGTCGCGATCCGCCGCCTGCGATCGTTGCTGCGCGCCTACCAGCCCTGGATCGGGCGAGCTGGCAGCAGGAAGGTACGGCGCAGGCTGCGCGAGCTGACACGGTTGACAGGTGCCGGGCGCGACGCCGAGGTGCAGATCGCGTGGCTCGAGTCGCAGCGGAAGTTTCTGGACCGGCGTGAACGCAAGGGACTCAACCGGCTGCTGCGCCAGCTTCGTGGGCGCAAGCAGCAGGTGTACCGGGCGATGCAAGAACGGGTCAGGCGGGATTTCAAGCGCGTTGCGAAGCGGCTCCACGAGCGCATAAAGGCGGCCGATACTGGCGAACGAACAGGCTTCCGGAATGCCTGCGGCAGCCTGCTGCAGCCGCTAGGTCGCGAACTCGAGAGGCGGCTGGCGGCATTGACGCGCGCCGGAGACGTGCGGGCCGCCCATCAGGCGCGGATCCATGTCAAACGACTGCGATACCTCGCGGAGCCACTTCGTCCGGAAATGCCGGAGGCTCGGGTGGTCATCAAGTCAGTGAAGCGCCTGCAGGACTGCCTCGGTCAACTGCACGACATGCATGTACTCGAAGCAGAACTCTCCGGGCTGGTTGCGGGACCCGCCGCCGGGAAAGCGGAACGGCTCCATGCACCTGCCGCGAACCACGGCAAGTCTTCGCTGGCCAACGAGCGACACCGCGATGAGCGGCGCGGGCTCGTGTCACTCCTGGCGCGCGTCCGCAGGCATCGGGATCAGCTGTTTGCCGAGCTGGAGCAATCGTGGCTTCGCAATCGCAGCCGCGAACTGATCGCCCAGATCGAGGATCTCGTTGCGGTCACGTTGCACTCAGGCGCGGCGGCCGAAATCGAGCGGAAGTACCTGCTGAAGAGCCTGCCGCCAAGGGCCCGCAAGCTGCGCGCGCAGGAGATAGAGCAGGGATGGCTGCCGGGCAAGCGGCTGCGCGAGCGATTGCGCCGCGTGAAGGATTCGAGTGGCGAGCGGTTCTACCGGACGATCAAACTCGGCACTGGCATCCGCAGGCTGGAGATCGAAGAAGAAACGACGCCCGGGTTGTTCCGCGCGTTGTGGCCGCAAACGCAAGGATGCCGCGTCCGCAAACGGCGGTATCGCATCCGGACAGGCACCTTGATCTGGGAAATCGACAGGTTCGATGATCGCGACCTCGTGATGGCCGAGGTTGAATTGCCGGAAGCCGGCGTTGAAGTTGAGCCGCCCAAGTGGCTCAAGGCCTATGTCGCGCGGGAAGTGACCGAGGATCCGGCGTTCCAGAACCTGAAACTGGCGCGCTGACCGCGGCGGCCTTGCGCGCCGCTCCGCTTGCGTCGGGGATTTTCCCAGAAATTTCGGGCCCTTAGGGCGGTCTCTCGCGGATGTCGATTCCGCCGTTCGCCATTCGACTATTGGGTGTCATGAATCCAGCGTATATGGTCGCGGCAGTGCTCACGGCTGCCCGCCGGTTCCAGAGTGGCCCCAATATGGAGACTGCCATGCAGTACCTTTGCCTGATCTACGAGAACGAACAGGAATGGCAGAAGCTGCCGAAATCCGAAGCCGAAAAGATCATGGGCGAGTTCTTCTCATACACGGAGTCGATCAAGAAGAGCGGGCATTACGTCGGCGGCAATGCGCTGCAGCCCACGCACACCGCGACGACAGTGCGCGTGAGAAACGGCAAGCTCGCGACGACCGACGGGCCGTTCACCGAGACCAAGGAACAGCTGGGCGGCTATTACCTGGTGCAGGCCAAGGACCTCAACGAGGCAATCCAGGTCGCGTCGCGCATCCCGGGCGCGCGGCTCGGGGCCGTCGAAGTCCGTCCCATCATGGAGTTCTGAGTCATGCGTTACATGATCATCGTCAAAGCCAACAAGGACTCCGAGGCGGGCGTGATGCCGCAGGAGAAACTGATCGCCGAGATGGCGGCCTTCCATGAAGAACTCGCGAAGGCCGGCGTCCTGCTCGACGCCTCGGGGCTGCAGGCTAGCTCGAAAGGCTGGCGCATCCGGTACCAGGGCGCGAAACGGACCGTGATCGACGGCCCGTTCGCGGAGACCAAGGAGCTGATCGCGGGCTATACGCTGATCCGGGTGAAGTCCCGCGAGGAGGCGCTTGCGTGGACCCGGCGCTTCCCGAATCCCGACATGCAGGGCGCCGATTGCGAGATCGAGGTGCGGCAGTTGTTCGAAATGGAGGATTTCGGCTCGAGCGAGGCGGTGGAACGCTTCGACAGGATCGGGGTCGGATCGGAACGGGGAAAGCCATGAAATTCATCTGCCTCGGTTACCTGGACACGGGCATGTGGAGCAAGCTCGGCGAAGCCGAGCAGAAGGCGATGGTCGACTCCTGCCTCGCCTACGACATCGAGCTTCGCAAGGGCGGGCACTTCGCGGGCGGCCAGGCGCTGCAGGGCGCGGAAACCGCAACTTCCGTGCGCTGGAAGAACGGAAAGCCGTCGGTCAGCGACGGCCCGTTCGCGGAGACCAAGGAAATGCTGGGCGGCATCCTGATCCTCGAGGCCGCGAGCAAGGAGGAGGCGATCCGGCTGATGACCCGGCACCCGGGCATCAGGATGGGTTGCTTCGAGATCCGGCCGGCGGACGAGGCTTTCATGGCCGAGCACCCGGTCCTCAAGACACTCTAGGAGAAATTCATGCATTACGTCGACGGATTTGTCGTGCCGGTGCCGAAGCGCAATGTCGCGAAATACCGCCGCCAGGCGCGCAGGGCAGGCAAGGTGTGGCGCGATCACGGCGCGCTGCAATTCGTGGAGACCATCGCGGACGACGTGAAGCCGGGCAAGGTCACGTCGTTTCCGCGGGCCGTCAAGCTGAAGAAGGGGGAGACCGTCATCTTCTCCTTCATCGTCTATCGGTCGCGCAAGGATCGCGATCGGATCATGGCCAGGGTGATGAAGGATCCGCGGCTCGCCGATATGATGGATCCGAAGGCGATGCCGTTCGACGGCATGCGCATGTTCTGGGGTGGCTTCAAGGCCATCGTGGAGCTCTGAGATGCAGTACATGTTGATGTGCTGCATCGATGAGTCGCACTGGAACGGGCTTTCGCAGCTCGAGCGCGATCGCGTCATGCAGGAATACGGAGCCTGGATCGACGGCATCCGGAAGAGCCGTCATCACGTCGCCACCGGAAAGCTGAGGCCGAGTTCGACTGCGACGACGATCCGGAAGAAGGCCGGCCAGCCTGTGATTACGGACGGGCCGTTTGCGGAGACCAAGGAACAGATCGGCGGTTTTCACCTGATTGAGTGCGGTGGCCTCGACGAGGCCCTGCAGATCGCCGGGCGGATTCCGACGTTGCCTGTCGGGGGCACGGTCGAAGTGCGGCAGATGGAGCCGTCGCTCTGACGATCGATGGGACGTCCGTCCCCATGCGCGAAACGGTGGATGCGGTCTACCGCTCGGAATCGCGCCGCGTGCTTGCGACGCTGATCCGGCTGCTGCGTGACTTCGACCTGGCTGAGGAAGCGCTGCACGAGGCATTCGCCGCGGCGATGGAGCAATGGCCTCGTGACGGCGTACCGGAAAACCCGCGCACCTGGCTGGTATCGGCGGGCCGGTTCAAGGCAATCGACGCCATCCGCCGCCGTGCGCGCTTCGATGCGTCCCAGGCCGAAATCGCCAGCCAGTTCGACGCCGAATCCGGCGATCCGGCAGCGCTGGATGACGAATCGCTCGAAGACGACCGGCTGCGGCTGGTCTTCACCTGCTGCCATCCGGCGCTCGGCCCCGACGCGCAGGTGGCGCTGACCCTGCGCGAGGTGTGCGGACTGACCACCGAGGAGATCGCAAGCGCCTTTCTCACGGCGCCGCCGGCGCTCGCGCAGCGGATCGTGCGCGCGAAGGCCAAGATCCGGGATGCGGGCATTCCGTACCAGGTGCCGCCGCGCGACGAGCTGCCGGAGCGGCTGCACGCGGTGCTGCGTGTAATCTACCTGGTATTCAACGAGGGCTATGCCGCGACGTCGGGCGAGTCGCTGACCCGCGCCGACCTCTCGGGCGAAGCGCTGCGCCTCGGCAGGCTGCTGGTCGAACTGCTGCCCGAGCCCGAGGCCCAGGGGCTGCTCGCATTGATGCTGCTGCAGGAGTCGCGCCGTCCTGCGCGCGCAACGGCGGAGGGCGAGCTGGTGCTGCTCGACGACCAGGACCGCTCGCTGTGGAACCGCGAGCAGATCCGCGAGGGCCTGCGACTGGTGCAACGTGCGCTCGAGTCAAGGCGCTTCGGACCCTATACGTTGCAGGCCGCCATCGCGGCGGTGCACGCGGAGGCGGCGAGCGCCGCCGCGACCGACTGGGGCAGGATCGTCGGCCTCTACGACGTGCTCGCGAGCGCCGAACCGTCGCCGGTCGTCGAACTCAATCGCGCGGTCGCGGTTGCGATGCGCGACGATCCCGCCGCCGGGCTCGCGCTCATCGATGCCATCCTCGGCCGCGGCGACCTCGCCGACTACCAGCCGGCGCATGCGGCGCGGGCGGACCTGTGCCGGAGGCTCGAGCTCACGGCGGAGGCGCGGGCCTCGTACCTGCGCGCGCTCGAGCTGACGCGGCAGGACCCGCTGCGGCGCTTCCTCGAGCGGCGACTCGGAGAACTCCCGCCCGCCAGCCTGTAAAATCCGCCGATGCGCCCCATCATCTCGATCTCGGACCTGACCAAGACCTATGCCTCGGGCCAGCACGCGCTGAAGCGCGTCAACCTGGAAATCCTCGAGGGCGAGATCTTTGCGCTGCTGGGACCGAACGGCGCAGGCAAGACCACGCTGATCAGCATCGTCTGCGGCATCGTGACGCCGTCCACCGGCACGGTGCTGGTCGACGGCCAAGACATCCTGCGCGACTACCGCGCTGCGCGCTCGAAGATCGGCCTCGTGCCGCAGGAACTCGTGACCGACGCCTTCGAGACCGTGCGCGCGACCGCGACCTTCAGCCGCGGGCTGTTCGGCTGCGCGCCGGATGCGAGGCACATCGAGTCCGTGCTGCGCGACCTCACGCTCTGGGACCGGCGCGACGACGTCATGATGACGCTGTCAGGCGGCATGAAGCGGCGCGTCATGATCGCCAAGGCGCTCTCGCACGAGCCGCGGATCCTGTTCCTCGACGAGCCGACCGCCGGCGTGGACGTGGAACTGCGGCGCGACATGTGGGCGCTGGTGCGGCGCCTGCGCGACAGCGGCGTCACGATCATCCTGACGACGCATTACATCGACGAAGCCGAGGAGATGGCGGACCGGATCGGCGTCATCAGCCAGGGCGAGCTGATCGTCGTCGAGGAGAAGGCCCGCCTGATGCGAAAGCTCGGCAAGAAGCAGCTGACGCTGCACCTGCAGGAGCCCATGGCTGCGATCCCGGCCGGGCTCGAGTCGTGGAAGCTCGCGTTGAATGCCGGCGGCCATGAGCTCGAGTACACCTTCGATACCAGCGACGAGCAGACCGGGATACCGGCTCTGCTGCGCCGGCTGTCGGAGCTCAACATCGGTTTCAAGGACCTGAATACGAGCCAGAGCTCGCTTGAGGAGATCTTCGTCAGCCTGGTCAGCGAGCGCGAGGGCTTCCGGCGATGAGCGTCGCATTCAATCGCCACGGCGTCTGGGCGATTTACCGCTTCGAGCTGGCGCGCTTCCTGCGCACGCTGCTGCAGAGCGTGCTGACGCCGGTGATCACGACCTCGCTGTACTTCGTCGTGTTCGGCGCGGCGATCGGCGCGCGGATGACGCAGGTGGACGGCGTTCCGTACGGCGCGTTCATCGTTCCCGGCCTGATCATGCTGTCCGTCTTCATGGAGAGCATTTCGAACGCCTCGTTCGGGATCCACTTCCCGAAGTTTACCGGCACGATCTACGAACTGCTGTCAGCGCCGGTCTCGGCATTCGAGGTCGTGCTCGCCTATGTCGGCGCAGCGGCGACCAAGTCCGTCGGCCTCGCACTGATCATCCTCGCGACCGCGTCGGTATTCGTGCCGATCCGGATCCTGCACCCGGTCTGGATGGTCGCATTCCTCGCGCTGACCGCGGTCACCTTCTGCCTGTTCGGTTTCATCATCGGCATCTGGGCGAAGAACTGGGAGCAGATGCAGTTCGTGCCGATGCTCGTCGTGACGCCGCTGACTTTCCTCGGCGGCGCCTTCTATTCGATCGACATGCTGCCGCCGGCCTGGCGCACGGTGACGCTGTTCAACCCGGTCGTCTACCTGATCAGCGGCTTCCGCTGGACGTTTTTCGGCACCGCCGACGTCGATGTCGGCACCAGCCTGGCAATGACGCTGGCATTCCTTCTGGTCTGCCTCGTGCTCGTGGCATGGATCTTCAGGACGGGCTATCGCCTGAAGAACTGAATCGCGGCGCTGCGGCACCCGCCTGCGCTACACTTCGCTTGATTCGTTCACGGAGAGGCATGATGCCGGGCAAGCGCGCTCTGGTCGTCGACGATTCCAAGTCCGCGCGGGTCGTCCTGAGCCGGATGCTCGAGAAATACGGCATCGAGGTCGACAGCGCCGATTCGGCGGAAACGGCCCTGGAATACCTGCGCGACCACCGCCCCGACGTGATCTTCATGGATCACCTGATGCCGGGCATGGACGGCCTCCAGGCGGTGCGCGAGATCAAGGCGAACCCGGAGCTCGCGTCCATCCCGGTCATGATGTACACGTCCCAGGAGGGCGAGCTTTACGCCGGACAGGCGCGCGCCTCCGGCGCCGTCGGCGTGCTGCCGAAATCCATCCGCCCGATCGACGTGACGAAGGCGCTCTACCAGCTGCAGCTCCTGAGCGATCGACGCGACACCGAGCCTTCGGTGCTGCAACCCGTCGATGGAGGCGTGGGCGCGCCGCAGGGCGGAACGCCGGGCGCGCCGCCGGCACTCGATCCGCGGTTGCGCGGCCAGGTCGAGTCGATGCTGAAGGAGCAAAGCGTCGAGTTGCGGCGGTTCATCGTCGCTTCCCTCGATGCACAGGTACACCGGGTCGTGGCCGAATTGCGCCCCAAGGAACCCGCCGAGCCCGTCGCCGAGGCCGAGCCTGTCGCCGAAGCTCCCGCCGCGAGGCCCTGGGGCTGGATCGCGGCAACAGTATCGGCCCTCGTCGCGCTGCTCGTCGTCGGCGTGCTTTACTGGCAGTCGCAGTCCGCCACCGAGCAGGCCGAGCGCGCCTTCGAGGCCGTCACGGCTTCGAACGACGCGCTGACCAAGGCGATCGAAAAATGGCGCGTCGTCAGCGAGCGCCCGCAGGCTTCGGACGACAGCCAGGACCAGCGCGCTCTGGTGCTGGCGGTACCATTCGGCGAGCCGCCGCTGGCGCCGGCGCGGCTGGAGTCGCTGCGAACGCTCGTCGCGCAGCTCGAGCGGGCCGCCATCGGCGGGATCGTGCGCGTCGAGGTCTATTCTGGTTCCTTCTGCCTCTCGGGAAATGGCGAGCAGGGCTACACGCTCGCAGCCTCGGCGACGGCTGCCTCGCAATGCGAGCAGATGGGCAATCCCTACGACGACACCCAGGGCGGCGCGGCGAGGCCGCCGATCGGATTCGCGAACCTGGCCTCGACCGTGCGCCGGCGCACGAATGGCGCAATCGAACTCGAGATTGCGCCGGGTCCGCGTGATCGGCTCCTGGCCTCGTATCCGACGATCGACCAGGCAACGGCCGGCCAGTGGAACGCAGCGGCGCAGTCCAACAACCGCGTTGAGATCAACGTCATCCCGCGATGACCACGGGCCTGCTGATCTACGGGGCAAACGGCTACACGGGCGAGTTGATCGCCCGCGCCGCGGCCGCACAAGGCCTCGCGCCCGTGCTGGCCGGGCGATCGGCGGCGCCGGTCGAGTCGCTTGCGCGCGAACTCGGCTGCGAATCCCGCATTTTCGGCCTCGACGACGCCGCGGCCGTGGCCGTGGCGCTTTCGGGCTGTCGCCTAGTGCTGCATTGCGCCGGCCCGTTCTCGGCGACGGCAGCCCCGATGATGGCCGGCTGCCTTGCGGCCGGCGCGCACTACACCGACATCACCGGCGAGATCGACGTGTTCGAACTCGGATTCCGCCAGGACGCCGCGGCGCGCAAGGCCGGCATCGTCATCTGCCCGGGCGTCGGCTTCGATGTCGTGCCGACCGACTGCATCGCGTTGACGCTGAAGCAGGCCCTGCCGGATGCGACCCACCTCGCGCTCGGCTTCGACAGCCGCTCGGGCCTCAGCCGCGGCACGGCCACGACCAGCGTGCAGGGGCTCGGCCACGGCAGCCGGGTGCGCGAAAACGGCGTCTTCCGCCAGATGCCGCTCGGCTCGCGCACGCGCCGCATCGACTTCGGTGCCGGCGAAAAGCAGGCCGCCGCGATTCCCTGGGGCGATGTCAGCACCGCGTTTCGCACGACGGGCATACCGAACATCGAGGTTTACGTCCCCGTGTCGCCGCGCGCGCTCGCGAACCTGCGCCGGCTGGGAAAGTTCGGCTGGCTCCTGCGCTCCGCTCCCGCGCAGGCATTCATGAAGTGGCGCATCCGGAAGGGTGCCGCGGGTCCCAGCGCCGAGGAGCGCATGAAAACACCGGTGTTCGTCTGGGGCGAGGCGCGCGGGCCCGGGCGTACGGTTACGGCTAGGGTGCGGGTGCCGAACGGATACACCGTGACGACCGATGCGTCGATCGCGATCGCGCGACGCCTGCTCGCGGGAGGCGTGGCGCCCGGGTTCACGACACCGGCGCGCCTGATGGGCGCCGATTTCGTCAGCACGCTTCCCGGGGCCACGAAGATCACCGTTGAATGAGCTGAATCCCGCCGCAGGGGCGCGCGTGCCAACGGACAATCGCGAAGAGTTCCGGCCTCCCTCGTGGCTCGGCAATCGCCACCTCCAGTCGGTGCTGCCGAGCCTGCCGATGCGGCGCGGGCCGGTCGAGTCGCGCGCGCAGCCGGTCATCGCCGCAAGCCGCCAGCTCGTGCTCGACTGCGGCGACGGGGCGCGGCTGATGGGCTGGTACTCGGAACCGGCGGCGGGCACAGGCATCAAGCCGGAGCGACTCGCCGTGCTGCTGCACGGCTGGGAGGGCAGCGCCGAATCGCTGTACGTGCTTTCCGTCGCGCAGCTGCTGCACGAGCGCGGATTCGCCGTGATGAGGCTCAACCTGCGCGACCACGGCGGCAGCCATGCGCTGAACGAAGGCCTGTTCCATTCCTGCCGCATCGCGGAAGTCGTCGGCGCGGTCGGTCGGCTGCAAGCGCTGTTTCCCGCGAAGCTGCTCTCGCTCGCGGGATTCTCGCTGGGAGGAAATTTCGTGCTGCGGGTCGGCGCCCGCGCCGAGGCTGCGGGCCTCCGGATCGAGCGCATCGTCGCAGTCTGCCCGGTGCTCGACCCGGCGACGACGCTCGCGGCTCTGGAATCGGGGCCCGCGATGTACCGGAACTACTTCCTGTTCAAGTGGCGGCGTTCGTTGCGCGCAAAACAGGCGGCCTGGCCTGCCTCCTACGAGTTCGGCGAACTGCTCGGCGAGCGATCGCTGACGGCGATGACCGAGCGCATGGTGCTGAAGTACACGGACTTCCCGGACCTGGCGAGCTACCTGCGGGGTTACGCGATCACCGGCGATGCGCTGGCCGGATTGCAGGCGCCCGCGCGCATCATCACGTCGGAGGACGATCCGATGATCCTCGCGCACGACCTGGAGCGGATCGCGAAGCCGGCTGTGCTCGAGCTGACGCTCACGGCGCGCGGCGGCCACTGCGGCTACATGGACGCACTGCGCGGGCCGAGCTGGATCGATCGCGCGATCGTTCAGGACCTGCTGCGCGACTGAATGATCAGGCGCCGGTCGCGGTCCGCATCAGCTCGATCCACTTGAGATATCGCGCCAGCAGCCGCTGGTCCGGCTCAGGCGCAAGCCGCTCCATCGCCGGCGGCTCGAATCCGGCCGGCTCGCCGGCGACCTGGAAGGCGAGTCCGCGCGAGGTCGCCTCGCGATCGCTCGCGCGATCGACCGGAGCGCCCGCGAGGCAGGCCAGCATCCGGCACAGGAGGCGGTTCTCCGCGAGCCCGCCGCTCGCGACCAGGCGCCGTGCGGAATCGAGGTGCCGGTCCATTTCGTCGAGATTGGCCTTGATCAGGAACGCGACGCTTTCCAGCACGGCGCGGCATTGCTGAAGTTCGCTGCCCTCGCCGACAAAGCGCGACTCGAAGTCCGGGTTCCAGAATGGCGAGCCGAGGCCCGCGACGCCGTTCAGGAAGAACGGCGCACCGTCGTCCGCGAGCGCGGCGTTGTCGAGCAGTGCCAGCATCCGGTCGGCCGCGGCGCCCTGGTGCGTCTCGAACCAGGACAGGGCGGCGCCGGCGCCGTTGACGGAACCTTCGAGCACGAAGTCGACATTCACGGCATCCGCACGGATGACGCTCGTCATCAGGGGCGCCGCGCGCATGGCCGTCGCCGTGGGTCGCAGCACGAACGCGCCGGTCCCCAGGTTGACGTAGGCCGCATGCGAATCGAGCGGACCGGATGCGAATGGCACGACCGACTGGTCGCCATTGCAGACCACGACCGGCACCGGGCTGCCGACCGATGCCAGGCTTCCGAAGCGCCATTTCGTGCCGACGGCCCGCGGCAGGATCGCGCGCGGGATGCCGAAGAGCTCCAGCAGCTCCTCGGACCAGTCGCGCGTGAACGGCGACCACAGCAGCGTGCGCGCGGCATTGGCGGCGTCCGCCAGCTCCGGGCGCTCGATCAGCAGGCGATGCAGCAGGTAACTCGCGAGCGGACCGGCGCGCAGCGTGCTCTGCGCGGCGGCGGCGCGCACGTCCGGCAGGTGATCCAGGCACCAGCGGAGCTTGCTTGCGCCGTAGTGCGGCGACAGCGGCAAGCCGGTCAGCTGGTGCACTTCGTCCGCCTTGCGCGAAAGCCCCTTGAGCCAGGCGGCGTTGCGGCGGTCCTGCCAGGAAATGACGGGAGCGAGCGGCCGCCCGTCGCGCGCGTCCCAGCAGGCGAGGCTCGAGCGCTGCACGGCGAATCCGGCCGCCTGCCAGCGCGCGACCGGGACCAGCCGCGCCAGTTCGGCGAGCGCTGTCGCCACGCTCGCGACGACTTCCTCGGCATCGTGCTCGACATGGCCGAGCGCATTGCGCTGGGTGGCGATGGTCACGAGTGCGGCGCCCTCGTGCCCACCGCGCGCATTGAACGCCGTCGCACGGGTCGCATGCGCGCCCTGGTCGATCGCGATGTAGACCGGATCGCTCAGGCGCGCTGCTCACCGCCGGCCGACAAGGCGGCCAGCAACGTCCGCGGCGCCATCGACTCGACCATCGCCACGCCGCGGGCGTGCAGGGCGCGCGCAACATTCGCGTCCGTCACTTCGTACACGGCCCAGGTCCAGGCGCCGGCGGGCAGCGGCGCGGTTGCGGGAAGCCTGCGGTGGTCGCAGAACGCGAATTCGGGCTGGAGTTCTTCGAGTGTCGCCAGGTGGCGCGCGGAACTGCCCTCGAGCACCCAGCCGATCGGCAGGCCCGCCGCGTCGCGGGCGATCCGGCAGGCCTCCGCATCGAAGGAGATCATCACGCAGCGGTCGAGCGCGCCCTGTAGCGCCGCGACGACACGCTCGATGCAATGCAGGCGGCCGTGGTGAACGAGGCTCTCCCGCTTCAATTCCACGAAGGCGTGCGCGTCCGGGATTTCCTTCATCAGCGCCGCGACACCGGTGAGCCTCGGCAGGTGGGTGCCGGCGTGACGGCTGCCGAAGCGGCGCGGCTCGCTGGCATCGACGCCGTCGAGCTGGCCGGACATCATCAGGCGCAGGTCGCCGCTTGAACTGCTGGTCCGCTCGAGCCTGGCGTCATGGATCACGTACGGAACGCCGTCGGCCGACAGCTGCACGTCGAATTCCGCGTGACACAGCCCGTGGCGCCAGGCCGCCTCGAGCCCCGGCAGGGAATTCTCAGGAAAGTGTTCCGCATCGCCGCGGTGTGCGACGATTTCGGGGAGATCAGTCCTGGCAGGGGCTGGCGTCAACATCGCTCCGCTGGGTTGGCGGGATTATAGGAGTCTCGTTGCGACAGCTGTGGATTGTCTCGTGGATCGTCCTGGCCTGCGCGCTCGCGGCCTGCAGCAGGCAGGAAACCGGCTGGAGGGACGCACGCCGCGAGGACAGCGTGCCGGCATACGAGGCCTACCTGGCGCATTTCCCGGCCGGCGCACATGCAGAAGAGGCCCGGGCGAGGATCCGCGAGCTCCACGAGGAGCGCGAATGGGCGCGCGCGAGCCAGCTGCAGACTCCCGAGGCATGGCAGCGCTATCTCGGCGCGTTTCCGGAAGGGCGTTACGCCGCCGAGGCACGCGAGCGCCTGTCCGACTTCGTGCTGGCGAAGGCGCTGCCCGGCGAACGTGCCTACGTCGTGCAGCTGGGCGCCTATTCGAGCGAGGCCGCGGCGCGGGCGGATCGCGCGCGCCTCGCGCGGGAGAATGCCGACCTGCTCGGACACCTGAACATGCAGATCCAGCCGCCCGCAACAGGCGCGCCCGCCCTCTGGCGGCTGCGCGCCGGGCCGCTCGCCGAGGCGGCGGCGCGTAGGATCTGCCTGGAACTCGAGGCGCGCGCGGCGGACTGCGTGCCCGCAACTCAGTGATTCAACCCGTGACGCGCCGCCACAGCGCGCGGCCGATGAGGCGCGCCTGGTCCGGCAGGGCGAAGCGCTTCAGGTTAGTGCGGATGACGCCTTCTGTGAATCGTGTGCGTTTCGTATAGTCGATCCGCACGTTGACGAGCATCGGCTCGCCGATCGCGGCCGCCGCGAGCGCATCGGCGACGACCCGCTCGATGTCGCCGTCATTGCGCATCTCGCGGTAGCCGACGCGATTGGCGCGCGCCAGCCCCTCGAAGTCGATTTCCGGAAGCACGGTGCAGGTCTTGCGGTTGTAGGGCGTTTCCTGCGCCTGAGCGATCTGCGCCAGTTCCCCGTCGTTGAAGACGAACCACACGACGCCGGCTTTCTGCGCGACCGCTGTCGCCATCTCGAGGCCGGTCATTCGCACGGCGCCATCGCCGACGATGCCGACGACCACCCGATCCGGCCGCGCCAGCTTCGCGCCGATCACGGCGGGAATGCAGTAGCCCATCGAATTGAAGTCTGTCGGAGAGAAGAAGCAGCGGGCGCTGTGGATCGGCATCAGCTCGGCGACCAGGAAAGTGTGATTGCCGTCGTCGGCAACGACGATCGCATCGTCCGGCAGGCGATGGCGCAGCGCATCGAAGAACCGCAGCGGGTTCACGCGGCCCTTCGGATCGTGGGCCAGCCATTCATCGCGGTAGCGGCGCTTGTCGGCGGCGATCTGCCCGCGCAGGCGCTCCGCGCGCCCCGCGGCAGCGGGCACCGGCGCCAGCGACCCGGTCAGTGCCGCCAGCACCGCTCGCGCATCGCCTTCAAGCGCGACGGCGGCCTCGTAGTTGGCATTGAACACCCGCGGGTTGATGTCCACGTGGACCAGGTTCGCGGGCGGCTCGTAGCCGAAGCTGCCGGTCGGGATCTCCGCAAAGCGCGTGCCGACCGCGAGCAGGCAATCGCAGTCGCGGAACGCGTTTTCCGAGGCCGGGACTGCCGCGGGACCCAGCGCGAAACCCGCGTGCAGCGGGTGGTTTGCCGGGAATGACGACAGCCCCTGGAGGGTCGTCGCGACCGGCGCCCCAAGCAGTTCCGCGAGCTGCTGCAGCAGGGCGGTCGCATCGACCGCGCCCCAGCCGCAGAAGATTCCCGGCCGCTCGGCGCCCTGCAGCAGTTCCGCGGCCCGCGCGATGTCCGCGGGCGATGCCTTGTGGCCGGCGCGCGGCAGCGGCGCGAAATCCGGAATGTCGCCCGCGTCCCCGGTCATCAGCTGGAGATTGACGGGGATCTCGACGAACACGGGGCCGGGCTCGCCGCTCGTCGCGAGCCGGCAGGCCTCGAAGATCACCGGCACCACGTCGGCGTGACGTTCGACGCGCCAGCGCCCCTTGGTGATCGGCGCGAGCAGCGCGTGCTGGTCCATGTCGTGGAGCTGGTACGCGCGGCCGGTGTCCCGGCGTATGCCGCCTGCGATGACCAGCAGCGGAATTCCGTCGAGGAACGCCTCGCCGATGCCGCTCGCCGCATGCGTGACGCCGGCGGCCGGCACGATCAAGAGCGTGCCAAGCCCGGCGCCGCTCCTGCTGACCGCATCCGCCATGAACGCGCCGCCGCCCTCGTGCGCGACCAGCACCGGCGTGATCGACTCCGAGGCCGCGAACTCGTCATACAGCTCGGTGTTGTGGACACCGGGGATGCCGAAGGTGTAGCGGACACCAACCTGCTCGAGCGCATGGCGGGCAAGCCAGGCCGCGGTCTTCTGCATGACGCCCCTCAGAACGCGTTGATGCCCGTCAGCTCGCGGCCGATCGTCAGCTGATGGATCGTCTCGGTGCCTTCGTAGGTGATGACGCTCTCGAGGTTCAGCGCGTGGCGAATCGGCACGTATTCGGCGCTGATGCCCGAGCCGCCCAGCATGTCCCGGGCATCGCGCGCGACGTCGAGAGCCATGCGGCAATTGTTCCACTTGGCGAGCGACACCTGCGCCGGCTGCATGCGGCCGGCCTCCTTCAGCCGGCCGAGGTGCAGCGACATCAGCTGCGCGCCGGTGATGCCGCGCGCCATCTGCGCGAGCCGGATCTGGATCGCCTGGTTCGCCGCCAGCGGGCGCCCGAACAAGATCCGCGTCTGCGTGTAGTCGAGCAGCTGCGCGAGGCAGGCCTGCGCCGCGCCGATGACGCCCCAGGCGATGCCGAAGCGCGCCTGCGTCAGGCAGGACAACGGGGCCTTGAGACCGACCGTGCTGCCCGGCAGCACGTTCGCCTCCGGCACCACGACGTCCTCCAGGTACAGCGCGCCGGTCGAGGAGGCGCGGAGCGAGAACTTCCGCTCGATCTCGGGCGCCGCAAACCCGCGCATGCCCTTCTCGACGATGAATCCGCGGATGCCTTCCTCGGTCCTCGCCCAGACGATCGCAAGGTCCGCTATCGGCGCATTCGTGATCCACATCTTCGCGCCGTTCAGCACCCAGTCCCGGCCGCGCCGCTTCGCGTGCGTCTTCATGTTGCCGGGATCCGAGCCGCCGTGCGGCTCGGTCAGGCCGAAGCAGCCGATCAGCTCGCCGGTCGCCATGCGCGGCAGGAACTTCTCCTTCTGCGCATCGCTGCCGTAGGCGTGGATCGGGTACATGCACAGGCTCGACTGCACGGACACGAAGCTGCGGATGCCGGAATCGCCGCGCTCGAGTTCCTGGCAGATCAGGCCGTAAGACACCGCATTCATGCCGGCGCAGCCGTAGCCGGAGAGCGAGCTGCCGAGCAGGCCGAGGGCCGCGATCTCGGGTACGAGTTCGCGCGGGAACGTGTGTTCCTCGAAGTGCTTCTGGATGACCGGCAGCACCTTGTCGTCGACGAACCGCGCGACGGAATCCTGGACCATCCGCTCCTCGTCGCTGAGGGCGCCGCGGATGTCGTAGAGGTCGAGCGCATCGAGCGCGGCTTTTCCGGCCGTTCTGGATGCGGCGAGATCGGCGGCGGTTGCCATCTGCGGGTCTCCGGGGTTCAACCGGCCTGCATGCTAAGCCGGGCCATCAGGTCCTGGGTCATCGTCTCGACGTCGCGGGCCTTCTTCACCGCGGCTTCAAGATCCCCGGCCGCAAATGAGGCGCTGGCTTCGTCCCAGGCGCTCTTCGCGCTGCCGAAGGCGGCGTTCGCCTCATCCAGCAGCTGCTTGTCCATCCCCTTCGGCAGCTTGCGCATCTTGCCGAGCTCGCCGAGCCGCGTCTCGACGCCCGAAACCAGGTCCGGAAGGCTGCCGGACAGGCGCGTCCATTCGGCATTCATCTCGGCGATGCTCTTCTGCTTCGCATCAGCCGAGAGCTTTGCGAGCTCCTCGGCATGCGCGGGCACGTCCTTGACGGCGGCGATGGCGTCCGCATAGCGCTCTTCGTCGAACGCCTTGCGCGCTTTCTCGAGCTCCGCCTTCACTTCCGCATAGCGATCAGGCACGTATTTCTGCGCGTCCTCGTAAACCGCCTGCAATGCGCCCTCGGCTGCATCGATCGCTTCGGCGGCCGGGTCCTTCTGCGAACAACCCGCTGCCACGGCGGCGAGCGCCGCGAGCGCCGCGATCCGGATGATGATCTTCACGCTGTTCTCCTCACGAACCCTTCATGCCGAGCTTGTCCATAACGCCCGCGATCGCCGTCCTGGCTTCGCGCGCGGTTGCCACCGTCGACTCGAAATTCGACGCGTCGATGGATTCCGCGGCCTTGCTCCAGGAAGCCCGGGCAGCGTCATAGCTTGCGACCAGCGCCTTGTAGGCGTCGCGATCCATGTCCTTCGGCGGCTTGCCGCCCTGGGACGAGATCTTCTTGTCCACGGCCGCAAGCATCGCCGGCATCGTCTTGACCAGGTCGTCCCACACGGTCTCCAGCTCGACCTTCACCTGGGCCTTGCGGATCTGGCTGTCGGCGACCGCGCGGCGCAGCGCATCCGCGACCGCGGGTGCACCGGATACAACATCCCCGAATTTCTCCTTCGCGAGGTCATCGCGCAGCACGGCGATCTTCGCGTTGATCTCCTCGTAGCGTTCCGGCAGGTATTTCTGGAGCATGCCGCCGGAGGCCGCGAGTGACTTCTCGATGCCGGCCATCGCCTGCTCGGCCGGCTCCTTCTGGCTGGCACAGCCGGCCAGGCCGATGAGCCCGACGGCCAGTGCCGCGACCGCAATTGAGCTTCGAATGATCCTCATCGGGCGTCTCCCCGGACTGATTGCAATGGAGGCCGGCGCAGGGGCCGGCCAATGCGTAAGGGTACCACCGATCAGGGGCCAGCCAGTCCGGCCGGGGCCGAACTGTCATGGCGTGCCCCTGCGCCGGTCATTACCATGCAGCGGACCTGCGCCGGTCGCGGGGAGCGCCACGTGAAGATTCCCGAAATCCTGATGATCGAGACGGTCCACCAGCCGGGGAGCCTCGCGCGCGTGCTCCAGGTCATCGCCGAGGCCGGCCTCGCGATCGATCACCTGCAGGCCGTGCGCCGTGAGCAGGGCCGCACGCTGTGGGAAATCACGTTGGAAATGGATGAGGAGGCTGACCGCAGCCTCTACGCCCGCATCGACGAATTGCCGATAGCGCGCTTCGTCGGAAAGTCCGACCGGGTGTTCGACCGGCACCGTGGCGGCAAGATCCGGACCGTCCCGACGATCACGATCAACAGCCAGCAGGTGCTGCGCGACGTCTACACGCCGGGTGTCGCCAGGGTCTGCATGGCGATCCAGAAGGATCCTGACCAGGCCTTCCAGTACACGGCGCTCGGCAACACCGTCGCGATCGTCACGAACGGCACCGCGGTCCTCGGTCTCGGAAATATCGGCGCGCTCGCCAGCCTGCCGGTCATGGAAGGGAAGGCGGCCCTCTTTGCGACGCTCGTGGACATCAATGCGGTGCCGATCCTGCTGGACGCGACCGATCCCGGACGCTGCATCGAGCACATCGCGGCGATCGCGAGCGGTTTCGGCGCGATCCAGCTCGAGGACTTCGCGGCGCCAGAGTGCTTCGAAATCGAAGCCGGCCTGCGCGAGCGCCTGCACTGCCCCGTGCTGCACGACGATCAGCACGGCACGGCGGTCGTCGTGCTGGCGGCCGCGCTCAACGCCGCCCGCCGCGCCGGCCGCGAACTCGGCGATTGCGTCATCGGCCAGATCGGCCTCGGCGCTGCGGGAATCGGCATCGTGAGGCTCCTGATGTGCGCCGGCTACAAGCGCGTGCTGGGAGCCGACCTCGAAGAAGGGGCAAGGAAGAGGCTCGCCGCGATGGGCGGCCAGCCGGCCTCGCTCGAGGAAATCATGGCGAATTGCGACGTCGTCGTCGCCGCAACCGGCGTGCGCGGCCTGATCAAGCCCGCGATGGTGCGCAAGGGCCAGATCATCCTGGCCTTGTCGAATCCGGATCCGGAAATCGAGCCCCACATCGCGCTACAGCATGGCGCCGCGATTGCGGCGGATGGCAAGGGGATCAACAATGTGCTCGGATTCCCGGGGCTCTTCAAGGGCGCACTGGTCGCGCGCGCATCGCGGTTCACCGACGCGATGCTGCTGGCGGCCAGCCGGCGGATCGCCGAACTGGCGCATGGGGACGATCTGGTGCCGGATCCGCTCGACCGCAACATGCATGTCGCGGTCGCGGCGGCGGTGCGGGAAGCCGTCTAGAAGTTGGTGCCGGGTCGCAAGTTCGCAGTCAGACTGCGAACTTGCG
>Ga0326726_10000503_pt1:0-32500 | contig 36417 bp, 28 predicted proteins | sample MHFenrmetagenome_2_FD_207603 | JGI IMG/M metagenome (GOLD analysis project Ga0326726, IMG submission 207603) | Lab enriched peat soil microbial communities from Michigan Hollow, Ithaca, NY, United States - MHF15MN | ecosystem: Environmental > Terrestrial > Soil > Wetlands > Peat...
GAAGTGGCGCTCTTTGGCACGATCGCCACCGTGGCGGTGCTCGCGCTGATGCTGGTGCTGTTCCGGGACTGGCGCGCACCGGTGCTGGGGTTGATCGCAATCAGCGCCGGCGCAGCTGCGGGTATCAGTGCCACGCATTTCGTTTTCGGCGAGCTGCACCTGATCGCATTGGTGTTCGGATCGAGCCTGATCGGCGTCGCGATTGACTACTCGATGCACTTCTATGCCGATCAGTTTCGTGCGCCCCGCAGCTGGGTCCCGACCGATGCGCTGGCGCATGTCGGGCAGCCCATCCTCCTCAGCATCGGCGCGACCGTGCTCGGCTATATGGGCCTGCTGCTGTTGCCGTTCCCGGGACTCAAGCAGATGGCGTTGATCAGCATCGCCGGCCTCATCGTCGCTTGCGCCTGCGTGTTCCTGATCTTTCCGGCCGCGGCCCGCGGCAGCGGTCGCGACTTGCCACGCTGGTGTGCGCAGTTCATCGCCGCGATCGAACAGTCAGGGCATTATCTCGCCAAGCGTCGTGCGCGTTTGATTGTCGGCGTGCTGGCGCTCGTCTTTCTCGCCGTCGGGCTCGCGCGCGTTCAGTTTCGCGACGATATCCGTACTCTGCAGATGGTCACGCCGCGCCTGGCGCAGGTGGAGCGGCGCGTCAGTGAGCTGCTGGGCACGCTGAGTGAGAGCCGCTATTTCCTGGTGAGCGGTGCGGACGCCGAGTCGGTGCTCGAGACCGAGGAGCAGCTTGCGCAGGCGCTGCGCGCGCTCAAGCAGGGTGGCGCTGTCGAGGCGTTTACGGCCGTCAGCAACTCGTTGCCTTCCCTCCGACGTCAGGAGCAGATTCAACGCCTGCTGGAGCAGAAGATTCTGGCCGACGACGGCTTGCTGCCAAGGCTCATGCAGGAACTTGGATTCGATGCGGCTCATGCGGCGCGCGAAGTCGAAGCGTTCCGCAACTCGCGCACGCCTCTGCAGCCTGATGAATGGCTGGCCAACCCGATTTCCACCTCGTTCCGTGATCTGTGGCTCGGCGCCTCGGATGGTCATTACGCGACCGTGGTCGCGCTGGCCGGCATCCACGACACCGATGCCCTGCGCGCGGTGGCGCGCACGATTCCGGGCGCGCGCTTCGTGGATCGCGTCAGCGAGATTTCCGCTGTGCTGGCGCGGTATCGAGTGGCGGTGTCGGAGCTGTTGCTCCTCGCGTACGCAGCGATCTTTGGCGTGCTCGCCTGGCGCTATGGCTTGCGCGATGCGGTTTGGCTGAGCGCCGCGCCGCTCGGCGCCACGGTGCTGACGCTGGCGTTTGCCGGCATCGCCGGCCTGCAGGTCAACCTGTTTGCCGTGCTGGGTCTGCTGCTGCTGCTGGCACTGGGGGTCGACTATGCGATCTTTCTGCGCGAATCGAGCGCCGAACGTACCACTGCGTTACTTTCCGTATCGTTGTCGGCGCTGACCACGATGTTAGCCTTCGGGCTGCTCGGGTTCAGTTCCACACCGTTGATTCGTTCGATCGGGCTCACGCTGCTGGTTGGCATCGGGTCCTGCTGGCTGATTACCGTGGTCGGCGATTCCTGGCGCCGCCCACCGACACCGCTGAGCTTGGGGGAGGAGCACCATGGCTGACGTACTCATCATCGGTGCCGGCCCGTCGGGGGCGATTGCGGCTGCCCTGCTGGCGCAACGCGGCTACCAGGTACTGGTCCTGGAGCGGCAGAAGTTTCCGCGTTTCTCGATCGGTGAGAGCCTGCTCGCGAACAGCATGTACTTCATCGAGGAAGCCGGAATGCTGGAGGCGGTACAGGCGGGGGGCTTCCAGTTCAAGAATGGCGCGGCGTTCGTGCGCGACGGGTCCTACTCGGACTACAACTTCGCGCAGAAGAGTGCATCTGGCTACGCCTACACGTTCCAGGTCCCGCGCGCCGACTTCGACAAGGTCCTGGCGGACGAGGCGGCGCGGTACGGTGCCGAGATCCGCTACGAGGTGGAGATCACCGCGGCGGATTTTTCCGGCGCCTCACCGCAACTCGAGGCGCGCAGCGCGCAAGGCGAGGTCTCGCGGCATCAGGCGCGTTTCGTGCTCGACGCGAGCGGCTTCGGGCGCACGCTGCCCCGCCTGTTGAACCTCGAGCGTCCCTCCGATTTTCCGGTACGCGCCGCGCTCTTCACCCATATCGAGGATCACGTCGAGGCGGGCGCTTTTGATCGCCAGAAGATCCGCGTCAGCATCCACCCGCGTGAGCGCGACGTGTGGTACTGGTTGATTCCGTTCTCCAACGGCCGCAGTTCCCTCGGGGTCGTCGCGACGCGCGAATTCCACCAGCGCTACCACGGCAGCACCAGCGAGCGTCTGTGGCAGATCGTCGGCGAGGAGCCTTCGCTCGCGCAGCTCCTGGCGCAGTCCCGACCGGTCGCACAGGTGGGCGAGATCGTCGGCTACGCGGCCAACGTGACGGCCCTGCACGGTAACGGTTTCGCGCTGCTCGGCAACGCCGCCGAGTTCCTGGATCCGGTGTTCTCCTCCGGCGTGACGATTGCCATGCAGTCGGCCAGTCTTGCCGCGCGCGTGCTCGACCGACAGCTGCGCGGTGAAAGCGTGGACTGGCACGCCGATTTCGATGTGCCGCTCAAGTACGGGGTAGAGACCTTCCGCGCCTTCGTGAGTGGCTGGTACGACGGCACGCTGCAGGACGTGATCTTCCATCCGCACCAGGAGGAGCAGATTCGCCGCCACATCTGTTCCGTGCTGGCCGGCTATGCCTGGGATGCCGCGAATCCGTACACCGGTCAGCATGCCCGGCGGCGCCTGACAGCACTTGCGAGGCTCTGTCGCGGTGCGTAGCGCAGCGGCCGTGGCGCTCGCCGGCCTGCTCGTAGCCTGCGCGAGCACGCGGCAGCATGAGTCCGGCCCCGGCGCGACGTCCTGGTCACCGCTCGCCCCAGCCACGCTGGGCGCAGAGCGTGCCGCGAACCAGCGTTTGCGCGCGGCGTTCAGCGACCGCGAGCTGATCCTGGACTGCGTCGTGAAGGTGAGCGCGGGCCATCTGACAGTGATCGGGTTGGTGCCGGGCGGGCCGCGGATGTTCAGCGTCGACTACGACGGCCAGCACGTGGCTGCGCAGGAGAGTGCCGAGATACCCGAGGACCTGCGTCCACAGCTGTTGCTCAATGATTTGCAGCTGACTCTCTGGCCGCTGGCGGCCCTGCAAAGCGCTCTTGATCATTCGCGCTGGACAGTGACGGAACCCGATGCGCGCACGCGTCGCCTGGCGCGCGATCGCAAACTCATTGCCGAGGTGCACTACGCCAGCGCCGATCCGTGGACCGGACGCGCCTGGCTCGTGAACTTCGAGCACGGCTACTCCATCACGATCGACTCGCTGCCACTCGAATGAACGCGGATGGTGCACGGTCGATGAGTGGCGTGGCGCTCCCGATCCCGATTGAGGAGCTATTGCTGCAACGACACGAGATGCTGCTGCTCGATAACCTGTACGATTTCGGACCGGACCATGTGGAAGTCGGTGCGACGGTGACAGTGCAGCACCCGCTGGTGGATGATTCGCGCGGGATGCCGGCCTGGGTGGGCATCGAGCTCATGGCGCAGGCGATCTCGGTCTTTTCCGGGCTCGAACTGCGCGCCCAGGGGCTTGCGCCGCGCATCGGCCTGCTGCTTGGAGCGCGCGCATACGAAGCGCTAGTGCCGTTCTTTGCCACCGGCGCCCAGCTGAGAGTACGGGCTGTGCTGGCACTGCGCGATGCGTCGGGCCTGGGAGTCTTCGATTGCACGATCAGCGAGCGCGAGGAGCTGCTCGCACGAGGTCAGGTCAAGGGGTATATGCCGGAGAGCATCGACGAGTTCCTGGAGTCCGGCGCGCATGGCTGAATGGGTGCTGGTCACCGGCTCGAGCCGCGGCATCGGCGCAGCGATCGCGCACCATCTCGCACGCGATGGCTACAATCTCGTGCTCCATTGCCGCAGCGACCGCAAGGCCGCGGAAGGTGTGGCCGACGCTGCGCATGCGGCCGGCGTGCATACACGCATCCTGCAGTTCGACATCGGCGACCGCAGCGCGACCCAGGCGGCACTGAGCGCCGACGTCGAGACCCACGGTGCGTACTACGGCGTAGTGTGCAATGCCGGGATCGCCCGCGACGGTGCCTTTCCCGCGTTGTCGAGCGAGGACTGGGACAGCGTACTGCGCACCAACCTCGATGGGTTCTACAACGTGCTGCAACCGCTGGTCATGCCCATGATCCGCCGGCGCAAGCCGGGGAGGATCGTGACGCTGTCCTCGGTCTCGGGCGTGATCGGCAACCGCGGCCAGGTCAACTACAGCGCGGCCAAGGCCGGTATAATCGGCGCCACCAAGGCGCTCGCTGTGGAGCTGGCAAGTCGGGCAATCACCGTCAATTGCGTGGCACCGGGACTCATCCGCACCGCCATGAGTGCCAACGCCCCGATGGAAGAGATACTCAAGTTGATCCCCGCACAGCGCATCGGAGAACCGGACGAGGTCGCAGCCGTGGTGGCGTTTCTCATGTCGGACGCCGCTTCCTACATCACGCGCCAGGTGATCGGCGTCAACGGTGGGATGTGCTGATGCCCAGGCGCGTGGCCGTGACCGGCATGGCCGGCATTACCTCGATCGGCAGCTGCTGGTCCGAAATCGAAGCGAGCCTGCGGGCCAACACCAGCGGCATCGAGCACATGCCGGAGTGGGCGCGCTACCCGGAACTCAATACCCGGCTGGGCGGCCCGGTGCGCAATTTCACCGCGCCGGCGCATTTCACCCGCAAGGTCACGCGTTCCATGGGGCGCGTGTCACTGCTTGCAACCTGTGCCACCGAGATGGCGCTGGCACGGGCCGGACTGCTCGAGGAAGAATCCATCCGCGATGGTCGCATGGGCGTCGCCTACGGCTCCTCGACCGGCAGCACTGATGCGGTACGCGACTTCGGCGCCATGCTCTCCACCTGCAAGATGGGCAACATCAACGCCACGACCTATCTCAGGATGATGCCGCACACCACGGCCGCCAACATCGGCGTGCACTTCGGGCTGAAGGGCCGGGTGATTCCGGCCTCGAGCGCCTGCACGTCAGGCAGCCATTCGATCGGCTACGCCTACGAGTCGATCAAGTACGGCCGGCAGCTGATGATGGTGGCGGGCGGCGCGGAGGAACTGTGCGTGAGCGAGGCCGCGGTATTCGACACGCTGTTCGCCACCAGCACGCGCAACGATTTGCCGAAGACGACACCGCGTCCATTCGATCGCGATCGTGACGGACTCGTGATCGGCGAGGGCGCCTGTACGCTGGTGCTGGAAGATCTCGAGCATGCCCTGGCGCGCGGTGCCCGCGTGTACGCGGAAATCGTCGGCTTTGGCAGTAACGCCGACGGCGATCACCTGACCCATCCCAACACTTACACCATGCAGCGTGCCATGGAACTTGCGCTGCAGGACGCCGAGGTGCCCGCCACGGCGGTGGGCTACGTGAATGCACATGCGACCGCGACCGAGCAGGGGGACATCGCCGAAACCCAGGCCACAGCGCGTCTGTTCGGGTCGCGCGTGCCCGTAAGCTCGCTCAAGGGCCACATCGGCCACACGTTGGGCGCCTGCGGAGCGATTGAGAGCTGGGCGACCATCGAGATGCTGAACGCGGACTGGTACGCGCCGACCCTCAATCTGGAGAATATCGACGCGCGTTGCGGTGAGCTCGACTATATCGCACGCGCAGGTCGGCGCGCGCAGTGCGAATATGCGATGAACAACAACTTCGCTTTCGGCGGTATCAACACCTCGTTGTTGTTCCGACGCCTGAGCTGACGTCCCGTAGGCTGGCGCAAGGAGCAGAGAGGTATGCGTTTCAAGCCGATGCTGATGATCACGTTCGGCGCGGTTCTGGTGATCGGCGCCGCACAGGCGCGTGACACGCGGCTGCAACTGCCGCTTAAGGACGCGATGGAGACATCGGAGTACAAGGCCAAGACCGACCCAAATATCCGGCTGTTCTTCGGTGCCCAGCAGCACCCAAAGCCGGCGCAAAGCTTCGGCGTCTACAAGACCAACAAGAAGAGCAACTTCTTCAATAAGTCCGACAAGGAGGGCTGCGAGTGGGTGTTCATCTCGGCGATCCTCTCATTGCAGGAGCGTGCCCGGCAGCTGGGTGGTAATGCCGTGGTCAATATCAAGAGCATCTACAAGGGCGGCGATTTCTCCAGCGAGACGGAATACGAATGTGGCGCCGGCGCCATGATGGGCGGTGTGGCGTTCGAAGGCGAGATCGTCAAGCTCTGATGGTGGCAGGAGGAGGGGAAACGTGAGTAGCAGGAGAGGAGCGGTCGCAACGCTGGTGGCGATGATGGTCATGCTGGTGGCAGGTGCACCGACGGCCTATGCCCGCAGCACAGTGCCCATCGTGCCGCACGAGGACATGGCGATTGCGACCGGATCGGGTCGCACACCCTCGGATGAGGACGTGAAGAAGTCCATCGTTGCCGCGGCGGCAACCACGACCTATCCGTGGACGGTGAGCGCCGGCGAGGGAGGAGCGCTGGTGGCAACCACGGTCGTGCGCGGCAAGCACACGGTTTCGGTCAACATCAAGTACAGCGGGACGCGCTACTCGGTTGCCTACCGCGACAGTACCAACATGAAATACGGCGTCGACAAGGGGGTACCCAAGATCCATCCCTTCTACAACGACTGGGTGCAGCAGCTCATCGACGCTATCAACGCCGAGCTCAAGAAACTCTGAGCCGGCGCCACGGGGGAGCTTTGCAGTCCGAGTTCCTGCGTGCGGCCCTGCAGGCTGCCGAAGCGGCGGCCGAGATCGTCAGACCGCTTTACCAGAGCAACCTCGAGGTCCGCACCAAGGCGGACAAATCGCCTGTCACCGTCGCCGACGTTGAAGCGGAGAAGCGCATCCGCTCTCTGATCGAGGAGCGCTTCCCGACGCATGGCTTTTACGGCGAGGAGACCGGCGAGCACGATCGCGACGCCGAATACCTGTGGCTGGTCGATCCGATCGACGGAACGAAGGCGTTCGTGCGCGAGTATCCGATGTTTTCGACCCAGATCGCGCTGATGCACCGGGGCGAGCTCATCGTCGGCGTTTCGAGCGCTCCGGTGTACGGCGAGCTGGCTTACGCAGAGAAGGGGCGGGGCGCGTGGCTCAACGGCCGGCAGGTCACCGTGAGCGCGATCGAGCGGCTCGAGGAATGCTCGATTTCAGCCGGGAATCTCAAGTCACTGGCGCTCAGCCCGCGCTGGGCGGCCTACGGGGACATCGTCAGCCGCGTGGACCGGATCCGGGGCTACGGCGATTTTCTTCACTACCACCTGTTGGCCTCAGGGCGCATCGATGCGGTGCTCGAGTCCGATGTCAACATCCTCGACATCGCGGCGCTAGCCGTCATCGTGCAGGAAGCGGGCGGACGCTTCACCGATCTCGAGGGCCGGCCGGTCTCGCTCGACATCGACAGCGTGCTGGCGACCAACAGCCGCCTGCACGCGTCGCTCCTCGCGGCACTCGCTCGCTGAGCAACGCCGACACGCTCCCTCTATTCGCTGACGAAGACGCGCCGGCCGCGGAACTCGAGCTCGTGTACCGGAGTGCGGTACAGACGTGACAGGTGCACGGCGTCAACCACCTGTGCCACCGGGCCATAGGTCCAGCTGCCATCGCCATACAGGAGCAAGGCCTGGTCGGCGAAGCGTGCGGCCAGCGTGGCGTCGTGCAGGCTGGCGATTACGATGCGGCGCGCATCGGCGCGTGCGCGGAAGCGCTTCAACACGTCGATCTGGTGATGGGGATCGAGATGGTTGGTGGCCTCATCGAGCAGAAAGAGCCCCGGGTCCTGCGTGAGAATCGTGGCGATGGCGAGGCGGCGCCGCTCGCCGCCGGACAGCGTGTCGATGGCGCGATCCTCGCGCTCCGCCAGATCGACTTCCTGGAGTGCGGCGCGGGCGATGGCGGTGTCGCCCGCACTTTCCCACTGCCAGAATTCCAGGTGCGGGTGCCGGCCGATGAGTGCTGTCTCGAGCACCGTCGAGGGAAATGGATCCTCGCTCGACTGCGCCAGCAGGCCGCGGGCACGCGCCAGCTCACGCCGCGGCCAGGCGGCGAGCTCGCGTCCACCGAGGCGCACGCTGCCCGCAGCCGGGCGGCGCAGGCCCGCGAGCGTGTGCAATGTGAGCGTCTTGCCGACGCCGTTCTCGCCCAGGATCGCGATGAATTGACCGGCAGAGGCACTGAACTCCAGATCCCGCACCAGGCAGCGTTGTGCCACCTCGACGCGCAGGCTCCTGACCTCCAGGTCCAAAGCGGGCGTTACCTGCTGCTGCGCAGTCACGGCGAGTGAGCCCAGTTGATTTCCCGCGCCGTCTTTGGGCCGAGCACGACCTCGCGCAGGCTTTCGGGCATCTCCGATTCGGTCGGGCTGAGCGCGCGTCTACCGGCCATGATTTCTGCCTTGTCCTGTGGGTACAGAGGTGCGCGCTGTGGCTCGCCGTAGCCGTCCGGGAATTGCGGCTGATCAGTCGTGGGGTCGTACTTGTCCGTGGCACCGACCGTGTGCAGGAATTCGTGCGCGATGACCATGTTGTTGCTCCCGGTCATCGACGGATCGGCGAATGCGTAGACCACTCCCAGCAGACCCTTCTGCATCCCCAGCGAGTGGGGCACCGAAGTGGTGAGCTTCGGGTCGTGGTAGAGCACGAACAGCTCGATGTCGGGAGGTGCCTGGGTTTCGGCCCGTGTCGTGCGCCATGCCCAGTAGCGCAGGCGCAGACTCCATAGTGCGCGGCCGAGCAGACTGGAGGCGCGATCGAGTTGCGGCGGCAGCTCGTGAATCTCCCCGTACAGGCGCACGCGTGCCGGCTCGGCGAGAGGCAGCGCGTAGCGCTGCGCCTGGCTGGCGAGAAAAGCGCCGATCGGTGCGAATGTGTCCTCGCTGAGCGAATCGATGTAGCGTCTGGTGGCGTCGCTCCCATCGGCGCTGATCGGGTGGATCGCTATCCAGAGCGGCTTATCCCAGTCCGTGCTGCGCAAGCGCGCGAGATATGCGCCTGTGGCCACGAAGGCGAGCACCAGCAGCAGGATCGTGATGCGTAACGCGCGCCACACCGTGCGTCATTCCACGGCTTCGGCTTGCACCCCGAGCACCTCGCCGTCCGCTGCATTCACTGTGACGGCAATCGGTCGGCAACAGACGCTGCAATCCTCTATATAGGATTGATCAGGCTCGCTGGCGTCGATCACGATCTGGATCTGCTCCCAGCAGTGGGGGCAGGTGATGGTGCGCGTGTCGAGGAGCGAAGGCACGTCAAGGCTGCAGGCGCGTCGCGCGCCAGGCGCCGGCCCTGAAGGAATGGGCATCAGCGACCGCGAGCGTGCGCTCCCAGCGTGCCCGGTCGTGGATGCGATGCGCGCCTTGCACCCACAGTTCCACGCTATCGGCCCACAGGCGAAAGCCGCCCCAATGCGGCGGGCGTGGCAGCTGTGCGATGTGCTCCGTGGCGGCATGGTCCTCCAGGGCGTCAGGCGTGCCGAACCGGGCAGCGACGCGCTGTACGCTCTGCAGCAGCGCCGCGCGTGATTCGATGGGCTCGCTCTGCCGGCTCGCCCACGCCCCGAGCTGGCGCTGCCAGGGACGCGAGGCAAAGTACGTGTCACTCTCGGCGGAGGTGGCCTTCACGATCGGCCCCTCGATCCGCAGCTGCCGCTGCAGCGTGTCCCAGTGCAGGACCGCGGCGCCGCGCGGACGTGCTTCGATCTCACGCCCCTTGCGGGAATGATAGTTCGTGTAGAAGAGGAGATAGCCGGGCGTCGCAACGATGGCCTTGCACAGCACGACACGCGCGGACGGGTGGCCTTGCGCATCGACTGTCGCCAGTACCATCGCATCGGGGTTCGGCAGGGCACGCCGTTCCCAGGCTTCCTTGAGCCACGCGGCGGCTAGTCCCAGCGGATCGTCCGGCAGCGGGTCGGGCAGCATCTGCTCGGGCGTTTCCATGCGCGACATACTAGCGTGCCGCCTTCGACTGCCGCCAGAATGCGCGCTCCTTGTGTTGGGAGAGTGACCACTTGCCGACTGCGCACGTCAACGGCGTCGAGATCTATTTCGACGTGCGCGGCGAGGGCGAGCCGCTCGTGATGCTGCACGGCCTGGGGTCGAGCAGCCAGGACTGGGAGCATCAGGTCCCGGTGTTTGCCACGCGTTACCGCGTAATGACACCCGATCTGCGCGGCTTCGGCCGCAGCGCCAAACCGCGGGGCCCGTACTCGATTGCGCAATATTCGGCCGACGTGCGCGCGCTGCTCAGCGTGCTCGGCATCACGCGCTGTCATCTGCTCGGGCTCTCGATGGGCGGCGCGATCGCCCTGCAGATCGCGCTCGACGATCCCCGACGGCTCGCCAGCCTCGTCATCGTCAACAGCTCCCCGAGCTTCGAGTTGAGCACCTGGCGCCGGCGCCTGATGGCGTGGACCCGCATGCTGCTGCCGCATGTGTTCGGCATGCGCGGCCTCAGCCATTACGTCGTGTCGCATCTGTTCCCCAAGCCAGAGCAACACGAGTTGCGCGCCCGGCTGATCGCGCGCGGCAGCACGAACGATCGCGACGCCTACATCGCCGCGCTGCACGCCCTCAAGGGGTGGACGGTGGAGCGGCGCCTCGGTGAAATCACAACGCCGACCTTGGTGATCTCGGCCGATTCGGACTACACGCCCGTGAGCGAGAAGGAGCATTACGTCGCCCGCATGCGCAATGCCCGCCTGCGGGTGATCCCTGACAGCCGCCATGCCAGTCACTGGGACCAGCCCGAACGCTTCAATCGCGAGGTGCTGGAGTTTCTGGCTGAGCATCCGATCACAGGCCGGTCTGGCTGAACGGCCGGTTCAGGCACGATTCAGGCGGCCGGGCCTACAGTCCAGGCGTATTCTTGAGGAGCCGAGCCATGCTGCGATTCAAGCTACTTGCCGCTATTGCCAGCTGTGCGCTTCTCGTTTCGGCCGCCGCTACGGCCGACGACCATGGCCGCGGGTACGGCGACGGCCGCAACTGGAACAACCGGGGCGATTGGCACCAGTCAGACGGTCGCTGGTCCGGATATCGCGGGGGCAACAACGGTTACAACGGCTACTGGAACAACGTTCGCTATGTTCCGGTGCCGCGACCGGTCTACGTCGCCCCGCGTTCCTATTGGGGCGGATACGGATATCCGGGCAATTACTACTACCCAGCGCCGCCCATGTACTACGGGCCGCCGGTGGCACCGGTCTATCCGTACTATCCGTACTACGGGGGCTACAACCACCCCAGCGTGACCGGATCGATCATCTTTACCTTCCCATTCCACTTCTGAGCGACCCCCAGCGAACCTGCAGCCGGGCAGCGATGCTCGGCTGCACGCCAGCGCGCCTATTCCAGAGCCCCGTCACGTTCCCCGCAGGTCGGGCGGGCCTGTGCTTGCGGCCCTGCCGGCCCAACGGTAAAACGACTCTGCATGAGCTCGCCGCCGCCCTTGAATCTCGACTCGCTGCGCGAACAGCTCGATGCGCTGGACCACGAGCTGCTCGAGATCGCCGCGCGGCGCCAGCGGCTGAGCACCGAGGTCGCACGCATCAAGCGCGAGCGCAACCTGCCCACCCGCGACTTCAGCCGTGAACGCGAAGTCATCGTTCGCGGTCGGGAAGAGGCGGCCAGGCTGGGAATCCCGCCGGAGCTCGCCGAAGCGCTGTTGCGGCCTCTGATTCACGCTTCGCTCACCACCCAGGAGCAGGCACGTATCGCCGCGCAGGGTCAGGGCAGTGGCAAGCGTGCGCTGGTGATCGGCGGGCGGGGCAGGATGGGCGGCTGGTTTGTCGAGTTTCTGGCCTCGCAGGGATTCAAAGTCGAAGTGGCCGACCCGGCGGGCCCCGTCAAAGGATTCGCGTACCGCGCCGACTGGCAGACCGATGCTCTGGACGAGGACGTCATCGTCGTGGCGACGCCGCTGGGGGCCACGGCGCAGGTACTGCAGGAACTGGCGCGGCGACGTCCGCGGGGCCTCGTGTTCGACATCGGCTCGCTCAAGACGCCGCTGCGCTCCGGCCTCGAGGCGCTGGTGCGGGCGGGATGCCGGGTCACTTCCATACATCCCATGTTCGGACCCGATGCGCATATGCTGTCCGGTCAGCACGTGATCTTCATCGACCTCGGCGCACCCGAGGCGCTGGCGGCCGCCCGGGAATTGTTTGCGCCGACGATGGCCGAACAAGCCGTGATGTCTCTGGATGATCACGATCGAGTGATTGCCTACGTGCTCGGGCTCTCGCACGCGCTGAACATCGCGTTCTTCACTGCGCTCGCCGAGAGTGGCAAGGCGGCACCCCAGCTCGCGCGCCTTTCAAGCACCACGTTCGACGCCCAGCTCGAAGTCGCGAGCCGTGTTGCCGCGGAGAGCCCATCGTTGTATTTCGAGATCCAGAGCCTGAACCAGTACGGCGGCGAATCGCTGGCCGCGTTGCAGGCCGCAGTCGAGCGCCTGGCGCACATCGTCGCGGCCCGCGACGAGGCGGAATTTGCCGGCCTGATGACGCGCGGCAAGGCCTACCTCGACGGCCGCGATACAGCCAGGGCGCGGACCTGAGGCGCGCGGCGCCGGAGCAGGCGATGGCACGAAGGGAATCAACCCGCTCTCAGCTCTCCGACACTCGCGATCCGACCGCGCAACTGCAGGAGGAAATTCGCGAGCTCCGGGCGCGACTGCATACGCTCACTGACGAGGCCGCCACCAACGAGGCCATCCTGCGCAAGACCCAGGAGCGTGAGCTCGAGCTGCTGAAGGCCGAATCCCTGCCCGTCCTGCTGCGGGCATTGGTCACAGGGCTTGCGGGCTCGTATTCACTGGATGCCGTGACGCTGGTGCTGCTGGACCCACAGCATGAGATCCGACACCTGCTCATCGGCGGCGGCGAGCGGCTCGAGGATTTGCCGGGCGTGATGTTCGTTGACAGCCTGACCTCGCTGGCGCCCGCGTTCGTGGCCCTGCATCGCCCCTGGCTCGGGCCCTATATCGGGGCGGATCACCAGCTTCTGTTCCCCGGTGGCCGGCCCCTGCGCAGCATCGCGCTCATTCCGCTCACGCGGCAGGATCGGCTCACCGGCGCGCTCAACTTCGGTTCCACCGACGAGAAGCGCTTCACGCGCCACCACGCCACGGATTTCCTGTCGCACCTGGGCGTAATCGCCGCGGTCTGCATCGAAAACGCCATCAACCGGGCGCGACTCCTGCGCAGTGGCATGACTGACTTTCTCACCGGCTGGCACAACCGGCGTTACCTGCACACACGCATCAAGGAGGAGCTTGCGCGCGCCCAGCGTCACGGCTCCAGCGTCGCCTGCCTGATGATCGACGTCGATCACTTCAAACAGACCAACGACATCTATGGCCACTTGGCGGGCGACCAAGTGCTGCGGGAACTGGCGCAACGCATCGACGGGCAGATTCGCGGCAGCGACACGGCGGCGCGTTTCGGCGGCGATGAATTCGCGATCCTGCTGCCCGAGACCGGCGTGGCAGAGGCGGCGCGGCTCGCGGAACGCATCCGCCAGATCGTCTGCTCGGCTCCGATCGATCTCGGTGACGGGCGCAGCCTGCCGCTGTCGCTGTCGATCGGCGCAGCCGCCCTGCAACCGCGGCGCGAGGAGCGCGACCTGAAAGCCATGGCGGACCGGCTGCTGACCGAGGCCGACGCGGCGCTGTACCGCGCCAAAGCGCAGGGCCGCGGCCGGGTCGAAGCCGCGGAGAGCGCTCAGCCGATGAATCGTTGACGCCGCATCAGCGCCAGGAACAGCGGCACTCCGATGACCGCCGTCAGTGCGCCGACGGGAAGCTGACGCGGCGCAATCACGCTGCGCGCCAGCAGGTCGGCGAGGACCAGCAGTATTCCGCCGAGGAGCGCCGAAGCGGGAACGACGACGCGGTGATCGCTCCCGAGCATCATGCGCGCCAGGTGCGGCGTCACCAGTCCCACGAAGCCAATACTGCCCGCGGTGGTCACGGCCACCGCCGTGAGTAGCGAGCCCGCGGCGAAGACCGCGATCCGCGTGCGGCCCAGGACCAGGCCCAGGGCGCGCGCCTCCACTTCTCCTCGCGCCAGGAGGTTCAACGAACGCGAAAAAAGCATCGCGCCGGCGAGGATCGGCAGCAGCACCGCAAACACCCGCACCGGCGAGCCGCTCGTGGAGAAATCACCCATCAGCCAGAACACCATGCCGCGCAGGCGGCTCTCGGGTCCGAGCGCGAGCATGAGACTTACAGCCGCGCCGCAACCCGCGGCGACGACGACCCCGGTGAGGAGCAAACGCATCGGGGTCCAGCCGCCCTCGCCGTGCGCCAGCGCGAACACGAGCACCGTCGCCGCGAACGCACCAAGCGCCGCGCTGCCGTCGATCCACAAGCCGCCCAGGCCGAGCAGCATCGCGCCCAGCGCCGCAATCGATGCGCCGCCTGAGACACCGAGGATGTAGGGATCGGCCAGCGGGTTACGCAGCAGGACCTGCATCATCACCCCGGCCAGCGCCAGCGTCGCCCCGGTGGCAAAGGCGGTCAGCACCCGTGGCAATCGCAGGTCCAGCACCAAGGTTCGGGCGAGGGAGTCTTCGGGAGCGAGCAGGCTTTTCCAGACCTCGAGCGGGTCGAGGGCGGTGCTGCCCACCAGCAACGCGGCCAGGAGGCTGAGCGCGGCTGCGGCTCCGAGTGCGACGAAGGTCAGTGCGGGGGGCAGGCGGGTCACGTGTGAGCAAGCCTACTGGTGCGACCCAGCGGTCACAAGATTCCAGCTGGCGTCTATTACACAGCGGACTTCAGGGCGGCGCGGCTCTTGTGGAAGAATGCCCGCGCATGTCGGATTCCATAGACACCCAGGGGTTTCGGGCCAACGTCGGCATCATCCTGATGCGCCACGGCGGCGAGGTCCTGCTCGGCGGACGCAGCGGCGGGCGGGGTTGGCAGTTTCCGCAAGGGGGAATTCGGCCCGGCGAGGCACTCGAGGAAGCCCTGTATCGCGAGCTGCATGAGGAGATCGGTCTCGCTGCCGCCGATGTCGAGATGGTCGGCACCACGAAGACCTGGCTGCGCTACCGCTTGCCAGCGCAATACGTCCGGCGCGATTCACAGCCTCTTTGCATTGGGCAGAAGCAGCGTTGGTTCCTGCTGCGCCTGCAGGCACCGGAGGACCGGTTGCGCTTCGACGCCACCGACGCGCCTGAATTCGAAACCAGCCGCTGGGTCTCGTACTGGACGCCGGTGCGCGAGGTTATCTACTTCAAGCGCCACGTGTACGCCCGAGCACTGCAGGAGCTGGCCGAGCTGGCGTTTCCCCACGGCCTGCCTCCATACCCCGAGTGGTGGCCGGAGCGACTGCGTGAGCGTGCGTCCGTCACAAAACCGTGACGCCACCGTTGAATCGCACAGCGTCACGCGCGACTCGCGGCCGCTTGAGGTAATCTACCGCCACTTCCGGAGGCGCCGCCCACAGCTCGATGCCAGTTCAGCCGGCCACACTCGTGATCCGCGCGCGGCGCCCGTGGGTGCGGCGTGCGCTGTGGATTGCGGCTCTCGCCGTGCTACCCGCAGTGCTTTATCTCACCTACGAACTCGGACGCTTCGACGGCGGCTACGATCGCCTCACCGTGGGCCAGCACCGCCGTGAGCTCGAAGTCGAGATCGAGCGGCTGCAGAAGAGCAACGCGGAACTGCGTGGCCAGGTTGCAGAACTCGAAACCGGGCGCGTGAGCCAGCAGCAGGAGCGCCAGGAGCTGGCGCGCACGATCGCCGATCTGCAGGGCCAGGTGGGGCGGCAGAGCCAGGATGTGGCCTTCTATCGTGGCCTCGTCAATTCGACGCTCAACGCGCCCAACATCAAGGTGCAGAAGTTCGAGGTGGTGGCCGGCGCAAGCAACGGCCGGTATCACCTGCGCATGGTGCTGGTGCAGGCGGTCAGGCCCGACAACATCGTCACCGGAACGGTGGAGCTGACCGTGGAAGGCACGGAGCGCGGCCAGCCGGCCAGGTATGGCCTCGCGCGCCTCAGCGGCGACGGGCGCAGCCAGCTGCCGTTTTCCTTCCGCTACTTCCAGGACCTAGACCAGGAAGTCGCGCTGCCGGACGGCTTCCAACCGGGTCGCGTGAACGTCGAGGTGAAATCCTCCGGACGCAGTTCCCCGCTCAGTCAGTCCTTCAACTGGAACGTGCAGACTTCCTAGACCTTTAGCAGAGGAGTTTCAACGCCGATGTTCAAACGCAATAGCTCCAGCGACCTGCGCGGCGAGATCGACACGCTGATCGGCCGCACCACGCGCATCAACGGTGACGTGACGTTCTCGGGGGGCTTTCACCTCGATGGCCAGGTCACCGGCAACGTGCGGGCCGAGCCCGGCACGACCTCGGTGTTGAGCCTGAGCGAGCACGGTTCGATCGAAGGCTCGGTGGAAGTGCCACATGTCGTGCTCAACGGGGCCGTGAACGGCGACATCGTGGCGCACGAGCGCGTGGAGCTGGGAGCGAAGGCGCGTATCAGTGGCAACGTCTGCTACGGCGTGATTGAAATGGCGCTCGGTGCCTCCATCAACGGCAAGCTGATCCACGATCCCGAGGTCGCGGCGCAGGCGGCCGCGTCCGAGCCCGCCCCGGTAGGCGGAATCTGAGCTGCTTTGACCCTGCTGCCACAGCCTCGTTAGACTGGGGTTGCAACACCTGAACCCGAGTGACCCATGAATGACACCGCATTACAGGACTCCGAGGACCAGCTGCAGGAGCTGGTTTTCACCGACGCCGCTGCCACCAAGGTCGGCGAGCTGATTCGTGGGGAAGCGAATCCCAACCTCAAGCTGCGCGTCTTCGTACAAGGCGGCGGCTGTTCTGGTTTCCAATACGGTTTCACCTTTGACGAGAACATCGAGGACGGCGACACCTGTGTCGAGAACCAGGGCGTGAAGCTGATTGTCGATCCGATGAGCTTCCAGTACCTGGTAGGCGCGGAGATCGATTACCGCGAGGACCTTGAAGGCGCGCAGTTCGTGATCCGCAATCCGAACGCCACGACGACCTGCGGCTGCGGTTCGTCGTTCTCCGTCTGACCCTGAGCAAAGCGGCGGCCAAAGTTCCCGACGTCATCGCGGCTGTCGATCTGGGATCGAACAGCTTTCACATGGTCGTGGCGCGCTACTCCCACGGCCAGCTCACCATCCTGGATCGGTTGCGTGAGATGGTGCGTCTTGCCGCGGGCCTCGACGAGCAGGGCCGGCTCGACAAGAACGTCACCTTGCGGGCAATCGAGTGCCTGGAACGCTTCGGCCAGCGCTTGCAGGAAATGCACGCGGAGAGCGTGCGTGTCGTCGGCACCAACACCCTGCGCAAGGCTCATCGCAAGCAGACGTTCCTCGAACGTGCGCGTGATGCTCTCGGTCACCCGATCGAAATCATCTCCGGCATCGAGGAGGCGCGCCTCATCTATCTCGGCGTCGCCAACACGATTCCCAACGACCCGGGACGGCGACTGGTGGTGGACATCGGTGGCGGCAGCACCGAGCTCATCATCGGCGATGGCTTCAGTCCGCTGCGGCTCGAGAGCCTGTACATGGGCTGTGTCGGCATGAGCCTGACGCACTTTCGGGACGGCAAGATCTCTGAAAAACGCCTGCGGCGCGCGCGCATGGCGGCACGGCTCGAGCTCGAGCCGGTGCAGGCGGCGTTCCGGTCGCAGGGCTGGGAACACGCGGTGGGCAGTTCGGGTACCGTCCGCGTCATCGCCGACTGCATTCGCCACCTCGACCCGGCGGCGGTTGCCATCACCGCCGAAGGCCTGGAGCGGCTGATCCACGAGACTATCGAGGCCGGCCACATCAACGAGATCCGGCTGCCCGAAGTGACCGCGGAGCGGGCCCCGGTGTTTCCTGGCGGCCTGGCCATTCTCGCCGAGCTGTTCGAGGCGCTCGAAATCGAGCAGATGCGCGTCGCGGACGGCGCGCTGCGCGAGGGGCTGCTCTACGACATGATCGGACGCTTCACGGACGAGGACGCCCGCACGCGTACGGTGCGAGCGATGCAGCAGCGCTATCACGTCGACAGCGCCCAGGCGGAACGCGTTGAGGCGACGGCGCTCACCTTCCTGCGCCAGACCGCCCCGGCGTGGGGCCTGACTGATCCACTCGCAGAGCCCGCGCTCGGCTGGGCGGCGCGCCTGCACGAGATCGGCCTCGACGTCTCGCATTCGCATTACCAGAAGCACGGCGCCTACCTGCTCGAGAACGCCGACATGCCGGGATTCCCGCGCGAAGAGCAGATGCTGCTGGCCACGCTGGTGGGCGGTCACCGCCGCAAGATACTGGTCACGGGTGATGAAGAGCTGATTCCGCCCTGGGACAAGAGGGCGCTGTACCTGGTGCTGCTGCTGCGCGTGGCGGTGCTGATGCATCGCGGCCGCAGCTCAGTGCAGCTGCCGCCGATCACGCTGCTGGCGCGCGGTCAGTCACTGACGATCGAATTTCCGCGCGGCTGGCTCAAGGACCATCCGCTCACGATCGCAGACCTGCGTAACGAAGTGGAATACTGGAAGGCGATTGGTTTCAGATTGCGGGTGTTCGACTTTACGCACTGACGCCGATCTGACCCGGCGCCCCATATGCTTCCAGCAACCGCTGCTGGGCGCTGACAGGCGCAGTGTCCCCTGCGGGCACGCGTGAATAGGTCCCGTCGGCATGCAGCTCCCACGCCTGTGCGGTATCGCTCAGGTAGAGCTCCAGGTCGCGCAGAATGCGATCGCGGTGCTTCTGCCTCTGGATCGGGAAGGCCACCTCGATGCGACGGAAGAAATTGCGCTCCATCCAGTCGGCGCTGGCGCAGTAGAGCTCTTCAGCGCCATCGTTGTGGAAGTAGTAGACGCGCGAGTGCTCGAGGAAGCGACCCACGATCGAGCGCACGCGGATGTTCTCGGACACGGTGGGTATGCCCGGACGCAGTGCACAGACTCCGCGCACGATCAGATCGATGCTGACGCCGGCGCCGGAGGCTTCATACAGCGTGCGGATGATCTCCGGCTCGACCAGCGAATTCATCTTGGCGATGATGCGCGTCTTGCGCCCGGCGCGCGCGTGCGTCGCTTCGCGCGCGATCTTTTCCATGAGCGAGGTGTGCAGGGCGAAGGGTGATTGCAGGAGCTTGCGCAGCCGCGGCACCTGCGTGAGGCTGGTCAGCTGCAGGAACAGCTCGTGCAGATCCTCGCCCACGGCCTCATCGCACGTGAACAGACCGTAGTCCGTGTAGGAGCGCGCCGTCTTGATGTGATAGTTGCCGGTGCCGATGTGGCAGTAGCGGCGCAGGTGCCCCGCTTCGCGCCGCACCACCATGATGAGCTTGGCGTGCGTCTTGTAGCCAACTACGCCGTACATGACGTGGGCACCGGCCTCCTGCAGCCGGGTCGCGAGCTCGATGTTGGCAGCTTCGTCGAAGCGTGCGCGCAGCTCGATGATCACCGTCACGTCCTTGCCCGCCTGCGCCGCGTCGACCAGCGCATCGACAATCTGTGAATCCGCTCCGGTGCGATACAGCGTCTGCTTGATGGCGAGCACCCCCGGGTCGGCGGCGGCCTGGCGCACGAAGTCCGCAACCGGAGTGAAGCTCTGGTAGGGGTGGTGCAGCAGCACGTCCTTGTGGCGGATGACCGCGAACAGGTCGACCTGCCCCTGCAGCCGCTTGGGAATTCCGGCGGTGAAGGCCGGGTACTTGAGATCCGGCCGGTCGACGAGGTCGTAGATCGCCATCAACCTGTTGAGGTTGACCGGCCCGTCGACCTGGTACAGATCGTCGCTAGTCAGCGCGAAATGATTCAACAGGAAGTCGGTGAGGTCGCGCGGGCAGTCATGCGCGGTCTCTATGCGCACCGCTTCGCCGTAACGTCGCTGTGCCAGCTCGCCTTCAACCGCCCGCAGCAGGTCGTCGACTTCTTCCTCGTCGACGAACAGATCGCTGTTGCGCGTCACGCGAAACTGGTAGCACCCGAGCACTTCCATACCGACGAAGAGCTTGGCGACGAACGCCTCGACGATCGCCGACAGGTAGATGAAGTCGCGCTGCCCGCCCTCGCCCGGCACGCGGATGATGCGCGGCAGTGAGCGGGGTGCCTGCACGATGGCGAGGCGCGTGTTGCGCCCGAAGGCGTCCTTGCCCTTCACCTGCACGATGAAGTTCAGGCTCTTGTTCTGGATGCGCGGGAACGGGCGCGCCGGGTCCAGCGCGAGTGGCGTGAGCACGGGTTCGACTTCCTTGTCGAAATGGTCCTCGAGCCACCGGGCCTGCTCGGCGGTCCAGTTCCCGGGATGCGTGAAGCGGATACCCGCAGCTTCCATGGCCGGCGTCAGCACATCGTTCAGCAGCGCGTACTGCTCGTGGACCAGGCGCGCCGCGCGCTCGTGGATCGCCGCCAGTTGTTCTGGCAGGGACAACGGATCGGGCGCTGCCTCCACCGCGCCCAGCTCCAGACGCTGCTTCAGGCTTGAGACGCGAATCTCGAAGAATTCATCGAGGTTGCTGCACGCGATGCCGAGGAAGCGCACGCGCTCGAGGAGTGGGAGCGATGCATCCTTGCACTGCTCCAGCACCCGCTGGTTGAACTCGAGAAAGCTCAGCTCGCGATTGCTGTAGAACTGCGGGGACTTGAGGTGTGGAGCATCCATCGGCCGGGTCTTGCGCTACGTGCAAGGATAACAGCACGCGCCGTGTTACGAATGTATGACGTGTGCGCCCGCGGGATGGATCGAGCCAAGCACGACGCGGTGGCGCGCGCCAGTCACCGACGGCAGGTTTCCCGGCAGGCCCGCGAGCGTGCGGGACGCGAGCCACGCAAATGCAGCGGCTTCGACGTAGTCCGGATCAAGGTTGAATTCCGCCGTCGTGGTGACCACCGAATTCGGCATGAGCGCCTGCAACCGGCGCCGCAACTCGCGGTTGTGCGCGCCACCACCGCACAACAGCGCGCGTTGTACGCGGCCCACGCTCGCGCACGCGTGCGCGATGCTGCGCGCGGTCAGCTCGCACAGCGTACTTTGCACGTCCACAGGCGAGAGCTGGGCATTCAGCGCCGCCAGGTGCGCATCGATCCAGTCGAGATTGAACAGCTCGCGCCCGGTGCTCTTGGGCGCTGGGCGGATGAAGAACGGCTCAGACAGGAGCAATCGTAAGAGCTGCGCGTCGACGCGCCCACTCGCCGCCCATTCGCCGTCCTGGTCGAAGGGCTTGCCGTGGTGGCGCTCCGTCCAGCCGTCCATGAGGCAGTTGCCGGGCCCGGTGTCGAAGCCGATGGGAACGCCGTCGGGTGGTAGCCAGGTGATGTTGCCGATACCGCCGATATTGATCACTGCTCTTGCTTCTACTGCGCTCGCGAGCACGGCCTGATGCAGGGCGGGCGCCAGTGGAGCGCCTTCGCCACCCGCCGCAACATCGCGCCGCCGAAAGTCCGCCACGGTTGTGATGCCGGTGCGCTCGGCGATGACGTCCGGATTGCCGATCTGCCAGGTGAAGGGACGCGCGCCGTTCGGCTGGTGACGCAGGGTCTGGCCGTGACTGCCGATGGCCGTGACCTGCGCGCTCGGTACATTGGCCTCATCCAGCAACTGGCGGGCCGCCGCCGCAAAGGCTTCACCAATCGCCGTATCGAGCTCGCCGATCTCATCCAGGCTCACGCCGTGCGGCTGCGCGATCAGCTGCGAGAGCCGCTCGCGCAGCCCTGCGGGGTAGGCGAAACCGCGCGCATGCTGGACTTCGCAGCGTGCGCCGTCGATCTCGACCAGCGCCGCATCGATGGCGTCCATGCTGGTGCCGGAAATCAGCCCGAGATACAGGGCCATTGTGTCTGAAGCCGCGGTCAGCGCTGGGCGAGGAGCGAGCCGCGGGTGAGCTGGTCGAGCTCCGCGAGATCGGGCGCGGTGCGCATGAGGAAGTCGGCGCGCAGGTCCGCCGCGATCGGAGTGGCATCAGGGAGCTTCACGGTCTGTGGATTGCGATACGCGCCGTTGATGCGGTACTCGTAATGCAGGTGTGGCCCGGTGGCGAGGCCCGTCATGCCGACGTACCCGATGATCTGGCCCTGGCGCACGCGCGTACCCTGCGCTACCCCCCTAGCGAAGCGTGACAGGTGACCATAGAGAGTCGTCACGCCGCCACCGTGCTCGAGCACGATCGCGTTGCCATACCCGCCGTAACGGCCGCGCATCTGGATACGCCCGTCGCCTGCGGCGCGTACCGGAGTTCCGGTCGGCGCGGCATAGTCAACACCCTTGTGAGCGCGAATCGTATTGAGGATTGGATGCAGGCGGCTCGAATTGAAGCGCGAGCTGACGCGCGTGAAATCCACCGGTGCACGCAGGAAGGCCTTGTGCATGCTATGCCCATCGGGCGCGAAGTAGTCGTAGCTGCCATCCGGCAGCTGATAGCGGACCGCGCGGAAGGTGCGGCCGTCGTTCACGAACTGCGCCGCGATGATCGAGCCGTCGCGTACCAGCGCACCGTCCTGCCAGATCTGCTCGTAGATCACGCTGAATTCATCGCCGGCACGGATGTCGAGCACGAAGTCGATGTCCCAGCCGAAGATATTGGCGAGCGCCAGCGCGGTCTGATCGGAGATGTCCGCGGCGGTGGCGGCTTCGAACAGCGAGCTCGTGATGCGACCGCGCTTGCTCACGATCGTCGATTCGGTCGGATTCTCGATGATCAAGGCGGCGAAGCCCTCCGCCTTGCGTTGCACCGAGAGCGTCTGCGTGAGGCTGATCTGGCGCGTGAGTCCCTGCAGATCGCCGTTTGAATGCGTCACGGTGATCTGGTCGCCGGGCTTCAGCAGATCGAGACCCTCGCGTATGCCGGGCAGCAGCCGAATGCTGGCGAGGTCGGTGAGGCTCAGATCGAAGCGCCGGAAGATCCGATCCAGCGTGTCGTTGCGTCCGACGACTACGTCGATGGTGTCAAATGGGAATGAAGCGGCGACCGGCTGGGCGTTCATGTCGATCACGGGAGGCTCGCCCGGAGCAGGCGGCGCGATCGGCGTGAGCGCAGGCGTTACGTCGACCTGTGGTGCAGCAGGCTGCAGTCGCGAAGCGAACCCGCTCAGTGCATGGGCTGCGATGCCGCCGACGAGGAGCGTTCCCAGCCAGGCGAAAACGGGCAGCCGTCGTCGCTTGGGCGGCGTTTCGCGATCGCGATAGTCGATGCGCAACTGGGTCGGGTCCGGGGTCACGAGTCAAATGCCTGCCAAAACAGGCGGTTAAACTATCTTCCGGAGTGCGTGCGGTCAACCGTTTCGTATCTTCGCGGGCCGCGCGACGCTCAAGCTGTGCAGTACATCGCGCTTGGCCGGGACATTCCTGAGAACCAGGTCTGAATTGCGCAGCGCAACGGCTGACTCTAGAGTGCCCGTCCGCAACCAGGAGACCGCATGCACTCTGTCGACGAACAGCTGCTCGAGATTCGCCGCGGTGCGCAGGAAATCCTGCTCGAAGAAGACCTGAAGCGGAAACTGGCGCGCGGCAAGCCGCTGCGCGTGAAAGCCGGATTCGATCCAACGGCGCCCGATCTGCACCTCGGGCACACGGTCCTGATCAACAAGCTGCGCCAGTTCCAGGACTTCGGCCATGAGGTGATCTTTCTCATCGGCGACTTCACCAGCCTCATCGGCGATCCGAGCGGGCGCAACGTCACGCGCCCGCGTCTGTCGCCAGAAGAGATCAAGGAGAACGCTCGCACCTACGAACGGCAGATCTTCAAGATTCTCGATCAGCACAAGACCGTCATCGACTTCAATTCGCGCTGGATGAGTGCGATGAGCGCGGCGGGCCTGATCGAGATTGCGGCGAAGCACACCGTGGCTCGTATGCTGGAGCGCGATGACTTCGCCAAGCGCTACCGTGCCGGGCAGCCGATCGCCATTCACGAATTCCTGTACCCGCTGGTGCAGGGTTACGACTCGGTCGCGCTCCAGGCCGACGTCGAGCTTGGCGGCACTGACCAGAAGTTCAATCTGCTCGTGGGGCGCCAATTGCAGGAAGCGTACGGCCAGGAACCACAGGTCGTGCTCACGATGCCGCTGCTCGAAGGGCTCGATGGCGTGCAGAAGATGTCGAAATCGCTCGACAACTACGTGGGCATCGACGAGCCACCCGGCGCGATGTTCGGCAAGCTGATGTCGATTTCCGATGAGTTGATGTGGCGCTACTACGAGCTGCTCAGTTTTCGCTCCAGTGCCGAGATCGCCGAGCTGCGCCGGCAGGTCGCGGGCGGGCGCAATCCGCGCGACGTGAAGTTCGAGCTGGCGCGCGAGATCGTCGCGCGCTTTCACGACTCGCGCGCGGCCGAAGCGGCGCAGGCCGACTTCATCGCGCGCTTTCAGAGGGGCCAGGTCCCGACCGACTTGCGCAAGGTCACGATCGAAGTCGGACCCGCCAAGATCAAGATCGCGAACCTTCTGAAGGAGGCCGGGCTGGTGCCCAGCACGACTTCAGCGTACCGACATCTGGAGCAGGGTGCAGTGCGTGTGGATGGCGAGAAAGTCGGCGACCGCGAGAGAGTGATCGGCGCGGGCAAGTACATCGTGCAAGTTGGGAAACGGGAATTCGCCGAAGTGACCGTGAGCTACAAGGCCGTCTGAACCGTCTTTGAGGTCAGTTGCAGGGAACGCAGCTCAAGAGGACGCTATGAGTTTCAGGGATGCACTGCTGCGCGAGACGGAAGCGTCGATTGCTACACTCGAGCGCCGTTTAATTGCCAGCAGCGATGCGACGGAGAAGAGGGTCATCAGCGGCGTGCTCGCCGCTCTGTGCCGCGAACAAGAGCTGCCGTCGCAATCTGATCCGATCGTAACGGCGCAATCGCTGGCAAATGTTCACTCAGAGCTCGAAAAGGCGGTGGGCGCCGCGCGCGTCAGCCCTTTTGAGGGCTATCTGTGCGCGCTGGAACGTCACCTGACACGTTTGGATCGCCTGTCGGGAAGGCTGCATGCGCGCTCGGCGCTGCCCAGGGCACGACTGCTTCGGTCGCGCAGCCGTGCACCAAAAGCACTTCCTGGACGCCGCGTCAGTGGCGAACGTCCGCCCGTGCCTGGGCAGATTGTCGACAGTACAAGATTCGAGGATCTGGTCGAGGAGTACCGACGCTGCTATTCCTCATGCAAACCACGAGCGGAATACCGCGATACGGTCGACTATTACGTAAGGCGATTGCGCAGTGCGCGCTCCACCTACGAGCTGGTGCAATCGGCGATTGGGGTGCCCTGGACGTTGGTCGGCGTGATTCACGCGATGGAGTGCGGATTCAATTTCTCCGGCCATTTACACAATGGCGACCCGCTTACTGCGTGTACGGTTCACGTGCCGCAGGGCCGTCCTGCGGGCGTACCTCCACCCTTCACATGGCTGCAGAGCGCAATCGATGCATTGCGCTTGCGCAAGCTCGATACAGTGACCGACTGGTCGGTGCCGCACCTGCTGTACCTGCTCGAGAGCTATAACGGCTTTGGCTATCGTCGCTATCGAGTACCGACGCCATATCTGTGGAGCTTCTCGAACATCTATACGCAGGGAAAGTTCATTAGTGATGGGACGTTCGATCCCGTGGCGATCAGTCGGCAATGTGGCGCTGCACTGATGCTCAAGGAAATTGTCCTCGTGTAGCCGTCGCTCAGGGAGGATCCCATGGCTCGACACGCACTGCTCATCGGCATCAATCGGTACCTGATCCCCGGGGCGGACCTGCGTGGCTGCGTCAACGACGTGAACAACATCCGCGCCGCGCTGCTGCAGTACTTCGGCTTTCGCAGCAGCGACATCCGGATGCTCACCGATCTACGGGCTACCAAGGCAGCGATGCAATCCGCCATCAGTGCCCTGGTGGGCAGTGGCCGCAAGGCAGATGTGCTCTATCTGCACTACTCGGGACACGGCTCGAACGTCCCGGACAAGAACGGTGACGAAGCCGACCATCGCGACGAAATCCTTTGCCCGAGCGATCTCGACTGGAAGGATCCGCTCACCGACGACTGGCTGCGCAGCACTTTCGACCGGCTGCGAGCGCGTGTGAATCTCACCGTGGTGATGGACTGCTGTCACTCGGGCACCAACACGAGGGCGATACTGCCGCCCGATGCGCCGGTGATTGCGCGCTACCTGCCCAATCCCTGGGACCTGATGGCGGAAGAGTCCCGCCGCGGCCTGCGCGGAACGTATCGTCGTGCTCTTCACGCGCGCGCTGCGCGCCGGCGAGCCGACGTGGTCGAAGCCGATATTGGCGAGGTTCTCATCACCGGCTGCCGTGCGACACAGACCTCGGCCGATGCCTACATCGGGCGTACCTACAATGGCGCGCTTACGTACTCGCTCGTGGCGGCGATCCGTGCCACGCGCGGCAAGCTCACCAACCGGGAGCTGCACGCTCTGACGCTGAGAAAGCTCAAGGCTGGGGACTTCGACCAGGTGCCACAACTCGAGGCGCGGCGCGCAGCCTTCGACGAGCAGTTCCTGGCGCCGAAGGTCTGAGCGCGTGGTCGCGTCGGATTTGCGGGCAAGCAGGAGGCAACGTGGCAAAGCGCCCTAAGACTTCACTCTCGCGCCCGGGTCGTAGGCGTCCCGCAAGTCGCTGGCGCAGGAGAGCACCGAGGTCATCCTCAGTCTTCACCCTGCGCGGCCCGCTCGCACCAGTGCCCCAGGAGTCTGCGCTCCGCGCTGCCGTTCGAGGCGACCAAAAGCCCGTCGTTCAGATCCGGGTCAAGGCCGAATTCCGGCCGGCAAGTCGCGGTGTCACGCCTGAGCAGCGTGTCGAGGTGGCGCATGATGATGTGCTGGAAATCGAATTTGCCGACGGCATGCGCACCTGGATGCGAGGCGATGAGTACCGTGAGCGCCTGGGCGGGGCGGCGGCACGCGGGGTCGCCACGCCGGATCTCGAAGTGCCCGCCAGCCTGGCTCTTACGCCCGCTGGTGCACCGAGCCGCGGTGCGGTCGGATGGGTGCTGAAGTCACTCAAGGTGCTTGGAGTCGACGTGCAGGCGCGCACTGCGCTGGTGCTTGCAGCTAGCGTGGAGAAGCGCGCGGGGCTGCGCCGACCGGGATTGGGCCTCTACCGGTGCGGACTCGAAACCGGGCAGTTCGAGCTGGCACCCGCTGCCCTGCCTGCGAAGGCCGCCGACGATCGGCCGTACCTGGTCTTTCTGCATGGCACGCTCTCGAGCACGTGGGGAAGCTTCGGGGAGCTGTGGTCAGCGGAGCGCGCGCGCGAGCTGGTACAGCTCAAGAGCAGTTACGGCGATCGCATCTTCGGGTTAGAGCACGCGACCCTCGCAGTCAGCCCGTTGCAGAACGCGCTCGATCTCGTCAGGGCGCTGCCGGCTGGTGCGACGATTCACCTCATCTCGCATTCGCGCGGTGGACTCGTGGGCGAGCTTGTGTGTCGCTCGCAGTCCAGCACCGCTGGCGCCGAGCGCCGTGGGACAGCAGATCCGTTTGACGCCGATGAGCTCGCGCTGCTGGGCTCCCAGAACCGCTTGCTGTCACAGCTCAATCAGGCACTGAAGGATCGTGCGTTGCGCATCACGCGTTTCGCGCGCGTCGCGTGCCCCGCCTTGGGGACGACGCTGGCATCGGGAAGACTTGATCGCTGGTTGTCGTTGATCGGGAGCGTGGCCAGCAAGGCATTGCCGCAATCGCCGATCGCGGAGGTTGCGAGCGACATCGGCGACTTCATCGCGGCGGTCATCAAGGAGCGCACGGACCCCAGGACACTACCGGGTGTAGAGGCGATGATGCCGGAGTCGCCTTTCACGAGACTCGTCAACTGGCCGTCGGCCACCGTCGCGGGCGAGCTGTACGTGATTGCCGGTGACATCGACCCGAACGCTGTCTGGGCAAAGCTCCTGGTGTGGGTGACCGACCGTTTCTACGGCGGCGATCACGATTTGGTCGTCAACACAGCCTCGATGTACGGCGGCGCCCGGCGCACCGACCTGGCGAAAGGCAGTTTCTTCGAAGGTCCGGCCGTCAACCACTTCAATTATTTTCGCAATACGGACAGCGCTGCACGCATGGTCGCGGCCATCACACGCGGGGACACCACGGGCTTTGAGGACTTCGAGCCGAAGGTCACTGAGATCGCCCGGGCCATCGAAGTGCGCGACGCCACACCGCGTCCGACAGTCATCGTGCTGCCCGGCATCATGGGCAGCGAGCTCGCCGTAAAGAAAGACCGGATCTGGTTCGACATCGGTGACCTGCTTCTGGGCGGCATGGAGAAGCTCGCGATCGGCGCCAAGAACGTTCAGCCGCTACAGCCTTTCGCGCGTTACTACGGTGATCTGCTGCAATTCCTCACGGCCAGCCATCGAGTCATCCCTTTCGCCTATGACTGGCGACTTGACCCACGGCTCGAAGCGGATCGCCTCGCGGCTCGCATCGGCGAAGTACTGCCAGCCGCGCGCGAACAGCGTCAACCGCTTCGAATCCTGGCGCACTCGATGGGGGGGCTCGTGGCGCGCACCATGATTGCGCGGCACGGTGACCTCTGGACAGAAATGCTCGCCCTACCGGGCACGCGCTTCGTGATGCTCGGCACGCCGAACGGCGGCTCGCATTCGATCACGGAGCTGCTCGTGGCGCGCTCGCAAACCTTGCGCCAGCTCGCGCTGCTCGATGTGCGCAATGGCACACGCGGGCTGCTGAATGTGATCGCGCGATTTCCAGGTGTGCTGGCCATGCTGCCCAAGGACCCGCGCGAGAACTATTTCGACCCCGCGGTATGGAAGTCGTACGCGGATCAGAGCGACAAGAGCTGGATAACACCGGCCGCTGCAGATCTGCAAAGCGCCCGCGTACTGCGTACGCTACTGGACCAGGCGGCATTTGATCCACGGGTGATGTTCTACATCGCCGGTCATGCGCCAGCCACGCTGTGCGCGATGCACATCGATGCGCAACAGACCGATCCCGCCCAGCGCATCCAGTTTGATGCGACCAATCGTGGCGACGGGCGCGTCCCGTGGGAAAGCGGAATTCCGCCTGGTCTTAGGACCTGGTACCTGGAGGCCGCACATGGCGATCTGTCCGCTGACGAGAGCGGATTTCCCGCGATCGTCGACGTGCTCACGAGCGGCAATACCACGCGACTCGCGACTACGCCGCCCGTCGACCGCGCGGTTGCGGAGGTGTTCGCGATGCCGCGCGACACGGATGCAATTTATCCAGACGAGGCGTCGCTGCAGGCACACGCGCTCGGTGCGCACCTGGGACGCCGTCGCCGGAGAGTCAGCGCCCAGGCGCCGGTGAACGTGCGTGCAGTACACGGCAATCTCGCGTTTGCGCGCTTTCCGGTCGCGGTCGGCCACTATGTGGGCGATACGATCATCAGTGCCGAGAAGGCATTGGACCGGGCGCTGGCCAGCCAACTCTCGCAGCGCCTGCAGGTCGGCCTCTACCCCGGCCCGATCGAATCCAGCGCTGTCTTCGTCAATTCACGCCTGCACAGCTACGACCGGGTCACGCCCAAGGGCGCCGTCGTCGTCGGCCTGGGCAACGCGGGTTCACTCAGCGCCTCGCAACTCACTCGGACCTTCGTGCACGGCCTGCTCGAATATGTGAGCGAGTGGACGGAGCGCGGCGTGGTTGCGGTTGGCGAAGACGCGTGGGCGCTCGGCATCAGCGCCTTGCTGGTCGGCAGTGGGATGGGTGGCGTTGCCGTCGCAGATTCCGTGGCGGCTTGTCTGCGCGCAGTAGCGCAGGCCAACGATATTCTGCTGGCTACCGCTCAGGCGTTGAGCATCGGCGAGATTGAGTTCATCGAATTGTGGCGGGACCGCGCCATCCAGATCGTGAGTGCCTTCGCGCGTATTGAAAAAGATGAGCCCGCGCTCAAAGGCAGATTCCGCTTTGACGAGAGGCTTTCACGGCGCAAGGGCGCGCGCCAGCGCGTGAGTTTCCAGGAGCCGAGCGGCTGGTGGCACCGGATCCAGATTCTCGGCGAGGCCGTACCGGGTTCGACCGAGAAGGCGCTGCGGTTCTCGGCGATCACGCGACGCGCGCGCAACGAAGTGCGCCTGCTGACCACGCAGCGCGCGCTCGTCGATGGCTTCATTCGCCAGGCGATTCAGACCACGCAGTACGAGGCGGAGCTGGCACGCACGCTGTTTGAGCTGCTGCTGCCGAATGAATTCAAGGACGCCTCGCTCGACGAGGACAACGTCGTGCTGATGGTGGACGAGGAATCCGCCGCCTATCCGTGGGAGCTGCTCGAGGACCCGCTGGAGGACCACGGCACCGAGGGTCGCCAGCCATTCAGCTGCCGGCGCGGCGTCCTGCGGCAGCTCGAGTCGCTGGAGTTTCGCGACAACGTTCAGCCGAGCACGTCGATGGAAGCCTTGGTCGTCGGCGATCCGGTGAGCCCGTTCGTTGAGCTCAAGGGCGCCCAGGCGGAAGCCAGGACGGTGGCACGTACCCTCGAAGTCAGCGGGCAGTTTCGCGTCAATCATCTCGACCGGCCCAGCGGCGCTCAGGTGCTCAACGCTCTGTTCGACCGGCCCTACCGCGTGGTGCATCTCGCAGGTCACGGCGTCTATCAATACGCGCCTTCGGCCGCCAGCCAGGAGCGCGTCAGCGGAATGGTCATTGGCGACGGCATGTTCCTGACGCCCCATGAAATCGGCCAGATGCGACGCGTGCCTGAATTCGTGTTCATCAATTGCTGCCATCTCGGGCGCATCGAGAGTGCAGTGCCGGCCCGGCTGAACGTGCGCAATGACTACAACCGCCTGGCCGCAAACCTCGCCGAGGAATTCATCCGCATGGGCGTGCGCGTCGTGATTGCGGCGGGCTGGGCAGTCGACGACGAGGCCGCCGCTGCCTTCGCGCAAGCGATCTACAGCGACATGCTCGCTGGTGCGAGCTTCGGCCAGGCGACCCGCGCTGCGCGCAAGGGAATCTACGAACGCTTCGCGACCGTGAATACGTGGGGCGCATACCAGTGCTATGGCGATCCTGACTATCGGCTGGTCAGTACCGCCGACACGACGACGGCGGTCGCGGAACTGAGTTTCGCGACGCCAGAGATCGCGGTGACGGAGATCGAGGACATCACCGCGCAGCTCGAGACGGTGGGCGATGCGGATCCCTCCTGGTATCTCGCGCAGCTGACGCACATGGAGCAATGGCTGCGCGAGCAGGCCTGGCTGGTGAAGCCCGGCGTGTGCATCTCTCTCGCGCGCGCCTACTGGGAAGCGCTGCAATTCCAGGATGCGCTGCGTTTCTACCGCAGCGCGCTCAAGGAAGACTCGGCATCACTTACCCTGCGCGACATCGAACAGCTTGCCAACCTCATGACGCGGTTGGCCGTGGAGTCGACTCGCAAAGGCGGCAACGCTGATCGCAGCGCAGCTACCGCGCTGTTTGACGAAGCGGAGGAATTACTGCGCTGGGTTACGACCCCGCTCATGACACACAAGGGCGCGCGCGTCACCGAACGAAGCAATGTTCAGCTGACTGCAGAACGGCTGATTCTCCTGGCCAGCCTGCAAAAGCGTCGCGCCTGGCTGAGTCCGAGTCTGTCCGCGACTCGACTGGCGATAGAGCGCATGCGCGGATACTACGAGCTTGCGCTCAACCGCCGCCCCGCCAACGACTACTATCCGCGCCTCAACCTCGTCGTGGGGCAAATCGTGACTTCGTGGCTCGCTGCGCCAGCCCGAAGCGGTCGCAAACGTGCATCTGCCGCACAGCGGCACCTCACGGGCGAGCTGAGCGCAATCGCTGGGAAGATCGAGCAGCTTCTCAAGGAGGGCCCCGATTTTCTTGTCGATCAGGCGCGCATCGATTGCAAGCTGCTCAACGGCATTGTTACCGACACCCTCGACGAATCGCTGCTGGGCGAACTTGCGGGCGAGTACGTGGATATCCGCGCGCTGTCGAGCCTGCGCGAATTCGCATCGATCCGTGACCAGATCGACTTTCTTTGCCGGATGGCCGAGGTCGGGGGCCGGCAGCGGCTCGTGCAGGCACTGGGGCAACTGGCTAAGCGCCTGAGCACATGATTCCGTTTCGCGGAAATCATTGACTCTCATCACTGCGCCCCTATACTGCGCGCCGTTCTGACGCCCCGGTTGTTGGGCACATTCCTGATGACGCCGCCAGCGGACTTGTACCGTTGACGGTTTGGAATTGTCCGGTATACTCCCGCGTCTTTCCCGGGGCCCCCGATGGTCTCGGCCGCTCTTTAAAAATCAAACAGGTAATTTGTGTGGGGACTCGTGTCGAGCGCCTTTGACGGCAGACCGAGTAACCAAGAGTCCAGCAGTAATACTGAACTTTTGGGTCTACTCTTCTTTAATTGTCTCAAAGCCTTTAATTGAAGAGTTTGATCCTGGCTCAGATTGAACGCTGGCGGCGTGCCTAACACATGCAAGTCGAGCGGTAACAGGTGTAGCAATACATGCTG
>Ga0326726_10000503_pt1:35000-36417 | contig 36417 bp, 28 predicted proteins | sample MHFenrmetagenome_2_FD_207603 | JGI IMG/M metagenome (GOLD analysis project Ga0326726, IMG submission 207603) | Lab enriched peat soil microbial communities from Michigan Hollow, Ithaca, NY, United States - MHF15MN | ecosystem: Environmental > Terrestrial > Soil > Wetlands > Peat...
AGCCCCGCAAGGGGTGACCGCGTACCTTTTGTATAATGGGTCAGCGAGTTGCTTTCAGTGGCGAGGCTAACCGAATAGGGGAGCCGTAGGGAAACCGAGTCTTAAAAGGGCGATTCAGTCGCTGGGAGCAGACCCGAAGCCAGTCGATCTATCCATGTCCAGGGTGAAGGCAGGGTAACACCTGCTGGAGGCCCGAACGAACTACTGTTGCAATAGTAGTCGATGAGGTGTGGATAGGAGTGAAAGGCTAATCAAGGCTGGCGATAGCTGGTTCTCCCCGAAAGCTATTTAGGTAGTGCCTCGTGTAATCACTTCTGGGGGTAGAGCACTGTTTAGGCTAGGGGTCCATCCCGGACTACCAACCCTATGCAAACTCCGAATACCGGAAAGTGTAATCACGGGAGACACACGGCGGGTGCTAACGTCCGTCGTGAAAAGGGAAATAACCCAGACCATCAGCTAAGGTCCCAAAGTTACGGCTAAGTGGTGAACGATGTGAGAAGGCATAGACAGCCAGGAGGTTGGCTTAGAAGCAGCCATCCTTTAAAGAAAGCGTAATAGCTCACTGGTCTAGTCGGCTCGCGCGGAAGATTTAACGGGGCTCAAGCCGTGCACCGAAGCTATGGATTCGACGTTCTTCGGAGCGTTGAGTGGTAGGGGAGCGTTCTGTAAGCCTGCGAAGGTGTGCTGCGAGGCATGCTGGAGGTATCAGAAGTGCGAATGCTGACATGAGTAACGTTAATGCGGGTGAAAAACCCGCACGCCGAAAACCCAAGGTTTCCTGAGCCACGTTAATCGGCTGAGGGTGAGTCGGTACCTAAGGCGAGACCGAAAGGTGTAGTCGATGGAAAGCAGGTCAACATTCCTGCACCAGGTACTGCTGCGATGGGGTGACGGAGAAGGCTAGACCAGCTGGGGTTGGTTCCCAGTTTAAGCGCATAGGAAGTGTTTCCAGGCAAATCCGGAAACACAATTCTGAGACGTGATGACCAGGTCTCTTCGGAGACTGAAGTGGTTGATGCCACGCTTCCAGGAAAAGCCTCTAAGCTTCAGGCAGTAACTGACCGTACCGTAAACCGACACTGGTGGGTGAGGAGAGAATCCTAAGGCGCTTGAGAGAACTCGGGTTAAGGAACTCTGCAAATTGACACCGTAACTTCGGGAGAAGGTGTGCCTCTGATGGTGATCGGACTTGCTCCGTGAGCTGTTAGAGGTCTCAGATAATTGGGGGCTGCGACTGTTTACCAAAAACACAGCACTCTGCGAACACGAAAGTGGATGTATAGGGTGTGACGCCTGCCCGGTGCCGGAAGGTTAATTGATGGGGTCAGCCGCAAGGCGAAGCTCCTGATCGAAGCCCCGGTAAACGGCGGCCGTAACTATAACGGTCCTAAGGTAGCGAAATTCCTTGTCGGGT
>Ga0326726_10000504_pt1 | contig 36408 bp, 31 predicted proteins | sample MHFenrmetagenome_2_FD_207603 | JGI IMG/M metagenome (GOLD analysis project Ga0326726, IMG submission 207603) | Lab enriched peat soil microbial communities from Michigan Hollow, Ithaca, NY, United States - MHF15MN | ecosystem: Environmental > Terrestrial > Soil > Wetlands > Peat | place: USA...
CCTCGTGAGCAAAATCGACAGGTATAGGGACAACCTCTACTAGTGATTATTGAGGTGAATTCACCTGCTTTCAGATGAGGATTGTATTCGCGACCATAGCTGTAGTGTTTCACGAGATGACGGGCGGGAAATGGGACGGTGTCGAGATTTTTGATAAGTTGCGGTGGAGGCCCATGCTTGATGCCATTGCTACTCTGGTAATGGACCCCTGGTATCTCAGAAAAATCTTTTTCGCTGTTGAATGCTTTTTTCAGGTCTGTAAGAATCATTTCGCTGTCCCCTTGGACGCACACAGTTGCTTGTGTTTCTTCCAATGCTTTCTCTGGACGGAGGGTGCAATGTGGGCCACCGATGATGATAGGGATATCTGGTTGATGTCGTCTTATCTGTTGAACTAAAGATTTTACTTCATTCAGCGAAGGGCTCATCACAGATATACCGACAACATCTGACTGATGTAGTGTGGTCATGAGTCTCTGTTCATCAAAAGGTTCTGCTGAAAAATCAAGGATTGTTACTGTGTCTCCATCGTTCTGAAGCATTTTTGCGAGATACAACAAACCAAGCGGTGGTGATAGTCCGTAGAACACGCGGGAAGTTTGTATAAAAAATGGTTCCAGGGGTGGATAAATCAATAAAAACTTCATGTCCGCTCCCTTGTTTGCAACCCATTACCTCTCGTATTCACCATGAGTCTCTTTAAACGATATGTTCTTTAATAAATATTCTGGTTGCGTGTACAATTGAAGGGTGGTTTTTTAGTTTGTAAAAAATAAATGATTTAGCTGTTGAGAAGAAGGCGCAGCAAGGGAAACGCATGGGGGAATCGTTCCATCAGAGCTTGTAGAATTTCTGTAATAGTCAAATGAACTTGATATGGTGTTGCCAAAGAGACCGGTATTGTACTATAATCACTATTATTTTCGCTATTAACAATTGTGATTTGTCCAGAATATGCATGATTTCTTTTTTTCGGTGCAATCACACTTACATTGATTGTAATTGGTCCGTCCTCTGGTGTCAGGTGATCTCCTTTCGATGGGGTAAACGTCCAAGTGCCCCAGTCTGGAGATTCCGTGATATTCCAACTAAGATTGGTGAATGGCGCACCGGCATTTTCCACTGTGAAACTGCCATTAATAATCGATTCAGGTTTAACATCGACCCAACTAAGAGAACCATTGCAAAATAATTTTTCATGGATTTTTTTGCCTGTTGTAAGTATCACTGGTATTATTGAAAAATCGCTACTATTTTTACTGTTTTCAACTTTGATTTCCCCGGTGAAGTTTTGATATTCTTCGTTTGGAACGACGACATCTGCTGTAATGGTAACTGGTCCGTCTTCGGGCCTCAGATCTTTTCCTTTTGAGGGGGTAAACGTCCATGTTCCCCATGATGGCCACTCGCTGACTACCCAGTTGAGATTTGAGCAAGTATCACCAATATTACTTACTGTAAAACTACCTGTAATCGTTTCGCATGGTGTTACGTTTATCCACTCGAGCATACCATTACAAGTTAAATCATCATTTAGGATGTCAACAATGACACCTTCAATTACCGTTAAACTGTAGGGAAGTTCATCCGGGATTAGATACCAACCATTGTACGATCCACCCCATCCGAAATTCACATGGAAGTAATTGTCCGTATTGTATCCATCGACGACGAGATTATGTCCTACCGTCCAACCTTCATTTACCACTGCAAGATGAGCAGGGAGAGCATCCTTCATATTACTCGCTAATCGCTCATACAAATCTGAATCGTTTTCATCAAGCAAGGAAACAGTCGTGCAATTGAATCGATGATAAGCCTCGTAAGCTTGGTTCACACCAAACGTACCTGAGCCGCTCGCACCATACACTTGAGTTGCTGCAACCCCACAAGCAAAAGTGATTGCTGCCTTGTCATCGTTCGTAGGGGGTATCTGATTCTCATAATGTGATTGAAGAGTCGAAAGATACGTATTGAGTTGTGGAAATGATTTGAAACCATATAGCACATAATCATTATCGATCCAAAACTGATTACCTCCGTAGTTGTGATAATAGTCATCGCTATCATTAAAAACAATATTCATCGTTGTATTATGATAATTTAATATCTGAGCTATTGCGACCGCAGGACATCCAGCGACGCTTCGCCCACCTCCATTAGCCAGATCAAGAGGGCAGAAATTATTGTATGGTGCGCTCTGATGCCAATTGGTTAATATCCATCCTCCTGTCGGGGTTGATCCTTCTGGAGGCCATTGTTCAAATCTGCCATTCGAAAGAGGAGTTCCTATGGTATATGAGTCCCATTGGAAGTGACGCTCTTCAAGTGTTTTCTCTGGTACAAGATGAATATATTGAAGTCGAAGCGTTAAATCCGCATATAACAAATCAAAGAGCGGATTTCCGTCTATGTTCATTTGGAAATTGCTGGTAAATGAATACGCGATAATCGGCGGAAGATCATACGATCCGGTAACGATGAGGTACCCTGGAGGGCTTAAATCGAACACATAGAATAACGGTTCTCCTTTTTCATTCGTTATTTGTTTTGATTCTGTTATGAAGATATCTATCTTGTTTAGTTCACGTAATTTTGCGGTAGCGGCTCTTGTAGCATTATCAATAGTTATTCCCTGGTTTTTATTTTCTGTTATTTTGAAGCCATTTCTGATTGGGATGAGACCTGCTCCAAGGAACAGTCCAATTACCACAAGAACTGATATTTTTTGCATTTGACGTATTTCAAACATTATTTTTTTCCCCTTTGCTATTAATTGTATACAGGTCATGGTATATAAATATTGATTGAAAATTTTATGCTTTTACGATTAGCATAAGCGTTTGAGTTCTTCAATTGTTTCAGAAAGGTTGTATTGGATATCTTGTTCTGAGAACTGTCTGATTTTCCATCCATCTGATTGTAATTGTGTTCTGTTTATTTTGGTTTTTTTATCTTGTATTTCGATGGCATATCGATTTCCGTTCACGAATAAGGCGAAATCAAGCGTATATGGCGTATTTCCTTTCATCGAATAATTGGTTATGATCGGAATGCCATTTTGTTTTGCCTCATTGTAAAAAATCTGTTTGGTTGAGGATTTCGTTTTAAACGGTTGTGTGCTTATACTTTCAACGTAATCGCATAGATTCTTAAGAGGACCTGTCGTATGTCGGCACAGTTCCTGATCGCCGATTATGATGAATAAGCTACGTGCTCGTGTGACAGCAACATTTAACAATTGACTTGTCGTCTGTATCCAATGCAGGGTTCCGGGTTTTACTCCGTCAGAAACTGCTGGTGAAAAAACAATGATATCTCTTTCATCTCCTTGGAATCGATGAGCTGTGCCAATGGTAACGTCTGTTTCAAAGAGATCTTGGAATTTGTTGAGTTTTTCAGTAATCATCTCAGTCTGCGCTCGAAAAAGAGTAACGACCCCTATCGAAGCATGTACGGAAGAAACTACTTCGAGGATTTTTAATATTTCTTCCACGACCCTTTCTGCTTCTTCCTCGTTATAGGGGCTTCTTGTATGAATGGTTTTTCCTTTTACATGATACCAGAGGATTCTTGTGTGGAACGAGGGATGATGCAATAATTTTGTTTCATCGGTCGCTATGGTAAGTTTTCGTTCGTAATAATACTCATTTGAAAACGAAATGATATCTGGATGGCATCGGTAATGTTCATTCAATAACAACGGTTGTTCGTGGTGTGTATGGATAATCTGTTTAACGAAATCATACAAAGAGAGTTTTGTGTACGAAAAATTGGTGTAGAGTTCTTCGTGGATATGATATATGGCTGCAAGTGACCGATCTTGGGTTTCTGTGAGTAGAGATATGTGTTTGAGTTGATAGGGGTCTCCGATAATGACGATGTGTTTTGCTCGGTAGAAAAGTGGTAATGCTGAGGCAATATCACATTGTGATGCTTCATCGATTATCAAGAGATCAAAGATATTGTTTTTGAGAGGGAAGCTTTGTTTTGCGGACAGATTCGTAACGACCCATACTGGTAAAAATTTAAGGATTTTCTGAAACACTCGCGATCGCTGGGTGTGAAGCTGTCGGAACACAGATTCATCTCCCTTCAGTGATTCAAGTTGTTCAGATGCAGAAAAATACGTCTGAATATCTTGTTTGTCATTCTCTTGTGCTTCTACGAATTTGTTTACCCAATGATGTCGTAATAACTCTTGTGAGAGAGTAATGTACTCCTTCTGCAACATTGCTTGTTTGCTTTTTAGTTCAGTGTACGGAGGAATGGTGAACAATCTTTTTTTTATATGTCGGATTTCATCGAGAGTCAATTCTTCCTTTTTCCATGTCAAGATCCATTGTAAAGCGGTTTCTTTTGTTGTTTGTTTATTCGTTATCATATTCTGAAGATAGTTCTTGAGAAGGGATGGAAGAAGATCATAATGTTTTTTGAAGGAGAGTTCTTGTTTTCGTTGGTATCGTTTTAGATTCAATTGTTTTAAAATACTAAGAGTACTAAAGAATTTTCTAAGATCATCCTGTAACATCAGGGGGTCAATCATATCGAGACGCGAATACTGCTCATGTAAGATTAGGTCGTCAGGATGTTGTGCATGGAAGGAATCAAGGATAGACTGAGTTTTTTCTAATGATTCATTGAGGCTTGTGAGATTGAAAATTTGATTCTGAATAAGTTCGATTTGAGTGGTGACTGTCCACAAGCCCCTAAAAGTTTTTTCTTGTAATGCGATCTTCCGAATGTGTTGCTTTAAGAGTTGTTCGAGTCCTGCTCTGGCATTTCTTCTATGCGCCTGATGACCCATCCGGACGATGAGTTTGTAGGGTAATATCGCGTTTAATTTTTCAATGACGACGTCCACAGCTTTATTGTTTTTACTGGCGAAGAGAACGGTTTTATTTTGATAGACGGCATTGGCGATAATGTTGAGCACAACCTGAGATTTTCCGGTTCCTGGTGGCCCAGTGATGACCGTTAAAGGGTTATGCAAAGATTTTTGTATTGCGTTTTTTTGAGCGGGATTCAGTGAGAAGATCTCTAAAAAAGGTTGGTCATCTTGATTAGTTTTTTTAGGTTGATAATCACCGGTAAGTAAAAGTAGCAGTGACGTTGATGCTAGTTCATCTAGTGGTTTCTTTTTTAACTGTGTGAGTTCCACGATTAAATTATAGGTGATATCGGTTCGTTCTCCGAAGTACAGGATTGCTTTGTTAATGAGTTTTTGTGTAATGGTACGTTTGAATGGTTTTTCATCGAGGGTTGGTGTACATTCGGTGCTCGTAAAATGAAGCATTTTGCATATTGATTCAAGTGCGGAAAAAAAGGTGTCTCCTTCTATTTCATGTTGGATGTTTTTAATTTCCTCAGCAGAAAAACTCTGTTGTGATAGAATATGATGATTAAGTTTTTGTTGAGATGTGTTGTTGTTTAAGACAAGTACATCATCTTTTAACTCGTACTGTAGTTCGGTGAAAAACAGGGGGCTTATTGTTCCTTGGGGACCGATCACGACAGGGTACCCATAGAACAATGTTTTGTTTTTCTGCCGAAGCAAAGAGGTCTGAAAAAACCTTTTAACACCTTCTGAGTTCTTGACCATCACCTGTTTGTCGTTGGTGTGAAACAACACTTCCGTTTGGAAGAGGGTGGACAAGAACGAGGTATTTTGCGAGGAGACGTTGAAGGTGACGGACAGCAGATCTTCTTGTTCGAGGCAAGCGATGTAGTAGTCAAGAAGATTGCTGAAGGTCTTTTCAGACAGTTGCTTCGGCATTGTCCTCCCAGACAATCGCGTTCATCGGGGTCTTTATTCCCCTTTGAACATAGGGGATAACACGATAATCATATATAAATCTTTTTTTTGTATTATAATATAAAGATATTTCTAAAATTATAAAAAATATTTTGTTTTAAATTTTAAGCTTCTTTAAGGAGTCCACCTTTGATGGCCCATTCATACATGTTGCGGTTGTGATCCCCGATGAGAATCACTTCACCAATTGTATGCTTCTTTTTATTTGTCCAGATAGTGAAACCTTTCGTTACAACGTATTTGGTGAGTCCAGATGAGAGATACGCAAGGTCCGTGTTGGTGTATTCTGAAAGTTCTTTGAGTCGTTGTTGACGGAACATTGAATAGTTACCGGTGTAGCTTTTGATATCAGCATCGGTCATGAAAAAAATCGTGTCAGTCACGATATCGAGGAAATGTCGATCATGGGAGACGACGATAACGGTGCCTGTAAAGGAGTTGAGGGCGGTTTCAATCGCGGCTTTTGATTCTATGTCCATATGATTTGTCGGCTCGTCTAAAAGCAGGAGGTTATACGGCTGCATGATGAGTCGGAGGAAGGCGAGACGCGCACGCTCCCCTCCAGAGACTTGACTCACTTTATTATAGATAGTTGTTCCTTTGAAATTGAACTGACCAAGGAGTGCTTTTGCGTCTTCCTCTGCTAAATCGATATGGTCTCTGAGGATTTCGTCAAGAAGCGTGTTTTCTACATTCAGTGACAGATGTCCTTGGTCGAAGTACCCCCATTTGGCTCCTTGGCTCAGGGTAAGTTTCCCTTGACTATAGGACTCCTGTTTTGTCAGCATTTTGAGGAAGGTTGTTTTCCCGCATCCATTTGGTCCTATAAGACCGATTTTTTGTCCAGCGAGAATCTCAAAATTCACGTTCGAGAGGATTCTTTTTTCCCCGAAATATTTTGAGAGGCCTACACCGTCCGCGATGTTTTTGCCTGATTTCAAAGCAGTTTTAAAATGGAATCTGAGGAGATAGTTTTTCAAGATTGGGTTTTCAACATGTTTGAGTTTCTCGATTTGTTTCATGCGGCTATTGATTTGTATGTTGTACCGGTTTCTTCTGGTGATTTTTTTAATCGCTGCAAGTTGTCGTTTCATTTCAACAGATGCTTTCTGGTATTCCTGTTTCTTGATATGTTCTCTGATCTTTTTTTGTTCTTCGTATTCTTCATAGGATGCGTCATACAGTTCAAGGTGTGAACCATGAAATTCAAAGACTCTGTCGACGAGATCATTAAGCAGGTATCGATCATGAGAGATGATGACAACAGCGCTGGGGATATCAGCGATTTTTTGCTCAAGCCATTCGATTGTTTCAATGTCCAGATGATTGGTTGGTTCATCAAAGAGGAACAGATCGCAGTTTTGTGGTTGGATGAGAATTGATGCGAGCGCGATTTTTTGACGTTCTCCGCCGGAGAAATTTTTCATCTGCGTGTCAGCGGTGATTCCTGTGATTCCTAGTTCTTTGAGACGCTCGCGTGCTCCTTCAAGTTGTGCGCTTCCGCTTGTTTTATTCGTCTGCGTCTGTAACGTTCTGAGCTCGTCGAGTATCTCCTGGTGGCGGGTTGATTCGTAGACAGCTGGGTCTTCTAATTGGTGTTCTAACTGCTTGATTTGTTGTTGGATGTTTTCTGTTTGTGCAGTTCTTGTAAAGAAGTCAAATATGGTGATATCAGATCGATGCATCGGGTCCTGTTCAAGAGAGCGAATCTTCAGTCCGTCTTTTTTTTGTACTTCTCCATTGTTGGGTCGTTCTTTTCCAAGAAGGATATTGAAGAGTGTTGTTTTTCCACACCCGTTTGGTCCGAGGAGTCCGATGCAGTCCTCCGGGTAGATATCAAACGTTGCGTTTTCAAAAAGTTGTTTTCCTGCGATGGATTTGCTCAGGTTATGCACTTGTAGTATCGGGTCCATGGTCAGGAGGGTAATCTTCTTCTGTGGTATATGGTTTTAGGTCTGTTTCGTTTTCTATAAAAAAAACAGGAACTCTGCAGCAAGGATCCCTAAACAGGCGAGCAAGGTGACTGGAGTGACGAGAAGGCCGTAGGTAACAAATTCTTTGAAGGAAAGTTTCACCTCTTTATCTCGCAGGATGCTTATCCACATGATGCCCGCAAGTGCTCCGATGGGTGTGATGTTTGCCCCGAGGTTTGAACCGATGGTGGTGGCAAGGACCGCGGGCAGAAGAGTTGTCTGAGATGCAGCAGCTGCGATTGGGACAAAAGCTACCGTCATCGGGATGTTATTGAGGATGTTTGCTGTCAAAGCGGAGGAGATGCCGTAGACGAAGGTCGTTATGGTCGTAGATGTTCCGCAGAGGTTGTTGAAGAAAACGCCAATATCGTTGATGATACCGTATATCCTGAGTGCTTCTATGGTGATGAACAAGGATAGGATAAAAGGGATGATGCTCAACGGCATTTTTTTGATGGTTGTCTCGACCGTGAAATGTTTTTTATTCAAATGTTCTTTCGTGATAGCAACCAGGGTATCTCGCAGGATGAGCAGGAGAAGGAGTGCAAGTCCGAATCCTAATGAGATGATCCACATGTCCACCCCGATATACGGAGCGATTGCGAGACAGATGATGCAGCCCGCGAGCATGGAGAGCCCAAGAATCATGCTTGTCGAATCGGTGATCGCGGTGCGAGGGTTTATTGTCTCTGTCTGTTTGAGTGGTTGGTTTATTTTTTTCTTAAAAATAACATAGAGAAGGGTCATGTTTATGAAACCGGCAGCTAATGAGGGGAGCAACATCCATTTGGTGTACTCGTCGAATCGAAGGTTAAAGGCTGCAGCAAGTACGATGTTGGTCGGATTTCCGATATATAACATCATGCTCCAGGTGTTTGCTGCGAAGAATTCTGCGATGAGGTAGGGTTTTGGGTCAATCCCTGCGTTTTTTGAAAAGTAGTAGATGAAGGGTGTAAACGTCAGGATAATGATATCGTTAGAGGTGAAGATAGTGAGAAGAGAAACCGTCAGGTATAAGGAAAAATAGAGCCGACGTCCGTTTCCACTCGCATATTTGAGGGCGATGCGAGCGCAGTATTCGAAAAACCCGGTAATATCCAAAAAAATGCTCATAAAGACCATGGAGAGAAACAACACTAAAATCCCAAAAGGGTTCAGGCTGCCGACGCCTCCAAGTCCGGTAAGGATCTGTGAGAGGTTGAGGATGCCGAAGAGAACAATCAGGATCGGACCGAGCAGGGCACCAAAGAAATACGTATCGATGCGTATGTTTCGCATCCCGAGTCGTAGGTAGAGATATCGTCTTCTTAGAATAAGGTAGATGGTGACAATTGAAGAGGCAAGAAAGATCAATTCAACAACAAGTTTTGCATCCATTCTGCACAGTTATCTTGTTTAGGATTTTAAATCTTTATTGATTTTTTACGATGTTCGTAGTTTGATTGATTTTTTCCTCCTTGAATGTTCTCCTGTTGGTTTTTTATAGAAATTTATATATATATAGCAAGTATTATGTACACCATCCAAAAACATGCTTGGAGGAAATAAGATGACCATGAATAACAGAAAAATGAATAATTATTCCTTAATGCGCATAAGTGCGGTCTTTGTTCTGGCCGTTGCCCTGGTGACCTCAACGCTCGCTATCCCCTTTTTACCACGTACGGGGGCGGAACCACTGACTCCACCGAATAAACCTAACGCTCCTGAACCAGCAGATAATTCAACAGGAGTTTCTATCTCTGCTGATTTGAGCTGGAAATGTAGCGACCCTGATAACGATACCTTGACCTATGATGTCTATTTCGGGACGATCACCACCCCACCAAAAGTCTCATCAAATCAATCTAATATAAGCTATAACCCGGGGACTATGAGTTATTCAACGAAATATTACTGGCAGATCGTCGCTTGGGATAATCACAGTGAGTCAAGCAATGGGCCACAGTGGGTGTTTACGACAGAAGCAAAGGTGAACACCCCACCTGTGTTCGGCACACCTTCTCCAACAAATGGATCTATCAATAATCTTTTGAGTCTTTCCTGGAGTATTCCGATCAGTGATTCTGACGGGGATTCCTTCTCTTGGTGGATTCAATGCAGTAACGGACAAAAAACTAATAAAACTGGTGCATCCAATGGAACGAAATCACTGTCTCTTTTAGGTCTTGCGTATTCAACGACTTACAAGGTGTGGGTAAATGCGACTGATCCGACTGGCAGTCATTTGTTTACAAGAAAATGGTACACTTTCAAAACAAAACCAACACAAGCAATGAGCGTTATCATTACAAAACCCATCCAAGGTGAGTTTTACTTCAATGATGCAGAAAAAATGTCGTTGTCAGGAAATAATACGATTGTCTATGGGAAGATCACGATCAGCGCGAATGTCACTTCGACTGCAGACATCGCTTGGGTAGAATTCAAAGCAGATGGAAAGCAAATTGCAAACCTAACAAACGTAACTGGAGATACAATTAGCTATCTTTGGAAACCGATCATCCAATTCAATAGTGCCCTTTCACTAAAACGTACCATAACGGTCATTGCCCATGACACTGAAGGCAACAACGCCAGTGCGAATATTACCATCACAAAATGGAGATTCCATCCTCTCCCCTGGATCATGGCGGGGATGGCTCTTGCATCACGACTCGTGTTGCATACCACAGTGGTAGGACTGTTCTACAATGTCCAGCAGTCACGATTCAGCGTCTCGTTTTATGTGCTTCGAGCACACTATAAGACCGTTGGTCCGTTGCAGATGCGGAAAGGAAACATCCACTTCAAGCATTGTACGGGTGGTATTCTCATAGGGCCGACGACATTGACTAGGATTGGTCCGTTCCATAAATTCGCGATCGGATCGTTCACCTTCATTGGAAATGTGAACGCTGATAAGATTGGGCTTGGAGGCTCGCTGCTTTCTCGGATCCTCCAACGTCGATAAACCGGAAGCAATCTACTGAATCAATAACAACATCTTAACTTATAAAAATCGAGAGACACAACCTCTTGGTAACCAGCTCTTCGCTGGTCCCCTATTTTTTTTTAAAATCATTGATTTATTCGTACAACGTTTCAACTAGCGGATTTCTCGCCACCTCGGACTCAACAGATGGATCAACGCTTTCTAGGTAGATTGGATTGAGTGATCCTGTTGGCTTTACTTTGAACTTCCCAGCCGCCTCCAATTTCTGTAACTTCTGCAGATGCTTCATCGTTTTACGTGTCTTATCAACAATCTCAGCAATCGTTGTTGTATCCCTACTGATCTCATCGATGAATTTACTATGCCACCATATCACATATGTTTTCAGCATAGCTTTCCCTCATTTCCTTTCCCATTTTATAACATCGTCTTGTTTATAAAAACATCTCTTCCCCGGGAAAATACCTTTTATAACCCTACCACATTACCCCCTAAAAAACCACCTGAGGTGCTATCATGGAGTTTATCGATGTGATCAAAGCCAGGACCAGTGTTCGTGAATATAGTGAGAAACAGGTCGAGGATGAGAAAATCAACTATGTCCTCGAATGCGCACGACTTGCGCCATCCTGGGTGAATAAACAATGTTGGCGGTTCATCGTCATAAAAAATAAGGAGACCATTGAACAAATTGCTAAAACAAGTATGATTAACCGTTGGCTGAAGACCGCCCCGGTTCTTCTTGTCGCTTGTGCGGATCCTGCCGATAGTGGATCGAACAATTCTCAAGAATATTATATGGCGGATGTCTCGATAGCATTCGATCATTTAATTCTTGCCGCAACCGATGTTGGCTTAGGAACCTGTTGGATCGCGGGCTATAATGAGGAGAAAGTAAAAGAACTGCTTGAGGTTCCAAAACGAATACGCATTGTCGCACTCACCCCCTTGGGGTACCCGGCGGACAAGAAAGGAATTACCGAGCTAATCACGAAAACACTTCTTAAAGCAAAAAAAAGAAAAACTCTTGATGAAATCGTTCATTATGAACATTGGTAAGACGCTCCATGCCTTTAAATAACTGATTTCTTTTGTCCTCCACAATTCATGACACCATTTGACGAAACAAAAAAATCATTTTCACATACATTTTTTTATTTGATAATTCTGCTTCCTATTATATTCTGGGCGTTTGCATTTCCCTTTATTAAAATCGGATTAGAAGAGCTCAGCCCGGTCAATCTGACTATTCTGCGTCTCTTTACGACTTGTGGAGTCTTTCTGGTTTTTCTTGTAATTTTCCATAAAAAATTTACTCCTATTCAAAAAAGGGATATCATTCCAATTTTTTTGTTAGGGTTCTTTGGTCTGGTGGTGTATCATCTTGGATTGAACTACGGTGAAATGTTCATCTCTCCTTCTGTTGCAAGTCTCATCATCGCGACGATCCCTGTGTTCACCGTCATTTTCGCCACCCTTCTTTTGAAGGAAAAAACGACGAAGAAAATCGTCATCGGTATCACACTGTCCCTCTCCGGTGTGATAATCATCTCCTTGACTGGTACTGCGGGAAACCCCTTTGAAGTATCGTATCTTTCTGCTGCATTAGCGGTGTTACTCTCTGCGTTTGTCGGTGCTGGATATACCATCGCAGGGAAAAAACTCTTAGAACGATATTCAGCTCTTTCTCTCACCGTGTACGCCTTTCTCTTTGGGTCTCTTGGTCTGTTGCCTTTTCTCTCCTCATCGTTGATCACAGAAGCAACATCATTATCATGGACCGGGTGGGGTGCGGTTCTCTTTTTAGCATTCTTACCAACTGTGGTCGGATATATCCTTTGGTATGTCGCCTTAGAGATAAAAACAGCTTCGGAGATCAGCGTATTTCTGTATTTTATCCCGGTTCTCTCGACGATCATCAGTTATTTTCTTTTTCAGGAGCCAATCACGTGGTTGTTTATCCTCGGAGGTGTACTGGTCATTGGTGGTCTTATCATCGTGAATATGCAGAAGTCAGTTTCAGACAAAACAACAAAGAATTAACGCATTCCCATCAGATGTCTTATTAACCCCTTTTTCTTTCTCACAACCCGTACAATGATTTCAGTTCAGAATCTTACCAAACGGTATGGGAAAATTACTGCACTCAATAACGTTTCGTTACAGTTCGAAGATGTGAACGTCATCGCTATCATGGGGGAAAACGGTGCAGGAAAAAGCACGCTTCTGAAAATCATCGCAGGGATTTTACCCTACGATTCTGGTGACGTAACAATTGATTCATATTCGATTGTGACGCAGTCGCTTCTCGCGCGACAACGACTGGGGTATCTCCCTGAAATGCCTGAGCTGTATGATCGTATCACCGGACGTGAATTCCTTTTTTACATTGCCTCATTACGGAAACTCCCGGATGCTGAACGTATCATCACTGATCTCTCTCAGATGATTGGGATTGATACCTCTTTGGATTATGAACTCGGGGGATATTCTAAGGGTATGAAGCAAAAAATCTCTTTGCTTTCTGCGATCATGCACCAACCACAAAACCTTCTCCTTGACGAGCCGGTCTACGGCCTCGATCCACTCGCATCACGAACAATACAAGATTTTATTAAAAAAAGAAAAGGAGCAACCGTCCTTGCGACTCATTCGACCCAGCTTGTCGAACATGTTGCAGACTCTGTCTATTTCTTGATGAATGGAAACGTTATCGCCCATGACACCGTCTTGAACCTCATGAGCCATCATGGGAGCATTGAAAACGCGTATTTTTATTATAAAGAGAGATGATGGTTCCTTATTTTGATATACCTTATTTATTTTTCTAAATCGTTCTTCATTTCATTGTATTGTTCTTTTGTAATCTCACCATTTACATATCTTATTTTTCAATCGTTTAATGATTCACTTTGAGGCGTACCTTCTCTGCGTGCTCGCTTCATTGGCTCTATCCAAGTTTTTCTTGAGTATTGTAGAATCCACATGATTATTACAATCATTCCTTGAATAATAGCAAGTACAAAAAGAAACACTCCAGCAGAAATCCCTTCGAAAAAACAGATAAATGCAATGATGATTAATAAAATAGCTAAAACAACACATACTTGCATAAATTTCGTTTTATCTATTTTTTTCGTTTCCTCGTCTAAATTTTGTAATAATCCCTTTTTTAAAAACATATCCTTAGAAAAAGAAGTAAAAAATTGATACGTATAATAAAATAAGTTGATTCCTAAGTGATTTACTCTTTTAATTCAAAAACCAATAGATGAATATCAGTTTTTCCCAGATTTTCAGTGGTATGAGTTGTAGCATCAAACCAGAATGCTTGCCCAGCTTTGAGATCTAATTCTTGTATTTTGCCTTTTGATGGTGTCAGCTTGAATTTCCCATCGTTGAAAACATACACCACATGATTAGGGTGCATATGCATCGCTGTTTTTTCACCTGGTTTAAATTGGACGTCTAACACACGCACCCGGTCGTTTTCCATAATAAGTATTTGTCCCATATTTTTTTTCAGCTCCTTCCTTTTTTAATTTCTACTAGATTTGTTATAAGATTGTTTGTTTGTATAATATATTATTGTAATCCTTCTTTGAACATACCCTTAGAAATAGAAAAATTTGCACGGTTTTACTTGATAATAATTCATTGTTTATAACCCTGTTTTTCCATTATTGTTTTCTTAATATATATGATTCGCTACTATTAATATCAGTTATTGTAAGTGTTCTGCTGTCCTCTGAGAACTGATAGGTATAGTTTGTTAGGGGAATTGCATCTGCCATTTCCATAGTGAGTATTTTATCTTTTATACCCCATTTTCCGTTATTTAAAGAGAAATTAATTGCTCCTAATTTCGCTTCTATTTTAAATGTATTATTGGAGGAAAACATTATGACTGAGGGTAAATCCATCCATATTCCTTCACTATTCCATGTTCCAACAAATTTTTCTTCATCATTCAGAAACAGATTACTAATTTGAGTACATCCACTGAACTCAACACCCACAAGAAGTATTATAATTCCTATGATTACTAATTGTTTTTTCATTTACCTTTGCAGCCAAACAATTACTTCTTTAAAAATATATCCTTGGAATCAGGTTTGAATTACTGACAACCTCCAGAAACAAAGACGTAGAACAGAAGAACTGTACCTGATGCGCTTGCTCCGAAGCCTCCTGCTTCAACAGCGATTCCTGTTTTACCGAAACCGAAGACGAAGTCTTTCACGGTGACTGATTCTCCGACTGCAAGTGCGTCAATAGCCCCAGATTTTGATTTTCCGAAGAACATCAATTTACCATTAAGAGCTATCGACCAGTTAATGTTCGTGAGATCTGTAGTCCCATTGTTCTTGATAGTCGCAGAGATACCAAGTCCGCCATTAATCGTTATTTGGACCGATGGGTGCTGAGTAATAGTTACTTCTAGTGTTCCTGGATTACTTTCAGCATCATAAATATCGTGGGCTTTCACTTTGATGACATAGGTTCCCGGTTCAGACCAGGTGTGAGTTGCTGTCACGTTTTCGCCTGATGAAAATGGACCAGTGCAGACTTCGCCAGTGCCATCGCTCCAGTTCACGCAGTAGTAGACGTCATCTCCATCAGGATCTGTTGTAGAAATTGTATAAGTATATGATGTCCCCGGTGTACCTGTTGTGGGGCCATCTATTGTTGGTGTTTCAGGGGGGTTATTTTGTGTTTCACCAAGAGTAACAGCTGTACATTCATCAGAATAGTACGCCCAGAATGGATTACCACTTGGAGGATCAGAAAATGATTGATGAGGGGTATCACCAAAAACTGCAAGAATCACCTGTATATTATCTTGGGTTATACCTGGATATCCTGCTGCTGTTCCATCCCATACGATTGTGTCAGCAATCGAATCTGCTGCCGGTATATCAATTACCTGATTAACAGCGAAATCCAAAAACGCATGATGATATGGTTTGCCGCTGTAATCATTCCACAACGTTGAATTTAATTCAATGATATATATTCTCAAATGACCAGGATAGTTACTGGCTTCGTTGTTTGCAACATTGTAGCTGATTTGTATTTGAGCGGATCCAAGCCAGGTAGCATTCAAATCTGCGACTAAATCAGGTACCGCTCGTGATCCTGAAGAATCAAGATTGTTATGAAATGTAGCGATGTTCGTTCCTGGATAGACAAACTCACCGCCATCCCAGTACGATGTTGGAACCCAAGCGGGATTAAATTCATAGAATCTTGATGATGCTACTGGGTTTTTATCATAGACTAACTCGGTATATTCAAAATTATAGTCACCACTGCCATAGATAGTATGCCAGGCTTCATTGGATTCAGGACAAGATGGACACCATGTTGCGGTTCCTACTTCTACTAAAACTGTATGGGTATAATCTCTTGGTAATGTACTAGTTGAAGGGTTTTGATATACGTTGAGTTCCATAGCAGATTTTATTTTATCACTTTGTAGTGCGCTTACTCCTAGTCCACTCAGGACTAAAATTGCTATTAATACGATTGGAAGTATTTTCTTCATAAGTTTTCCCTCAGTTTATATGATATATTAACAATCCCCTCTTTAAAAACATATCCTTAGAATGTGATGTCTTTTGTGCAAATTAGAACAATAAAAGAAAAGAAGTCTTAGAATTGATATTTTTCATTAGCATCTTCAACCTCTATCGGAATCGGTAAAATCAAACCAAAAATCGTTATTCTTAACATTTGTTACAATAAGGAGTGATACAATTTTTATATATGATATAAGATAGCAATGATAACGGAGGATACTTTATGAGAAATAAAATCATAGGAATGGTAGTTTTTATGCTGTTACTCATCTCAAGTACCGCTGTGGTTGTCGCCTGGAATTTTAATCAATATCAAAAACAAAATGATAACAATCAACCACTTGGCTGGTACTACAAACCAGCGTATGCGAACTATGCCCCTCAAGGAATACCAGATTTTGATCAGCAACAAGATAGCTGGAAAGCGATAGAACCAGGTCCAAATGGCGTGATAAATTCCGTTCCTGCGGGTGATGACTTTTTAAATGTGACCGAAAACCGAATTGTTCCAGGACAAGACTGCCATCTGCAGACTGTCCCCGCGGGGGATGATGTCGCTGTCTGGGCGTTCTGCGGACCAACAGCGGTTGCAGATTGTTTCTGGTGGTATGACTCAAAATACTCAGATTCAACCGGGACCCCTGGTGATGGGAAAGATAATTTTCCCCTAGTAGCAAACTATGGGGCAGGGGACGATCATGCACGGGGGAACGTACCACTACTAATTGAAAATCTCGCTCGGGCGATGAAGACGAATACGAAAGGGACGACTTACATTAACGATATGAACAGCTCCATTCATCAATGGTTTGTTGATACCGGTCTTACGAATCATTTCACAATCAACACCACCAACTATGTAACATTTCCATACGTTGAGAGTCAAATTGAGAACTGTCAGGACGTCATCCTCCTTGTTGGTGCGTACCATCAGAACAGCACAAAAACCGTTGACCAACAACAAATAAATCCGCAGGTGAATGACAATTTACAGCCTCAGAACTGGTGGGATTTTCAAAGCTTTGTACCAACCGTCAGTCGCCTTGATGCGATTCAGATTTGTCTTGTGAGTAACGGCCCGCCCTGTGATGTTCAGGTTACGGTCTATAACGCGTTCGGAGGACCTGCACTTGGCACTTCAATCCTTAATCCTGGGAACCTTCCAGCAGCAACCTGGATTCAGTTTCATTTCACCCCTTATATTCCCCTCACTCCTAATGCTCTCTATTACTTTGATGTCCGAGAGGTGCCTCCTCCTCCAGATCAATATCATTACGAATGGTTCTATGCCACAGGTAACCCATATCCTGCCGGTCAAGGATGGATGAACAGTGTCTTATTCAGTGGAGACTGGACATTCAAAACGGAATACTATGGTAGCCATAGAGTAAATGGTCATTTCCTCACCTGCGCTGGTGTTAATTCAGATGATTTCAAAATCGCAGTGAGCGATCCGATAAATGATGTGCAAAACCCGACGCAGAATCACACGAGTCATAACGATGCGCAGAACGTTTCCCATGATATCTACAATGTATCCATTGGCAGTCCGTATCCTAACCTTCCATACCATTGGTGGTTAACCGGGTATCCAGATGCGGGGAATGTCACCGTCGTCGAACAAGCAGTGGTCATCTGCTCATCAAATAATAATCCGAATACACCAACAAAACCATCGGGTCAGACCCTTGGAACACCCAACACGGTGTATACGTATACCTCGAGTACGACAGATCCAGATGGGGATCAGTTGTACTACCTATTCGATTGGGGTGATGGGACGAACAGTAGTTGGGTGGGGCCATACGCATCTGGTGCGACTGCCAGTGCGAACCATGCTTGGTCTGCATCGGGGACATATCAGGTGAAGGTGAAGGCGAAGGATACTTTGCAGGCGCAGAGCATCTGGTCTGATTCATTATCCGTCACGATGAATCTCCCACCAACCTTTGGAACACCCACCCCGAGTAATGGTTCGACCAATAACCCGGTCAGTTTTAGCTGGAATATTCCGATTAACGATCCTGAAGGAGACCTGTTCTCTTGGACTATTCAATGTAGTAATGGGCAAGTCAACAGTGGGACTGGAGCGGCCAATGGAACAAAGACACTTTCCCTTTCCGGACTTGGGTATTCAAAAACGTATAAGGTATGGGTCAACGCGACTGATCCCACCGGTAGCGGTCTGTACACTCGGAAATGGTTCACCTTCTCCACGGAAGGAAATCTCCCGCCGACCATTGGAACACCTACCCCCAGTAATGGTTCGATCAATAACCCGCTTAGTTTTAGCTGGAGTATTCCGATAAACGATCCTGACGGTGACACTTTCTCGTGGACTATTCAATGTAGTAATGGGCAAGTTAACAGTGGAACTGATGCGACCAATGGAACAAAATCTCTTGCACTTTCTGGTCTTGCGTATGCGACGATGTACAAGGTCTGGGTGAACACGACCGATCCAACGGGGAGTGGTCTATACACTCGAAAATGGTTTACGTTCACCACACAGCAGCAGCAAAATTCCCCACCGAACAAACCAAATAAACCATCAGGACCTGCTTCAGGGAAACCCGGTACTGTCTATACCTATTCAACGAGTTCCACCGATCCCAATGGTGACCAAGTGTATTACCAATGGGACTGGGGTGACGGATCGCAAAGTCCTTGGCTCGGGCCATACAATTCAGGTGCCACAGTCAGCACGACGCATACATGGGGAAAAGGCTCCTATAGCATCAAAGTCAAAGCAAAAGATACAAATGGTGCCGAGAGCAACTGGTCAGACCCGTTAACCATCACCATGCCAAAAAACAGTGAGTTGATTCCCTATTTCGCGTTTTTACAGATACTTCGGCAATTCCTCGAACAGTTCCCTCATGCATTCCCGCTCGTGCGGTACGTGCTAGGATGGTGACAAACCCTCCTCTTTTTCTCCTTTTTTTAATTTAAAGCATTTTTTAAAAAACTATAATCCAATGGATAGGATCCCTTTTTTAACGGATATATTAAGTTGAGCGAGAAATAAATTCTAGAATTATCGTTCTCCTGTTCTTTCTCTGGAAAAAAACTCGATGAGAGATATCATGCATCTGTAAATATTCACAAAAACGATATATATGAGAACAACATTAGCTATATAATAAGGGGAATAATTTATGAAGAAATTTACTCCGCTATGTATAATAGTAATAGTAGTCCTCAGTGGACTTGGAGCTGTTGCACAATCTGTCACAGGAAACACTTTTGAAAAAGAAACAGTACGTTTTTCAGAACCAACTATACAAAACGCAGACACCTATCTCTCTGTAGTCTTGAACGAAGCAAACTCGTTTTTAATGAAGCAAGACAAACCATTGCTCCCAAGTTATTCAAAAGTGTACACATTCCCGTTTGGAACAACAATTCAAAGCGTTACCGTCACACCACAGAACATACAAACGCAAACACTCTTAAAAGATATTGAACCAACTCCTCAATATGCCGTTATCGGACAAACCCCCGCAACTAAAGAAGCGCCGATAAACTATGGATCAGATCCTTATCCATCAAGTTGGTTTGGATATACTGTAGGATGCGGCTTGTATGATGGAGAATTACGTATTATTGTCAACGTTGATGTGTATCCGATTCAGTATCATCCGTTAGAAAAAATGATCGAATCGGCTCAACAAGTAGACATTGCTATTCAATACACTACAACCACTCCGCAGACTTCACCTCTTGATAATTATCAGTTCATCGTGATCGGCCCTGCTGCATATAGTTCACAAATTGCACCCCTGATAACCCACAAGATAAGCAGAGGGATTACCTCAAAATTTGTTAGTCTAGATGATATTTATGCAGGGACTTATTTCCCAGCAGCCGGGAGGGATAACCAGGAAAAAATAAAATATTTCATTAAAAACGCCATTGAGTCCTGGCTTACAGGGGACGTTCTCTTAGTCGGTGCTGCTGGAAGCGGGAGCACCCAGCTTCCTGTACGAGACACACATATCTATATTGGTGGGACTGAACCTGACAATGAGGTTTTTTCCAGTGACCTTTACTACGCAGATATCTATAATGGAACCGGAGGGTTCTCCAGCTGGGACTCCAATAATAACAATATTTTTGGTGAATATGACTGGTCAGGTCAAACCGACGTGGTGGACCTTCATCCCGATGTATATCTCGCACGATTACCTGCGACAAGCGGCAGTCAAGTGACCGCCTGTGTGAACAAAATTAAAACCTATGAAAACACGCCCGGGTACCAGCAGAGCTGGTTCCCGAATATTGTCGTTGTCGGTGGTGATTCATTCCCTGACAGTAGTACGGTTAATGAAGGTGAATTTGCAAATCAAAAAGTCATTGATCTTATGACTGGTTTTGTCGCTGATAAAGAATGGGTGACCAATGGGAAATTAACAAGTTGGGCACCGACCGGTGTCGCAAGCATAAAAACTGCTATCAATGCAGGATGCGGTTTTGTTGATTTTTCCGGACACGGAAATACATTTGTATGGGCCACTCACCCCCATGAAGATTTTGCAACATGGGTACCAACTCCTGCAATGGGAATTAAAAGCTCTGATATTCAAACACTATCGAATGGTAATAGTTTACCAATCGTGACCGTGGAGGCATGTTCTACTGCGAAATTCGCTGCCGATACAAATTGTTTCAATTGGGCATTTCTCTATAACACCAATGGTGGAGCGATTGGAGACTTTGGATGCACAGGCCTTGGGTATAGCTATGTTGGAAGCAGTGTGACACAAGGATTAGTTGGTAAGATGGGTTTGGATACCTTCCGAGCATACAAACTTGATCAATCAGAAACCTTTGGAGAAATGTGGTCACGGGCACTGAACCGAAATATCAATTCAGGTATGGACGCCACCGATTATAAGTCCGTTGAAGAATGGCAAGCGTTTGGTGATCCGACACTGGCGATTGGTGAAAATTCACAGCCACCAGTAAAACCACAAACACCTAGCGGTACTGCTTCTGGGAAGGTTAACACTGAATATACCTACACAAGCTCAACGACCGATCCAGACGGCGATCAGGTTTCGTACATGTTCGACTGGGGCGATGGTTCATTTAGCAGTTGGGTAGGACCCTTGAACAGCGGAGCTACTGTTTCTACGAAAAAAACCTATACTGCCGAAGGAACGTATCAGATAAAGGTCGTCGCAAAGGATATACATGGGAAACTCAGCGAATGGTCAAATCCACTCGCTATTACCATGCCGCTTTCCTACGAACCTCCATTCGTGCATTTCTTGGAGAAATTGTTCGAAGCTTTCCCGCATGCGTTCCCGCTGCTACGCCTTCTATTGGGATATTAATCATCCCCTCTTTTTTCCTTTTTTTTTTGTTATAGATTTTTTTCGGCTCATTGTTTGTCCCTATCTCATCTCGTTTGAATGAAAAAGAAATATGAAGGGGTTGTTACCTCCAAAACAGCAGATGAAGTCGTGGTCCTTTTCTGTATACAAGGGAATTCGTGGCCTTATTTTTCTGTTCTTCATCGGATTTCCTATGAGGATATATATTTATAGGTAGAACTATTATGAGACTGTTACATAGGGAGAGGAAACATGGCAAAAACAAGTAAGAAACAAATTGAGGTAGATGAGAAGAAAGTTATCGAGCAGCTTCAGAAGAACTGTATGGAAAATCTCGATTTGTTCGCTAAAAAGTGCGGTTTTTCTCGACAAAAGGTCTGGAGGATAATAAAAAACCTTGAACGTGACAAGATCGTGTGGGGGTATACTGCGATTGTTGACAATGAGTCAATACGGAAAAAGCATTATATGCTGCTGATGAAACGAAACACACAAAAAATCAATTCGAAAATCGTTGACATCCTCCTGTCAAGGGAATTTGAGGAGGTCGTCACCAGGCTGGGGATCGCTATCGAAACAAGTTCGTATGTCCATGGGGAATACGATTGGATCGCAACCTTCCTTGCTCCTGACATCGTCTATGCGAAAAAATTCAGTGAGCTGGTTAAAACAACCTACCCTGATACCTTCCAAAAAATCGATCTTGTTGAGACTCTTTTTGATCTCAAAAGACAAAATGTATTCAACCCAGATACAAAGAAATTAAAAGAATATCTCTGATCAGATTAGCCTGTAAAAATGATTGACATCAATGATTCAGAATAAAATTCTATTTTTTCTTCTGACTTAAAATCTTGTTTATACAATAAGAGATCCAGACGGTCATTCGAGGAAGTATTAACACATTTTTAAGACTCATGGTTTTTTATGCGAATCAAATGATAAAAAAAAGTTAATGGATGAGTCAGTAAAAAAACTCATCATGCGCGCTGATACGTAAACCTTATGAGAGCAATGATCAGTAGTACGACACCTGTGACAATTGAGATGGTGCCTAGACCTGAGCCTCGCAGCGGGTTATGAATAATTGCTATTGCTGTTCCAACGATCACTAGGATTATTCCTATCACACCCAGAATAGTGGTATGCATTTTTCTATTGTTCGTTGTCTGTTCCTTTTCATCCATTTCAAGGTCCTCCATTATTCACATCTTTTCTTTTAAAATTTTTAACAAACTTTTGTAATCAATTCTTTCTTTAAAAGTATATTCTTAGAAATATATTGCCCTCTGAAAATATGGATGCCACATGAAGTTTTAACATATTCAACCTCTTGAAATAATAATAGAATTAACATACCGTCGGAACTCTTATATAAAGAACCTTGTTTTCAACATCAAGCAAGGGATCGGGGTTCACCATGATGGAAACCAGCAGACTTCTTCTCAAGGAAATAACAAGGACTCTCCGAAGAAAAATCAAGGCATCTCCCATCTTATACTTGTTTTTCTCCGCGATGCTTTTTTTTTCCATTGTGATGTTCGCGTTCCTCACCTTTTTTCTCCTTCATACGAAAACGACCTTTAATTTCATGGATGTCTTCTATACCGTGTTTTTTTTACTCCTGATGAAATCCGCTTCTGATATGCATACACAGTTCATCTCAGCACCTCAAGCCTCCTATGCCCTCTCAACACATGTTCCACAAAAAAAAACCGTAGGACAAATCGTGTTTACCATTGTTCTGATAAACATGAGTCTTTGGTTTTCCTTTTCACTGTTGTACCTCGTTGTTCTTTCTATGCTGCGTACTCCAATTAATTATCCCTTGGAATATCTCTTTTTCAGTATCAGCGTTCTCATCGGTATCCTACTAGGCTGTACTCTGTCCCTTCATTTCTTCTCCTCAAAACAATATCGTATGATACCAACGCTTCTCTTGCTTGGTTTTTTTTGGTTTTCACAAAGTATGATGTTTATCGCCTGCATGCTTCCCCTCGCACTCTTGCAGTGTCTGTGGAGTCTGTCTCATCCGTTGGACTCCTATCGCTTCGTAAAAAGAAAGATACGAACCAGTGAACGAAATCAGGTTCGTCAGCGTGGTGTCCTCCAAGCGTTGTTTATTCGTGAAGTCACAGGGATCTGGCGGGATCGATTATATTTCAGCTTTGTCTCAATGTCTATTTTTACAGCCTTGGGGACGGGGTACCTCTTTCTGTATGGTACGGACTTGTTCATCCCTGAGTCGATTCAAAAGTATCTAACCGGGTTTCTGCCCTCACTTTTTGTTTTTCTCGGATGTTATATTGTCGTGATGTACGCTGCTGTCTTTCCCGCATTGAATCTGTTTCTCACGGAAGAAAAAACTATGTGGATCCTACGTAATCTGCCGGTTTCTAACCAGACAATCGTTTATGGAAAAACCCTCGCGCTTTCATTATGTTTTTTAACAACGCTTCCGTTTCTTGCGTTCATCCCGATCTTCCTCGGCATAACTGATCTATTGTTTTTGTTCTGGTTCCTCGTTTTTTCTTTCCTCGCCGCAGTCATTATCGCACTACCTCTAGGAGTAAAGTATGTAGGTAAAAAATCAGATATCCTGCTGTTGTATAGCGTGGCGATGATCCTGTTTGCCCTGTTAAGTGGTGTAGGGGCAGGGATGAATCTTCTTCGCAGTAATTCAACCATCTCTATACTCCCTCTCTGTGTCTTACTGATTTGTTTGGAACTGACGTTGTTGTTTTTGTCCCTGAAGCTTTCTACGCATCTACTTTCTCTTTCGTTTAAGAATCCTACAAAATATTCGTTTTAAAAAGATGTGCGAGAGTTGTAAGTGGTGTCAATGCTTGTCCGATACTCCTCTATAAAACTCTCATTTTTTGGTATTACCCAAGGAAATAGAGCATTTACATACAAATCTACTTGAGACTTAAAAGGTTTAGACCGATCTCATCATTATATTCTCTGTTGATTTGACCGTCAATGATATCAATGATCCCCTCAAATGTCGCACTGATGACTGCTGAGGTCAGATGACCACCAAGTGCCTTATGCTCAATATTACAGATAGTGACATGCAGATGAAGGTACACCTCACCATTCAACGTGGTAATGTTCCCAACTAGCGATGTGATCTCATGGTCCCCGGTGAACTCCTTTGACTGATATTTTTTTGTTTTTGTGTTCATAAGACCGACAGTAATTTTATCTGTTGCCCCGATTCCGATGATTGATCCAAGTTTGATATCAAGCGTTTTACAAATAGTTTTGAGACAATCAATGAGTTCTTCGCCTTTATCAATGCGAACCATGACTTTATTGTGAAATTGTTTGTAGATCATAGCGGATGCATCATCACTGCTTTGTATTTAAAGATTTATTAAATCATTGCGTCGTCCCCTCGTTTTATAAAAAAGAACAATTCCTACCAAGAATTTGAGTAATGATTTGAAAGAACAACAAAATCAAATATCTGGACTGACCCATCATTATCGATATCTTCACGGATCCATCCGGGGGACCCATTTTTCCCATATTGATCGGACGCTAACGTAAGGTCTTCCATTGAGCAAACCCTATCGTCATTGATATCCCAATTCGGGGGTATCACAAAACCAGAGATGTTTGAAGACGCTTGATTGTTGTTCGTGTCATTTGCCCAGATGTAGAAGGAAAAATTCCCATATATAGAAAAGGTTGTGTTATAGTAATAGGTGTTTGTGTTTATTTTTCTGTTCATGGTGATATATCTCGTGGAATTATCCGGGTTATCCATGTGTATCGAAACATTATGTACATTGTTGTTGTCTGTGACGTTGCAACTGATGTTTTCCCAGCCAACTCCAGGTTGCAGATCTATCGGATTGGAAACTCGGTAAAGGATCGAAGAGATCACTGGCGGGATTGTGTCTGGATTTTGTGTAGTGAACCAAAATGAGCAGTTGGTCCAGTTATACCCGTCTGAGGCGGCAACAAACCAGGTGTAGGTGGTAGAGGAGGTAAGACCAGAGATGGCACAGGATTTTGTTCCACCTATGATATTGTTCTCAGTAATATGCCCGATGTTTGGTACGGTGTGTATCGAATAATTGAGGAGCCTTCCCTGTGATTGCTGTATACTCACCGTGAGTGCGGTGATATTGAGAGGAACATTTGTTGATTCGTTCCCCGGAGTTTCGTTATATATCGTAATAGCCCCTGTATCAGAGTTTGTGACCCGGAGGATTTGTGCTGGATCAGCGAAAAGATGCGCGCTGTACCATGCGTAACACCATGCATGGCTGGAGAACTCTATCCTTGCGCTCATCTTCTCATGAGCATACGCCTGTGCTTTTCCCAGCTGCCAGTTGTTCATATCATTGGATTGATTGTTAAAAAAGTAATCATAAAAATAACACTGGATGTATTGACTCGGTCCGTTTGATGAGGTAGAGCTTGCATACCCGTACCCTGTGTTCAGAACAGCTGCGAACGCATGGCGTTCTGGGTAGCGGCACATCAGTTGTTCCGATCCAGCGTACCCCGCATGGAAACGACCTGCTAAACATCCTTGTGAGTATCCGAAGAAAGGTTTTGTGTTGTAGAGATTTTGCCAGTTCGTTAAACCGAACGGTGAATTCCAATCACTGTGATCAAGATGATTGATAATGGATGCGTTATCATCTTCAATGGAATTAAAAAAATAGGTTCTGTAGTTACTTCCCACATCTGCATGGTAGATGCATTCTGATGTGTTTAAGGAGGTCTCAGGATATGCAGTATTCCATTCTTCAAATCCAATGAATGTCCGGTAGGTGTCGGTGCCTAGTCTGAGTTCCTCCATATATTCTTTGGAGGTAACAGTCCATCCAAGGTTGCCTCCGAGGAATGAGACCTGTGAGAGCCAACTCTCAGGGGCATAGAGATCATACCAGATGATTTTTTGGACTGCGTTAGAGACCATGGATGCATTGTACGCTGCGATTCGACCGACGTAGAGTTCTGCATAGTAATCGTTCACCCCGCTGCTTCTTCCGCCACCCCAGATGCCTTGAGGTGCATAATACCAGGTTCCATCCAAGTTACTGTAGTATTTATCGCAAGCCATGGTATTGTACGTCTCTGTCTCCTCTCTATCCGTGAACAATCGATACGGGACGATTTGATGATCTACGGCAGCATCCCAATCACCACCCAGGAGGACATATTCTGTGTCCCAGTCAAGATACGCATCTTTACAGAATTCTCTGATATGAGCGGGGCTATCATTGAACAGAGCAGTAACATTCCAATAATCTTGGCACGCGTCTATTTCCTGGACCGTTACAATGGTCCCATTCAGACCACTATAGGATTTTCGATGGGCGATCAAACTTGACCAGTTGTATGGATATCCGGTCGTGTCTTTCAGAGATTCACTGGTGATGATCACATACTGATACTGTTGTGCAGGATCACAAAGACCTCCCGTATATCCTCCATCTAATACTCCCTCTGCACCAGAACCACCAAGAACCGTAATCTCAGGAGTCGTTTCCGTAGATCCATCAAGTACATTCATGTCTTGTGTATCATACGTGGATAGGATCGAAGGATTCGTCACTAACTCTCTGATAACATCTTCATCGGTTTGACTATAGCGAAGCAATGAAGGGTCCTCCAGTAAAAGCTGTTGTTCTGATTCTTGTAACTGTACTGTAATCGTCATTTCGGGAAAATAAGAAAGAACTCCCGTCCCTGGGACATATTGAACAGGGTATAGGTAGATGGTCAGAATTTCATATCCACGACAATAACCAATGCCACCATTTTCAAAATTCTCCTTAAACACCGGTGCGGACGCCGAATATACGGTATCGTTCATGATAAAGGGGTGTGGATCGTCCATACCGACACGGATGAAATCCTGCTCAGGACGAACTGGTTTCATAAGAAAATCATACGGAATTCTTTGAGGATTTTGAGAGGTCACCTGGATGCTTTCTGCAACATGTCCTTCCGGTATGAGAAGCAAGGCACGATAGATGGGAAGTGTGGGGAGTCCTGGCTCTGCATAGGAATAACAATTATGCATATCAATTGTCGTAAAGATCTGATTATTCACCACAACATCGGTAAGGAGCGGTTCGTCGAAAAAAAAGGTATATCGTAGAGTATTGTCTGATACTTCAATAAAATATGGGGCTCGAAACGCAGAAAGAGCACTCCCATCGATAAGCATGAGAAAAAGTGTTACCAAGATGACGAGTACAACAGGATTTGTTTCCTTTTTTCGTTGTTTGCATCTGATGCTCTGCAATCCTATTCCTTCCTTCTCTCTATAAAAATACTGTATGACTGAATTACTGTTTGTTTTCATATGAGTTATAAAGGTTAGTGGAAAATCTACCATTTTGGAAAAATACCAGAGATACTGATCGTAAAAATTATTGGTTTTTTTTCTATAGGCTCTTTGAACAGAAGGTATATTTTTAAACAAAGAAGTGTTATCCTCTATAGAGTGAGGAGACGTGGGAGATGACGAAGATCAATATTATGTATGAATTTGATTTTGAGGATATTTTAGAAGAGTAAAAAAAATTTTGGCACAACGCAGGGATGGATAGGAATGAAAAAATATTTGTTGGTAAACATTTGTCTTTTGCTTATTGGAATCGCAGTCCTTGTTTTATTTCAAGATGATGTCAATGTGCTGCATGCTTTTATTAAATTCATAGGATTATGTCTGACTTCGATTAGCACATTCCTCATCATTTGTTATTTCTTTGGAATTACCCTAAACAGATTACAATTACGGTAGTATATTGGCCAAAATTGTTGCGTTTTCTCTGTTATTTTTCTATTTTCAGAGGGTTTCTGGAGATAGGTATTTATATCTGGACCGGTATTATTTTTTCGTGGGAGTCTGGCTATTTTTTCGTAAAGAAGAGATTCTTTACCTCCCAGACTTAACCAGACTCCCATATTTTACTTTCCTTAGAACACGGTCCTATAGAATCTTTTTATAAAAAAAAAATAGAAAAAAAGGAGGGGTTCTAGTACCCCATGAGATGTCTGAGGACCGGGAACATGTGTGGGAATTTTTCCAGGACATGCTGGAGGAATACATTGAAGGTGAATGTGTATTCCGTTGGCACCACTATCTGAAGGGTACCCCAGTCGCTTTCTGAGTCCATGACATCCTTTGCTTTTGCTTTCACAAGATACGTCCCCTGTTCTGCGAAGCTGTGGGTGACGTGGATTTCTGTTCCTGAGATATAGGGGCCGAGCCAGTCTGATGTCGTGTTATCACCCCAGTCAATGAAATAGTAGATATCTTGGTCCTGAGCATCAATAGTCAGAATGTTGAATAAATACGGCTTGCCAGGTTTTCCTTCAGCGGGACCGGTGACCTGAGGGATATCCGGTGGTGTGTTATCCGTGATGGTCACAACTAAAGGTTCTGACCTTATACTCGTTGCACCCCAAATGTCCTTTGCCTTGACCGTCACATTATAGGTTCCCAGTAAAGTCCAGTTATGTGATCCTGACTCGCTTTGCCCAGAATTGTACGGCCCAAGCCATCCACTGTTACTCCCATCACCCCAATTGAATTGATAGTAGATCTGCTCACCATCTGGTTCCGTAGTCATACTCGTGTAGGTATACGCAATGTGCCAAATCCCAAGAGTCGGACCAACCGGTTTTGTTGGTTGGGCTGGAGGATTGCTTGTCACCTTAAGAGATAAATATGATCCTGTACCCTCAGGGTATTCCCCATATTGCGGACTTTCCGAATCTGTATCATGTACTACTGCATAGGCGTATGCTTCATCCAAGGTTATTACACCATCTTGATTTGCATCCGCGTTAACAGGGTTACCATATGCATCTTCCCCTTTCATCGCAGCAGTCCAGTGAAACACGTAGGTATCGTACACATAATCAGGGGGCATCGCCCAGGAATATTCATCATAACGACAAGCAGATGAAGCTACAATCGGACCTGGAGGGACGACTACATTATCTAAAAATCCTCCGGAGAAACATGGTTCAAGGGTGCAGATTTTCTCAGTTGCAGGGATTGCATCTAAAAGTTCCGCGAAATGAGCGTCCGTGAGTTCCTCATAGTTCCACAGGTTCTCAATGGTATCCCATCCACCAGCAGAGCTCCCATGGTCTGTCGTAAATACAAACAATTTTTCATTTCCGGTAAAATTTTGAGCAAGACCTGCAAACACCATATCAACATTTGAAAGGACGCAAGAATACATGATGTCAGCATCACCATCACCGTCTAAATCCGGGTTTGAATTCTGCCCGTTGGATTGGTCGACAGCTGGGTCTAACCCATCCGAGCAGAGGACGATGATGTTCTCATCTGGGATATCATACACATAATTCAAGGTGATATAGATGTTGGAGAGATCATTCCAATATCTCACATGATTGTTACCTGAATCGTATCCCCCGTTCATTAGTACAGCCCAGCGGCTATCCTGACGGTTTGCACTAATGTCAGGAGTTGTTTTGTCTGGGATGGGTGCTCTCCTGTTTTCTATGGAATAGAAGAATTGCGCAAATGCAGTATCTACTACCTGATAGTCGTTAAAATTTAATGGAGGATATTGTTCATCAAATACAAGAAGCTCTTTTGTTTGTTCTTTGAGGAAAACGTATTGGACCGGGTGGAACAGGTTTGCGGTAGGATGCAGGTCGATATACATGACATATCCTGAGCAGGGAAGAGTGAAAATCGGTCCTTTTGTTGAGGTAATTTTGTCACCTGCGGAGACTGGCCCCCAGAGATGACACAGGATCTTGAGGTTATCGTCGTAGGAGAGGTGGCTCAAGATATAATGTGCGATTTCTTCGTTCTGATTTTTTGGCAATGTTGCAACGGTCAGGGTTGAACAAGTCGCTGCGAGCAGCACACCAGCTATTATAGACGCTTTTAATACAATTAAGCTTTTATTCACGTTCTTCAATTTTATGGTCCCCCTATTTCTTTATCTTAGAATCATTCGACTAGTTTAAAATAGTATCGCTTCAGATATTATGCTTGAACTATGATTTTTTTGTGTTCTTTATGGAGTATCATGGTTCGATTGTAATGCTCTAAAATATCGTTTTCATTAGGAAAATGGTTTTAAATAAGGAATAGGAGGTTTTTTATATGATTTCTGTATTGATAAATTCAATTGGGAGGCATAAAACATGCTTCAAGGAAAGATCGTCATCACTTTTGAATATGATGAGGAAAAAGAGAAATGTCACTGGGATCTGAAGCAAGAGGGAAAAGATAGGTTAAGTAAGGATGACTTGGTTCAATTACTTCAACATTGTATCACGGAGTTCATGTCCGAGTAGGGGGTAGAAACTACTTTTTTTCTACCACTGATTTTTATCTTAAAAGTATGTAAGTTAAAATGGTTTCTGTTGAATTATTCTTTCAGGGTGAGGGTGATTTTAGGATACCAATTGTACACCCCACCATAATTCGTTGCAGCGTTTACTGTTTCCCAGGTGAGCTTCGCGTATCCTTGGAAGACCTGATTGTACACATTATTTTCGTCTTTGATGTTTGCGGTACATTCGAGGTAGTTATCTTTTGAGAGCTCAAAGTCACCGGTCGCTTGGCACAGTCCATTTTGCATGATTCGTTCAAACACTAATCGATCATTTCCGTTTCTCAGGATTTCAATTGTCACTGTCAATCCATCGGAGTTTTTCTGGATAACGTTATTGTTGGCATCTAAAAATTGTATGTTGACTGCTACCATGATATTGACCGAGATATGATCTGGTTTCATGATCAGTTGATCACAGCCGCTGAAACACAATGTTAGAAAGAGAAGTCCTATTCCAATGAGTAGTACCTGTCTTTGCATTCCTTTTTCCGCTCAAAGGATGATAGCACGTTTTCCTTTAAAAAAGCATGTTCTAAAACTATCACTCATTTGTGAAATTCAATTCTTACTCATAATGAATGATATGCGAATTCTCATTTCCAACAAACGGTTAAAAAAACAGTTATTTTTGGTTGAATGGAAGAAAAAGTGGACCTTGGATTTTATATCATTGTTTTTCTTCTTTATTTTTATAGGGGAGTGAGAAGATTACAGCAAACGAGGGAATTCCATTATTTTTACTTTTATTTTCTATCGTTTTTCAGTTATCTCCTCCATCGAAAGCCCAAATAGTATGGCAGCAGGACTTCATACATCTCTCCATCACCGTTCCCTTTTGATGCTGCCATACTTTTTTCTTCATAAATTTTTGTTGCTGCTGTTTCAGTGCAGATACACATTTTTGTAAAATACCTGTATTTCTGCCACTAGAACTGTTAAAGAATTATTGAGAATCTGAGGAATTGTTTTTTTTATATATAGAAGAATCCAATCAATGAACTAAGAGCGAGGTTAGTGCGAGAACCGACGTGATCATGTACACACCAATCACAATCATGCCTACTCGAACGTATTTATCCATTGCGTCGTTGACGATTCCCCCGCCGATTAAAAAAACTCCTGTAACAAAAAATCCTAGGGAGCTCAGGGTCTGTGCAGCCCGATACCCAGTCAAATCCGTACTGAACGTTAACACAATCGACCCGATCCAGATGAAAAGGATGCCGAAGAGGATTGCTGCGATAATCAGATTTTTTGAGAACAGAAATCGAAACACTTCATGAATCGGTTCTCGTTCTGATCGGGTTTCTTTTTCAACTTTTATTCCACAGTTCAAACAAAACTTTGAGTTTGACGGTAGTTCAGCACCGCATTTGCTACAATTCTCATCTCCCATATACTATCTCACCCGATGTTGATAACACAATAATCGTATAATAGTGTTTGGCTCCAGCTCATTTCTTATGTATTTATAGTAGAACAAGGTGCTCTGTTGTCTTAGGCATCATTATTAATAATTCGTTCAAACCATGTTTTTCCATTTTTTGTTCTCTCGTTATAGGAGTTCAATGAGGGATTTCGATTGAGGGTTCTTCAACCCTGTTTTTCGAATCGGAATGAGCGTCTCTAGGAGAAGATACGAATCAAATAATGTACCAAGATTTTGGGTTATATTTTGAATCAATTTTTTTGCAGTGATAAGATCAGGAGCGTAGAAGGTAACCACCCCATCGTATGGTCCATGAGTAAGGTAGATATTCTCAATTTTCACCAACCCGGGGAGAAACGTATCGAGCTTGCCAAAAGCGAGTTCTTTTTTTAAACCAGGTGCAATCGGGAGGGTGCTTCTCTTCACGAGCAGGATAAAATGGCTCAGACCCTTAACGTCTTCGTTTTCTATCCCAACGTATCCCCAAATTGTTTTATTTTCCTCAAAGTGTTTGATGATCCTCCGGACTTTCTGGCGGGAAAAACCGCATCTCTTTGCGATATCGTCAATGCTTTCCTTTCCATTTTCCTCTATAGCATCGAGTACTTTTTTTTCATCCTCAGTTATTTGCTCGGATTTGATTATCATAAGGATTCCTTCCCGTACATTATCCTTTGCGCTCAGACTCCTTGAGAGGATAATATCTGATTCTATAAAAATCCAATGGATACGTCTGTATAGGGATGATACTGGACTTCTTCTTCGTATTATTGTTTGGATTAAATGGATTTTATTTATCATTTCTTACGGGTTTGGTTTTGTGGTTATTCCATGAATATTCTGAAAAATTTTTATCATTCTATTTACAATCTCTGTGAGGAGGATTGTCGATTCAGACTGAACCGAGTGACCCCCGGTAACCTTTTAATACAAAAAAGGTGAGAACAGTAAACTGTTTTTTTGAGGCAAGTGTGTTGAATAACTTAAAAAAGAGTATACCAATCTTCCCCTGTGGGGTGGTCTAAAATGGTAAGACCAAAGGGAAACCAAATTTGTTCTTCGATATTTTAACAAAATAAAATCTGATAGCATAGCTTATTTTCAAAAAAACAAAGATAAAATATGACTTAAAGATTATTATCAATACTATTACACAACATTCTTTAGATATGCTTTTAAAGAGATATTTGTTTAAAATATTAGATAAACGAGGAAAGAAATTTGGATATAGAAAAAATTCGTGAACGAGGAAAAAGACAAACAGCAATTCAAATTGAAGAGTTCAAAGTAGGGAAAATTCCTTCCATATTTCAACTTCTTTTTTTTCTGTTATTCTTCATAATTTTTATAATCATGGCAAGTTTATTCATAACAAATTTGACAGAAAATGGATGGACAATTGTAATTTTGGCGGTTCAGACAGTAATACTTTTAATACAATCTTGGATCATTCGAAATCAAACAAAATATAATAAAATACCCATTATGCCTGAATTTGTTCTTACAACAACGAGATATCAAGATAGACTTGGTCCACCAGATTATATAGGAATTTCTATAAAAAATATTGGCGAAACGGCTCATCGAGTAACTTTTGATATCAAAGCAACAAAGAGAGGAGAAACATTAAATATTAGTAGAAATCGTCTTTATCCTCAACTTTACACAGTTCAAGCTGAAGAAGAAAAATTTGCATGTGAATTATTATTCCAGGAATACAAAGAAAAAACAATACGGGTTGATATGGCATATCTAGATAAAATTGGGGGTTATTGTTGGGCATCATTCCTTAAATTATCTAATGAAGAAAATTTTATGCCTATTTTTACAGGTCTTGAATAACGCTGTTATTGAGTATTTAAAAAAACGTGAGTTTCTAAGGATATGTTTTTAAAGGAGAACATTGTTATAAAATATGGTACGGGGGAAAGTAAGTGGATAAGAAACCTCTGATTGGAGTAAGTATCCTGGCTGTGGTTCTTCTCGTTCTGGGTTCGTTTAGTAATGTGGTTGGGTATCAATCAGTGAAATCAACCGTGAATGATTCTCCTTTGTTCCAGACAAGGACTCAGAGAGCAACGAATCAACAAACTAACAGTATCACATCTCAGTATCTTGGAATGGGAAAAGAAACTTTATGGCAAATACCAATGAGTGATAATAAGACTGAACAACTGAGAAAAGCTATCGATATTATCAGTAAAATGGATGATAAAACATTTGAGTGGTTCACAAAATCATGTATCCAAAAAATAAGACAAGACAACACCTTTAGTGAGACAAATAATGAGATTATACAAATGCTTCAGTTGCTAAGAAAACAGTCAAAAACAAAAATATTCTCTATTATAAACAAAAATAATCAAGAATGCGGCGGATTCTCATTTTGGACATTTGAGGGGTATACAATGTGCGCTTGGTTTCCTGGATGTTGGATTTTAAGCATTCTCTCTATAATACTTGTCTCCCCAATATTTATTATATGGATTATATTAGATTTTTTTACTATCAGTGGCTCCTATTTGCGTGAGAACCCATCCTGAATTAACATTGATATTTATCTCCAAAACAATAAAAATTCCTTCACATGAAAGGTAAAATCAAATGAAAAGGAAATGTTTGGCGATTGGAATCATTCTCTTGTTCGTTGGAACCTGCATAGTTCCAGCGATTGCACAGGATACTGAGAAACAATCATTAAGAGGTAGTTGGTTGTATGTTGGTGGGAGTGGACCAGGGAACTATACGAGGATCCAGGATGCAATAGAGAACGCAAGCGATGGGGATACGGTTTTAGTTTTCCCGGGAACCTATTATGAGAATATTATCATCAATAAAACAGGCATCAATCTGGTTGGTATAGATAAAGCGACCACGATTATTGATGGCCGACAAATAGAAGGAGATGTGATTTTAATATTGAGCAACTCGGTCACTATTAGAGGATTTACCATCCAGAATTCAGGTCATGGACGAGTTGGTATTGCTGCTCAAATCCTATGGAACCCTCCTAGTCATATTCGGGATATCTATATTTTAAATTGTATCATAAGAAACAATGATCTTGGAATTCTTTTTAATAATGTTTCTGATAGCCAAGTCGGCAATTGTGATATATATAATCAAACAAGTCAAAGTATCACGATTCGCCTTTTATCAGAAAATATCATCATTCATAATTGCATCATACATCATAATGGTCATGAGGAAGGCAGTGTGTACGCTTCAGGCTGTATTTTGGTCGATGGGGAGAATTCCTTTAATTGCTCAAATATTACTATTTGTGATAATGATATTTACGGCCTGATAGGGCAGGGGATTTCACTAGCAAAAACCAGAAATGTTGAAATCTTTAAGAATAATATTTCTGGGAATTCGGTGAATGGTATATCGATTGGCTTGACGCAAAATTGTATGATTCATCAGAACAATATTTATGATAATTCCTATCTTGGTATTGGAGTCTGGGCGGGGGGTAAAGTGAACATTATTGAAAATAACATTTACAACAATGGTATCGGTGGATATTTCGATGGAGGCATATTTCTCCAAGATTGCGTTCATAATATCATAGTACAAGGAAACAATATCGAATCCAATCATCAATATGGAGTATTACTCCTCCGGTCAATAGCCAATTCTTTCATAAATAATAATTTCATCAATAATAGCATCAACGCTTACTTTAGAGATTTCTCATTGGTCAATCTTTGGAAAAAGAATTATTGGAGTGATTGGGTAGGGTTTGGACCAAAATTCATTAAAGGCACTCTAGGGGGTTCAATGGTTCGTTGGATAAACATCGACTGGCGTCCCACACAAGAACCCTATGATAATCCAGGGATGAGTTGAAAAGAGACCATCTGAAATTGTCGAATGATGTCTAAGGAATAATTTATTTTGATTCGCACAAAACCTGTGTTCAAAACTAAACTATCGGAAAACCCCATTTACCTTAACGATAACA
>Ga0326726_10000505_pt1 | contig 36392 bp, 19 predicted proteins | sample MHFenrmetagenome_2_FD_207603 | JGI IMG/M metagenome (GOLD analysis project Ga0326726, IMG submission 207603) | Lab enriched peat soil microbial communities from Michigan Hollow, Ithaca, NY, United States - MHF15MN | ecosystem: Environmental > Terrestrial > Soil > Wetlands > Peat | place: USA...
TTCAGCGATGGCTGCGGCCTACGTTCATGGATATCAAGGTTCGCGACTTGATGCAGCGGATAGCATTGCCGCCTGTGCCAAGCATTTCGTCGGGTATGGCGCGGCCGAGGGCGGACGCGATTACAACAGTACCGAAATCTCCGAGCACACTCTGCGGCAGGTCTACCTGCCGCCTTTTCATGCAGCCGTAAACGCCGGCGCCGCAACCATCATGAGTGCCTTCAACTCGATCAACGGAGTGCCCGCTTCGGCCAATCCGTTCACGCTTACCCAGGTTCTGCGTAAGGAATGGGGATTTCGCGGCGTCGTTGACAGCGACTGGACTTCGATTTTGGAGACTATCGCGCACGGTACCGCCAACGACGGGGCCACGGCGGCCCGCAAGAGTTTTTTGGCGGGCGTTGATGTGGACATGGTCAGCAGCCTCTATCACGATCACCTGGCTGCGTTGGTCCGTTCCGGCCAGATTCCTCAGGCAAATATTGACGAGGCCGTGCGGCGGGTGCTGCGGCTCAAGTTCGCGCTGGGTCTGTTCGAGCGCCCTTATGCCGATGAAGCGCGCGAAGCCGAAGCCATGCTGCGGCCCGAGAGCATTCTGCTGGCGCGCACCGCTGCGGAACGGTCGCTCGTACTTTTGAAGAATGACCCGGCCCCTGACGCGCCCATACTGCCCCTTTCCGGCAAGGTTCAGGACATCGCTCTGATCGGGCCACTGGCCGACGATCCGCCGAGCATGCTGGGATCGTGGGCCGGGCTCGGCCGGACCGAAGACGTGGTCTCGTTCCACGCCGCACTCGCCAAACACGTCGGCGAGCAGCATCTGTTTCGCGTTAAGGGTGTTGGCACTACGGGCGGGACCGACGAAGACCTGGCTGCTGCCGTGGAAGCCGCCAGGAAAGCGGCCGTCGTGATTTTGGCGCTCGGCGAAGATGCCGGCGAGATGACTGGAGAGGCTGCCTCGCGAGCCAAGCTCGGATTACCTGGACGCCAGCAGGAGCTGCTCGAGAAAGTCGTCGCCACGGGCAAGCCGGTGGTCCTTATTCTGTTTAGCGGACGGCCGCTCACGTTGCCCTGGGCGTTTGAGCATGTTCCGGCGGTGCTGGCAGCGTGGTTCCCGGGCATCCAGGCAGGGCCGGCGCTGGTGCGTACGCTTTACGGTGAGTCCAATCCCAGTGGCAAGCTGGTGGTGAGCTGGCCTCGCAGCGTGGGGCAGGAGCCTCTTTATTACAACGCACTGAGTACGGGACGTCCTGCGGACAAGGCTGACCTTAGCAAACCTCCCAGCACCGGTGACGACAAGTATGTGTCGCGTTACATTGACGAGCAGAATAGCCCGCAATTCCCATTCGGTTACGGCCTTTCTTATACCAGCTTCCGCTATGGAGGCACCGAACTCGACGAAAAACAATTGAAGGCCCCCACTCTTCAGGCCGAGCTTGGCGGTGACAGCCAGCCCAGAACCGCATTGACCGCGAGCGTTGAGGTTACGAATACGGGCTCACGTGTCGGCGAAGAAGTCGTACAGATCTATGTACGCCTGCAGGGGACAAGCGTCGCTCAGCCGGTCCGCGCCTTGAAGGGATTCCAGCGCATCTCTCTGGCTTCCGGTGAGACGAAAAAAGTAACGTTTGCCCTGGCACCGGATGCTTTCGCGCTGTGGAATGATCGAAATCAATTTGCTGTCGAGCCGGCGAAGGTGACGGTGTGGATTGGCCCGGATTCGGCGCATGGCGCGGCGGCCACACTGGAAATCCTCCCGTAGATGCGCGCATTCATGCGTGCAATGAGACGTGGGACTTCTGATTTCTTTGCCGTGAAGAATAATGCAAGCTAGAGGAAGGTCAATGTCGGATTCTTACGGGCCGGGCCATGCCCGCAACTACTCGTTTTCCTTGTGCTGTTCAATTTTTTTCCTGGCTGCCCTGGTGTTTCCTGCTCTTGTCCACGGTAATACCGACTACTATCGCCACATCTATTTCGACAATAGTCTGACGTCGGATTCTTATTTCTACAGCTCAGGGCAGGCGTCCGCGCCGAGTGTGCTTGAACAAACAAACTGGGAGCTGCCGGTCGAAACCAAGATTTTTCTTACACCGCCCAATGCGCTTCGCCTGGAATGGCAGTCAGAGGCCGGCGGGGGCTGGGAAGCGGAAGTACGCTTGATGGACTTCCGTTATCGTTATCCGGAATTGTCGGGAAACAGTCTTTACTTCTGGGGTTTGCCCCGCAAGCGATCGCAGCCGCCGATCTTCCGCTCATGGTTGGATCTGACACTCGCGAGGGCCTTCAAGTTGCCCAGTTTCCTGGAAGCTTCAGTGAGCCTCTTCCCTTGGGAAAGTTCGCAGGTGATCTGCCGGCCGGGCAGTGGGTCCAGGTGCGGATTCCTCTCGCCGAGTTCCACACTGGATCCATTTATCCGTTCCGGCCACAGTATTTGCGGAACATTATTTTTCTTCAGGGACGGGCGGATGGTGTGCGCCACAAGCTCATCCTCGACGAAATCAGGATAGACGACGATGTTGCAGGCGACCCAGCACGGGGAGCCTCCGCTATGCTTCCTGCCCCACAAAACGTTCAGGCGATCGGCTACGATCGGCACATTGAACTGCGCTGGGATCCAGTGGATAGGGCCGCCCTCCGGCGTTACATGATTTATCGCGCGCTTGATGGCAAGGATTTTCAGCCCATTGGAATTCAGCTTCCCGGCACGCAGCGTTACTCAGATTTTCTGGGTAAGGCTGAGGTGACCGCGCAATATAAGGTGGCCGCGTCGGACCGCGATTATCGCCAGTCACCGTTGTCGAACGTTGCCAGCGCATCGACCCGCGAATTCACCGATGACGAACTCCTCACCATGCTGCAGGAAGCCTGCTTCCACTATTACTGGGAAGCTGCTGACCCCAACTCAGGCATGACCCGCGAAAACATTCCCGGGGATGACCGCATGGTTGCCACGGGTGCGAGTGGCTTCGGCATCAGCACCCTCATGGTTGGCGTTGACCGCAGGTTTATCACTCGTGAACAAGCAGTGGAACGCCTCACCAAAATCGTGGGATTTCTTGAGCACGCTCAGCGCTACCACGGCGCCTGGTCCCACTACATGGACGGAGGTAGCGGAAAGACCATGCCCGTCTTTGGCACGTTCGACAACGGTGGCGACCTGGTGGAAACCTCGTTTCTAATGCAGGGACTTCTCGCCGCCCGCCAGTATTTCCATGGCGCCAATGAAAAGGAGCAGTCTCTTTACCGCCGGATTTCGCAGCTCTGGGAGACCGTGGAATGGGATTGGTACCGCCAGACCCCGAAGAGTGACGTCATCTATTGGCATTGGTCGCCACAGTGGGCCTGGCAGATTCATCATCCGCTCATCGGATTCAACGAGGTGATGATTACTTATCTCCTCGCGATGGCCTCGCCTACGCATGCCGTACCCGCTGACCTTTATTACACGGGATGGGCGGGGCAGTCACAGAATGCGCTGAACTATCGCGCCGGCTGGTCCGGTTCCACTGATGGAGATCACTACGGGAACGGGCACACTTACTACGGGATTAAGCTCGACGTGGGAGTCGGCACCGGCGGACCTCTTTTCTTCACTCACTATTCCTACATCGGCTTCGACCCGCACAGTCTGCACGACCGCTACACATCCTCTTACTTCGACAACAACCGCAATCTCGCGCTCATCAATCGCACTCCACCAGACCGCTGCCCCGCCCGTGGTCGGCAGTCAGAATAAACGTAGTCTGGTCGCGGCACTCCGGCATTTGCTGCATGGTTTCCCAAAGCTGTTCGACGAACTGCTCAAAATGATGAGCACTTTGCAGCCCCAGGTCATAGCGGCCCGCGTGCGCCCAGGTATCAGTCTCGCCGTGGCCCACGAACAACGCCCGGGGATGAGCATTGCTCACGTAGTCTAGCAAAGCCGGCTGCAGAAAGGCATCGCAAGTGGCGTCATCTTCGTAGCGGGTGGTGGTGCGGTAAAGTATCCGACTTTAGACTTTGCTCCAAAAGCGGGGCTTCCACTTGCTGACGCCGGGTTCGACACCATGATCCGACACGTCGTCGGGGAGCACTAACCGCTGACGGGGACCCTCCCAAACTGGTAGAGTGAACGTGATGTGGAGACTTGCATTATTCCTGTCAATCCTGGTCACTTCCGCAGTCGGACTGGCAGCAACGGTGCCAAACATTGACTCGCTCTCGTCGTGGAGGTGTACCCATGATGCCGATACACACGGACCTTCGGAAGCAATCACGTCTCTTGTAGCTAGTCCCTCAAGAGACGGACAGGCCCGGCGCTTCGATGTCTCATGGGGTCCCTACGGTGGAGAACGCTGCAGCAGCCGGTTGGGGACTCTTGACACTGCCTCGACTTACTTCACCTACGATGTCTGGTGGTTGATCACGGACCTCACCCACGTGAACAATCTGGAGTTTGACTTCAACCAAGTGCTGCCAAACCGAGATACCGTAATATACGGCACGCAGTGTTCCTTCGGTGTGGGGAGATGGAAGTTCACCACCAGGCAGGGAACGCGTGCGCACTGGAATACTTCAAACCTCACATGTGGCAAAGAGGTTTGGACCGCCAACACCTGGCACCATCTGGTTCTTCAATTTCATCGCGACGCGACAGGCGTGGTCACCTACGACTCAGTTAGTCTTGATGGGAACGTGCAAGCCTTTGTTGATGCGTCTGGTGAGAGTAATTTTGCGTTGCGTTGGTATCCGCCAGGATTGCAAGTGGTGAACTTCCAAATCGGTGGCGACAAATCGTCGAGCGGCACAACTGCCTACTTGGATTCATTCACCGTTACCGGCAGCTCGTCTCCCATGTCATCTTCCAGACTGATAGTCGGGTACGCGCGCGTTCGATCTGGGCCATCTGGCAGCATCGCACGCTCGGTCATCGTGCGATCTGTGCCGGTGCCGCAACCGGCGCAACCGAAACAACAAAGGCCGTTGCAGCCAATCGACCTGCCATAAGTGCCAAACGACTTCTTCCCCCCAGTCGTTTGGAATCTACGCCGTCTTGGCGTGCGTGCGAGTGGAACGGGGGGACTGCACATTTACTAGGCTGCTGCGGACAAAGAGTAAACGCACACATCGCTGACGGCAGGCGCTTCGAGGCCGATTGAAAGTTCCGCCTCAATCGGTCCACCCAATACTCTGCTCAGACTGAGCAAGGACTGACTTCCGCAGCCAGCACAATGCCCGTTTAGGCCCTCGCTAATGACTTCGCAGTTAGCACACAAAACTGCGCTTTGAAGACGAACCAGATTCGTGTCGATCCGGTCTTGAGCGGTCATGTTTGTCGCTCCTTCGCAATGATAGGCGCAGTTCCGATGCCAAAGCAGAGGCGCTGGAACTGCTTGATTCGTCGTAGAGTTGCGGAAAACCCTCAGTCGAACACGATGCATACGTGGTAAAACGTTGCACACGGCTCAGGTAGCGTCCGCGGGCTTCCCGGCAGTGCCTATTTCCCAATCTTCATCAACCCTTGCATACGAGATTTCAGGTTCACGGTCGCTGCCTGGCCTTGCGGCGCGTGAGCGAGATTGTTGGATTCTGACGGGTCCAGCCCCCAGTCGTAGAGCTGATCGCCCATGGTTTCATGCGTGATGAGTTGCCACTGCGGCGTTACCAGGGACTTCATGGAGCCGGTGCTCGCAGTAGGCACCACCTTCGCCATCGCCTTGTCTTCTTTACCCGCAATGTCATTGCGCGCCAGCTCGGACAAGACGTCGGGCCAGTCCGATCCGTCTGCGGTTTGCCACAGCGGGCTCAAAGAGGAAGATGGAAACATGCCTCGCGCGTTCGCGCCGAGCAGATCCATGATGGTTGCGGGAATGGCCGCATTGGTAACCGGCGTCGGCGCCTTCACCCCTGCCGGGACGTGACCGGGATACCAGACCAGCAGCGGCACATGGATCAGTTCCCGATAGAGAGCCTGACCGTGATAGCTCAGGCCGTGCTGCCCCAGCGACTCGCCGTGATCCGAGGTTACGATCACCAGGGTATTTTTCAGGAGTCCGTGATCGTCGAGCGCTTGCATGAGGCGACCCATCGCGTCGTCGACATATTTCAAGGCGGCATCGTATTCGTCGATGGGGCCGCCATGGTCCCACACCGGCTTCGGATCGGTTGGAGATCCGCCATAGGGATAGTGCACGTCGAAATAATTGAGGAACGCAAAGAAAGGGCGGGTTTCGCCACGGTTAACCCAGTGGAGTACCTCCTGGTTCACCACATCGGCCCGTTTCCGTACTCCCTGCGCGCCTCCGTAGTTTCCCGATCCTTCGGAATCCTTGTCCAGCATCGAGTTCATACCCAGGAAACGGAGCGCCCGCTTGACCTTGCTCTTGTCGCTGCGATTGAGATAAATGCGCGCAAACTCCTTGCCGTAGAGGGTGCGCACGAACATGTCCGCGGGAGAGTGAAAATAGTCCTCGAAATGCTGGAAGCCACGCCCGAAGCCCAGACTGGTCGTGAAGTACGTGCGATTGGCCGAGAAGGCTCCTGTGCGATAACCCTTTTGCTGCAGAGCCTCTCCCAGTGTCGGGAAGCCGCCCAGTCCTTTGCTGCCCCATCCCAACCAGGGTTCCGGCTGTACATTTCCAATCCTGTGCTCGAACTGGTAACGCCCGGTCAGCAGGGAGACGTGCGAAGGAAGACTCCACGAGGTAGTGGAAATCGCGTTCTTGAACAAGACTCCTTGCTGCGCCAGGCGGTCGAAATTCGGACTGATCGGACGAGCATAGCCATAGGAAAAGAGATGATCGGCGCGCAGCGTATCCACGACAATCACCAGCACGTTGGGTGCACCCGGCGCGGCAGGCGGAAGATGCGTCACCACATTCCGTTCATGCAGCCAATTGCCGCCTTGAATCCCGGCGAATGCGAGTATCCACGCGGCCACTATCCATGGTGTGGTTCTTTTCCAGAATTGCAGGAACGTGTTTTCCCGCTTGTCACACCAGCGGGTGAGGGCCACGGCGACGCCCAGAGCCAGCAAGAGGCAGGCACGGTGGTAAAGCCGGCCAGTTAAAGTGAACCAGTCATAAACGCTGAAGAATGTCAGCAGAAAGGCAAGTACTCGAATTGCGGGAAGGCGAGGCACGAGGCGAGCCACGATGCTGCAGATGAGTGCAAGGGACAGAAAAAGAATGGCGTCCACGATGGGAGAAATCCAGATGATCTCTCTGGAAACGTGGATCATCGGACCCCAGCCGGCCCAATTGAGCCGTTGAAAGAACAGCAGCCCCACTCCTTCAACCAGGCCCGCAAAAACTCCGGAACCCAGGCCCGCCATCATCAGCGAACGTGCATTGAAAGGCGCTGCGAGGGACGGGCGGTCCATACGTTCTGTGCTCATAATGGTTTCGAGCCATTCAGTTTAGCAGCCGTGCGCGAGTAGAACTTTCCCGCACGCTGAAGTTAAGTGAACTCCCGCGAACGCCCCGGGCCCAGGATGACCGGGCCCGGAACCCGCCCGGCTTCAGCTCACCGAGGTACGCAAATGGCAGCCTGCTTCGATGGCACAGCAGGACGTCACGCTCATCGTCATCGATGTCGCTTAGCTGCCGTGAACCGCCAACCCTCCCCGTAGCAGACACCGGGGCCCGCTGGGATTAGAGCTTGGTGTGATCGAACGCACTTGCAGGATTGCAATGTCCGGCTTAGTCACACCCGACGAGTGATTGCGGTCACAGCGAGGCTGGTTGTTTGAAGTTATAGTATTTCGTGAACTCCATGTTAGATGCATCCGTTCTCGAAGCTGGCCTCAGCCAGATTGCGCCTGACCAACTGCGCACTGCCCTGGCAAGCTTCCTTCCCCAAAACGCCACTCCCGACGAGCGGATCAGTGCTGTTGAAGCCGGGTTGCGCAGCCCCGCCGGCCAATCCGTGCGCGACGCGATGGCGAAGTGGATCGTTGACGTCATTGTTCCGGTCGACCGGTTAGTTCCGCAGGCTTATGTGAAATGGCGTGAGCCGGTGCGCGATGCCATGATGTTTGTGGTGGCGCGCCTGTCGCCCGCGCGCCTTGCCCCCAAGCTCCTGGAGCAACTTGAGCTTCCGGAGAAAACACCGCCTGAAACGCGTTTACTGCGGCTCATAGCGAAAGTTCCTGGCTTACAAAAACTGGGACAAGTTATAGCGCGGAACCGGCACCTCCGCCCGGCTCTGCGAAACGCTCTCGCCCGTCTGGAAAATGGCATCCGTGATGTCGAACCGGAGGAGATACGCGCCATCGTCCAACAGGATCTAGGACCGCGGCTCAAGGCCCTCGATGTTGACATCGCACCGGTAATACTCTCGGAAGCCAGTGTGAGCGCAGTGGTGCGTTTCACGTGGCGCGATCCGGTCAATGGGCGACGGGAACGCGGCGTTTTCAAAGTTCTTAAACCTCACATCCCGGAATACTTTTCCGAGGACATGGACTACTTGCAAGGATTGGCCCAATACTTCTCGGACCGGCGGCGGATCTACGGATTTCCGGCGCACCTTCTCCCCGATACTTTCAAGAAGGTCCGTCGCCTGCTGCATTACGAAGTCAATTTTGTTCGCGAACAGAAGACATTAGTCGAGGCGTGGAACCTTTATCGGAACATTCCTCAGGTTCGCGTGCCTCGCCTGATTGAGCCACTGTGTACGTCCAGGATTACGGCACTCACCGAAGAGCGCGGAACAAAAGTGACCGACGCTGCCGCCCGCCTGCCGACCGCGCGTCGCAGGGAAGTTGCCGAGCAAGTGATTGAAGCGCTGGTGGCTGTCCCTCTGCTTTCGGCGGAGGAGAATGCAATCTTTCACGGCGACCCTCATGCCGGCAATCTCCTCTATAACCGGAGGACTGGAGAACTAATCATCCTCGACTGGGCCCTGCGGGAACGCTTAAGCCGCAATCAGCGCCGGCATCTCGCGCTGCTGTTTCTGATGGTGGGACTGCGCGATCCGGTCGGCACCTGCAACGAAATCCTGGCGCTCAGTCAACCACACATCCGGAGCGCGTCGCCTCAGCGACAGGTGATTGGCGAGGCGGTGAACCGGTTTCTGGACGAACTTCCGATCACGCATTTACCCAGCGGCGTGGATGCCATGCGGCTGCTGGAACGCATTGCGTTCACGGGTGTGAAGTTCCCTGGGTCATTGATCATGTTGTCCAAGGTGATGTTGACGCTGGATGGGGTCCTGACCGACATCGGAGGCCCGGATACCGGTATGGGCTTCAACATCTCGCGCCACGTTGCCCAGCACTGGCTCAGTCATCGCAAGGCGTTCCGTTCGCCTTTGATGACAAAAGACCTGATCACGCTCCAGTGTAGTGCGCTGCTCTACACAACCCGTCTGTGGCTGCGATGCGAACAGGCGTTAATGAATCGATTGCTGCCCGCCGGGGCGATCTCAGCACTCGCACCGGCATGAAGAAGGCCTTGGACTGTTAATCCGGTTTCGCGGATGATGTCGTGATCGTCTTTTCCGGTCCGGTCTCGCCACCAATCAAGCGGCTTGCTTGCGAGCGCTGAATGTCAAAATGGAGCCAGATATTTCGGGCTGGAAGTCTTTAAAGCCTGAAGCGGTCAAATGCTGCTCCATCTCAGGAAGATCGAATACATGAAGGCCGTGATGACTGAGACTCCACTCCCGCACACGGCGAAACTTCAGGATGCCACTGCGACCTGCACCGAATGTGAAGACTGAAAGAATTCCTCCCGGCTTCACGACGCGAGCCATCTCGCACAAAGCCACTACGGTATCGGCAAAGAGATGAAGCGAGCCACAACAGAGGGCGGCATCGAAAATGCCATCTTCGAATGGGAGGGCCTCAACTCTTGCACGGGCGAAATGCACGTTGGGAGTGCCTTCCTTTGTGATGTAAGCTGCGCCTTGCCGGAGCATCCCCATGGATACGTCGATTCCGAAAACCTCCTTCGAGGGTGACGCAATCCGGCGGCCAAAAGTGCCGGGGCCGCAGGCGATATCCAGCACGCGGCCTTCGGTCGATTGGACTTTCTGAGTCACTGTACTACCCAGTTGTGCAAGAGACGGGCTGTGAAATCCACCGTAGAGATTTAGAACGATCGGGTACCACAATCTCGTCTCGTAAATGCGGGCCATCCGATCGATGAAGCGCATTCTCCTTAGTACGGGGTCCGCACTGTGGGATAGTTCTTCAAGAATGAAGTCGGGGATACCTCCCTGATTGGGTAGGCTTGGGAACAGGTGGGACAGCGGAGCTCACGCTCTTCTTGGCGCAAGAGACGCTTGCATACGGGGCACGCGTAGATTCTGAGTTCGCTCGCGGCGGATGTGTCAACAGTCAGATCAGCCTCCTAATACGAATTTAGGCGGCATCGCTCCAATCGGTCCCTGCCGCAGGAGGAATAAAACTCATCGCCCGCTCGGCAAGAGCCGTGATAGTCAGGCTGGGATTAACCCCGAGATTGGCCGCCACCACCGATCCATCGCAGATGTACATATTCTTATAGTTGAAAACGCGATGGCGGGAATCCACCACGCCGTGGGTGCTTGAATCGGCGATGACGCAGCCTCCAATGCAGTGGGCCGTGCTCGGAACATTGAAGAGGATCTCCGGCACCATGCTCATGGGAACCCCACCGGTGAGCTGCGCGAGCTTCTGGGCAAATTCATTTGCCCTCGGGATATAAGTAGGCACTTTCTCTCCCCGGCTAAGAAGAAATTTCCTGAACGGCCAGAACCAGGGGCGTTGCCAGCGCATCTCGATCTCACCATCGAGGGCCTGCATGCAGAGCAGAATTAGAAATTCTTTCGCCCAGCCCAACGGTTGCAGCACCCGCACAGTCCTGATTGGATGGCGCAGCAGAGAGCGGATGAGATTCATCAGCCAGAGCGCAATCCGCCGCGGCCCAGGGCGGCCATTGGTCAGGATCGTAGTCAGGAGGCCCATGGCGTCGGAGCCACGGGGATAGCGGACGGCCTCAATGTGGGTGTCCTGGTCGATGTAGATGCCAGAACCGATGGCTATTCCCAGGGACAAATCTTCGCGGTAACCCGGCATGCGCACACCGATCAGCGATTCGGAATTGGTACGCACGTGTTTGCCCAGTTCCGCGCTGATGCCCGGCAATGAGCCATTCTCTTTAAACTGAAAAAGCAGTTGCATCGTGCCCAGCGAAGATGCGGAGAACACCACGCCACGGCAGGTGAAGCGCCGCGGCTGCCGGCGAAACCACGCCGTGGAATTCACGGTGCGCACTTCGTATCCGGCGCCGCCATCACCCTGGCCACCCAGCGGCTGGACGTTCACCACCTGGGTTTCAGGAAAGACCCGCGCGCCGTGCCTTTCCGCCAGATACAGGTAGGTGAGGTCCAGAGTGTTTTTCGCGCCGTAGCGACAGCCCATCATGCAACCACCGCAGGCTATGCAGGTGGTTCGCTCCGGGCCTTCTCCTCCGAAGAAGGGATCAGGGAAGGCCCGGTTGCCGGGTTCCCCTGGCTTGGGCTGAAAGATGCCCACCTTCGTGCGGTAGAAAGTATGACCGCATCCGACGGCCTCGGCAGCGCTCTCCAGCAGATGGTCGGCAGGTCCGAGGATCGTGTTTTCCGTAACTCCCAGCATGTGCCCGGCAGTTTCATAATGCCCGGGCATCTCCGCCTTCCAATCGGCCAATCCCCTCCACGAGCCCGTTTCCCATACCTTTTCAGGGGAAGCCAGTAGAGTGCAGGCGTACGTAATGGAACCGCCACCCACGGCACAACCGTGGAGAATAGTTACATGCTTAAAAAACCGCATGTTGAAAAAGCCTCGCAAACCGAGTCTGGGGCGCCAGAACCAGCGATGAACGGACCAACTGGTGTGCGGCAAGTTGTCAGGCGTCCAGCGCCGGCCCATTTCCATCACCGCCACCCGGTATCCCTTCTCCGCCAATCGATGGGCCGACACACTGCCACCAAAGCCTGAGCCGATGACGATAAAGTCAAAATCGTATTGGTCGTTGTGGGACGGCATAGAGTCCTTATCGGTCAAGTGGCGAAACCAGCTGCGTCTTCTTCTCCTTTCGAACTCGGAAAGCAATCACTTCGCCGATTCTCTCCAGTGCTTCGGCGCTTTGCGGTACATCGGGCCCAAACATCTGAAAGACATGATTCATGTTCTTCCAGGTTTCCAGAACGACCTCGGCCCCCTGGCTCCGGGCGTGGTCGGCGAAAGCTTGAATGCTGTCGTACAGAATCTCGGAGCCCCCGGCCTGAATGTAAATGGGAGAAAGACCGCGCAAGTCGGCCGACAGCGGCGTCACCAGCGGATCACGGCGCTGGGCGGGTTCACAGAACCAACCTGCCCACTTCTCGAGCATCTGTTTCTCAATCCAGTCGGATGCCTGATTGCGGGTGAGGCTGGCGCGTTCGCCTTCGAGGTCCGTTGCCGGAGAGAGCGCAACCACTAGTGCCGGCAGTGGTAGCTTGCGATCCCGTGCTGTCAACAGCGAGGCCAATGCCAGGTTACCGCCCGCCGAGTCGCCGGCAAAAATCAGGTTCTCAGGATCAGTGCCAGTTTCCAGCAACCAGCAGTAGGCGCTGAGCGCGTCTTCAAGCTGCGCCGGGAAGCGATGTTCCGGCGAGAGTCGGTAATCGAGGGCAAACGTTCTGGACTTCGCAGCCTGCGTAATCAGTGCGATAAAGTTGGCGTAACCCTGAGGATAAAAGGAATAACCGCCGCCATGAAAATACAAAACCGTCACGTCAGTTTCGGCGTTCGTTTGTGCGAACCAACTCCCTCGGAATTTCTCCTGCACAACCGGTGTGATCTCCACCCCTGAAAGTGCCGGCGAAGTGATCACTACTGAATCCAGATAGCAACGCGCTTCCTTTACATCCCGCATCTTTAAAGCGGTGGTCACTTGTCTCTTCAATATCTCTGTGCTCAGTTCCACGAGCCAGTTCCAGCCGGGCTGCCGTGGGCCTTTGAGCATCCGGCGCCCAGATACCGCCAAAATCGCCTGGCTGATCTCCGCCGCACTGCGCAGCTGGTACCTGGTCGGGCCAGCGAAATGTATCCGGGCAACCATGCCAATCACCAAATTGTCTACCTGCTCAGGGAAACACAGTCCAAAAAGCGAGTAGGCATAGAGAGGAGAATCGGCGAGTCCAGCGGGGGGTCGGCCACAAATGTCCGGACCATGCCATGCGCCTGTTGCCACCAGCCCTGGAAGGCCCGACCATCGGCGCAAACCCGTAGCGGGCGCCAGCCATTGAGGTCGGCCGCCTCTTCAATCGGGCTTACGGCTACAGTTCGAGTATCAAGCCGCAACCCTTCACGCAGAGCCTTCAGCGCACTCTCTTTCGCGCTCCAAAGCAAAGTCACCAGCCGGGAGCGCTCGGCCTCGCTGATTCGCGCCACCAGCGCTTGCTCGCCCTCGGTGAAATAGTCGGCGACAAACGCCTCGCTTCGCGCTTCGATCACTTCCTGATCACAACCCAAATCCAAACCCGGCGCTGCGACCGCACAGATAGCGGCACCGGACCGGTGACTGATGGAAACCGTGACCGCGGCTGATTCATTCGCAATGAAAACCTCGGGTGCGCCAGACGATGCCGGGCATATTTCGATCCGGGCAAGGCTCTGGGTGTCTGCGGGTAAGTTCAGGAAAGAAACCACGGCGCATTTTGCCGTCCAGCGTCCCAGCCGCCAGTCGTCGCGTCGTTTGGCAAAGTGCATGCCGTTCAGGCGAACGCATTCGCTGACGCTAAGCCAATCGTTTTCTGCTGGAACATCCGTTTCGGTCTGTCCCAGCCAGTAAATGTGCTTCACATTCACACCTCACAACCTTTCAGAGATCCACTCTAAGCTGCGGCGTCACTCAGGATGACCTCTGACTTTCCGGGGTGCTCCTCTCTTTCAATCCCTCGTTCGACCGCATGGATGAGATAGGGACGCAATTCCGCTGGCGGAAGAATGTGATTCAGTGCGCCCACTTCGAGCGCCCGCTGCACGCTGTGCACGCGGTCAAACTCGGCGGCCATCTCGCCCAACTTCTCCGAGTGTACAATCTTGAAAAGTTCTTCCCACTGGGCGCGCAAGCGGCCCTTCTCCGCACCCTCGGCCTGGGCCATCGCCTGGCTCAGCGCCTGCAGGCGCAGGTCTTTTCGGGCCCGGGCTTCAACTTCCCCCGCGAAAACAACCGCCGCCGCCGGCGCGCCGCCAATCACCGAGGCGTACGTCCCCTCCAGCGCCGCCACTTCAAGCTGTTCGTTCAGCGCTTGCGAGAAAACCACATAGGCGCCACCGTGATAGCGCGAGATCACGCAGAAGACGATGGGGCCCTTAAAATTCACCACAGCCCTGCCGATTTCGGCGCCATATTCAAGCTGCAATCTGCGCATCGACTCAGGCGAGCCATCGAAACCTGACAGATTGGCCAAGAGCACCAAGGGCCGGTTGTTGCTGGCCGCATTGATCGCGCGGGCCACTTTCTTGGAGGATTGCGGAAACAACGTCCCGGCGCACCACTGGTCGGGACCGTCAGCGGGAACAAATCCCAATCGCGGCACCGGCTGAGACTCGATGCCGATCAGGCAAACCGGATAGCCGCCGAGATGAGCGTCCCAGACCACCGCCGTCTCTGCCGCGCGCATGCCCGCCCAGCGTTCGAGCGGCATGTGGTCCTGGTCGGTGACCGCCATCATCACTTTCCGAATGTCGAAGGATTTCTTCCGCCCCGGGTTGGTCTCGTCGGACAGAATTTCGCCGATCAGCGCAAAGCCATCCTCGCCATTTTGACTATGGGCATGGACCCGCACATCACGATCGACAGGATCACTTGTCTCAGCACGTCGGGGAAAGCGTTCGCTGGGCGCGACGTAAGTGTGGTCATAGTGACGGAATAGGATGTGGCAGGCTTCATCAATGTCTCGCGCCCAGTATTGCGCCTGACCGTTCGGTCCCATAATGCGGTCGTAGCCGCCGATGCCTTGATTGTCCTCCGCGGAGACACTGCCAGAGTAATCGAGAGCGCGCTTACCCGTGAGCACCATGGCGGCTTTCGGCGTCATGATCAGAATGCCGCGAGTGTGCATGAGCATAGTGGCCTCGGCATTCCAGTAGGGCTGCGCACCGACGTTGATCCCGTTGACCACAAGATTCACTTCGCCACCCGCTTGCGTGATCTCCACCAAACGCCGCAGGACGCGGGCAATCCAATCCATGCCCTCGACTCCGCACTCCATCGAGATCTTTGCCCCAGCCGAGAGGGAGAACCACTCCAGGGGGACGCCTTTGTTCCTGGCCAAATCCAAGGCGGCCAGGATGCGCCGGCATTCTGGCTCAGCGATGGCTCCCAGGTCCTTGCTCGGATCTCCCAGTAGCACGACCCTTGTCATACCCTCGGGATACTTGCTGGTGAAATTTCGGATCACACCCACAATAATGTTGGCATTGTTTTGACCATAGGGTCGGTCCACGGGAACCAGATCGCCCTCGGCATCGAGGTCGTGCTCGACAAAATCACCAGCCGGAAATTCGGCCCGCGTGTCTTCCGGAGCGGGCGTGAGCATCTTGATGATTTCGTACGGGTAGATGAGTCCGCGCTGGCGCATGCGGACCACTTTCCGGTCATATTCAGTCAGCGGTTTGATCACCTGCAGTTTGTCCGCGGGCCGGAAGGTTATGAGCGAGTCGGTGCCGCCCGGGCTCGAAATGCGCACCACCATGTCGCGCAGTTCGCCGGTTGCAGGATTAGGAATCCGGGCGCGTACCACCACCTGCTCCAGTCCCAGGCCTTCGGTCGCGGGCGAGAGCTTGCGTACGATATCGCGCAATTCATCCCGCTCCAGTGTGAGCGGTGGCCACACGTACAGGAATATCCGGTTCCAATAGAGACGATCCTGGGGACGCCGCCGCGATTGAAATAGCCGAATGCCCGCGAGAGCTTCCGTCAACATGCGCTCCAGGTGCGGCAGTTGCACGACGCGTCCCGCCTCATTCCGTACCGGCGTTACGTCACGCACTTCTGCACAGGCAATCAGTCGCTCATCCTTCGGATTATCGCGAGCTACGGCGTGCAGCAGATAAACGTCTTCAACCGACGGCAGCCGTTCAATATTGAAATTGCTGAGGCGCCAGAGATGAAGCCGCTTGCCCATCATGGGATGGAGCCCACGATAGAGTTTCTCCTCTTCATACGTGTTTCCGCAGCAGCGATAGGTGAAATGCTGCATGCTGCCCATGCCTTCGCTACGCCCGGGGCCGGCCACGGCCACCACGATGCGCCGGATTGGACGAGAAAACCCGGCTTGGTTGAGCAGTGAGCGGACCTCCTGCTGCGTAGCTTCGGGATCTCCCAGCGAGCCGGAATGCCAAACGTAAAAATCAATGATGATGTCATGATCTGTCGGGACTTCTGCGATCAAAGGCAGCATTGCGCGTACCGCCTCGGACAGTTGGGCATACTGAGCATGGGTGGTAAAGGTGTGGATGCGCTTTCCTTCGTGATCGTATTCAGTTAATGCATAGCACTGTCCGTTTTGCTCCAGAGAGCGCAGGTCGATGAGCGTCCGGATCCGGTAATAGCGCCAGGTGATCGCCTCCAGCATCAACCTGCGCAGCGCAGGATCGGCGGTGGCGAAGCGGCCGGACAACAGGCCGATAAGGGGCTGTGGACATTCCACCAGCGCCCGCAATCTCTCGTGACGGTCCTCGGCATTGGGATTGGCGGCCATGTAGGCGAGATGATCTTCTGCCTGGTCGTAGACTTGTTTCCGCGCCCGCTCAAATAGCGGCTGATCGAAGTAGCGATAACGCACTTCCCGCGCCAGATCACTCAAGTTAGGGAAGAGTCCGTTGGTCATGGAGATCATGCGATCGAGAAGTATGCGGAACGATTCCTCAGCCGGGGGAGCCGGGGCCCCGGCGGGCGGCAGACGTCGTTCGAGCACGCCTCGGACAATCGTAATTTGCTGCTCCACCCGGTGGTGCGATTTGTAAATCCAGAGCAGACTCTCTTCCAGTTCAGGCGAGCGATCCAGACTGCGCACGCCGTAATAGGCCAGGGCGCGCTGCAACCCACTGACGAAGACCGGCGGAAGTCCTTCACCCCGCGTGTCCAGCATGCGCAAATAGGAAAACAGGTAAGCCTCGGCGCTGGGCTCTTCACCGCTGGCTTGATGATCTACCTTCGGCTCACGCTGGAACAGAGAGCAGATGTCGACAAAGATATTGAGGATGGCATCTTCGCTCTCTCTTATTCCGTCGCTCTCCACCGGACCAGTCTTGCTCCGTTCGGAGAGCAATCGCGCGCTCTGCGCCGGGTCCACATCAAAGCCGAGCATGAGCTGACGAAGTTCTTCCAGGCCCTGGCGGCAGCTGGAATCAACGGCCTCCGAATTTCCGCCGGAGCCGAGCGATGCGCCGAAAACCACACCCTCGGCGACGCACGCTGTATCGCCGCTGGCGTCGGGCTCGATCTGCAGCAGGGGCGCCCCCGTGTCCACCTGCACGTTGGGTATGGTCATCACTTGCCGGATTTTCCCGGAAAATGGGGCCACGACCTGCATTTCCATTTTCATGGCTTCCAACACAAGCAAGCGATCGCCCACCGCAACCGTGTCGCCCGCTTTCACCGCAATGGAAACCACCACAGCCGGGGCCGACGCGTGCACGATACCGCCATCATCACGATCAATCTGATGCGAGACACCGTCTACCTCGATCCTGTAACTCACCCCCTGCAGCACGGAGATGACATGAAAGCGCCGCCCAAAGGCAGTGAGCCAATACTCGAACTGATCCAGGCGTTCAATTTCAGCATCGATGCGCGATCCATTCACTTCGATGCGGTACTGCTGAGGGCCGAGGCGGTAGGTCTTCGGCGAGTAGGATCGCCCGCGATAGCGTAGTTCGGCAGTCCAGCCTACCTCAGTCCGGACCTGTGGCCGTCCCCGCACCGCCGAGGCGTAGAACTGGGTCTGCTCCACGGCCAATTGCGCGTCATAGGCTTCGATCGCTGCCTGTATCAGGGCCACATCGGCGTAACGACGAGAGAGGTGTTCACCGGTCGCCGCCAGGTGGTCCAGCCATCCGGTATGTACGTCTCCACGCTGTACTTCGGGACGGCTCAGCAGCTCGAGAAGAAATGTTTTGTTACTTGCCCCGCCTTTGACGACGACAACACTCTCCCGCAAGGCCCGTTGCAGCCGGGAAAGCGCTTCCTTGCGGTTTTGACCGTAGGCGATGATCTTGGCGATCATGGAATCGAATTCCGAAGGCACGACATCGCCTTCCGCCACACCTGTGTCAACCCGGACTCCTGGCCCAGTCAGAAACCTGAATCGCTGGATGGCGCCGGGGGCTGGAGCAAAATCATTATCCGGATCTTCCGCGTTCAGCCGCACTTCTATGGCGTGACCGGTGGTACGCGGGGGTTCTCCTTCCAGACGGCCGCCGCGCGCAACATGAATCTGAAGCTTGACCAGATCAAGCCCGGTGGTGCATTCCGTTACCGGATGTTCGACCTGCAACCGGGTGTTCATTTCCATGAACAAGAAGCGCTGGGTCTCTGGCTCGTACAGGAATTCCACAGTGCCGGCATTGTGATACCCCGCCGCCTGGCTCAAGCGCACTGCCGCCTGGCGCAAAGCCTGATCCTGCTCAATCGAGAGTGCCGGCGACGGCGCTTCTTCGAGGATTTTCTGGTGGCGGCGCTGAATCGTGCAGTCGCGCACGCCGACCGCCCACGTGGTTCCATACTGGTCAGCAATGACTTGCACTTCGATATGACGCGCTCCCTCGACCAAGCGCTCCATGAAAACAGTGGGGTCGCCGAAGGCCTTGAAGGCGTCAGTGCGAGCGCTCTCAAAGGCTTGCGGAAGTTCGTCTGCCGAGCGCACTTTGCGAATCCCGTGACCGCCGCCTCCTGCCGTCCCCTTAATAAGGAGGGGGTAGCCCAGGCGCTCCGCATGATGCCATGCGTCATTGAGCGTCTCGACCGGTCCTCCGCTCCAGGGGGCCACCTCGATCTGAGCCTTCTCAGCTAAGAGCTTCGAGGAAATCTTGTCCCCCAGCCGCCGCATCACGTCGCCATCGGGGCCGATAAAGACGATGCCCATTTCACGGCAAAGGTCGGCGAATGCGGCGTGCTCAGCCACGAACCCCCATCCCACCCAGACCGCTTCCGCACGGGCGGCGGCCAAGGCCCGTTCGAGCCGCCCATAATCGACGTAACTGCTCTTGGGCTGCAGAGTATTTGGATCAAGGACCTGCGCGGCACCGAGACACACTGCCTCGTCCGCCTCGCGCACGAACATGGCATGGCGGTCAGGCTCGGTGAAAAGCGCGATGGTGCGCAGCGCTGAGCCGTGTTCCTGATTGAACTCGCGGACGGCATGGATGAAACGCATGGCCGCCTCACCCCGGTTCACGATCGCTACGCGTTGGAATTCGTGGTTCATAAGTTTGTGGCTCGAAGGCGCCACCTCCTTACCGCCGATCATGCCGCGACCGGTTCCAGTGACATGGCCATCTGGAGTGGCTTCAATCGCTCGGCGTCGATACTGTTCGGGACCGCCACCGTGCGGTATCCGCTGAGTTGCACGAAACGGTTCCCTGCCGCATCCACAACCTCGGCATCAAAACTTCCTTGAACTTGATTGAGAGTGACCACAGCGTACAGCCACCCTTCTGCCAGATCGGGGGACCGTAATAAGGAGACTCGATCGATGTGCTGAGGCAGTCCCATGCGGCTCTGCACGCCCATCTCCCAGATACCCGCGGTTTGGAAGCAAAGCTCGATCAGCCGCGGCGCCATCAGCGTTGGCAGGTCTGAAGGATGGTGATTGTTCGGAAGGTCTTTCGCCATCAACCCGACGATCCGGTGCTCATCCCACCACGCCCGCTCCAAGACCTGGTAGGCGGGCCCGTGGAAGTAGAGGCGATAAATATCGGCAGCTTCGATGATGTGTCCTGCCGGCGTGTATGGCGCCATGGTTACGACCTCGGGTGTCCGCTTCGTCAGCCGGACACGGCCGGTGAAATGGGTGGTGCGTTGCGGCTCAGGCTGATTCGGAAGTGGCCGGAAGCCAATCAATCCACAATCCGCCACAACACCGTCCTTATCCGGATGAATGAGCGCTTCGACCGTTACCGTGCGTGGCTCACTCCGGTAAAACTTGAACGGCGCGAGGAAATTGACGTTTTCAATCTCTGCCACACGCCAGTCGGGAAGCATGCGCACTGCGGCTTCTGCAAACGCTTCGATGCCCATGACGCCCGGCAGCACCGGGGTGCCGTCAATCTGGTGGTCGTGCAGGAAAGGTTGGACCTTTGGATCCAGCGTAGTCTCCAGCGTGATGGGGCGGTAGAGCCCCGTGCTGGCGACTTTGCCGATCATGGGCCCTGCGGAACGCGATCTCTTTTCTCCAGATGCTTCTGGAGCGCTGGTATCGAGGCCGCCGCTGGCATCCCATTCCTTAAGCAGCGCTCCCAGACGCTGGCCGATAACGATTTCGCCCCGCGTTCCGCCCGCCGTCAGCTCGCGGCGAATCAAAGGAACCCCCGCTTCCGGCGGCAGCATGTCGATGCCGGCCATTTCCATCACCTTGGGAATGGACCCGCGCGTGGCCATACCGATGCCGCCCCACGCCGTCCAATCGATCGCGATCCCACGTGTAGCCGGACGAGTTGTACGGAAGCTGGATGTGATCTTGCACAGCAGATCATTGGCGGAAGCATAATCCGTCTGTCCAGGATTACCGAACCGGCCCGCAATCGAGCTGAACGCCACTGTCGCTCCCAGAGGCATGTCGCCGATCGCATGCAACAAATTGAAGAAGCCGTCGCTCTTGACGTCAAAGACCAGGTCAAACTCACGCGCGTCTTTGTCCGCCAAAGAATGGCTGCGCTCGATGCCGGCGGCGTGCAGAAGCACGTCAATACGTCCGCTGCGTTCGCGCACCAGACGAATCACTTGAGCCACGGCATCCGTATCCGTGAGGTTTACGCTGAAATAATGCGGTGTGCCGCCGGCGGCCCGCACCGCGTCGATCGCAGCGCGCGCGGCTTGTGCCCGCTCGAGTGCCGCCAGCTCTTTTTCCACCAGGGCCGGCGTAGCTCGCTCGCCGCGTGCCTGAATGCGGGCAAACAGATCCCGCTTGAGGCCTTCTTTGTCGCTCACGAAGCGCTTGAGATCGGGATTCTCGGGGTCAGGCTCCGGCACCAAGTCGATCAGATAGAAAGTGCCGCCTGATGCGGCTGCCAAGTCCGCGGTAATGGCCGATACGATGCTGCCGGCAGCTCCGGTGATTAGGAAAATAGTATTTTGGTCCAGCGTGAGACCGGGTTGGCCGTCGGATGCGGGCTGTTCTTGCAGCCCTACGGTCCAGCGCAATTCTCCTTTGTAGCCGATCTCGATCGCGCCAGGATCGCGCAGGGTTTCCTCGATCAGCAGTGCGGCAACTTCCGATGGCTTGCGTTCGTGTTCGAAATCGACCGCTTTGACGAGGGCATCCATGCGTTCCCGCTTGTAAGTCTTGGTGAAGCCCGTCACGGCTCCGCCCAGGGGAGCGACCGCTCCGCCCTCGTCGTAGCCGTGCTGTCCACCCAGCCGCGTTGCCGAGACCAGGAACGTACCCGGCTTCGCGATCTGTTCGAATAGTGTGCGCATGGTTGTGTAAAGCGACTTCACTCGCGCGTGCACGGCTTCGTGCCAGGTGGCGAGATCCATTTTGCTGAGCTGTCCTTCGTTGTCCAACGCGGGCAGCCAGTAAATCCCCTGCACCGGACCAGTCGTCATCCAGTTCTTGAGGCGGCTGGTAAGCGCCTCGGCATCTAACGCCCCTTCGATGCGCAGGACTTCGACGCCCTGGGCTTGCAGCGCTTGCGCCAGCGCATCTGCCACCCCACCTTTGTCGGGCATGATGATCACGCGGCGGCCGCGGTCGAGTGTGACGCCCGTAGGCTTGCAGATGGCAAGTGGCGGGCGCAAGATCGGCAGTGGAACCCGGCGTGGAATGAGATTTGCGGCGTCCATACTCGCGAGCGCAGGGCGAGGAACATTAGGTATCGTCGAGGCGACAGGCGAAGCTGAGGGCTTCGCTGCCTGGCTGGTTGGTTCCTGTTTTGCCTCCGGAGCGACTGCTGCTGCTAAACCTGCCCTGTCGCGTGCGAACGTGATCACGTGGGTCAGGGTTGGGAAATCTCGCAGCTTGAGATTCGGATCGCGCGGTATGTTATATGCCGCTCGGATAGCAGCAAACATCTCTGCCTGCTTGACGGTATCGACACCGAGGTCGGCTTCGAGATCGAGATCCAGGTCCAACATGTCGGTCGGGTAACCGGTTTTCTCGGACACGATCTCCAGAACTTTGTTTCTAATAGCGTCGTCCGTGATCGCTTGAGCTGCAACGGGGGCTGGTGCGGGCGCAGAGGGCTCGCTGTTCGTCGCCAGGGGTTGAGCAGGTGCGGCCAGGTCCGGGCGCTTCTCATACACAAAACGGATGACGTGCGCCAAGGTGGGGTAGTCACGGAGCTTGCGGTTCTCGTCGCGTGGGATGCTGTAGATCTCGCGAATGGCTGCGAACATCTCGGCCTGTTTGACGGTGTCAACCCCGAGGTCTGCCTCGAGATCAAGATCCAGATCGAGCATGTCCCGCGCGTAACCGGTCTTCTCCACGGCCAGAGTCAGGATGCGCTCTTTCACTGAATCGTCGGTGCCATTGGCAAGAACTGCTCCTGCTGGTGTAGAGACTTTGGCTTCTTCCTTTTCCTTGGGTACGGCTGCGGGCGGGGCCGCGCTGGCCAAATCGGGACGCTTTTCATAGACAAACCGGATGACATGCGCCAGTGTTGGGTAGTCACGGAGCTTGCGGTTCTCGTCGCGTGGAATGTTGTAGATCTCGCGAATGGCCGCGAACATCTCAGCCTGTTTAACTGTATCCACCCCGAGGTCGGCTTCGAGGTCGAGATCCAGATCCAGCATGTCCCGCGGATAGCCAGTCTTCTCCACGGCCAGAGTCAGAATGCGCTCTTTCACGTCACCGTCGACGCCGCCGGCAGGACTTGCAGCAGGAGCTGATGTAGCAACTCTTACTTCTTCCTTTGCCTCGGGTGCTGCTGCGGGCGGGGCCGCGCTAGCCAAATCGGGGTGCTTCTCATAGACGAAGCGGATGACATGCGCCAACGTTGGGTAGTCCCGCAGTTTGCGGTTCTCGTCGCGCGGAATGTTGTAGATCTCGCGAATGGCCGCAAACATCTCCGCCTGTTTCACCGTGTCCACCCCGAGATCTGCCTCGAGGTCAAGATCCAGGTCCAGCATGTCTCGCGGATAGCCAGTCTTCTCCACGGCCAGAGTCAGAATGCGCTCTTTCACGTCACCGTCGACGCCGCCGGCAGGACTTGCAGCAGGAGCTGATGTAGGAACTTTGACTTCTTCCTTGGCCTTTTGTGCCGCTACGGGCGTGGCCGCGCTGGCCAAATCCGGACGCTTCTCATACACGAAGCGAATGACGTGCGCCAGGGTTGGGTAGTCACGCAGCTTGCGGTTCTCGTCGCGTGGGATGCTGTAGATCTCGCGAATGGTCGCGAACATCTCCGCCTGTTTCACCGTATCCACCCCGAGATCTGCTTCGAGATCGAGATCCAGGTCCAGCATGTCTCGCGGATAGCCAGTCTTCTCTACCGCCAGAGCCAAAATGCGCTCTTTCACAGGATCGCCTTCGACCCTCGATGTTGACGGGACGGGAGGCGCGGGCACTGCTGCAGGCACAGGCGCGGCGACTCTTGGTTTCACGCTCGGCTCGGGAACAGCGGGGACGGTCGTTGGTGCTTTTTTCATGACTGGTGGCGGCGAGGGCTGAAGTGGGGGCGCTGACACCGATTTCGGCGACGGCACGGGCAGAGTCCGGGGTTCCTGCGCCGCAACTCGCGCGGCTGACGCTTGATCGCGTACCCGCAGGGTGCGCCGAACCACTTCCAGATCCGCGGACGAATGGCCCGCGATCCGGCCCAGCCACGCCTTCCACGCGGGCGTGTCCGCAATCCGGTAGGCATAACCCAGAGCATCAGGGCTTTGATGAACCCCGTCTTTTGTCGTCACCCAGCGCAGCAGCGTCATCGCGATCTGCGAACCGAACCCGGCTCCCAGGCGCAATGCGTACTCGACGGGATAGGCCCCGCCTTTGGACAAGTTCAATGCACCCAGGTCAGGGTCGATTTCTTTGAAGTTGGCCACAGGCGGCACCACTCCTGTTTCCAGTGTCTTCACTGCCACGACATCTTCGACGCCCGCGCCCATGGCATGACCGGTGAAGCCTTTCGTGTTGGCAATCACAATTTGATCTGCGCTGTCGCCGAAGACGTGACGTAGTGCGTGGATCTCCGCCGCCGCGCTGCCGCCGCGCGCTGGGGTGTAAGTTTCGTGGGAAACGAAGACCGTCCGCGGCGCGATCTGATGCCGTTGAATGCCGCTGCGGGCTTCCGCCTTGGCCACCAGGTCTTCCATCATCTGGCTGATGTGCTGCACGTCGAGGCGAGTGCCGTGAAAAGCACTGTTGGCAGTTACCGTGCTCAAAACTTCGCAGATGGGCTGGATCCCCCGCTCGCGGGCAGCCTCCGCGCTCTCCACCACAAGTCCGGCGGCGCCCATGCCGATGATCATGCCGTGCCGGCGCCGGTCAAAGGGGGTAGCGGCCTCTTCGACCACTTCGTCCGTGGCCGCGGCTCCACTGGCCAGAAAGCCGGCGCCCATCCAGCCAATCAGATTATCGGTAGTGATATCGTCGGCCGAGACCACGATCACGCGGCGGCATCGTCCGGCGCGGATCCAGTCCTCGGCCAGGGCCACCGCCTGGGTGGTGCTGGCGCAAGCGGCGTTAACTGCCGTGTTAGGTCCACGGGCGCCAATGAATTCGGCAAATTGGGAATGCCCCATCGGCAACACCCTGAACAGGTAACGCCGGTCGAACACATAGGGCTCTTTCTCGATGGCGGCGCGTAGCTCTGCAGCGTGCCGGTCAATCTCCTGCCCCAGGATGGAATGACCATTCGTCTCTGCCGCCCGAGCCTGCAAGCTCTCCAGCGTGGCCAACTGTTCGCGGCGTGCGTGGTCCGCGTGATAGCGCGACATCTCGTCGGCGAAGGAATCCAGGCCGGGGAAGGCCGAGGCAAAAATCACACCCGTATCGTCACGCAGCGCGTCTGGCAGGGCCCAGCGGTCCGGCAGTTGTGTATTTTTGGTGGTCGTCTTATAGCGCAGAACCAGCGGAATGCCGGCGTCGCGCAATGCGTCGAGCCCCACAGCGATGGCCAGCTGAGTGACCCGATCGAGGGCGGCGTTGCGCTCCGCGGAGACACCGAATTCATTTTCCAGATCGAATGCGCCGCCGCGGCCCGCCAGCTTGATAACGTCCGCTACGTCACTGATGGTCTCAAATCTTCCGCCGTTGTCGCTTTTCACTAGCCGTGTGATGTGTTTGTCGAGCATGTCGCGGCGCAAGCGCGCGGGAATGGAATCGATGAACTGATCTCCTCCCAGGATGCGGCCAATGTTGGCATCATCGAAGACGTGATCGGTCCCGGGCAGGCCCAAGGCCGCTCCGGTAATCGCCACCGGGAGTGCGGCAGGAGTGGGTTGCCCGCCGTGGGTGATCTGCCAGCCTCGTTCGAGGACGTCGGCAAACAAGCGGCCGAGCTCGACATAGTGATCGCCGTTGGTCGGCGCCGCTGGCACAGTAGCACCTGCTGCCGGTGCCATCGCCGCGATTGGTTTAGCGGTTTCCGGAGGCGCAGAAACCGCCGGCACGGTCGCTGGCTCACGCGCTACGTCCGCAGTCCCGCGGCCCAGTCCCGCCGCATAGAGACCGCACAACGCCTGGTTGAAGGCAGGGACATCGCCAATTTTCGGATGATTGCTGAAAAGCGCGACCACGTCGCCGCTCTCGCCAAGCACATCTTCGGCAAACCCTTGCAGCGCCTTCTTCGGTCCAACTTCAACAAAGACTCGCGCACCCGCCTGGTAGAGCGTGCGCAGCCCCTTAACGAACTGCACCGGAGCAGCCACCTGCTGTGCCAGAATGTCCAACATCTGCGGCACGACTTCCGGTCCCATGGGATAAAACTCGCCGCTGGTGTTGGCAACAATGGGCAGGCGCGGCGATGCCAGATGCAGGCGCGCCAGTACCCGCCGCAGCGGCTCGCTGGCCGACGCCACAATCGAGGTGTGGAAGGCGTGGCTGACCGATAACGGAGTCACGTCGTAGCCAGCTTTCTGAAACGCTTCCATGGCTTGCTCGACGGGTTTGCTGGCGCCGCCGATGACCGCCTGATGATTGCTGTTGACGTTGGCGATCACCACATTCCCGGTCACGGTCTTCAGGATTCGCTCGATTTCCTCCAGCGGAGCGAACACAGCGGCCATGCGGCCCTTGTCTTCCGGCGCAAAGCGGGTCATCTCGCGACCGCGGGCACTGACCGCTTCGAGCGCGTCAGCAAAGGGCAGCGCGTCGGCGGCAAGCAATGCTCCGTATTCGCCCAGGCTGTGCCCCATGGTGAAGTCGGGCGTGATGCCATAAGAGGAGAGAAGCCGGGTCAGGGCGAGATCGGTGGCCAACACGGCGGGCTGCGTGATCGCAGTCTGACGTAGATCGTCTTCCGCCCGGGCTACCGCGTCCGCATCAGTCTTGTCCACGAAGATGTAGTCACTAAGGGGCTTGCCCAGCAGCGGCGTCATCACGCGATCCGCTTCGGCAAAAGTCTCGGCCACAATGGGCTCGGCCGCGCGCAGCGGCTTGAGCATGTTCACATACTGAGAACCTTGGCCCGGGTAAAGGAATGCAACCTTGGGAGCCGGACCATGGCCGCGGAAGATGCCTTGCGCGCGCAGGGCCCTCCACATCGCCGGCTGATTGGCCTTCATCGCTTTGAACGCGTTGCCGGCTTTCTCCGCCAGTTCGGTGGCGTTGCCATAGTCGATGGCCAGCCGTTCGGGCGCGCGCAGGTCTGATTCCGCAGGAGCAGCGGGCGCTGGTGCGCGGCCCGCCCTGGCGTCTTTCTCTACGGCGCGCAGTCGCTCAACCAGCGCGACTTCTGAAGCTGCGCCGATGACCAGCACGCCGCGCAACGGAGCCTTATAAACGGAACTGGAAGTACGGGAAACTTCGTGAACATTCATGGTGGGCTCTTTCGCAGCCGGCGGTATTTCGTTTACAGCCACCGATCGCTTGCCGTTTCCGTTCAACCGGTGAGGAATGTATTCTTCGAGGACGGCGTGGAAATTGGTGCCGCCAAAACCAAAAGCGCTCAAGCCGGCGCGTCGCACGCCGTCCTGCGGAACCGTCCACGGCTTCAACTCGGTATTGACGTAGAGCGGAGAGTGGGCGAAATCGATATCCGGGCTGGGATGTCCGCAATGCAGGCTAGGCGGCAGCACCTTGTCCCGAAGCGCCAGTGCAGTTTTCAGGAACCCGGCAGCTCCAGCAGCTCCTTTGAGATGGCCGAAGTTCGACTTGACGGAGCCCAGGGCCACCGAGTGAGAGGGCAGGTTAAAACTGCCGAGCGCCTCAGCCATACTCTGGACCTCCACCACGTCACCGACTCGTGTAGAAGTACCGTGACCTTCAATATAAGTGGCCGTAGCGAGTGGCAATCCAGCATTCTGCCAGGCGCGCTCGATGGCGAATTTCTGACCGATCGGGTTGGGTGCAGTGATACCCTTTCCTCTACCGTCGCTGGATCCACCCATGCCACGCAGCACGGCATAAATCTTGTCGCCGTCACGTTCTGCATCCGCCAGGCGCTTGAGCAAGAAGATGGCTGCGCCTTCGCCCATGACGAACCCATCTGCTCCCTCGGCATAGGGACGAGTTCCGGTCGCGGATAGGGCCCCGATTTTGCTGAACTTCACAAAACTTGTTGCGCCCATGTTGCGATCGATACCGCCGCTGACCGCGAGGTCATAGTCGTTGTGGATCAATCCCTCGGCTGCGGCGCTAATCGCCGCCATCGCCGAGGCGCACGCGGCATCGCAAACGTAGTTAGGACCGTGAAAGTTGTAGATATTCGCAACCCGACCGGCAATGCAATTGGCCAGTTCGCCAGGCATGCTGTCTTCGGTAATCGGGGGCAGATGTTTGCCGATTCCCTCGCGCAATTCGCGGGTGATGTCGCGGCGCAGCGCTTCCGGCAATGTGGCGAAACTGGCGCTTTCGGCCAATTCGTGCGCGTATTCGGGAAAAAACACGCGCAACGCGGTGAGATAGTGCTTTTCCCCGCCCAAGGCATTGCCCAGGATCACGGCGGTACGATCCAGGTCCAGCGGACGCTTGGGGTAACCGTAGTCTTCCAGGGCTTCGCGGGTGCAGGCGATCGCCCATTTTTGCGACCCATCCATGGCATCGGCCACCCGCGGAGGGATAGGCAGGTGCCACTTCATGGGGTCCCAAGGATAGTCGCGCACCCAGCCGCCGATTTTGGAATAAGTCTTGTCTGGCGCGCTGTGGTCGGCATCGAAATACAGCGCCGGGTCCCAACGGTCGGGATTGACTTCGGTGATGCTGTAACGGCCGTTCTTGACGTTTTCCCAGAAAGCTGGGACGCTTGGCGCATCGGGCAGAATGGCTCCCGCCCCTACGATTGCTATAGCTCGGTATGAAGTGTTTTCCATGACTGCGCTCCCTTAATTAAGGAGAGAACGGTGGACTGCGAAAGCACAGTCCGTATGCGGTCCATCCTTCTTCCTACGCTACGCAGCCAAGTCCTTGCGTTTCGCTGCGCGGCTGTACAGCACGTCTGCTACGTAATCCATGTCCGAAATCAGTCCCGCCTGGGCGCGATGAATAGCAGGTATTCCCAACGTTGTTTCAAAAGTGGCCACGTCGGCGTCACTTACTCCCCCGGCTCCGACGACCCAGCGCAAGCCCTCTTCGGCCACCTTGAGCGCGGCTTCGCGCGCGAAGATCCGGCTCACCGCCGCCAGCCCCGTGGCGTCGAACCGCCGGCTGGCTTTTTCGTTCAGCTTGTTTTCTGCCAGCAAAGAAGCACGGCGGGCCAGGCTGCCGGCGCACTCCGCATACGCGATCAACTCGCCCAGGCGGAGCAGAATGTGCTGGTAGCGGGTCAGACGCGCCACCCGGCATCTCTCCATCACCTCGGCCAGGGCGTGTAAGGCCAGGGCCGCGCTGTCAGCGCCCACATTCGGCTGGCTGGCGTGCAGTGCTTCGAACTTTTTCGCTTGCTCGTGATAATGCTGCCCTCGAGTCTTTAAGTGAAGCTGCCAGCGGTCGCGGCTGATGGTCATCTCCATGATCTCGGAGGTGCCTTCGTAAATCGTGGTGATGCGAACGTCGCGCTTGATCTTCTCCACCATGTATTCGTGGGTGTAGCCGTATCCGCCCAGCGCCTGGATGCTGGCCTCGGCGGCTGCATTTCCAGCTTCAGTTGCCATGTATTTCGCGATGGCGCCTTCAGTGTTCAGACTTCCTTCCACTCCGGCGTCGATGCGCTCCGCGGTCTCTTCGATGTAGGAGCGGGCCGCTTCCAGCCGGGCCACGTGCGGCACGATGAGTTTATGCGTGTATCCTTGCTTTTCTGAGAGCGGTGCTCCCGCCTGAATGCGCTTGGTGGAATAAGGAATTGCCCGGTCGAGCGCAGCCCATCCCGCGCCCAGGCCAAATGCCGCAACCATCAGGCGGGTGTAACCGAATACTGCCTGCGCCTGGTTCAGTCCCTGGCCTTCTACGCCACCCACCAGCCGGTCGGCATCAACATAGACGTTATCGAGTGCGAGGGCCGCTGTGTTGCTAAGCCGGATGCCGTGCTTGTCCTCCGGCTTGTCGTGGCTAAAACCCTTCGCGTCTTTTTCCACGATGAACCAGCTGGGACCTGTGGGTGTATTGGCCAGAATCGTGCAGGCATCGGCAATTCCGCCATTGCTGATCCATTGCTTGTTGCCGGTGATCTTGTAGCCGACGACGCGGCCGTTTTCACTGACGCGGTCCGCGGTGGTGCGGAGAGCACCCAGATCGCTGCCCGCTTCCGGCTCGGTAGCTCCGTAGGCAAACAGCAGACCCTCTTCCGCGATGCGCCCCAGCCAGAGCTTCTTTTGCTCCGGAGTGGCTCCCACCGTGATGGGATCGCTGCCCAGAAAAGTGGCCAAAACCGCGGTCGCGACGCCCAAATCGATGCGTGCCATTTCTTCACAGACGCAGTACACGTCGAACGCGCCGCCACCCATGCCCCCGAACTCTTCGGGAACAAACAGAAGTTGGATGCCCAGCTTGTCCGGACTGCACATGTGGCGAACGATCTCCAGCGGACATTCGTCACGCGCGTCCAGCTCGATCAGGGTTTCGTCGGGCAGACGTTTCTTGGCGAACTCGCGGAGCGACTTCAAACTTAGCTTCAGGGTCTTGTTGGTAATCATCGCCAGCCTCACTTTGCCGAAACGCCATGCATTTCGCGGATCTTATTCGTCAGCTCGGGCAAGAACTCCAGGAGATCGTCAACAATCCCGACATCTGCCACTTGAAAGATCGGGGCTTTGGGGTTCTTGTTAATCGCGACGATGAAGGGATTGCCTTTAATACCGACCAGGTGCTGGAAGGCACCACTGATGCCGCATGCCAGATAGACCTTGGGCTTGACGGTCTTTCCCGACGAGCCGACCTGGCGGGACTTATCCAGCCACTTGGCGTCGACCACGGGTCGCGAGCAGCTCAGCGCTCCGCCCATGGCGTCGGCAAGTTCCTGCGCGATTGCGACGTTGTCTTTTTCCTGGATGCCGCGGCCGATCGAAACCAGAACATTGTGCTTAGTGATATCAACATCACCTGACTCGGCAACCATCGTCTGTAAATAGCGCCGCGACGCTGTCAGAACACCGACATCGGCTGATTTGTCGTTTACCGATCCACTGACAGGAGTACTTTCCAGCGGCTTGAATGCACCCGGACGTATGGTGACCACCGCGCCCGATGAAATATCACAACGGACATGCGCGCTCACCTGCCCGCCAAACTCCTGGCGGACGACTTTGAGCTGGGCGTCTTCCACCCCTTCGATCTCCAGCACGTCCGATACGAAAGCTGCCTTCAGCTTGATGGAGAGGCCGGGTGCCAGATCGATCCCGAAATGCTCGTGGGCCACTAACACAACACCGCCTGCCGGCAGGACTTTGACTAGCGCTTTCCGCACCAGTTCCGCATTCGGATATACCAGCGACTCATTCGCAATCTTCCAAACCTCGGCGTAGGAACCGCGGAGGGCATTGCAAACGGAATCGAGTTCCGCGCCCCAACCCATGACCACGGCAGTCAGCGTCGCGGCAGCATCGATCTTTTTGGCCGCAGCCGCCAACTCGGCTGCGGAGTCATCGGCTACGCCACCTTTGTGTGCGATGTAAGCAAATATTCGAGGCATTACTTCAACCCTCCTTTGGCTGCAACCAAGCCAACCAATCGGTCGATGACTTCTTCCCGGCTGCCTTCAAGCATCTCGGCTCCCTTGCCCAGCGCGGGCAGGAAGTAATCCACCCGCTTCACTCTTGCCGCGGCTCCTCCTACACTCCTCGGGTCAACAGCCAGCTCAGATGCGCCGTAAGTCGGGATGGGCACAGATGCCACCGCCCGGATGCCTCGCATGCCGACATAACGCGGCTCGTTGATGCCAGTCTGAATAGAGAGCACACAGGGGAGATCAATTTCGTTCATCTCCTTGTCGCCACCTGCGATTTCCCGGCTGATCTTGAGCTTCCGGCCTTCCAGGACTTCGATCGAATTCACCAGCGATGCGAACGGGTAGTCGAGCATCGCCGCCAGCATCCCGCCGACCTGCGCACCGCCATCCTCGGCCTGGACGCCGGTCAGGATCAGGTCGTAGTTGCCCTTCTCGACGAATGCTTTCAGGATGGTGGCGATGCCCAGGCCATCCGATCCGCTGAATGCCTCGTCGGTAATCAGCACGCCATGGTTCGCGCCCATGGCCATCTCCCGGCGGAGGATTTCTTCGTCGTCTTCGCCGCCAACCGTGACCACGGTGACGTTTCCACCAATTCTGGCAGCAATCTGCAGGGCTTCTTCGACCGCATAGTTGTCCGGTTCGTTCACGGAATAGACCAACTCATCGCGCTCGATATCGTTTCCCGCGCTGTTAAGCGTGATCTCGTTTTCTGAAGTGTCAGGTACTCGTCTTGCGCAAACTAGAATTTCCACGTTTACCTCCCTGCAACGATTTCAGCAGTTTGCTCGGCTTTCACAACCGGCTTGCCACGCGCTATTTGCTGCTCCGCCAGCTCTGCTAAATCTATAGCGGTCATCTTGCCTTCCATGCCCGCGACCTTGATCGCATCTTCTATATTCACCATGCAAAAGGGACACGCTGTGACGATCACATTCGCCCCGGCCGCGGCAGCCATCTGAACTCGCTTCACGCCCATTCGCTGTTCTTCCTTGGGCTCGTAGAACAACATCAGTCCGCCGCCACCGCAGCAGAACGAGCGGTCCCGGGAACGGCTCATCTCGACCCGCTTGAGACCGGGAATGGCATCCAGCACATCGCGCGGGTCGTCGTAAATCTGGTTGTGCCGCCCCAGGTAGCAGGGATCGTGGTAGGTGTAGACGTTGTTGCCGTTTTCCACTGCATTAAACTTGATCTTGCCGGACTTCACCTCGCTTGCGATCACTTGACTGATGTGCTCAACCGGCGGCATGTCTTTGTAGTCATGCTTCAAAGCGTTGTAGGTGTGCGGGTCGGCGGTGACGATCCGCTTTACTCCAGTGGCTTTGATGGCCTCCGCGTTGTGGTCGCGCAGAGCCATGAACAGCGTCTCTTCGCCGAAGCGGCGGACCTCATGTCCGCTATCTTTTTCTGCGGCACCCAGGATTCCGAAATCCTCGCCCACGTGGTCGAGGATCTTTGCGGTAGCGCGCCCGATGGACTGGATCCGGTCATCGTAGGAAGTGACGCTGTCAACGAAATACAGCGTGTCGGCTTTGCTCTTCCCCACTAAGGTCTTGACCTGGCAGGTTTGCCGAAAGTCGTTGGCGTTTACCCAATCCGCTCTTTTCTTTTCCATCTTGCCGTAGGGGTTGCCGCGACTCTCCAGCGCTTTCAGCGGTTTCTGCAGAGACTGAGGCACGTTCCCGTCATCGATCATGCCCCGGCGCAGATCGACGACCTTGTCGATATACTCCACCAGCAGCGGGCACTCTTCTTCGCAAGCGCCGCAGGTCGTGCAGGACCAGATTTCGTCTTCTGAATAAATGTCACCAATCAGCGCTTTGTGATTGTCCGGTTTGCCGAACATCGGGTAATGCTGGAAAGCGTAGTCTCTCGCCTTGATGGTGATGAATCTTGGTGACAGCGGCCTTCCCACGGCATTGGCCGGGCAGTTATCCGAGCAGCGGCCGCAGTCAGCACAGGAATAGAAATCAAGCATGTGCTTCCAGGTGAAGTCTTCGAACGTCTTCACTCCGAACGACTTCACCTGGTCGAGATGTTCGTCGCTAACGCCGTATTTCACCGGCTTCAGCGTGCCCCGGCCCAATTTCGCGAAGTAGAGATTGAACAGGGAGGTTTCCACGTGGAACTGAATTCCAAAGGGGCGATAGCACAGCAGGAAATAGAAGGTCACCTCATGGAGAAGATAGGCGCCGAAGTAGAAATCCTTGAGTGCCGACAAGGAACTTGAAACCAGAAGGCTCTGAAGCATCCAAGGCAATGACCAGGCGGCCAGCAATTCAACACTTTGGCCTTGCTGTACCTGGCCGGCTGCTCTCGCGGCAGCGAACAGGCTGTCGGCCACCATAAGGATTGCAATCAGTGCCAGGAGGAAGATGGCGTCGGCGATGTGGGCTTTGCCGAATTTTTCTGGCACCGCATATCGCGCTGGTTTGAAGACCAGCCGGCGTACGATTGCGATCACCATGCAGAGGAACACGACGGTCGCTGCGTAGTCCGTGATGATGTTGTAGATATGCCCGGCTTCTCCCGACAGGCCCGGCATCACAAAATTCTCGGAGACGCCGACAATCAGGACATAGAAAGCGCGCAGCACCAGGCAAATGAATCCCGCAAAAATGAAAATGTGAATGATGCCGGCAGTGCGGTAACGGGGATGCTTCCACTGCGCCAGACCGAACTTCAGGACCTTGCCCAGCCGCGCCAGGGGCTGGTCAAAACGAAGATCCGGTTCGGCCCGCAGAAGTGGTACCAGACGCCTGGCCACAATATAGGCAAAACTTGTGATGCCCAGAAGATGAATGATCAGGAACAGGGTCCGGCCCGAAGCCAACCAGGGTGTCACTTGCGCCGCTAGCTCAATCCCGACCATGACCTACACTCCTGAGCAAATCTCTAAGCGATTAATTGGGGCCGAAATTTCTCCTTTGCTTCCGTTGCTTCCGGTGCTGCGGTTGATTCGAATGAGGAGCGCACCGCCGTCAGTGGAATCGGTGTACCAGCCGGGGTTGCCGCAGGCTCTGCCGGTTTCGACACTCTCTTCTTCGTCCCTGCCGGTTTCTTCCGCTCCGCTTTCTTTCGTGGCGCTGGGGGTCTGGTAGCGTCGCGCAGCTCAACGAAACTCTGCTTCACGAATTTTTCTAAACGCCATAGATCCGGCGCTGCATGCACATCCCCGCTGAAGCCGAAATAAACCATCCCGTTGTAGCTCAAGATGGCGCAGTTTACCGCCATCTCGCCTCCGATCGGGACATAGGGATACCAGTGCAGCATCTTGTGGCCCAGCAGATAGAGAGGGAATTGCGGCCCGGGCACACTCGTGCACACCATGTTGAACGGTGTAAACGGCACCTGGCTTATCATCGGCCCGGCCAGCGCCTGCATCGGGCCTGGGAAGATGCCGATCAACCCGCCAACCAAACTGACGAACTCGGCTGCATGGGCGCGCTTGAGAAACTCTGTCTTCTTGTGGACCGCTGCCAGCAGCCTTTTCGGAGAGCGAATATCCAGGGGGAGAGTGACCGGAACCAGCGAAATGTGGTTTCCTGAATTCTCACGATCGTCGCTGCCGCGCAGATTCACTGGAACCATCATGCGGATCAGTCGTCCCTTAACCTGTTCGCCGTGGTGTTCCGAGTAGCGTCGAATGGTCGCCGTCACCAGAGCCAGCAGAACATCATTGACGCTGGTTCCAGAGGCATGCCGTATGTCCTTCACGTCCGCCAGCGGAATTTCCGCCCAGGCGAATTTCTGTGGCCCGCGGTAGATCACGTTAAACCGCAAGCGCTCGGTAGTGGTTGTGAGTTCTGGCAGCAGCCTGGAGAACTCCTCCGCGGCCAGGTTCCCGCCGGTCGCGACTGTCCCTTCCGCCATGTTCAGTGCTCCTGACCATGCCGAGAGAATTCGATTGATGAGGTCGGAGTAGGACCCTGCCAACCCTTCCACCAGCGCTGTCGCGGCGTCACGTGGCGGTGGGACACGCAGCTTTCTCCTGGGCAGGGGCGGGGTTGCGGGACTGGCGTCCATGAGCACGCTCATGAGCCCCACTCCGGCAATGCCATCGGCCAGGCAATGGTGCATGCGGAAAATGAGACCAGTGCGATTGCCTTTCAGCCCTTGTACCAGGGTCAGGTCCCACAGGGGGTGCCGCCGGTCCATCACCTTGCCGAAAAGCTTGCCCGCGAGCGCTTTCAGCTCCCTATCGGTTCCGTCCTTAAGCGTCACCTCGTACACGTGGTTGCGAAGGTCGAACTCGGGATCGTAGTCCCAGATCGGAAGGCCAATATTCAACGGCGCGCTCACCACGCGCTTGAGGTAGCGAGGAATCAGAGGCAGCTTCGACTCGACGAACCGGAGATAGGCCTGGAACGGGATCTTGCCCTCCAGCAGGCTGACACTGCCCACATTGAGGGGCATGCCTTCGCGTTCGAGATTCAGGAAAACGCTGTCACCCCAGGAAAGGCGTTCGCCGTTTTCATGTGTCTTCATGCCAGCTCTCCGATTCGGTTGACGAGCCATCGCGCACCTCAACTCACGAAAGAAAATCGCGATGCCAGCTTCACCAGTTTGAATACCCTGTAGACATCGACATTGACGCCACGCAATACGACTTTGACCCCTTTGTTGTCGGCGATACCCGCAAACTCTTCCATTACTCTGAGCGCGCGCGGTACGATCCTGCGCACAGATGAGAAATCCAGAAGCACTTCGCCATCGGCGCTGTCCAGCGCTGCACCGGCCTCTTGCAAGGCGTGGACAACGCGTTCTTCATCAATCTTCAGCCACACGGCGATCATTGCCATAACCACTCCTGTCCGCTACGCGCTTCGTTGCTGAGACGTCTTCGCCCCCTCGGCCAGGCCTCGGCCGTGATAGGCGCTCCAAAACAGATCGGCCAATTCGCTCATCAGAGGCATACGAGGATTCGATCGCCCGGAGGGATCGTCAAAGGCAAGCTTGGTCAGCTCGGGCA
>Ga0326726_10000506_pt1 | contig 36387 bp, 28 predicted proteins | sample MHFenrmetagenome_2_FD_207603 | JGI IMG/M metagenome (GOLD analysis project Ga0326726, IMG submission 207603) | Lab enriched peat soil microbial communities from Michigan Hollow, Ithaca, NY, United States - MHF15MN | ecosystem: Environmental > Terrestrial > Soil > Wetlands > Peat | place: USA...
CACCCTGGATACCACCCGGCCCGACGCGCTCGGGCTCTACGGGAACACCCACGCCGTCTCGCCCCAGATCGACGAGCTCGGCCGGACCGGCCTGGTCTTCGAGGCCTGCTACACCCCGGCCCCGCTAACGCTGCCCGCGCACTGTTCGCTGTTCACCGGCCGCTACCCCGTCGCCCACCAGGTCCGCAACAACGGCACCTACGTCCTGCCACCGACGGAGCGGACCATGGCCCGGGTCTTCAAGGACCGGGGCTATGAGACGGCCGCCTTCATCGCCTCCTTCACCGTCGCCGGCAAGTTCGGCCTGTCTCAGGGTTTCGACGTCTTTGACGAGGACTTCGAGACGGGCCGGTCGGTGCTGAACTACACGGCCGAGATCCCGGCCGACCGCGTCGCCGACAAGTTCCTCCGCTGGCTCGAGGCCCGGAAGAGCGGCCCGTTCTTCAGCTGGGTCCACTTCTACGACGCCCACGCGCCCTACGTGCCCCACGGTCAGATGGGAGACGGATCGCCCTGGACCCTCTATGAGGGCGAAGTGCGCTTCGTCGACGGGCAGATCGGCCGGATCGTCGAGGCCCTCAAGGCCAAAGGGCTCTATGAGTCGACGCTCCTCGTCCTCGTCGGCGACCACGGCGAGGGCTTCGGCGAGCACAAGGAGCGGGGGCACGGCATCTTCTGCTATCAAGAAACCCTCCGCGTGCCTCTCGTTCTTCACAATCCGCGTCTCTTCAGGACGCCGCAGCGGGTGTCCGGCCGCCTGAGCCTGGTCGACGTCATGCCGGGCCTGCTCGAGCTGGTCAAGCTGCCCGCGCCGGCCGGCGTCCAGGGCCGGAGCTTCCGGCCTCTCGTCGAGGGCCGGGAAAAAGAGAGGCGGCCGATCTATTTCGAGAGCATGTTCGGGCCGGAGGAGTTCAATTGGGCCCCTCTGACCGGGCTCATCGACGGCCCCCTCAAGTTAATCTCCCTCCCGGACGCCGAGCTCTACGATGTCGACGCCGACCGCGGCGAAACGCGAAACCTCCTGGCCGAGCGCGGGGACTCCGCCCGGGCGATCGACAAGAAGCTGGAAGAGTTCGTCCGCCGCACGGCCGCCGAGGGCGCCGGGGCCAGCCGGCGCGAGCTCACCTCGAGCGACGTCAAGAAGCTGACCTCCCTCGGCTACGTCTCGAGTTTCTCGGCCAAGTCGGCCAAGATGGTCGATCCCAAGCAGGGCATCGATCTCTATATCGAGGTCATGGCCCTCAAGGACCTCGTGGCCCAGAAGGACTTCCGGGCGGCCGAGGGGCGGCTGGCGGCGCTGGGGGCCGCCCATCCCGGGCTGGAGCTGCCCGACCTCTACGACGTCCGCTACCGGATCATCAAGGCCGCGGGACGGAACGCCGAAGCCATGGGCGTCCTGCGTCAGGCGATGACCCGGTTCCCCGAGCGGGAATCGTTCAAGGTCTTCCTGGCCATGGACCTGATCGAGGCCGGCGAGCCGGCCAAGGCCAGAGACTTCTGCCGCGAGCTCGTGGCGGCCTACCCGGCCATGACGTCCGCCCAGGTCCTGCTCGGCGACGCCGAGGACCTGCTGAATGAGACGGACGGGGCCCTGGCGAGCTACGAAAAGGCGGCGGCCCTCGAGCCTCAGAACGGGGTCGTGCAGGCCAAGATCGCGTCCCTCTGGGTCAAGAAAGGCGACCTGGCCAAGGCCCAGTCCATCCTCGAGAGCTTGGAGGGCCGGCCGGCCGTCGTCGAGTCCGCGGACTTCGCGGGGGCGATGTCGGGTTTGGGCCACGCGCTCCTGGCCTCGGGGCAGACCGACCGGGGACTGGCCCTGTTCCGCAAGGCCACGGCCCTGAGCCCGGCCAATCCGGCCGCCTGGCTCAACCTCGGCGCGGCCTATTTCGGCCTGGCCGACTACGACGCCGCCCTGGAGAACTTCGAGAAGTCGGTCGCGACCGACAAGGCGTTCGCCTTGGGCTGGAGCAACATCGGCCAGGTCTATCTCATGCGGCTCGTCGAAGGGAAGGACCCGTCGGCAGGAGACCGCGCCCTGGGCTATTTCGACAAGGCCCTCGGCCTCGAGCCCAAGCTCGCGGTGGGCTGGCAGGGACGGGCCTCCGTCGAGCTGGCCATGGGGCAGGCCGGCCAGGCCATCCGTGACTACGAGCGGGCCATCTCGCTCGATCCCGGCCTCCTCGACGCCTACGTCAACCTCAGCATCGCGCTGAGGGAACAAGGCCGCTACGCGGAGGCCGTCCGGCGGCTGGAGACCTGCGAAGAGAGGCTCTCGTCCCGGCTGGCCGACAAGGACCGCGAGGAGATCGACCGGCTCCTGGCCGAGCTCAGGGCCCTGAGGGACGGACGCTAGCCTCGGCGCGCCGGGCCGATCAAGGAGGAGGGAGCACATGACACGCAAGACCACGGCCATCCTGGCGCTGGCGCTCCTCGCCTGGGCGGGCGCCTCCTGCACGCGCCGGCAGCCCGCTCCGGCGCCGACCGCGGCGGCGCCGACGGCCGAATCGCTCCGGCTCAAAGAGACGACGGTCCGTAACGTCACGGGCCACCCGATCGGCTACCGGATCTACCCCGCCGGCAAGCCCGAGCAGGCCGAATCGCGCGAGATCGCCCCCGGGGCCGTCGACCGCTTCAAGACCGCCGCGGCCCTGGAGATCGAGTTCTACACGGGCCAAAAGGACGCCGTCTATTCCCTGGATCCGGGCAGCCCCTATTCGTTCCGCGTCGACGAGCCCAGCACGATCGACCTCTTTCTCGGCTCACACGGCCGCACGGACGCCGTCGATCTGGCGCCCTGGGTGCCGACGCCCCAGCCGGTCGTCGACCGCATGCTCGAGCTCGCGGCCGTCACGGGCCGGGACGTCCTCTACGACATCGGCTGCGGCGACGGCCGCATCGTCATCACCGCCGCCCGGCGCTACGGGGCCCGGGGCGTCGGGATCGACATCGACAAGGCCATGATCGCCGAATCGGAACTCAACGCCCGGAGCGCGGGTGTCGAACGGCAGGTCAAGTTCCTCTGCATGGACGCCACCAAGGCCGACATCTCCGAGGCCACGGTGGTCAGCCTCTATCTCCTGCCGGAATCGAACGCCCTGATGGCCCCGATCCTCGAGGCCCAGCTCCGGCCCAAGAGCCGGGTCGTCTGCCACAACTATGCCATCCCCGGCTGGGAATCGAAGCGCGTCCGCTACGAGACCGTCCCGGACGAGAACGGCGATCCTCACTACATCTATCTTTATATCCGCTAGCCAGCGGAAAATGGGGACGCTTCTATTTTTCGCAGTCCCGGGTCGGGAAAAATAGAAGCGTCCCCATTATCCAAAAAAAAGGCGCCTCCGCCGGAGCGGAAACGCCTGTGAAGTCTCCGAAAGAACGCGCGGCCTTAGAAGGCGATGCCGAGGCTCGCCGACCAGACGCCGTTCCGGAAGTCGGGCTGGACATCCCCCCCGATCGTGGCGATGACCTTCTGCATGCCCAGACTGTAGCGAACGTCGACCATGAAATTGCGGCCGAGGTCCAGGCCGGCGCCGAAGACGGCGCCGTAGTCGTTGTTCTTGAGCAGCGCCTGGTCCAAGGGGACGTTCTCGCCGTTCGACTGGAGTTTCTCCTTGAGCTTGAAGCCCACGCTGGGCCCGGCAAAGACGAAGGGCTGAACGATGGGCAGGGGCAGCTTCAGCTTGAGGAGCAGGGGCACTTCGATGTAGTCGGCATAGAGCTTGTCGGTGTAGCTGTCGTCCAGGGCCACGTATTGGGCGCCCTTCATCGTGTAAAGGACCTCCCACTGGACGGTCACGACCTTGCCGAAGTTGAAGGCCAGGAAGACCCCGGCGTTGAAGCCGACCTTGTTCTTCAGCGTGGCGGTGGGGTCTTGGGCGTCGATGCCGGTCGGCCGGGCCATGTTGCCGCCGGCCTTAAGCCCGAACTGGATCCCGGCGCGGGCCGGCTGGGGCAGGGCCCACAGGCCAACGCAGAGCGCGATCGCCAGGATGGTTATCGTCTTTTTCATGAGAGCCTCCTCGAATGACCAAGTCTGGACGCGGGCCGCGCGTCCTCGATCATTGTGGGGCCGGGGCCGGGGCCCGGCAATCCCCGAATGGGGGGAATCGCCGGGGGCTCTTGGCCCCTCCCGGAAGGTGATGGCGGGGCGATTCCCTCATCGCCCCGCCGGTGACCCTAGAGGCCGATCAGCTTGAACTGGGCCTTGTCCTTGAGGCCCTGGACATAATTCTGGACCGCCTCGCCCTGCTGGCCCTGTTTGAGACGGGCCTCGAGCTCGGGACGGACGGCTTCGAAGGTCCGGGTCTCCTTCTGCCGGTCGATGACCTTGAGGATATGGTAGCCGTAGGCCGTTTCGATGACGCCGCTGATCTGGCCGACGGGCACGGAGAAGGCCGCGTCCTCAAAGGGCTTGACCATCGTGCCGCGGGAGAAATTCTCGTAGAGCCCGCCCTTGTCCTTGGACCCCGGGTCCTCCGAGTATTTCTTGGCCAGCTCGGCGAAGTCGGCTCCGGACTTGGCCTCGGCCAGGATGCCCTCGATCTTGGTCTTGGCGGCGGCCTTCTCGGCCTCGGACTTGCCCTGGGTCATGAGCAGGATGTGGCGGACGGAGGCCGTTTTGTCGCCGCCCGTCTCCTGCTCGTAAGCCTTGCGCAGGGCCTCCTCGGAGACCTTGCCGCCGCTCTCGGCGATGCCCTGGAGGAGCTTGTTGATGACCATGGTCTCCCGGACGCTCGTCTTCACGTGGTCGATGGTGACGCCCCCGGTCTTGAGGGCCTCGAGGAAGCCCTGCTCGCCGCCGGCCTTGGCATATTCGGACTGGAGGGCCTTGTTGAGCTCCTCGTCCGTGACGACCGTCTTGGCCTTGGCCGCGGCGGCCAGGAGGAGCTTGCGCTCGACGAGGGACGAGGCGGCCCGGTCGAAGATCTCCTTCAGCTTGGCGACATTGACCGACTTGAGCTGATCGGATTGGCGGCCGAGGTTGTCATAAGCGGCCTGGACGACCTCGGCGGCCGTGACGTTGAACGTCTTGGTCGTGGCCAGGACGGTGTCCTTGTCCGGGGCCAGGGCCGGCGCTATCTTGGCCAGGGCCTGGGCCAGCTCGTAGGCCGGCGTCCCCTGCTTGAGGGTGAACTTCCCGGCCTTGGGCGTGCAGGCGGTCGCGACGAGGGTCGCGGCCGCGATAAAGATCATCACATGCTTCATTCAGTACTCCTTGAATCGCGGGGAAAACCTCTGATAGTTAAGCACAAATCGGCCCCAGGCGCAAACGGCGGGGCCGGGCCGGGGCTCAGTCGGCCGCGACGACGCGGTGGATCTTCTTCTTGCCGGCCTTGAGGAGCATGCCGCCGTCGGGGCCCAGGTCGGCGAGCGTCAGCAGGCGCTCGGCGGAGTCGATGCGGGCATCATTGACGTAGAGACCGCCCTGCTCGATCATCCGTTTGGCTTCCTTGCGGGAGGGCGTCAGCCCGACCTCGGTGAACAGGCTGGCGGGCGCGATGCCGGTCTCGAGGCGGGAGCGGGGCACGGCCGTCGTGGGCAGCGCGGCGATATCGCCCGCGGCTTCGCCCGATGCGCCGGACCCGCCGCCGAACGCGGCCGCCGCGGCCTGCCGGGCCTTTTCGGCCTCGAGCTCGCCGTGGGTGATCTTGGTCGCCTCGAAGGCCAGAACGCGCTTGGCCTCGTTGAGGCCGGCGTCCTTGAGCCCTTCGAGCCGCCGGATCTCGTTGAGGGGGACGAGGGTGAAGATCCGGAGGAAGCGGCCGACGTCCCGGTCGTCGCAGTTGACCCAATACTGGTAGAAATCATAAGGGCTGAACTGGGCGGCGTCCAGCCAGACCGCGCCCTGGGCCGTCTTGCCCATCTTGGCGCCGGTGGCGGTGGTCAGGAGCGGGAAGGTCAGGGCCTGGGCCATCCCTCCCTCGACGCGGCGGATGAGATCGACCCCGGCCAGGATGTTGCCCCATTGATCGTCCCCGCCCATCTGCAGCGTGCAGTGATGCTGGCGATAGAGCGTCAGGTAGTCGTAGGCCTGGAGGAGCTGGTAGTTGAACTCGATGAAAGACAGGCCCTTCTCCAGCCTTTGCTTGTAGGCCTCGGCGGCCAGCATCCGGTTGACGCTGAAATGGCGGCCGATGTCCCTGAGGAACGGGATGTAGTGGAGGGGCAGGAGCCAGTCGGCGTTGTCCACGGCGATGGCGTTCGCGCCGTCAAAGTGAAGGTAGCGCGAGAGCTGGATGAGGATGGCCTGGCCCTGGGCCCGGATCGTGGCCTCGTCGAGCATCTGGCGCATCTCGGTCTTGCCGCTCGGGTCCCCGACCATCGTCGTGCCGCTGCCGACGACGGCGATGACCCGGTGCCCGGCCCGGCGGAGGTGGACCATGGCCATGATCGGGACGAGGCTCCCGGCGTGGAGGCTCGTGGCCGTGCTGTCGAAGCCGACGTAGAACGTGATCCGCTCGGCCTCGAGCATCTTGCGGACGGCGTCCTCGTCGGACACCTGGGCGACGAAGCCCCGCTCCTTGAGCTCATCGTAGACGTTGCCGCTCATGGTCGTTCCTCGGGAGATTTATAGCACGGGACCGGGGGGCAATCCAAGCCCCGGTCCTCCAGAGGATGCGGCCGGAGGGCCGGTCTCACTTCTTCAGGGCCAGCTCGATCGCGCCGGAGTCGCCCGCGGGATCGTACCAGACGCCCTTGAGGGTCTCTTTGTCATAGAGGAGCTCGATCTTGATCAAGGTCGTCTCGGCCCCCTGGACCAGGTCGAACTCGAAGGTCAGCTTGTTGTCCTTGAAGGCGATCTGCCGCAGGGGCGTCTCGGGGACCATGCCGGTCGAGTCGCTGATCTTGCCGGCATAGACCGCCGCCGCCTTCTCGATGACGACCGTGATCTCGATCTGGGTGCCGTCGTTGCCGGCGACGGCGCTGCCGACCCAGGTGCCGAGGACATCGGGCTTCGCCGGGTTCTGGGCTGAGGCCAAGCCGGCCAGGAGGGCCAGCGTTGCCAGGGCGATGAGGAGGCTTCGTTTCATCTTCGGGCTCCTTTCAGGGTCCGCAGAGGGCTAATGTAACAGACAGGAACTCCCCTGTCCATACGGAGAGACGGATCGGGCCGGCCTTTGGTTCCCTCGGGGCCGGGGCGGTCCGCCCCGGGGCCATCCCCGGGAGGGGTGAGGATAGTCCGCCGCCAGGGGCGGCCCCCCCGTCCCTAAAATCACCCGCCTCTTCCCCAGCATAAGCGATACCTGGCCAGGCCGGCCGGGGCTAGCATGGGACCGGCCCCGAGAGGCCTGGAGAAAAACTGACCGTGACCGATCCGAACGAGACTGGAACGCCTCCGCGGGAGATCGAGGACGCCCTCTCCCGCGTCGGCCGGCACCGCACGATGCTCGCCGAGCTCGTCGAGGTCCAGCTCAAGACCCTGTGCGAGCTGAAGGAGCTTCTGGCCTTGTCCGGCGACACGGCCCCGCCCGGAGCGCCGGCGCTCGATGTCGCCCTCGAGATCCGCCGGACCTCGCAGGCCGGCCGGCTCCTGGCCGGCGAGACGGGGCCTCCGAAGCGTCAGATCCCCAAGGTCCTCCTGGTCGACGACGACCCGACGACGCGCAACATCATCTCCCACTTCCTGCGCCGCGAGGAGTTCATCGTCGAGAAGGCCGCCGACGGGAACGACGGATTGGCCAAGGCCAAGAACGGCCGGCCTGACCTCCTGATCATCGACGCCGTCGTCCCCGGCCTGAGCGGCTTCGAACTGCTGACGCTGCTCAAGAAGGACCCGGCGACGGCGGCGATCCCGGTCCTCATGCTGTCCGCCCTCGGCGAGGAGGACGTCATCGTCAAAGGCCTCGAGGAGGGGGCCGATTACATCGTCAAGCCCTTCTCCCCCCAGATCCTGGTGGCCAAGATCAAGAAGATCCTCCGGGAGCAAAACGATCATGCTATCGATCGTCGTCCTCTATAGCTTCGTCTATCTGCTCCTGCTGTCCGTCTCGCTCTTCCTGTTCATCTTCGGCCGGCGCCTGCTCATCGAGTCCCGGGAGCGGAAGGACCGGAGGGTCTACGGCGACATGGAGCGGGACGTCCTCGAGGTCCTGACGGCCCGCGACCCCCAGGCCGCTGCGGTCGACTTCGCCCGCCGCCATGCCTCCCGGCCGCGCATCCTCAAGGAGGTCCTGGTCGCCTATCGCGAAGCTCTGACCGGCCGCTCCCTCGAGCCGCTCAAGGTCATCTTCGAGCGTACGATCCGCAGCCGCTGTCTTCGCGAGCTGAGGTCGCCCTTCCTGGCGACCCGGCTCCAGAACGTCCGCCTGTTCATCGATTTCTCCAGGCCTGAGGAGGCCGTCCACCTGGTCAAGCTCCTCCACGACAAGCCCGTCGTCCGACTGGCCGCCCTCAACGCCCTGGCCGGCATCGCCTCGCGCGAGACGCTGGCCCACATCTTCGACCTTTTTGAGAAGGACCCCGAGCCCAATCTCTACGCCTATTCGAACATCTTCTTCTCCCTCGGCCCGCGGATCGAGCCCTTCATCCGGACGACCCTGGACAAGGAACTCCCGCCGGCCAAGGCCGGATTGCTCGTGGAGATGGCCGGGCGGCTCCTCCTCCGCGGCCTCTACCTCGACGTCGTCGCCTTCGCCCGGCACTCGGATAAGGAGCTCCGCATCCGGGCGGCCCGGACGCTCGGCCGCCTCCTCGTTCCCGAATCGGTGCGGACGCTCGCGGACCTGGCGGCCGACCCGTCCTGGGAGGTCCAGGCCCAGGCCCTGCGGAGCCTGGGCCATCTCCAGGACTGGCGGTCCGTTCCCATCCTGGTCAAGGGCCTCTTCTCGCCCCAATGGCACGTCCGCTACAACGCCGGCTACGGCCTGGCGGCTTTCGGCCTGGTCGGCATCCTGCAGCTTCAGGAGGTTTCTCGCCAGAAGGAGGACCGCTTCGCCGCCGACATGGCCGCCATGGTCCTGGACACGGTCGTCGTGACGGGAGGCGAACCGTGAGCGACGTCTTGCGCGTTCTCGACAGGGGCATCGAGACCCTCATCCTTGTCTATTTCCTGCTCCTCAACTCGTTCTATTTCCTGTTCAGCATCTTGTCCCTCGCCGGCATTCTCCGCTATCGCCGCTTGGTCACGTTCGTCCGCTTCGGCGAGCTCTTCCGCATGCCCATCGTCAAGCCCATCTCGGTCATCGTCCCCGCCTTCAACGAGGAACAGGGCATCATCGACAGCGTCCGCTCCCTCCTGTCCCTCCGCTATCCCGTCTTCGAGGTCGTCGTCGTCAACGACGGCTCGACCGACCAGACTTTGGCCCGGCTCATCGAGGCCTTCGACCTCAAGCTCTGGAAGGCGGTCTATCGCAAGTCCCTGCCGTCCAAAACGATCCGGGGCATCTACCGGTCCCCCATCCAGCCCAAGCTCATCGTCGTGGACAAGGTCAACGGCCGGGGGAAGGCCGACGCCATGAACGCCGGCCTGAACATCTCGCGTTATCCGCTCTTCTGCGCCGTGGACGCCGATTCCATCCTGGAGAATGACGCCCTGCTCAAGGTCGTCCGGCCCTTCCTCGAGGACCCCGAGCGGACGATCGGCGCCGGCGGGATCATCCGCCTGAGCAACGGCTGCCACGTCCATGAGGGCCAGGTCACCGGGGTGGGCATCCCCCGCAACTGGATCGCCCGCTTCCAGATCCTCGAGTACCTCCGGGCCTTCCTCGGTGGCCGCCTGGGCATGGCCATGATGCGGAGCACGCTGATCGTCTCCGGGGCCTTCGGCATCTTCCGCAAGGACATCGCCATGGCCTGCGGCGGCTACCGGGCCGCGTCCATCACCGAGGACATCGACCTGGTCATCCGCATGCAGAAACTCATGCACGATCAGAAAAGGCCGTATCGCATCCAGTTCATCCCCGATCCCATCTGCTGGACGGAGGCGCCGGAGAGCCTCCGCGTCCTGGCCCGGCAAAGGAGCCGCTGGCACCGCGGGCTCATCCAGACCCTCATCAAATACCGCGGCATGCTCTTCAACCCGCGCTACGGCGTGGCTGGGCTCTTCGCCATGCCGTTCTACGCCCTGTTCGAGATGACCGGACCGTTCATCGAGTGCCTGGGCTACGTCCTGTTCACAAGCCACGTTCTTCTCGGACAGGTCAACTATCCGTTCGCCGTCGTGTTCTTCTTTGTCGCCGTCTTCTACGGCACGTTCGTCTCGCTCCTGTCGATCCTGCTCGAGGAGCTGTCCGAGCACCGCTATCCCCGGCTGCGCGACATCCTGATCTTGACCGCTTCCGGCGTAGCCGAGAACCTGTTCTACCGGCAGTATCTGGGCGTCGTCAGGGCCTGGAGCCTCATCGACCATCTGAGAGGCAGGAACGAATGGGGATCCATGGAGAAAAGGGGTTTCGCCAAGGCGGGGCAAAAGCCATGAGCGCGAAGTCCGCGTTGTCGGCGGCCCTGATCGTCGCGGTCGTGCTGACCTCGATCGGGGCGGGACTGGCCCAGACCCCGAACGAGGTCCGGGAGGCACTTGTCGGCGGGGCCTATGACAAGGCCATCGCGCTGGCCCTCGAGGTCCTCCGCAACGAGCCCTCGAACGACGAGGTCCGGTTCCTGCTGGCCCGGGCCTACGCCTACTCGGGACGGCTGGACGAGGCCGAGGCGGTCCTCGGCCAGGCCCTGGCCGCTCATCCTGGCGACGCAGACCTGCTCGTTTTCAAGGGCCGTCTGCTTTGCCGTCGCGACGATCTTGATGGGGCTGAGCAGGCCTTCCGCCGGGCCCTCGAGCTCCAGCCGCGGTCGGCCGACGCCCTGGCCGGCCTGGCCGATCTGGCTGCTTGGCGGGGCGACTTCGACGCGTCGCTCGTCTACTGCCGCCGGGCCCTCGACCTCGACGCCAACCATGCCGGAGCCCTCTTCCGCACCGGCTGGGTCCTTCTGCGGCAGGGAGACTATGGCCGGGCCCGGGGCTATCTCGCCCGGGCCGCCGAGCTCGAGCCCCTGAACAAGGACTTCGCCCGGGCCCTGGCCGCGGCGGCCCCCGTCTTCGCCCGCAAGACGGAGGTCTGGCTCTCCGGCCGGCATGAGCATTGGAGCGACGGCCGGGCCGATTATAACGATCTCGGCCTTTCGGGCTTGTTCAGCCTCTTTCGCGACCGGGCCCGGGTCGTGGTCAAGGCCGAGCGTCTCTGGCGGTCCGGCGGCGGCGACGACCGCGGCGGCCTCGAGATCTATCCCCAGCTCTGGAAAGGGGCATACGCCTATATCGACCTCGCTCTGGCCCCGAAGGCCGCGTACTTGCCGTCCTCCTCGTTCCATCTCGAGGTCTATCAATCCGTCCTCAAGCGGCTCGATCTCTCGCTCGGGGCCCGCCGGATGGCCTTCGCGACGGGCGGCGTCACGGTACTGGCCGGGTCGGCCGCTCTTTACGCCGGGGCCTGGTACCCCCATGTGCGCGTCCATTGGGCGGATACGGTCGCCGGGACGCAGTTCACCTGGATGGCCGGATTGCGACGCTATCTGGCCGACGCGAGCTTCCTCTGGGCCACCATAGGTCACGGCTCGCGGTCCCTGGACACGGCCTCCGCGGAGGAGATCCTGGAACGGCCGGCCTGGTTCGGCGAGGTCGGGTTCGACCTCTATATCCTGAAGGACGTCAAGCTCCGGGGCTATGTCTCCCGCCGCCAGGAAACGGACGGGCCTTCGAGCACCGCCGTTGCGCTGACCACCGGCTATCGCTTCTGACGGGTCCGGTTCAGAGCTCCCAGGCGTAGCCGATCTTCAAGAAGAACGTCCGGTCGGTCCGGGTGAGGCCGACGCGGCCGGGGCCGAGCCAGCTGTCGAAGACGCCGCCCAGAGCGTTGTCCGAGTAGCCCAGGAACAGGACCGTCCGCGGGTTGAGCTTATACGAAAAGAGGAATTGGGTGAACAGGCCCTGGGTCCGGGTATCCACCGGAGACGTGTACATGGCCGGGTTCTGATCGAGGTCCTGGTACTGGACGATGGCCCGGACAAAGGACCGGACGCTGAAGTTCCAGACGAACTTGGCCTGGCTCAAATTGGCCGTGTAGATGGAGCCGCCGGGCCGGTATAGCCTTTCATAGGTGTGGCTGAGGACCATGTTGAGGTGGCGGAACAGGCTGAAGGAGCCGTACGGCCCGAACGACAGGATATCGGCCGGCCGCACGTTGGCGTAGTCGATGGCCTGGCCGGCCTGGCCCTGGAACCCGATCTCGGAGCCGCTGAACGGCCGGATGTGGAAATCCGCGAGCGCCTCCGCGGTGTCGAAATACTGTCCGCTGTAGTAGGTCCTTGAGAAGACGCCGTGGATATTGAGCTGCGTCTCGAGGTCCATCTGGATGAGAGCGCCGAAGGTCAGGCCCCGGTCGGTCAGGGTCCCGCCATGGTCATAGACGAACTCCCCCGCCGCGCCGAGACGGATGTAATTGAACCAGCTCTTGGGCTTGCCCCAGATCTGGCGGAAGACCATGACCTGGCCGTCCCGGGTGTCAACGCGGGGCACGAACCCGTGATCGGCCCGGAAACCGGGCGACAGGTCCTGATAGTTCAGCCCGAGGATCCAGCGCCGCGAGAAATATTGGTACTGGAAGTTGACGGCATTGCCGCCGAAGCGGCCCTCCCGCTGCCCGTAGAGCGAGGCGAGGCTGTCCGGATAGTCCGTCTCGGAATGGAGGACCTGGAAGGTGATCGAGTTCTTCTGGTCGAGGCGGAGGAAGCCGTCCGCGCCGGCCAGATGATTGAAATAGCCGTTGCCGACCCGGCCGGTGTAGAGGACGCCGAGGGTCGACATCTTGCCGATGTCCTGGCGCAGGCGAAAGACCCCGCCGAAGGCGTCCTGGTCGTCGAGCGAGGCTTGCGCCGAACCTTGGTTCGAAGGGAAGATGAGGTTGGTCATCTGGTCCTGGTCGGCGAAGAAGCCCATGGCCGTGTGCCCGGTCTTACCGGTCAGCTTGGTGCCCCAGAGCGGGTCGGCCACGGTCCGGGTGAAGACGGCCTGGATCGGCGTCAGAAAGAAATCGGCGCCTTCGAGGAAAAAGGGCCTCTTCTCGGGATAGAACAGGGCGAAGCGGCGGTTGATCGCGAGCTGGGCGACGTCGGCCTCGACCTGCGAGAAGTCGGGGTTGGCCGCGGCGTTGAGGATCAGGTCCGGGGTGACGCCCCACTTGGCGGTGACGCCCGGCTCAAAGCCGGCCTTGCCGCGAACGAGCGACCCGTCCGGGTATTCATCGAGGGCGTCGGTCCGGCTGGCCGTGAAGGTCGGGTCGATCTCGATGTTGCGGCCGGGGGTGATGCCTTCGAAGCCGGTCAGCTTGTTGAATTGGCAGAGGATGCAGTTGATGCTCCGGGACCGGGGATGGGAGGTCATGCGGTGGCGCGCGTCGCGGGGCCAGGACCGTTCGGCGCTGAAGCCCCAGGTCTGGGGTCCGGCCAGGCTATGAAAGCGGAGCTGGCTGAGCGGTATGGCCACCTCGACGGCCCAGCCCCAATCGGTGATCTTCGCGGCGGCGCTCCAGATCGCGTCCCAGGAGAAATCCTCGTAGCCTTCGGATTCGCTGAAGTTGGCGTCGGCCTGGACGCCCAGGGGATTGACCCGGAACTGGAAGCAGCGGCGCTCGTCGTTGAAAGAGTCGACCATGAAGCTGACGTGGTCGTCGAGGATGAGCGTATCAGTGTCGTCGCGGTCCATGAGATGGGCCCGGATCTTCCGCGGCTCGGGATCGAAGCAGCGGAAGGCCACATAGAGGTGGCGCTGGTCGTAGGTCACGAGACACTCGGTCTTGACAGGGGCCGGGATGTTGTCGCCGGGCTGCCACTCAAAGGGCAGAGGGATCGCCGGGGCGGCGGCCCAGGCCTCCTCATCAAGGACGCCATCGATCTTGACGGGGCCCGACGCCTTGACGACGTCAAATCGCGCCGAGGGGACGTTCCCTGGGGCGGCCGGGGCCTGGACGGCCGGGGCGGGCCAGGCGAGGACGGAACATATAGCCAGGGTGGACAGGAAGAGGGCGGACGCGCGCGGGAACGGCATGCTAACTCCTCGGATCCGATTCTCTCATAGGGAATACTCCGCAACGCGGGAAAAGGTTGACGGGCGGGCCGCCTCCCCCTAGACGCGGGTCTGGATGATCCTGGCTACCAAATTCGAGGCGTTCTTGTCCCGGCCGGCGCTAAGTCCCGCCACGGCCGCGAGCGCGGCGGCACATCCGGCCCGGCCGACGAATTCCCTTCTCATCATGATCGCTCTCCTCTTCAGCTCTGGAAGGGCTCATTATCTCACAGAGCGGACCTGGACCCCTAGATCGAACCCGGGAGTCCCGCTGAGCGGCTTGACCCCGCCGGCGGCCGCACCGACGCTTTTCTGACGGCGCGAAGGGAGATACAATGCCCTCTACGGAGCTAAACGGTCCCGGGGCCGGAGACGAATTAAGAATGACGGGTCGATCCATGAAGATGAGGGCTGTCTCATGATAAAACGTCAACGCCGGGCCCTGGCCGGCCTGGCTGCGTCGGTTCTTGTTTGGGCCGCCTCATGCGCCCCGTCGATCCGGCCGCCGGCCGCAAAGCCCCCGGCCCCCATCGATTGGCCGGCCCGGCTGGCTCAGGCCGACGACTTGGTGCGCGCCGGCCATCTCGTCGCCCTGCGCGAGGCCGGCCGGACCTACGGCGAGGCCCTGGCCGCTCTCCCCGGGCGCCCCGACATCGCCGAAAGATCGGTCCGCGCCTCGATCGCCATCGGTCTGCGCGAAAGGCAAATGGGCATCCTTCCCGCCAAGCCCGCCGTCGATCCTCTGTCCTTGATCGCGCGCGAGCATTCCCTGGCCCGCTATGCGTCCTGGCTTGAGCTGCTGAACGGGCTCCCCTGCAAGATCAAGGGCTCGCCGGGGATCGACGAGATCGGCGGCCGCAGCTTGGACGCCCATTTCGATTGGATCAACGCCCGGGTCGCGGCCATCGACGGCGAGCTCGCCGACGCGGAGGCAGCCGACGATCTGGCGGCGACCCTGCGCCTGGCTCTGCGCCAGGAGTTTTCCTTCACGTTCAAGGACAAATTCGAAGTTCAAACGCTCCTGGACGCCCACCCCGGATCGCGTCTGGTGGCCTTCCAGGCCGCCGTGGCCCCGGGGATCAAGACGCCCGTCCTCGAATCCCTCCTGGCCCTAGAACCGGGTTTCACCGAGGCCCACTATTTCCTGGGGGAGGCCGCGCTCCTCGTGGGAAGTCTACTCACCGCGGAACGTCACGACCTCACGGCCGCGGAGAAGTTCCCGGAATCGCTCTCGGTCCTCATCTCCCTGGCCAAGGTCGCGTTCCAGACCGAGGAGACCGAGGAATGCCTGGCCTGGAACGAGAAGGCCTTGGCGCTGCTCCCGACCTACCGGGACGCTCTGCTCGGCCAGGGGCTCTGCCTCGGCGGCCTGGGCCGGCACGGGGAGGCGCTGGCCGTGCTCGGCCGTCTGCTCGAGCTCGGCACGTACTATCTCGGCGAGGGCCACTTCTGGACGGCCTGGAACCTGAATGAGCTCGGCCGGCTGGAGGAGGCCCGCAGGTCCGTCGAATCGGCCAAGGTCTTCCTCGTGGGCGTGCCGGACGTCGTGACGCTGTCGGGGATCATCGCCTACAAGCAGGGGCGCCTGGACGATGCCGAGAGGGACCTGCGCCAGGCCCTCGATCTCGACCCGGCCGCGAGCGACGCCGCCTATTATCTCGGCAAGCTCTACGCCGACCGCAAGGACTGGCTCGACTCGGGCATCTATTTCGCCGGAGCGGCCTTGGCCTATGAGGACAAGGAGCGGGCGATCGAGAAGAGGATCGGCGAGATCGAGGCCTCGGAGATGTCGGCGGAGAGAAAAGGCCGCCTGGTCGCCCGGAAGCGGGCCCAGATCGCGTCCGTCCAGGTGACCAAGGCGACCTGCCAGTACAACGGGGCCGCCGGGTATCACAACGCCGGCTCGTTCGAGCGGGCCCTCGATCTGGCCCGCCAGGCGGCCGCCCATCCGGCGTTCGCCGAGAAAGCGGCCGGGCTCATCAAGATCATCCAAGGCCGCTGAACCGCACGGACACGGTCCCCGCCGGCAAAAAAAGGTGTATAATATCGGCCCGTGACCACGCTCAGCCGCCAATTTCTCGAATCCTGCCGGGACCACCGGAAGCCCGTCCGGATGATGGTCAAGATCGACGGGGCCTGGACGAACCTCTCCACCGATACGATCGAGACGACCGTCCGGCGCCTGTCCCTGGGCTTCCAGGCCATGGGCTTGCGGCCCGGCGACCGGCTGGCCATCCTGTCCGAGAACAGGCCCGAATGGGTCATGGCCGATTACGCCGCGCTCTGCGCGGGCGCAGTGACCGTTCCGATCTACACCTCGCTCCTCCCCGACCAGGTCCGCTACATCGTCGCCGACTCGGGGGCCAAGATCGTCGTCTGCTCGGACCTCGAGATGTGGAGCAAGATCGAGTCGGTTCGGAACGAGCTGCCGGAGCTCGAACGGGTGATCCTGATCGACGGCGACCCGCCGGCGCGGACGCAGGCCTTGTCGGACGCGGCCGAGATGGGCCGCCGGCTCGAGGCTGAGGACCCGGGACGCTTCGAACGGACGATCGAGGCCGTGGCGCCCGGCGACCTGGCCTCGATCATCTACACCTCGGGCACGACCGGCGTCCCCAAGGGCGTGATGCTCAGCCACGCCAATTTCACCAGCAACGTCCATTCCCTGACCCAGGTCATCGACTTCAACGCCGACGACACGGCCCTGTCCTTCCTGCCCCTTTCGCATGTCCTCGAGCGGACGGCGACGTTCCTGTTCTTCCACGTCGGGGCGACGATCGCCTACGCCGAAAGCATCGAGGCGGTAGCCGCGAACCTGGTCGAGGTCCGGCCGACCGTTCTCATCAGCGTGCCGCGCCTGTTCGAAAAGATCTATACCCGGATCATGGACCAGGTCATGGGCGGCTCGCGGCTCAAGCGGGCCATCTTCGTCTGGGCCCTGAGCACAGGAAAGAAATACGCCGCCCGGACGATCGCCGGCGAGCGCGTTCCGGTCCATCTGGCCTTCAAGCGGGCGGTCGCCCGCAAGCTCGTCTTCAGCAAGATCACGGCCCGGACGGGGGGCCGTCTCCGCTACGCCATCTGCGGCGGGGCGCCCCTGTCCAAAGATATCGTCGAGTTCTTTTTCGCCCTGGGGCTCAAAGTCCTCCCGGGCTACGGCCTGACCGAGACCTCGCCGGTGTTGACCGGGAACACGCCGGGCAACATCCGCTTCGGGACGGTCGGCCGGCCCATCACCGACGTCGAGCTCCGCATCGCCGAGGACGGCGAGATCCTGGCCCGCGGCCCGAACGTCATGATGGGCTACTACAAGAACGAGGCCGACACGCGTGAGGTCCTGAAGGACGGCTGGCTCCACACCGGCGACATCGGCCGCTTCGACGAGGACGGCTTCCTCATCATCACCGACCGGAAGAAGGACATCATCGTCACCTCGGGCGGCAAGAACGTCGCCCCGCAACCGATCGAGAGTCTCCTCCTGGCCAGCCCCTTCATCGCCAGCGCCGTGGTCGTCGGCAGCAGCCGCAAGTTCATCTCGGCGCTGATCGTCCCGAATTTCGAGAAGCTCGAGGCTTGGGCCCGGGCCCGCCTCCTGGCCTTCCGCGACCGGACCGATCTCTGCCGGCTGAAGGAGACCGTGACGTTCCTCCTGGACGAGATCAACCGGGTGACGCCGGGCCTGGCCTCCTACGAACGGATCAAGAAGATCGCCGTCCTCGATCGGGACTTCGACATCGACCTCGGGGAGGTGACGCCGACGCTCAAGGTCCGGCGGAACATCGTCGAGGAGAAGTACGCCGGCGTCATCGCATCGCTGTACCAAGATTGAGGCGGGCATGAGAACGGGAAGCTTCTTATCGCACCTGGAGTGCGGCCTGTGCGGCGAACGGCTCGAGGCCGACCGGCGCTGGAACCTCTGTCCCAAGTGCGGCAAGCCGCTCCTGGCCCGCTACGATCTCGAGGCCGCCCGGGCGGCCGTCTCCCCTGCGGCGATCGCCGGCCGCGAGCCGACGATGTGGCGCTATCGCGAGCTGCTGCCCGTGCGCGACGACGTCTACAAGCTGTCCCTCGGCGAAGGGTTCACGCCGCTCGAGCGGGCGGCGCGCCTCGAGGCCGAGACCGGTCTCGGCCCCCTCTACGTCAAGGACGAGGGGCTCAATCCGACCGGGTCGTTCAAGGCCCGGGGTCTGAGCGCGGCGGTGTCGCGGGCCTTCGAGCTGGGGGTCGGGTCGGTCTCGATCCCAACCGCCGGGAACGCCGGCTGCGCCATGAGCGCCTATGCCGCCGTGGCCGGGATGGAGGCCCACGTCTTCATGCCCGCCGACGTCCCCAAGCCATTCGTCAACGAGTGCCGGGTCCTCGGCGCGAACGTCACGCTCATCAACGGCCTCATCACCGATTGCGGGAAGGCGGCCCGGGAAGGGATCGAGAAGTTCGGGCGGTTCGACGTCTCGACCCTCAAGGAGCCGTACCGCATCGAGGGCAAGAAGACCATGGGCTACGAGGTCGCCGAGCAGATGGGCTGGCGGCTGCCCGACGTCATCATCTACCCGACCGGGGGCGGCACCGGCCTCGTCGGCATGTGGAAGGCCTTCGCCGAGATGCAGCGGCTGGGCTGGATCGGGCCGCAGCGGCCGCGCATGGTCACCGTCCAGTCCGACGGCTGCGCGCCCATGGTCCGGGCGTTCCATGAAGGGAAGGAGTTCGCCGAGCCCTGGGTGAACGCTCACACGATCGCGGATGGGATGCGCGTCCCGGCCGCCGTGGGCGACTTTCTCATCCTGCGGGCGCTGCGCGAGAGCGGCGGCACGGCCGTGGCCGTCTCCGACGCGGAGATCCTGGAGGCGACCTATCTGCTCGGGAAGACAACCGGGATCTGGCCGGCGCCCGAGGGCGGGGCCACCCTGGCCGCGCTGCTACGCATCCAGAAGGACGGCTGGGTCAAGGACGGCGAATCCGTCGTTCTTTTCAACACCGGCAACGGCGCCAAGTACTCCCACATCTGGGATTGACCCTCTTCAGGGACTGTCCCTCTGCCCTTGATAGCCCCCCCGTTGCTATTCCCCGTCCGAATGGGGTAAACCATAGGCCAAGCGCGTTTCGAGGAGGAGCCCATGAGACGTCGATCGGCGACCCCGTCAGCGGCCGCTCTTTTGGTCCTGGCCCTGACCGTTCCGCTGACGGTCTCGGCGTCGGGACAGACCCGGCTCGACCAGTTCGTTCGCCTCTCCAGCACGGGCGCCGAGGCCGCCGCGCCGGTCGAATATCAAGGCCGGTTCAGCGGCTATACGAACTACTGGCAGACCATCGCCTGGCGCTGGGAACAGTACGGCAGCCTTTTCCTCATCGGCCAGCCTGATGTCCGCCAGGCCATCGACCAGAACAAGGCCGACATCGCGGAGGAGCTGGGGCTTCCCGGCCTCGTTCTCGACGAAGGTTTCCTCGAGGCCTGGCTCGGCTCCAGGCCGACCGAGCTCGAAGACCCCGAGGCCAAGACCTTGGGCGGCGCCTTGGGCAGGAACGACGTCCTGGCCTGGGTCAAGCCGGGCACCGATCTGAGCATGGTCCTCCTGGGTCAAGCTCATCGATTGGAGGGAACGCGCGACCTTCCGGCCAGCCATCAGGCCTGGGCCAAGGACTTCCACGAGATCGCCGCGTTCGTGCTTTCGGACGGGACGCGACGCCTGTTCACGATCGTCGCCGACCGCGCCGAGGACCGGCGCCGCTTCAAGGACCTCCTCGTCGGCGTGCGCGAGATCGTCACGCGATATGACCTTCACCGGGGCTGGTTCGGGACGGGGACACTCCTCCATAGTGTCACCTGTCATCCCGGCCACCCGCTCGAGGTCATCGGCCAGGGCCTGAGCCAAGGAAACGACTGGTTCACCTTCAGCGGCTATATGGACTTCCTGATGTTGAAGCAGCTTCCGGACTGGCTAGCCGAGGTGGGGCTGGACATTCCGGTCGACGTCGGCACGGGCAAGGCCACGCACAGCCTGGGCACGGTCGCCTACGGGCTGCGGAACTACGACGGCCTCAAGATCCAGGACATGCCCACCGAGGAGGAGTGGATCAAGTTCGTCAAAGACCGCGGCGGATACCTCTTCCGGCCTGTGTTCGCGCCCGACTGCGACAAGTATCGATATGACGGCCAGATCGCCATCGACGGCAACAAGAAGCAGATCGACGCCGAGGATGTCCCCTTCATCCTCCAGACCGGGCTCATCAAGGACGAGGCGCCGGCCGGCATGGTCCTTTTCTCGGAGAAGGGACGCAAGTGGAGCCGGGAAGAGATGTGGCGAGCCGTCTTGGGACGGCGGTCCGTCGGGATCCTGCCGCTGGGGAGGATGATGGGGCCGGCCGCCTTTCGCAGCGCGCTTCAGATGCTCCTTCTCGACCGCCGCTATCTCGAGAGCCTCTTCGGCGACAGGATCAGGCTCGAGGCCTCGGTCGTCGATTACGATCTCAACGTCATGGTCTCCAACTTCGGCAGCTCGACTGTCCAAGCGTCGTTTGAGATCCGGACGGCCCCGGAGCTGGCGGTTTCCGCGGGCGCGGGAGACGTGACGCTGCCCGCAGGGAGCGTCAAAGCTGTTTCGTTCCGCCTCAAGCCCTCGGCCGCGGCCATGGCTAGGGCCAATCCCATCCTGATCGAATTACGGTGGAAGGGCGGCACGAAGCGGACCATGGCCGTGCTCGATCTGCCGCCCGCGGTGTCCGTCCACAAGCTCCTGCACGGATTCGCCCCGGAGGTCGTCTATCCCGTGTCGGTTCACAACTTTACGGAGGCCAAGTCCTATCCGGTCGAGGTCAGGGTCTGGGCCGAGGATAAGCCAGGGACGCCGGTTCTCGTGACCTCCTTGACGGGCAAGGCCGCGCTCTCCGGGCACCAGGAGATCGAATTCCGGCTGCCGCTTCAACCGGGCAGCTATACGGTCAGGACGACGGCGCTGGGGGTCACGAACGAGACCCAGCTCGGCGTCGACGCGCCGGCGGGAAAGGCCCTGGTGACGCCTATCGACCTCAACGGCGACGGCGTCATGGAGTACCGGCTCGAGAACGACAAGGTCCGGGTCACGCTGCTCGCGACGGGGGCCCGGATCATCGAGTACATCGTCAAGGAGAAGAACGACAACGTCCTGTTCAAGCTCTGGCCGGAGAAGGAGGCCACAGACAGGCGGCCCTTCCGCGAGCGCGGCTTCTATCCCTACGGCGGCTTCGAGGATTTCCTCGGCCAGGCCTCGATCGAGACGCACAAGGTCTACGATGCCGAGGTCATCAAGAGCAGCAGGACGTCCGTCTCGGTCCGCATGACCGCCGATTATTACGGCAACAAGATGGAGAAGATCTTCACCCTCGATGGCGGCTCGCCGCTCCTCGAGATCCGCTGGGCCCTCGAGTTCCGCAATCCCGAGCTGAACATGCTCGGCCCGCAGCCCATCCTGGCCCTTGGTGAGAAGCACTGGACCGAAGACGTCTTTGTCGTCCCGGCCAAGACGGGGCGCGAGGAGCTCCGGATGCGGCCCGAGGAGTACTTCGGCCGGGTGGTCTTCCTCAAGGAGGGCTGGAACGCCGGGCGGGACACGGTCGAGGATGTCTCGTTCGTCGGGGCCTACCCCGTGAGCGAGCCCGAGTTCCTCCACGTGTGGATGAACCACCCGTCCAACGGCGAGTCGGCCCACTACTACGCCGAGTTCCAGCCCTGGGTGCCGATCTTCCAGAAAACGGTCCGCTACTTCTCTTATTACATGTGGGCCGCGGCCGGTCCCTGGGAGAACGGGCTCGAGGAACTGCGGAAGAGGAACCTGATCACGACGGCGAAGTAGACGCCTTCCGGATCTTCTTCGAGGCGGCCTTGAGTTGGCGCAGTTTCGCATACTGGCCCTTGGCCAGGGGATGCCAAACCGTGCAGAGGTGACCGAGGACCTTGTCGGACGGCACCGCCAGCGACTCATCGATGAACCGGCTCAGGGCCTTGACGTCGCGGAAGCTCGTGGGCAACACGCGGAATCCTTTGTCGACGAAGATCCGGGTCGACGGGAAATTCGACGCCGGCGTCGACTGGCGCGGATATCTTAGCTCATAGTGCCAGTCGCAGAGGATGATGTCCTTGGGGATCATGTCGATGGCCGCGTTGGTGCCGTTCATAGACGCTTCCCACAAGCCGTAGCCGGTCGCCTGGCCGTCGAGAAGACGATCGGACCACATCATCATCTCCTTGCCGCGCTCCCGGACGATGTAATCGTAGGCGTCGTTGACGGCCCTGGCGAAGAGCTCGGCCGTGGACTTGCCGCCGCAGCGGGGACAGTCCTTGTCGGCGATGATGAAGACCTCGTCCATACCGACGTGGAGGGCGTCGGCTTCGAAGACGTCGAGGAGCTCGCCGTAGAGGTCGTGGATGATCGGCTGGAGGTCCGGGTGGAGGGGGCACCAGCTGCGGCAATAAAACTCGGTGCCCCAGGGGTCGGTCCCCGTGTTGCCGGGGTATTTGTTGGGCGTCTCGTCAAGCTGGGGATACTTGGTAAGGAGCGGGAACGTCTCCTTTTCCCAGGACTGATGGCCGAGGCTCTGGAACTCGGGCACGAGCCGGATGTGGTGCTCGCGACAAGTGGCCAAGAGGGACTTGATTGTCTCCTTCCGGATCGCGTTCTCCATCCGCAGCTCAGGGTGGGACTCGTAAGCGTACCAGTAATCGACTTCGCAGATGAGAAGGTTGACGCCGAGCCGGGCCAGGGAGGGCACCTCGCCGGTGAGGACCTTGGCGTTGGCGTCGGTTTCGCAGATGGCATGCATGCCGAGGACGAGCGGGCGCTTGGGGGTCAGGGGCGTCGTCGCGGGCTTGGGCGCGCAGGCGGTCAAGACGAGGGCGACGGCGGCAGAAAGAACGATGACGCGGAAACGCCTGGACATGAGAGACCTCCTCGATCCTTTCGGCCTCAGAGAATAGCCCAGGTGCCGGGGCTTGGCAAGCCCTTGGGGGACATGCCGTCTCTGTCCATGTCCCCCCTAGCATACCGGGACGCGAACCTGATAGACTAGGGCGAACGCCGCTCGGGAAAGGAGACTGGACGATGCGCAAGAACTTCCTTCTGTCCATCCTGATCGTCGGGATCGCCCTGGGAGTCATGCTGGCCTGCAAAGAGACCAATGAGCCCACGACGCCGACCGCCACCGCCGCGGCGCCCCAGAAGCCCCAGGGAACGGACCTCTTCGCGCCCGACCTGTCCAACGCCGAATATCCCGCCGGGATCTGGACCGTCGCGGACGGCATCATGACCGCCTCGGAGGACCAGTGCATATGGACGAAGCAGGATTACGGGAACTTCGTCCTCGACCTTGATTTCAGGACGGCGCCGGGCACGAACAGCGGCGTCATCGTTTATTGCACCGATACCGCCAACTGGATCCCGAACTCGGTCGAGATCCAGATCGCCGACGATTTCGCGGACGAGTGGGCCAAGTCGCCGGCCACCTGGCACTGCGGCGCCATCTTCGGCCACCTCGCGCCGACCAAGAGCCTGGTCAAGAAGCCGGGCGAATGGAACCATTACGTGATCACATGCGTCGGGAAGCGCATCATCGTCGAGCTCAACGGCGAGAAGGTTACGGCCATGGACATGAGCCTGTGGACCTCGGCCAAGGTCAACCCCGATGGCAGCGAGATCCCGGCCTGGCTCAGCCGGCCCTACGCCGAGCTCGCGACCAAAGGCCGGATCGGCTTCCAGGGCAAGCACGCCGGCGCGCCGATCTTCTTCAGGAACATCCGGATCAGACCGGCGAGCTGATCCGGCCGCGCACGAGTCCTCTCAGGAATTTCCGGGCCGCGCGGGAGCGGCCGGCGGCGGCCGATCGCGGCTCCCATTGATAGCGCTTCAGGTCGATGCGCCCGCCACGGTCCACCGTCACCCCTTCGGCGACCAGTTTCGATCTCTGTTCTTCGAAGCCTCTCCCCCGCGGCAGTGAGATGTGGCCCGGACCGCCGATGACCCGCTGCCAAGGGAGGCCGGCCGCCTCGGACGAGGAGTGAAGGATCCAGGCGACACCGCGTGCCGCCCTTTCCCGCCCAGCCAGAGCGGCTACCTGTCCGTAGGTCGCCACCCGGCCCCGAGGGATGCGGCGAATGACGGCCTTGACCTCGCGGGTGAAGGGGGTCTCACCGGGCCCGGTTTTAACAGCCATGATCGCCTCTATCTTAAGACGGATGCCCGGAGAAGGAAAAGGGGACCGGTCCGCCGGTCCCCGCGAGGATGAGGGTTGAGGGTCGGTTTACTTGGTCAGTCGGATCGAACCGTTCGTCGTCTCGAGCGAGATCGGAACCCCGCCCTTGCCGATCGTCCCTTCGACGCGGTGCTTCGACTGGTGAAGGCTCTGGAGGGTAATGGGGAAGTCGACCGTGACGGACCCGTTGGTCGTCCGGGCCTTCAGATCGGCATCGAGCGTCCCGGCGACGACGAGATGGATCGAGCCGTTGGTCGTCTCGGCCGAGAGACCGTTCTTGATGGTGACATCCTCGAGCTCGATGCCCCCGTTGGTCGTTTCCGCTTCGAGATGGCCGTCGAAGTGGCTGACCCGGACCCGGCCGTTGGTCGTCCCGGCCTTGAGATCGCCGGCCGCGTTCTGGACCGTGACCGAGCCGTTCGTCGTGCCGACCTCGCCGCGCGTGTAGGGACCGGTGACGTCGACGTCGCCGTTGACGGTCTCGAACTTGGTCAGCTCGACCCCCTCGGGGACCATGACCGTGAATTCGACGCTGACGTCGGCCCGCTGCGGGAACTTGGGCCAGACGGCCTTGACGGCGACCCCGCCCGAACTTTCGTTGACCTGGATCTCGACCCTGTCCAGGTCCTCTTTGTGACGCCTGGCGGTCTTGACGGCCTTGATCTCGACCTTGGCCTCTTTCCACGTGGCGATGGTCACGCCGCCGTTCACGTTCTCGAGTGAGAACCGGTCGCCCGCTTTGAAGGGCAGGGTCTTCTCGAAATTGGCCTTATACTCTTCCCCGGCCAGGACGCAGGAAACGGCCAGGAGAAGCATGGCGATAGTGAGCGCGATAAGGATCTTCACTTTGGACATGGATACCTCCTCGAGTTCAACCTTCAAAGGGAAAGACGAAGGCCTGGGAAAAAAGGTTCCCCTCTCGAGAAAAAAAGGGGTCGGCCACCGGGGCGATCAGGATCCCAGAGGGACAGTTCCGGTTCGGGGACGGTCCCTGGGCCTAGAGAAGGCCCATGAGCTTCTTGGCCCCGTCCAGGGTCTCCCGGGCCGCTTTCCGGGCCTTGCGGGCCCCCTCGTCGAGGGCGGCCCGGACCCGGTCGGGATGGGCGGCCAGATCGCGCCGCCGTTCCCGGATCGGGTCAAGGACCGTCATCAGGTTGCGGTGAAAGATCTTCTTGCAGTCGATGCAGCCGATAGAGGCGTCGCGGCAACCCTTGGCGATCTCGGCCAGGTCGGCCTCGGGCGTCACCAGCTTGTGATAGCTGTAGATGTTGCAGCGGTCGGGCTCGCCGGGGTCGGTGCGGCGTTTGCGGGCCTCGTCGGTCTTGGCCGGGCGGAGCCTCTCCCAGATCGCGTCCGGCTCCTCGGTCACGCCGATGACGTTGTCCAGGGACTTGCTCATCTTAGCGGCGCCGTCGAGGCCCATGATCCGGGCCCCGCGGCCGATCAGGGTCGCCGGCTCGGGGAAATAGTCGCCGAAGCGTCCGTTGAAGCGGCGGGCCACCTCGCGGGTCAGCTCGAGGTGCTGGGCCTGGTCCTCGCCGACCGGCACGGCGTCGGCCTTGTAGATGAGGATGTCGGCGGCCTGGAGGATGGGGTAGCACAGGAGCCCGGCCCTGACGTTCTCCCCCTCCCGGGCGGACTTCTCCTTGAACTGGGTCATCCGGTAGAGCTCGCCGAGGGGGGCGACGCAGGTGAGGAGCCAGCAGAGCTCGGTGTGCTCGGGGACGTGGCTCTGGATGAAGATCGTGCACTTGGCCGGATCGAGCCCGGCGGCCATGTTATCGAGCGCGGCGTCCCAGACCCTCTGAGGCAGGGCTCTTGCGTCATAGGGCTGGGTGATGGCGTGGAGGTCGACGATAGTGAAGAAGCAATCGTACTCGTCCATCAGGCGGACCCAGTTCTCGATGGCCCCGAAATAGTTGCCGATGTGGATCGTGCCGCTTGGCTGGATGCCGCTCAGGATGCGTTTGCGCTGGCTCATATCCGGACCTCGCTTCGGGGGTATTGTATCACAGCAGCGCGAGGAGCTCGGCCAGGACCATGGCCGTGGCCCCCCAGATCTTGTGCCCCCCGAACGCGTAGAAGGGGACGTCGTGATCGAGCCCGCCGTAGTGCCGGGTCTCGCGCCGGATGTTGGCTAGGTCGGCCAGGTGATCGACGGGGGCCTCGATGACCTCGGCCACTTCCTCGGGCTGCATCCGGAACGTCAGGGGGCCAGGGAGGACCGCCACGGTCGGATAGATGCAGTAGTTGCTCGGAGGAATGTAAAGCGGGGTCAGGCGGCCCAGGACGCGCACCGCCGTGAGGTCGAGTCCCAATTCTTCGATCGTCTCGCGCAGGGCCGTGGCCTCGAGGGACTCGCCCGGGTGCTGCTCGCCGCCGGGAAGCGAGATCTGGCCACGGTGATGGTTGACCTGCTCGGTGCGGCGCGTCAGCAGGAGCGTCAGGCGGCCGGCCTTGACATAAAGCAGGACCAGGACCCCGGCCTTGCGGCAGGTGTCCTCGACCTCGAAATAGGCCTTGTGGCCCGTCCGCGGCTCGGGGGCCATCGTGATCTGGGCGGGGATGCCCGGGAGCGGGGCCCAGAGACCCTTCTCGATCCGGGCCAGGAGATCCTCGGGACTGGGGGGCATGGCCCGGCCTACCGGCCGCTCCGCCCGGCCAGGAGCTTCTCGATGTCGGCGATCTCCTTGGGCGCGCCGGCGCTCAGGACCTCGCAGCCGGTCGCGGTGATGAGGACCGTGTCCTCGATGCGGATGCCGAGGCTCTTCTTCTCGTCATAAAGGCCCGGCTCGATGGCGAAGACCATGCCTTCCTTGAGAGTGCCCCCGAACGGGACATCGTGGACCGAAAGTCCGACGCCGTGCCCCAGGCCGCCTTCGAGGCCGCGCGGATCGAGGCCCTTGGCCTTCAGCACGGCAGCAACGTGCTCCCGGACGTCCTTGGCCGTCGCCCCGGGCTTGTAGGCCTCGATGCAGGCCTTCTGGACCTCGAGGACGATGCGATAGGTCTCGCGCTGGTCGTCCGTGAAGCGGCCCGAGGCCGGCCAGGTCCGCGAGATGTCCATGGCCAAGTGCTCGAGGTCGGCGCCGAAGTCCATGAGCACGACCTCGCCCGGCTCCACGCGGCGCGTGTTCTTGTCGTAATGCAGGATGCAGGAATTGGGGCCGGATCCGACGATCGGCGCGTAGGCCGCGCCCTTGGCTCCACCTTTGAGGATGACGGCCATGGCTGCGGCCTCGATCTCATACTCGTAGACGCCGGGCCGCCCGGCCAACATGGCCTGTTTGACCGCCTCGGCCGAGAGCCGTCCGTTGCGGCGGAGAGCCTCGATCTCGGCCGGGGTCTTGACGGCCCGCATCTCGTCGACGGCCGGCGTGACGTCCCGGAGCTCCATTTGGGGATAGCGCTCACGGAGCTTTTCGACGCGGTAGAGGTCGGCCGAGAGCTGATCGTTGTAGTGGCTGCGGGCCCGGCGCCCGTCAAAGAGCCCGGTCTCCGAGCGGGCGTCGTCCAGGGTGTCGCGGGGCGAGAGCCGGAGATGGAAGCGGCCGGCCAACCGGCTGAGCGACCGGGCCAGGAACTCGTCGAGGAAGTGCGACGGGAAGATGTCGGTGAACCCCGACTTGGCCTTGCCGTCGGGATCGTCGAGGAGGTTGGCCCCCTCCATGGTCTTCTCGCGGGCCGTCTGCGGCGGCAGGAACAGATACGAGGCGTGCGACGCCGGCACCATGACCAAAATGGCCCCGACGTCCTCGTTGCCCGTGAAATAGAAGAAATCGTTGTCCTGCCGGAAGTGGGAGCCGGCGGGCGCCGCGGCGTCGCCGAAGAGGATGACGGCGCCGTCCTTGAGACGGTCCATCAGGGCGGTCCGGCGGGCCGCGAACTCCTCCGGCGGGAAGCCGACGCGCTGCCCGGCGAGGGGCCGGACCGATAAGGCGGCGCCGAGGATGAACGAGAGGGCGGTCAGGGTCCGAAGCAGTTTCGGCATCGGGCGGCTCCTTTGCGGGCGCGGCCGGCGATCAAGCCTTGCCGAGCACCATGGCCAGCAGGGCCATGCGGACGTACAGGCCGTACTCCATCTGGCGGAAGTAGGCGGCCCGCGGGTCGTCGTCGAAGTCGGTGCTGATCTCGGTGACTCGGGGCAGCGGGTGCATGACGATCATCCTGGGCTTGGCGCCGGCCATGACCGCCTTGTCCAGGACATAGGCGCCCTTGACCGACTCGTAGACCGCCTCGCTCTCGAACCGCTCGCGCTGGACGCGGGTGACGTAGAGGACGTCGGTCTCCGGCAGGGACTTGTCGAGGGTCCGGTGCTCGGCCTGGCGCATGCCCTTGGCCTCGAGCTCGGAGACGATCTCGGCCGGCATGCGCAGGATCTCGGGCGAGACGTAGTTGAGCTTGGCGTTGTAGAGGGACAGGAGCCGCGACAAGGAGTGGACGGTGCGCCCGTACTTGAGGTCGCCGAGCATGGTCACGGTCAGGTCGTCCATGCGGCCCAGCTCCTCGCGGATCGTGAAGGCGTCGAGCAGGGCCTGGGTCGGGTGCTCGCCCACGCCGTCGCCGGCGTTGATGACGGGCTTGTGGGCCGCCTCGGCCGCCTTGGCCGCCGAGCCGAGCTCGGGGTGGCGGATGACGATGACGTCGGCGTAGCACTCCAGGGTCTTGATCGTGTCGGGCAGGCTCTCCCCCTTGGCCACCGACGAGTAGCGGACCTCGTTGATGTTGATGACGTTGCCGCCGAGACGCTCCATGGCCGCGATGAACGAGGAGGACGTCCGGGTGGACGGCTCGTAGAAGATGCTGGCCAGGATCTTGCCCTTGAGGAGGTCGAAGGTGCCGACCCGCTCGACCATGACCCGCATCTCGTGGGCGACGCCGAAGACATACTCGAGATCGGAGCGGCTGAACTGCTTGACCGAGATGATGTCCTTGCCGTACCAGGGGGCGGAGCGCTGGTCGCCGAAGGGCAGATGGGGGTTCTTGGTCGGGCTGGGCATGTCGGCTCTCCTTCTCGGGGTGGGTCCCGGGCGGGCAACGCCCGCGGGGTCCGCCTCATCCTACAATACGAGCGGAGAGGGAGTCAACGCGACTGCGGCCAGAAGGAGAGGGGTGAGGGAGGGGCGCCCCCGCGGCGCCCCTCGCTCGGGAACAAAAAGAAGGAGGGTTATGGAAGGGTATCGGGAATTCTAAGCCTCGAACCGATGACCTTCGTTTTCACGTCAAAAAAAGATGCATATTTTGTGCCAGCCTTCTCTGCCTGATGGACAGAGGGATCAGGGGGAAAATGTAAACAACCGTTGTAAAGAAAAGGAAGAGGGACGACTGTTCCTCTTAGGCCTTGTGCCCGACGAGCGTCCGCACGCCCTCGACGACCATGTCGACTTCCTTGGTCGAGATATAGATCGGGGTCGAGACCCGGACGCCGAAGGTCCCCGCCTCCCGGCTGCCGGTCGTCCGGACGACGAGATTGTACTTCTCGCGCAGGTAGTCGACGAGCCGGCCGAGATCGATCCCCGTCGCCGAGAAGGCCGTCAGGCCGGCGCTGAGATAGGGGTCCGTCGGCGTGTGGACCTTGACGCCAGGGATCTTGGCCAGCTCCTGCTTGAGCCGGGCCGAAAGCCCTTTGATGCGGCGCTCGATGCGGGACTTGCCGATCCGGTTGTTGAAGTTGAGGGCCTCGTCGAGAGCGAAGAGCATGGCGTCCGCCCTCTGCCCGGAGGGGTCGAGCTTGGCCGCTGTGGAGACGGATTCCCAGCCCGAGCTGACCACGGTCGGCAAAACCTTGTCGCAGGCCTCCTTGCGGACATAGAGGAGCCCGATCCCGGTCGGGGCGCCCAGCCACTTGTAAGGGCTCGAAGCGAAGAAGTCGATGCCCAGGGCCTTCATGTCGAGGTCGAGCATGCCGATGCCGTGGGCGCTGTCGGCCATGATGAGGAGGCCCTTGTCGTGGGCAAGCTGGCTCAGTTCCTTGAGGGGCGAAATGAGCCCGGTGATAAAGACCGTGTGGCCGAGGGCGATCACCCGCGTCTTGGGCGTGATGGCCGCGGCGAAGGCGCCGACGATCTCGTCGACGCTCTTCGGCGTGATCGGCAGGTCGACCTTCTTGAGCTTGATGCCGGCCCGTTTCTCTTTGAGCGTCCAGGGCCCGAGGTGGCCGGGATGCTCGAAGTTGGAGGTCAGGACCTCGTCCCCCTCCTCGAGGTCCAGGCCGTTGATGACGAAGTTCAGCCCTTCGGTCGTGTTGCTGGTCAGGGCGACCTCGTCGGGCGAGGCGTTGATGAAGCCGGCGAGCTTCGTCCGCACGGACTCGCGGATGGCCGGCAGGTGATTGTAGCTGTCGAAGGGGTTGGACACCTGGACGCTGAAGTACTTGGTCAGGGCGTTGAAGACGGTCTTGGGCATGGGCCCCAGGGTCCCGTTGTTCATCATGATGAATCCGTCCTCGAAATCGTAGAGGGCGCGGATCCCGTCCCAGTAGGGCCCGTCGGGGGCCTCGTCATCGAGATACTTCTGGTTGAGCGCGGTGATCTTCTGGTAGACCCCGGCGTTGAGCTCGTCCAGGGCGGCCAGCGAGAGGGCCGATCCGGCGAGGATGAAGCGGGCGAATTCGCGGCGGGACAATGAGGACGGGCTGATCATGGCGGGCCTCCTTCTCGGGATGGCGCGATTATAGCCAGAACGGGCCGGGCGTATCAAGCCGGGAAATAGCTTCCTAGGCGGAGGCGTCGAGCGGGTTCTTGGGGAACAGGACGCGGTCGATGGACAGGTTCAGGTCGTTGAGGTCCAGCGGCTTGACGAAGAAATGACTGATGGCATAACGGCCCATGTCCTCGATGCGGACCTCGTCGGGATGGGCGGTGATCAGCATGGCTTCGCCCTCGAAGCCGTTCTCGCGGAGCTTCTTGATGAGCTCCATGCCGTTGAGATACGGCAGCTTGTAATCGGCGATGATCAGATCGGTCCGGCCGGTCTTGACCTGGGTCAGGGCCTGGCGCGGGTCCTTGAGGGGGATGATGCGGTACTTCTTGCCGAGGACAAGGGTGAAGGTCTTGCGGATGGTGTCGTCGTCGTCGACGAGGACGATCTTCTTAGTCGGCGGGGCGGTCGTGGTCGTGTTCGTGCTCATGACGGGCCTCTTCCTTGCGGCCGCAAAAATAAATAGCACGTTTTGTGCCAAGTCCGGCAGTCCTTTTTCAGGGGAGGAAAGGCGCGACCGCCCGTCCCGGCGGTATTTTGCCAAATTTTTTTACAGGCCGGGGCCCCGCGGTCCCGGGTCAGGACGGCTCCCGCAGGTCGAGGCCGTAGTCCTTGATCTTCTTGTCGAGGGTCGGCCGGCTGATCTGGAGGATCTGGCTGGCCCGGGTCTTGCTCCCCCGAACGGCGGTCAGGACGTGCTGGATGTACTTCTTTTCGACCTCTTCGAGCGGCACGAGCTCGTCGGCGAAGGCCCGCTTCTCGTCCGGCTCGACCGGCAGGTTCTCCTTGAGGACGACGTCCCCCTTGGCCAGGATGACGGCCCGGGTCAAGGCGTTCTCGAGCTCCCGGACGTTGCCCCGCCAGGGCGCGTCCACGAGCGTCTTCATGACCTCGGGCGGCACCTTGCGGACGTTGCGCCGGAGCTCCCGGTTGATCTTCTCGAGCAGGTAGGCCACCAGGTCCGGGATGTCCTCCCGCCGCTCGCGCAGGGACGGGATCGCGATCTCGACGACCTTGAGCCGGTAGAACAGGTCCTCGCGGAAGCGGCCTTTTTCGATCAGCGCCATGAGGTTCTGGTTGGTGGCGGCGATGATCCGGGCCTCGGTCTTGAGCACCTTTTCGCCGCCGACCTTCATGAAGTCGCGCGACTCGATGACCCGCAACAGCTTGCTCTGCAGGTTGGGCGAGACGTCGCCGACCTCGTCCAGGAACAGCGTCCCCTTGCCGGCGATCTCGAACTTGCCCTTGGTCTCGCTGACCGCGTCGGTGAAGGCCCCCTTGACATGGCCGAAGAGCTCCGACTCGAGCAGCGTGTCCTGGATGGCCGAGCAGTTGATGACGATGAAGGGCTCGTCCCGGAAGGGGCTGTGGTAGTGGATGGCCTTGGCCACGAGCTCCTTGCCCGTGCCGCTCTCGCCCTGGATCAGGACGTTGGTCCGGGTGTTGGCCACCGAGCCGATGATCTTGAAGACGCTCCGGATCCCCGGCGACCGGCCGATGATGTTGTCGATCGTGTATTCCTTCTGCTTCTCCTCGACGAGATAGCTGACCTTGTCCTCGAGGGCCCGGACCTGGAAGGCCTTGTCGATGGCCAGCTCGAGCTCGGTCGTGTTGAGCGGCTTGACCAGATATTCGAAGGCGCCGAGCTTGATGGCCTCCACGGTCGTCTTCATGTCGTCGAAGGCCGTCATGACCAGGATGACGGCGCGCCGGCTGCGCTCCTTGAGCCGGCGCAGGACCTCCAGGCCGTCGATATCGGGCAGCCGGACATCCAGGAGCACCAGGTCCGGCCCGCTCTCGGAGAAGATCCGCACGGCCTCCTCGCCGTTCTCGGCCACGATGATGTCAAAGCCCTTCTTGGCCAGCTGGGAGGCCAAGGTCTGGCGGACGAGCTTGTCATCCTCGACGATCAGGATGGTTCTCATGCGGCCTCCTCTGCCGGGATGAGGATGGTGAACGCGGCCCCCGGACCGTTCGCCTCGTCGACCGCCATGGTCCCGTTATGCTGCTCGACGATCTTGCGGGCGTTGGCCAGCCCCAGGCCGAAGCCGGAGGGCTTGGTCGTGAAGAACGGCTCGAAGATGTTCGGCCGGGCCCTCTCGGGGATGCCCGGCCCGCTGTCGGCGATCCGGACCCGGATCATCGTCCGCTCCCCTTCGCGCACGGCGTCGCAGGCGATGCGGATCCTGCCGCCGGGGCCCAGGGCCTCGTGGGCGTTGCGCAGGACATTGAGGAAGACCTGGCGCAGCTTGTCCGCGTCGGCCTGGATCGAGGGCAACCCTTCGGGGCAGGCCCTTTCGACGACGATCTGCTTCTCGGCCAGGACGTCCCGGATCATCTTGATGGACTCGTCGATGATCTGATCGACGGACCAGCGCTCGAGGGCCAGCTCCTGGAACCGGGTGAAGTTCAGGAGCTCCTTGATGAAGCGCTCGATCTGGTCGATGCCCTCGAGGGACAGGCCGAGGTGGGCCTTGACCGTTTCGGCCAGGCCTTCGTCCTCGGCCATTTTCTGGACGTTCAGCTTGACGGAGGTCAGGGGGTTGCGGATCTCGTGGGCGATCGTGGCCGCCATGCGACCGATCGAGGCCAGCTTCTCGTGCTGGACGAGACGCCGGTTGGCGTCCTCCATCCGCTCCCGGGCTTGGACGAGTTGAGCCGTCATGTCGTTGAAGCTGCGGGCCAGCTCGCCGACCTCGTCCTGGGACGTGTCCACGATGGCCTGGGAGAAGTCGCCTTTCGAGATGCGGACAGTGCCGTCGACGAGCCGGTGGAGGGGCCGGGTGATCCGGCGGGCCAGGACGGCCGCGCCCACGATGCCGATCAGGAAGCCGCCGATCCCGATGAGGAACAGGACCTTGCTGATCGCGCGCAGCCGGTCATACATAGACTCGAGAGAAAGGCCGATCTTGACCGATCCCCATCGGGTGGCCGGCTTCTGGATGGCCGAGGCCTCGGCCTCAAAGACCCGGACGAACCGGCCCTCGAGGGCCAGGCCCCGCGGCTCCGAGGCGCTCTCCTCGGCTGTCAGGCCCGAGAGGAGGCTCGCCGTCACAAGATCGCCGTGCGGCGTCAGGGCCGAGTTCCAGGCCTTGGCCTGGCCCTGCCCGTCGTAGACGACGATATAGGCCACATCCCCGCTGCAGTGGGTATCCACATAGTTCTGGATGGCCGGCTGGTCGTTGTGGGAAAGCGATTGGACGTTGGCGTCGGCCATGAGGTGGGCCTGGATCAAAGCCCGGGCCTGGGCCTCGCCCTGGAGGATCCGGGCCTCTCGTTTCTGGATGACGAACAGGACGGCCCCGAAGAGGAGGACCACGAGCAGGGTGATCCAAAAGACCAGGCGCCAGTAGATCGAGACCTTCAGTTTCACCGTTGCCCTCAATCCCCGAGCCAGATATCCTTGGCGTTGAGAGAATAAAAACCCAGGGCCGGGATCTGCAGGCCCCGGACCTGGGGCCGGATGACGATGCGGATCCGCTCCGAGAAGAGCGGGACGGCCGGGACATCCTCGGCCAGGAGCTTCTCCATTTCGCGGAACAGGCCGGTCCGCCGCTCCCAGCTCGTCTCCGTCACCGCTTGCTCGAGCAGGCCGTCGAGGCGGGGGCTGTCGTACCGGGCGCTGAGGGCGTTCGCCGGGGACCCGGAATAGTAGAGGGGCAGGACGAGATCCTCCGGATCGGGGAAGTCCATCGAGTAGGCGAGGAACCGGAGATACGGAACGTTCACGGCCCGGGCGTCTTCCGATCGGCGGAGATAGCGGACGTCGAGCTTGATCCCCAGGATGCCGAGCTCGCGGTCGAGCTCCCGGGCGAATCCGGACGTCTCGTCGGTTTTCGGGGCGTCGCAGAGGAGCGTGAGCGTCGAGGTCTTGCGGGTCTTCTCGGGCAAGAGCCGGTCGAGAAGGACCTTGGCCGTGTCGGGGTCGGAAAAGGGCGAGGTCGCCTTGGGAAAGAAACCGGGCAGCATGGGCGGGATGTAGTTGTCCGTGACCTGATGGAGCCTGTCGGGCGTATCACAGGCGGCGGCCAGGCGGACCTTATCGAGGCCCAGCGCCAGGGCCCGGCGGACCTCGGGCCGGTCGAGCGGAGCGAGATCGCAGCTGAAGGCGAGGAAGTAGGTCCTCAACGTGCTGTTCTCGAGGACGGGGTTGTCGCCGTGCAAGAGCTTCTCGGAGGTCACCGGGACCAGGTGGACGCTGCCCTCCGCGAACTGGTCCTCGGTGAAGTAGGGGCTGTATTCCAGGGCGGCGACATAGGGCGCGTGATCGTAATAGGCGGCGTTGCGCTCCAGCCGGACGCCCAGGATGTTGAGCGGCCGGTCACGGTCACGCATCCACTCGGCGAACTTGAAAGGGCCCGTGCCGATGGGCCTCCGGAAGAAGTTCTGGCCCTGGCTCTCGACCAAGTCCTTGGGCAGGATCTTGCAGTAGTACATGCCGAGCAGGTAAAGGCCGGCGACGTAAGGCCTGACCCACTGGATCTCGAAGGTCGACGGGTCGACCACCCGGAAGCCCGAGACCCCGGACGCCGCGCCCTTCCGGAACTCTTCGAGGCCGACGACCTTCCCGGCGAAGAACGGGTAGGTCGTGTTGTCCGGCCGGTCGCGGACGAGCCGCTCGAGCGAATACTTGACGTCATCGGCGTTGAGCTCGCGCCCGTTGTGGAAGCGGACTCCCTTGCGAAGGTGGAACGTGATGCGGGCATTGCCGTCCGAGAAGTCCCAGTATTCGGCCAGGGCCGGAGTCGGGTTCAGATGGCTATCGAACCGGACCAACCCGTCGTAGAGCTGCTCGGTGAGGAAATAGTGGGACCGGGCGGCCGGATCGAAGACCGGGTTGAAGGGAAGGGTATAACCCTTGATGCGGAAGACTCCCCCATAGCGGGGCGCCTCCGCGGTCCGGGACAGGAGCGTCCTGGCCAGAGAGGAGGACGAGGCGGCGGCGGCTAAAGCAAGCGCCAGCGGCAGGGGCCAAACGCGGCGGTTTCGGGAAGCGATCATGGAAAGCGCCCTCATGATAACGAAAAAACCATCAAAATGCACATGGCCCGGTTGCCGCTGTAGGCAGCAAGGATCATGCCACCGCAGCGCGGACATAATGCCGAGAAAATAAATAAGTTGCGGGCCGGGACCGGGTCGGGCCGTAAATTTCTTTTACGTCCGTCACCGCGGGATGGCGTTATTTTCCGGCCACGGCCATGATCCGCTCGAAGACCCGGAAGAAGTTCCCGCCCCAGACCTTCTCGATCTCGCGGTCGGTATAGCCGCGGCGGATGAGCTCTTCGGTGACATGGATCATGCCGCTGACGTCGTCGCAGCCGACGACCCCGCCGCCGCCGTCGAAATCGGTGCCGATCCCGACATAGTCGATGCCCACGACCTTGCGGACATGGTCGATGTGGTCGACAACGTCCTTG
>Ga0326726_10000507_pt1 | contig 36322 bp, 30 predicted proteins | sample MHFenrmetagenome_2_FD_207603 | JGI IMG/M metagenome (GOLD analysis project Ga0326726, IMG submission 207603) | Lab enriched peat soil microbial communities from Michigan Hollow, Ithaca, NY, United States - MHF15MN | ecosystem: Environmental > Terrestrial > Soil > Wetlands > Peat | place: USA...
GGTTAACTCCACCGTAACGCTGAAATTGACGACGCTCTGCACGGATGTTCCCACCCGGCTGACGTCAACCACCTTGCCTTGATATTCCTTGCCCAGCACGGCATCAAACGTCACCACGGCTGGCTGGTCTAATGAAACACTGTTGATATCCACCTCTGACACCTGCACATCCACCAGCAAACGCGAAAGGTCGTCTATCCGGAACCCTGTCTTCCCGGGAGATACCTGGTCTCCAACCATGGGATCCACTTCGGTCACGGTGCCCGCAAAGGGTGCAGCCAGTCGGGAAAAATTAAGCGTCGCCTGGGCGGCATCCACGCGAGCCTGTGCTGCCGCCACGTCGTTTGGGTCTGGGCCGTTTTTTAAACGATCCCACTCTCTTTGAGCATCCTCCAGTTGGGCCTGCGCCAGGGCTAACTTGGCGCGCGCCATTTCGATATCGCTTCCGCTGGGAACCAGTAGGAAATAATTAAGGTTATTCTGTGCGTTGGTTAGCGATTTCTGGGCATTATATAAAGTGGTAAATGCCTGGGCTTTGCGCGTGTCGGTATCCGCCAGGTGTTGGACCGCGTCGTAAGCCGTTTTGGCGTTATCGTATGCTCTCTGTGCCAGAGTTAGCTGCGCCCGGGCGTTTTCAATGTCCGCCGAGGTTCCCCCGTGGTTGCTTGCCAGCATGCTGTTCAGGGTGGCATTGGCGCTGTTGACGCTTTTTTGCGCATTGACCAGGTTGACCTGCGCCTGGGCGCGTTGTGTGCTTGAGTGCTGCACGCTGTCCAGGTTTTGTTGAGCCGACACCAGGTCAGCCTGCGCCAGGACCACATTCTGTGCCAGTGAGGTGGCGGAGAGGGATGCCAGGATGTCCCCCACCCCCACCTGGTCACCCACCACCACGTCCACGCCGTCCACCGTGCCGCTGGTCTGCCAGGTGATGATGGCTGTCTGGTTGGCGCGCACGTTGCCGGTCGCCCCGATTGTGGCATTCAAATTACCGCGTGAGATGGTTACGGTTTGATAGGTGCTGGCTGTATTAGCGTTAACCCGGGCCCGGTAAATTGCGAAAGCCCCTGCCGCCACCACGATAACCGCCACGATGATCAACCAGGTTTTCGCCCTCCGGCTTAACCCCTTCTTCTTTCCGGGGTTCAAACTTCCATTTTCACTTTTCCTTGCCATTCCATTCCTCCAAAATATGCTTGCCTTTCAAGTTTCCATCGAAGAATTATTATTAAATCTTTGTTTCACGTCCAAGCCATGTGAAAAGCCAAACTTGCTCAGACCCAATGGATTTTACCTTGCATGTGTCAAAGGGGAAAGCATGACATCGGCGTTAAAACCGGTCATTTTACATCCCTTTACATTGTGATTATCGTCACTGGCATTCGTGACATATAAGCCTGTATACCCGGCTCAAGATTGAGTATGATTCAAATAAAGTAGGTTGAGTTTGTCGGTTTCAGCAGGAGAGTACCGGATGCAAACGATTCCAAGTGAATTTCTGGAAATTGATCGAAAGGCCCGTGTGTACATGCCCTATCAGGACCTGTCGCTCCGGCCGCCCACGGAACGCGTCTGCGACTTTGGCGATGTGGTCATCCCGCTCGATTCCGACCGCGCCATGCTGGAAGCCTCCCGCTGCATCCACTGCCCCGACCCCGCTCCCTGCATGCTCGCCTGCCCCTGCCACAATGATATCCCCTCTGCCATCTGGCTGATCGAGCAGGGACGCTACGTGGAAGCTGCCCAGCTATATCGCCAGACCTCCTCATTGCCCGAAATTTGCTCTCGTGTCTGCCCGCATGAACAACTCTGCCAGGGCTCCTGTGTTTTGAATAAGACCCATGAGCCGGTTCTGTGTGGTTCCTTGGAGACTTTCGTTACCTGCTTTGAACGCAAAACAACCGGAGTTGCCATCTCGGTTGGCAAACCGACCGGTAAAAAGGTTGCCATTGTTGGTGCCGGTCCGGCCGGTCTGGGCTGCACCGAAAAACTTCTCGAACAGGGTCATTCCGTTACCATCTTTGATGCCAAACCCGCTCCCGGCGGGTTGCTGGTTTACGGCATTCCGAATTTCAAACTTGCCAAGGAAGTTTTCTTTTGCCGCTGGGGCGATTTCGAAAAAGCTGGGGCAAAATTCGTCGGCAACACTTTCATCGGCAAAGATAAAACCATTGACGACTTATTCAAAAAGGGTTTTGATTCGGTCTTCGTTGGTGTCGGGACCGGCATCGATGCCCGCATGGATATTCCCGGTGAGGATTTGCCCGGCGTATACGAAGGTACTGATTTCTTGATGCGCGCCAACACCGAACTGAACCTGCTCCCCGAGAACAAACGCGAGCGCCCTGTATTGGGCAAGCGCGTGGTGGTCATCGGAGGGGGTGACACCGCTTCTGACTGCCTGCGCTCCGCTTTACGCCTGGGCGCAGAAGAAGTGACCTGCCTCTACCGCCGCACCGAAAAGGAAATGCCGGGCGGGCGCAAGGACCGCAAAATGGCAAAAGAAGAAGGCGCTAAGTACAGGTTCCTTACCCAGCCGGTTAAGTTCATTGCAGCAGAGGATGGGCATCTGACCGCGGTCGAATGCATCGAAATGAGGCTCGGCGAACCCGACGCCAAGGGCCGCCGCAAGCCGGTCCCTGTGGAAGGTTCCAATTTCTCAATCGCCGTGGATACCGCCATCAAAGCCCTCGGCTACTGGCCGGACCCGGTCATCGGGAAAACCACTCCAGGGCTTGATATCCACGATTATGGTCTGATTACCGTTACCGATAAAGAGACCGGCGCCACCACCCGCCCGGGCGTCTTTGCCGCCGGCGATGGCGTCACAGGTGCCGACCTGGTGGTCACTGCCATGATCGGTGGGCGCAAGGCTGCTGCAGCCATAGGTGAATATCTTATAACGAAATAATGGTTTGGCTTGAAATTTAACTCACCCCGGATTTATTCCTCGGGGTGGGTTTTTATTTTCGTGGCGGGTCTCGTTTTTCCACTTTCATTATTTCCAGGCCTTACCTTTTGAAGGAATCTATTTGGATCAGGCAGGGGCACCGGCTCGCGCTGCGTCTTATTATTATGGCGTCAATTCTGTTTGTATAAACTGGTCGGGTTGAGGTGCTGTTTTTTCCCCTCATCCGTGCTGTTTTCATGAGTTATAATATCTAAATTGTCATATAAGATTAAAAATGGAGGTAAAGTATGCGGAAACTCATTGCATCGATATTTGTGTCATTGGATGGCTACATGGTGGGCCCCAACGAGGACATGGGCTGGGTCACTGACAATTTCAATGCTGAAATGGGGAAATATGCCGGCGATCTGCAAAATTCAATGGATGCAATTCTGCTCGGCCGTGTGACTTACGAGATCATGACAAAATATTGGCCGTCTCAGGTTGAGGCTGCCGCGCCGGGCGCCGATCGTATGAATAACGTCCCCAAGATGGTGTTCACGAAAAGCCTCGATAAAGTGGAGTGGGGCAAATGGGATAACGCCCGCCTGGTCCGCGACATCCTCCCAGAGGGGATTAAAAATATTAAGAAGCTGCCCGGCAGGAATATGGTGATCTATGGGAGTGCCAGCATTGTCCAGGCGATGACCCGCTTTGGCCTGATTGACGAATATCAGCTCCTGGTCCACCCGGTTGTTTTGGGAGCTGGCAAGCTGCTCTTCAAAGACATCACCAGTCCGGTCAGCTTGGATTTAATAAAAATGGAAAAATATAAGAATGGGGTGGTCTTGCTGCACTACCAGCCTGCAAAAAAATAAAGCCCCTGCTTTTATCCGGCGGATCTCCTTCCAACGATCATTGGGGTTTGGTCATAGTCGTAACCCTTCTCTTAGAGTCTGCCCACTGACGAAGGGACTCGGAATATCCACTTAGGGGGAAATGCTGTACAGAACGTAGGTGCTGTCTCCGTAGATTTTAACAAGGCCCGGGCACACTTCTTGAAAACCAACCGGCAGTACGACCTGTGTCACCCCCTCTTTGGAGAGGTTCGAAAGCCTGTCGCATTCCGCCCGCTCGTAAAAAAAGCTTGCCTGTTGGAAACGACGGTTCCATTCGATCACCTCAGCGCTTTGGTACGGGATTGACAGGAAATCCACGTAGACCGGGGTGCCTGTCTCCAGGCGGAAATCGTACAGGTTGGACGGGGTCAGCACCACCTGGCCCGGTTGCTGGTGCGACCTCACATAGGCTTCGAGGGGGCGGTATGCTAAAGCAGCCCACTGATTATTTACCAGGTAAGTTCGTACGATTCCTGCTGCGATAGCCATCGCTATCAATACCAACCCGGTGGTATTAAGGTTCCTCTCCAATAAAACAGGCGCTCGTGAGAATACCAGGAGAACCAGTTTCCCTGCGATTAGCCCGACCGAAACGGGCACCAGCCAGGTGGACAGGCGCCATGGAAAAATTAACGCCAGGGCATCATTCCGGCTAACGACCTGCACAATTGTCAACGCGATGGAAAGGCATAGTGGCACAAACAGCACCCAAAACAGCCTTGAACGACGGACCAGGAATAACCCTGCTCCGATGAAGGTCAATTTGATAATAACAGTGGCATTGAACCATTCAGAAACAACCGCGTGCGGGGGAATGCGGACATTGACTAGCAAGCTGCGCGCTGCCGCGTCGATCTCGGGATTCACGCCCCAAAACTTGGTAATGGTATAAACCAATATCGGGGTGACCGCCACCAGGGCCAACAGTCCCAACCGGAATACCGGCCATATTTTTTTCTGGCTTCGCAACGTGTCAATTAAATAGGCAAGCGTCAACGCGCCTGCGCTGAGTAAATAAGTTGGATGCAATGTGGCTGCCAGTCCTGCGCTCAACACTGCCAGGTTCTTTTTATCCTTAAGATACAGATAGATCGATAAAAGCAGGAACACGCCAAACGAACTTGGCTGAAAGATTGGGCCAAGCAATCGCTGCCCGGCAACACCTCCCTCGAAGAGATAAGGCCAGTCCCCGCCCAAAAAACGCTGCAGCAGGAATCGTAAAAACGCAGAGTGAAGCAGGATGATGACGGCCATAAATAGGCCCGTCTTCGATTTCAAAGATCGGATCGGGAAAATGTGGTCGATGATCCCGTATAAACTAAAAAAGTAAACGCCCATGAGCAGGCCATAATAGACAAAGAACAGGTTCTCGCTGTGGAACAGGCGCAGGGTGGCCGCCACCAGGAAACTGAAAACCGGGGTCGGGTCGGCAGTATTCGCCAGCCAATCCTCGCTTAGGTTCCCAATTCCCGCCTGGGCATACCCATGTAGGAAGTACTGGTTCTGGTTCGAAGTGTACAGCGGTGCCTGGTTGTAAGCCAGCGCGAAGATGGACGTGAGCACTGCGAACCACGCCAGTCCCGTCAGGTACAAGCCGATGTTCCTCCCTTTCGGGAGCACCGCAGAAGCACCCGGGTTTACTGAATTTCGCATGGACATTTTTCCAACTATAATTTCCTGCAAGCAGGGGAAACCGCGCAGTGCAAGGGGATTGGGGTACTCGTCATCTTTGCGCTTCGCGGTTGGTTTTCAGGGATAGCTAAAATTAGGTGATCCTGAGAGATCGGTTATTCCTGTTTTTTTGAACGCCGTTGATCACTGGTTTTTTACTGTGACTTTGCACCTGCGTCCAGTGGATTCTGGCGGATTGTTCTGATTATGGCATCGGGTTGCTGGAATTCCAATCCGAGCCCAGGGCTACTACGATATCCTCCGGGGCATCCGGTTTGAAATCCACGATGATTTGACTGGAGCTGGTTACCTTCATCAGCGCCATCAGGTATTGGATGGCATATGGCTTTCCTGCGTGCACGATGATGATCGTCCGGCTTGGGAAGGGTGAATAATACTTGTCTGGATAGTCGCCTGTATTCCCGAATGCGGTTGCATTCATGCCCTGGGTTTTCAGGTAGTTGTACGTCTTCTCGGCCATCCCGGCCACTCCTGTGCCATTGATGACCACCACTCGCCCACCTTCAGCCTGCATTTTCTCTTCCACCGTGCCGGTTGCCATGGGGTCCATGCTGCCGCCGCCGAAAATTTTATCCACTAGTTCGCGGATTTTATCCGGGTACGGTCGCAGCACGGCTAGTTGCCGGCCGTTGAGATCGTAGGTGGCATCCTGCATCATGGAGTAATCGATCACGCCTGTCTGAATGCTGTCGAACGGGATGTCTTTTGCCAGCAACGCCAATCGCCTCACGTTATCCAGGGTTAGATTGGTGTTAATCCCGCTCGAAAGCTCGTTATATAGGGTGGGAGCCTGGGCCATCAGGTTCAGGAAATTGCCCGGTGAAAGGACTTTATCACGGACCGCCAGAATGACCTGTTGCTGGTGCTGGGACCGCTCCACGTCGCCGAGCGCAACGCCCTGGCTTACATCCCGGGCGCGCGCATATCCCAGCGCCACCTCTCCACTCAGGCATTGGTTCCCTGGCTGTAAGGTTACAGTTCCGTTTTTAAATAGTACGCCTACCTCTATCTTGGTGGGAATATCCAGGCAGACTCCCCCGATGGTGTCGATCATTTTCGTAAAGGCAGTGAAATCGATCAGTGCATAATATTGGATGGGTATCCCCAGGAAATTCTCGACCGTTTTCATGGCCAGTTCTGCGCCGCCCCCTGGTAGTTTATAGGCATCTCCCAGGAAAAGTGCGGCATTGATCCTGTTGTACGTGTTGAATCCGGGGATGTTGACCCACATATCCCGCGGCACCGAGATCATTCCAGCCGTACGGCTGACCGGGTCGATGGTGAGGACGATCATCGTATCGCTCCGGCAGGGGCATGACCGGTTGGTCGGGTCCCAGCCGGCTTCGAAATCGTATCCCATCACCAGGATGTTCACCCGGCTGGCGCCGTCCCACGGCGGAGGTAGTTCAACTTGCGGTGCGCTCGTGGTCGGCATACCGGGTCCGGCTGTGGGATCCGCCACCGGGGTGCCTTCAGCGTTCGATATCGGTGGGTTCCCCTGCGCAGTGCAGTTGGAGGGCGCGATTCCAGGCAGGGCCGTCAGCCGCCAGCAGCTTACGAAACCTCTCATGAATATGAACAATCCCACCGCAATTGCCATTCCCACCCCCATCCAGATGAACTGGCCGGTGGTCGGGCGTTTCAGTGTGCGTGCTATGCTTATTGGTTCGACTTTCTTATCAGGCATTTCACTTCATGGGGGGCGGAATGGGCAGGTCTTTATCGGCCACTCCGACCCACTTATCTCCTTCTTCGATGAGCATGACCGGGATGTCTTCCACGATCGGGTACTTGCGCGCGCAATCCTGGCAGATCAGCCATACGTCCTTATATAATGTAAGGTTTCCATCTTTTTCACGGACACAATTTGGGCAGCGCAGGATTTCGAGTAAATCTTTATTGATCATGGATTCTCCTCCTCCGGGGGGACAGCAAACGGCTATTTTACCACGCCTAGGGTTTGCAAAGACCGAGCTCAGCCGCCAGGGCTTCCGGATTATCTGTGCCCGGGCCGTACTGGCATACCTCCCCGTGCGGCACGTAATGAGTCTGGGTCGTATCTGGCGGGTAGAGTAGTTGATTGTTGCGATATATGGAGCGTATCACGGTGATGTCAGCACCATCTGTCACCCACCAGTCGTTAGATGAAATTTCTCCCGCCGAAAGGGACGGGTTTTCTTCGAAGGCCGGGGCTGGTACCGGGACGACATTCTGCAGGCCGGAATTTTGCCATTCGACGGTCCGCCCGTCATCGCCCGAATAAAACTTCCAGGTGAGCGAGTCGTTGGCGGCATTAAAATAGGTTTCCATTAACAGCCAATAGGGCCTGTCGTTTGTGAACTTTAAATCCACCAGCGGAAAATAGACGGTGGCGTCCAGCCCGGCCAGGTTGGGATCGGTACCTTTTTTAGTCTGCTCGTAATAATAAACCCGGTAGGCGTGCTCATGCCGTTCCACGATGGGGTACCCTCCAAAATAGGCTGTTCTGAAGAGGGTGGTGCTTACCTGGCATACCCCCCCGCCCACCCCGGTGATTGACTGTCCGTTGTAAATGATCAACGCTTCTGCATATCCGTTTTCGAGGCTGATGTCTCCCATGGCTGTGCCCATCGAAAACGTTGTATTGGGTGGAATGAGTAATCCGTGGAACCGGGCCGCCGCGGCCTGGATGTTTTGCAGGCGCGACTGGCTCGACCCGCGGAAATAGCTTGTTTCGGAGGAAACAAGCGTTGTGATGCCCAGCGACGCCGCGCTGGTATCATTGGCCACCGCGGGGTTTGCAATCACCACGGTCAGAGGGATATTGTGTTCCCCAGCCAGCAGGCCGGTTTGGATGGCCTGGATGGTGGCCTGGATATCCAGTTCACGCCCCACTTGCGCTGGTACTTCAAGTAATAATTGGCGGGTATTACTGCCGGGGTTATCATCGAAGGTAAAACGGGCATTTACGGGGGTTTGATTTAATAGCGGGGCGATCGTTCCCAGGAACTGGGTCAGCACCCGCGCATCCACCGTCACCTGGTATTGCCAGCTCCCATCCACCTGCACGGGCACTAGGCTCAGCATCCCCGCCAGGGTGGCGGGATCGATTGTCCATGGGCCTGGGTCACCCGGTTGCGGGTTGTCGACCCGCAGCGTTAGCGGAGCGCTCAATATCTGCCGCAGGCTGTCGGCTTGAGCCGAGGCGCCCATTACAACCGGGGACTGTTCTTCCACCACCAGTTGGACTTCCCCGTCCCGGAAGGATGAAAGCTGGGTCAACAGGTTCGCCAGGGTGGCATCCACGTTGAGCAGCCGTCCGATCTGCCCCTGTGTGTACACTACATTTATACCGTCCAGGTGCAGGTCGGTTTCAATGACTGGTTGGTCGATCTGGGCGGCGATATTTTGGAGATATCCATGCGCTTTGCGTTCGTCGAACGTGATGATGGGTTTCAGTTCCAGCCCACCCTGCCAGGCGTTGAGCTGTCCGGCCAGTGCGTTGAACACGCCCCCCTGGCGCCCTACGTCGTAAGCTTGTTGCATGCTGGTCGCGACATCGAAAACCATCCCCAAATCAGCCGGCGTCACCACCCACACGTTGTCACCGTGCCGGAATACCACCCTGCCGGTGATCGGATATGTGATATGCAGGCTCAGGGCGGAGGTCGCCTGTTCGGGTGTCAAGTTGGTCAGGTCCACCCCTGCCATCGTTACACCGGGGAAGATCCGTCCGCGAAAAAGAAAGTTGTACCCCCCGCTGATCAGACCGAAGATCAATATAAATAGAAGCGGGCCGCCGAACAGGACGGTCAGGACTTGCATCGGGACGGGCGAGCGCTTTGGACGTGGAATGGTTACGAAAGACATTGGATGGAATTATACACCGTGAGGAAAGGACCTTCTTTCAGGACGATGCACCCCGTTTTTTGTTCCCTTTCAGGAATGGGATGAACATGGGCGTGGCAGCCGAGTAATCGATATATTCCTGCCCGAAAGTTCTCCTCAGTTTGCGCTCTTCGAAGCTCGCACCGATGATAACGTATACGGTCAGGCCAATATTGACCATCAGGGTGTTTATCGTCATCAGCGGCAGCAGCCAGATGAAAGCCATGCCGGCCGAGTAAAGCGGGTGGCGTATATATTGATATAAGCCGGTTGTGGTCAGTTTCGAGGGTTTGTCGCTCTCACCCAGCTGGCGCAATCCGATAAAATCCCAGATGTCGGTTTGACGGAATGCAATTAAAAGCGCGGCTGCAGCCATCAATTCCCCCCCAACCATGAACCAAGACCAGGGCACCGGGACAAGGTACAGGGTCGTATCCGGAACCAGGAACATCACCACCAGCACCGGCAGGAAACTCGCCAGGGCGAAAAAGTTATATCCCAGTCGGTAAAATCTGCCCGTCCCCGCCCCGAGCACCTGCCGTGCCATTTCCTTGGCTTTGTGGGTTGCCAGCAGCGAATGGACTAGGCCCCACAGGAGTACCGATAAAACGATCCAGACCATTTTTCACCTGGCAGGCTTAATCCAATATCTGTGCGCCGGTCAACCTGAGCTTCACGGGTCCATCCGGGCACAGGAATGTCATTTCGGCAGCACCTGTCCCTCCCAGGATGCGCAAATCTCCTCCGCATCGGACCGCTTCCATGGAAGGGAAGATCTTGATGAAAGCTGTGGGACAAAAGCCGGCGGGGGTCTCGAACTTGCAGGTGAAAGTATCCCCTGGTTCAAAACCCAGGCGGCATTCTTCTGCTTTATTTTCCTTCCCCACCTGCAATACATCGATTGTGAATCGCCAATCTTCCAAATACCATTTTTTCATTTGCTTCCTCCACCATTCCTGCTCGACAACGGGATGAAAGCGATTATCTTATACCTTGCCTGATGCGGAGAGTTTACGTTCCGAATGCTGGGATTTCCAGCATTCGCTCGCCCAGCTTCACCTGGTAATATGGCAGCCATGCCACGCCGAACAGGTTCACGTAAATATCCGTCTTCTTGGGCAGCACCGGGATCTCGGTAATGGCATTGACCACGTCGCCCCATTTGGAACCGGCCTCGTCCAAGGCTTGCTGGCGGGTCAGTTGGAGTTGGGCCAGTTGCTTTTGGTATTGTGTGATCGTATCCACCGATTCGGTCACGTCTCCCTTGGATTGTTCGGTCATTCGGTGTTTGCTGAAGGCCGCCGAGATTCTGCGGCTTCGTCGTCCGCCCAGCAGGCTGAAAACTGTCTCCGCGCCCGATACCAATTCTTCACGCTTGCGCTGCTCGAATTCGGACTTGTCCTGCTCCAGTTCGCGCTGTTCCTTGTTTAGTTTCTCATTCAAGGAGGCGATCTGGCGGTCGATGGTTGCCGTGGCTTTTACCATGGCAGCCTCCCGCGCCGTACGGGCTGCCTCGGCGCACTCTTTCACGAAATCAGCCTGTGAGACGTCCGGAGTGGCGAACAGCCCGAGCGACTGGTTGGAGCGGATGGTGATCTTGCTGGTGCGGTAGACCCAATCCGCAAAATCCTTTTGCAGTGCGGTGAGCAGCCTGGCATCCGTCAGCGGCGCATCCAGGCTGGCAAAACGCGCCTGTGGGTCGGGTGCCGGGTCCATCGCGGTCGCCTCCGGCACCTTGGCGGTGAAATCGTCCCACCGCACCACGCCTCTTTTATCCAGCACGGTCACCAGCGCCGACCTCGCCTGTTCTGCATCCAAGTTGTATCTTCGGTCCAGGAAACGCACCTGTGCAGACGCGATCAGAGCCGGGCAGTACACCAGGCCTGTCGGTACCGAGTCAGCCGGGATGGGTTCGCCTGAAGTAGCCGCGGCTTTTGTAAATGATAAATTAAGCGGGAGAAAAACTTCTGCAATTCCGCTGGGTGCGGAGGGGCGCGTGGCTGAGGTTTGATGAGGCGTACTTGGAGCCGCCCTCCCCGCAGTGGGCTGCTGGGTCGCCGTGCTTCCGAGTGACGCAGCAGCGGCAGCCAACGCCGGCATGGGTTCAAACCCTGCCGGGACGGATGCCTTGGATGTGCTGGCAGGTGCTTGGGCACTCGTGGTTGCGGCTTGATTCCCCGTCCCCACCAGGGCGTTCAACGCCGGGATCTGGGCACGCGTTAATGGGCCTGCCAGGAAATTCATCGTCCAGCGTGTCTGGAAGATGAGCGGGGTTTTTTCGTGGACGTTTTGCATGACGAAAACGCGCTTGCCCAATCCGGAGATCAGCTTGTCCATGCTGCCGCGTTCCACCGCGCCGGGGGCTGCTGATTCTAGGCCGTCCAGTAAACGCTGTTTGTCCTGGTCGGTCTGCAGTTTGCCGATGAACCACGTCCCGGCGTTGGAAAGTCCTTTGTAGTCCACGTCCACGGGGTTCTGCGTGGCAAGCAGCAGGCCCAGCCCGAATGCCCGCGCTTGTTTGAGCATGCGCAGCAGTGGTTGTTTGGAGGGTGGCATGGCCGTCGGCGGAAGATAGCCGTAGATTTCGTCCATGTAGAGAATGGCGCGCAGGCTCGTCGCACCGGCTTGGGTTCGCATCCAGGTCTCCACCGCTGAAAACAGCAGGGTCACAAAGAACATGCGCTCATCATCCGGCAGGTGGGCCAGGTAGAAAATGCTGTGGCGCGGGCGCCCGTCCGGGCTCCATAATAATCCGGCGATATCCAGCGGCTGCCCAACCCGCCATAGTTCGAAGGTTGGAGCAGCCAGGATATTGTTGATTTGCAGTGCCAGGTCCATGCGGTCCTTGGCAGGGAAGAAGGTATCCACCGGGAAGGCGCCCAGTTTGTCGAAAGGCGGTGTTTGGATCTGCAGGATGAGTTCGGTCAGGTCCATGGATTTGTTTTGGCTCCAGGCCGATTGGAAGATGTTGGAGAGCAGGATGTGTTCGCGCGAGCGGATCGGGTCAAGTTCGGCGAAACCGACCAATCCCAGGATGGCGGTCACCGAGCTGGAAATTCGCTCGGTCAGGACCTCTCGGTTGCTCTCCCAGTCCAGTCCGGGGGCTGCCAGGGACGACAGCACACTGACCGGGATGCCCGCGTCCGAGCCGGGGGTGTAGATGGCAAACCTGGCCGCGTTCGTGAGTGCCACCATCCGCTCGTGGTCGATGCCCCACTGCGCCAGCCCATTGCGCCATGCCAGGGCCGCCTCTGTGGCAGCTTGTTCGACGGTTTTCCCAGCCCTGCGCGCCATTTCGGGGTCGAGCCAGGGTTGGAAGCTTTGGGGAGCCAGTTCCGGGAAATGCAGCAGCAGGTTGGTCAGGTCACCTTTCGGGTCGATCAGGATGGCAGGGATTCCCTGCAGGGCGGCCTCCTCCAGCAGCGCGATGCATAACCCTGTTTTTCCGGAGCCGGTCATGCCGGTTACCACGGCGTGCGTGGTCAGGTCAGCCGGGTCGTATTGCAGCGGTTGGTCGCTGAGCATCGCCTTTGCGGGGTCGTAAATTCGGCCAAGATAAAATTTATCGCTCATGGGGGACCTCCGGGATTTGCTGGTTACTTCACTTCTTCTGCTGAGAAATGGTAACCATCCAATCAGGGTATTGAACTGAACCTCATTTTACATCGTTATTTACTATTATGGCTTCGCTTGGTCGTAGACGCTCTGAAATTCGGCCATGTATCGCCCGGCTGCCTCCGTACTATGGAGGATTACCACATTTTCATCGTTGCTGGTTTCGGCGCTGGCGCTGAAGTTATAAGAGCCTGTGATCACGATGGAATGGTCGATGATGATCGCCTTGTGGTGCATCAGCCCGGGGTTCCCATCCCGGCGCACATCCAGTCCGGCTTGCATGAACGCGTCGTACTCGCTCCCCACGTTGGAACTGATCTGGCCGTCATCCATCACCCCCGTCACGGTCAGGCCATCCGCCGTACGCTGCCGGATGGCGGTTCCCAGGTCGTTGGCAGTCAAGGTGTATGCCAGGAAATAAATACTCTCTTTTGCACCCTGGATGAGGTTCACCAGTTTTGCAGCCACCCCGTCGTCCGGGGAGAAATAAATTTCCACCTGCGTTCCGTCGATGTTTACATCGGGATAAGGTGTTGCTGCAAGTGCGTCCGGTCCAAACATGTTCTTCTCGAACATTTCATCGAATTCGGTGGTGTAGTCCTCCGCAACCTTTGTCGACCGGATCCGGATGAGGTCGTTGTTATCTTCGTAAGCGCCGCTGGTGGTGAAATTCATCGAGCCGATCCAGACCTCGGCGTGGTCGATCACGACGAATTTGTTATGCATCAGGCCTTCGTGCTGGTCTCCAGTGACCGTGATGCCGGCATCCTGGATCTGTTGGATTTCCCGGTTGTCCATGTTGTCGCTTTCCATCACCAACCGTACAACAGCCCCCCGTTGATGGGCATGGATGAGCGCATCGCGAATGCTCCAAAGATTCAGGCTGTAAATCGCCATATCCACCGAAAGGCGCGCCTTGTCGATGGCAGCTGCCAGGGCTTCGTCGGGACCGCCTTCGAAATTCTTCGCGTTGGGAGCGTTCGGGTCGGTGAAGCGGATTTCAAGCCAGCTAGCCATGGAACTGGGGTCTGGCGTGACTTTTGTGGGAACTGGTTGGCTTGGGGCTGTGGTACCGCAGGCTGACAATGCCAGCATGAAAATCATAAGAAACAAGGTTGATTGTCTATGCGCAATTATCAAGGTCGTCATCCATTTTCCCTTGCACCGTTGGTTGCTATGATTATACTGCTTCCTCCTGATATAGCACACAAGTTCCAATCATTCGTGTTCATTCGTTTTCGCCTGCGATTCTCGCCTCGTGTTGGGCTTCATTCCTCCTCTGAGAATTTCGTCGGGGATTTTCTCTTCTCAGATAATGAATTTACCTGGGATATCAGTCCGACAGGTTCGGGCAGGTCATTTGATTATTCAGCCTACCCCCTGGGGTATAATCCTTGCTCGTGAACGAATCTTCTGCCCAAGTTAACCGGGGGGTCGCCCGGGCTGCAGGTACCGTTATGCTGGCATTTATCATCAGCCAGGTCACCGGGTTGGCTGCCAAGATTCTGATCGCTGGCTCGTTCAGCGCCGGCGTCGAACTGGATGCCTTTTATGCCGCCAACCGTCCCTCGGAAACGCTGGTGACGATCATGGCGGGTGGGATTCTTGTCTCTTCGTTCATACCCATCTTCGTAAAATTTTTGGTCAAGGAGGACCGCCGCTCGGCCTGGAACCTGGCTTCCGCCACCGCCAACCTGATCCTTGTGCTAATGAGCGTGTTGGCCGGCTTGGCGGCTCTCTTTGCCGCGCCGATTGTTAAATATATTCTCGGCGCAGGTTTCCCTCCGGATAAACAAGCCCTCACAACCAGCCTGTTGCGAATCCAAACCATTTCCATTGTTTTTTTCGGTCTGAGTGGCTTGGTCGTCGGCATCTTGAATTCCAATAGGAAATTTCTGGTTTCCGCTTTGGCTCCGGCAATGTACCAGCTGGGACAGATTTTCGGCGTACTCTTCCTGGCACCCCGCATGGGAATTTACGGGTTGGCCTGGGGCGTCGTGATCGGTTCAGCCATCAATCTGCTGATACAGGTACCCTCTCTGCTAAGGTTGAAAGGTCTTTATATTCCCACCTTTGGGTTGCACGACCCTTCAGTCGGAGAAGTATTCCGCTTGATGGCACCCCGCATGTTCGGGGCTGCCGTTGTCCAGTTAATGTTGTGGGTCAACACCCTGCTCGCCTCCCACATGACGGGCGGATCTGTTTTTAGTCTCACCAGCGGGTTTTCCTTGATGATCGTGGCGCAGGCTGCCATCGCCCAATCGGTGGCAACTGCAGTGATGCCTACCTTCTCGGCGCAGTACGCCCAGGGGAAACTGGATGACCTCCGCCAGACGCTCGCCTCTGCCCTGCGCGGGGTCATCCTGCTCTCTGTACCTGCCACAGCAGGCCTTATACTATTAAGCGTCCCGCTCATCACCTTCCTTTATCAACGCGGTGAATTCACGGCCGAAACGACTAACCTGGTGGCCTGGGCGCTCACTTGGTACGCAACTGGCCTGGTTTTCCACTCTGTGCTTGAAGTGTTGGTGCGTGCTTTCTACTCCATGCACGATACAAAAACCCCGGTGCTGGTCGGTGCTGCTGCCATGACCTTGAGTATCGGGCTGAGCCTGTTATTCGCCTCGATCTTTCAAAGCCTTGGTTGGTTGCCGCACGGCGGTCTCGCTCTCGCCGTCTCAGTCTCCACCGCCCTGGAAGTTACCACTCTCTTCCTGATCATGCGTATACGTCTAAAAGGCATCCATGGGACGCAGATCGCCAGGGGGTTCGGGATCGCGACTCTTGCCACCTTGTGCATGGGAGCTGTCCTGTTGGGTTGGACCCGGGTCGCAGCCTCCCATTCTGCGGCTCTGGTAACCCTGGGAGGTGTCCTGATTGGGGGCACGGTATACGCCGCAATACTGGTTGCCATGCGAATCCCGGAGGTCGGCAGCGTTGTAAGGATGGTAAAACGGCGGTTTACCAGATAGACTTTTTTCAAAAAAAACAGCCCCCGCAATGCAGGGACTGGGGGTGATATATCTTTCCCTCGGTACAATAATTAATTCACTCTTGAAATGGGCGACATGGAGTTGCTGGCTATTGAGCGCGACTGTTGCATCAGCCAGATGTAGCTGTCTTCCAGGTTTGGTTCGACCGGGTTGGCTGTGGTTTCCTTGGCAGGAATCCCCACCACGCGATAGGTCACACCATCTTGGGCTTGCATTGTCGATACTACGGTAAGGCTTGCGTCTGGTCTCTCCGTGGAGTTGACCAGATTCCAAACGTGGCCTCGCGCTTGGGCAATGAGATCGCCCGGACTGCCACGGAATATAACCTGCCCAAGATTTATCACCGCCAGGTCATTGCAACTCTGGCTTACGTCTTCGACGATATGTGTTGAGAGAAGTACCGTGCAGCGCGCTGACATCTCCGCCAGCAGGTTGCGCAGGCGGACACGTTCCTCCGGGTCCAACCCGGATGTTGGCTCGTCCACGATCAACAACTGCGGTTTACCGAGCAATGCCTGGGCAATGCCGACCCGGCGTTTCATCCCGCCCGAATAAGTCTGTAGCCGACGCTTGGCATCCTGGGTCAAGCCGACTAACTCCAGGATTTCATCCAACTGTTTGGTCCTTTCGACTTTGTCTGTAACTCCCTTCAATAGGGCTACGTATTCAAGGAATTCCAGGGCAGAGAGATCAGGGTAAAGCCCAAGTTCCTGTGGCAGGTACCCCAGTACTTCCTTGACCGCCTTCTTACCGCGTCCGGTCGTCACATCGTTTCCGAACACGCTCACTTTGCCGGAGGTGGGCCGCAGCAGCCCTGCCAGGATGCGCATCAGGGTGGTCTTGCCGGCCCCATTGGGGCCGACTAGGCCGAACATTCCCAATCCAATTTCCAGGTCCACGCCTCGCAGCGCCCGGACTTTTTTGCCATAGGTCTTGGTCAATCGGGAGACGGTGATCATTAAAAATTTTCCTTCCACTTCAACCAAAGACGTGCCAAACCTGCCAGAATGAACAAAGTGACAGCAATGACCAGGTACATCATAATTACCCGCCCAATCCCGATTATGGGCGCCTCTGCCCCGAACAAGGGCGGAGGAGTGCTGCCTGTCGCCTTGTCCATAATATCCAGGGCCGCAGAGTGGTAATTCTGCAGCAGGAAATAGGTAGCCGCATCCAATTGTACGGATGGGACGCTTAACGCGGCTAGCCAGAAAAAGATGCTGAGGATCCCTGCCACCAGCCCTGGGAACACCGCCGCCAGCCTCGAGCGGAAGACGCTCCCGGCCAGTATGCCGATCGTCAACCCCCAGCCCAGCACGGGCAGCCCATCCATCAGGGCGAATTTGACAAAGAAGCTGATCACATCCACTGGGACTCCCACCCGGAAGGCATCCAAAAAAGCCCATTCGAGCACGCCGAAGAACAATCCCAGGGGGATTAGGCCGATCAGTGCCACCATCAGGCCAACCCCCAGGATTTTGCCGGCCAGGTAACTACCACCGCTGATGGGTGTGCTGTGCAGCAACTCCGCCACGCCGAAAGAACGGTCGGCCGGGAGACTGGCTGCCGTCGCGGCTGGCAGGAGTAGGAAGGAGGTGAGCAGCAAGGTGAACCAGGCCGGTGAAACCAGGATTACAGTCGTCTCTGCCATCATGCCGACTGCCTGTTGACGGAAAATATCCACGCTGTAACCTTTTGCCGTCCATTTTTCAATCACGCTCGTGTTCTGCAAGATGTTGTTAAGCTCATCCTTGGAGTAGGAAAGATTGGCCAGTGGGTTAATTAGGATGGCTGCCCCAAAAATCAGCCCGATCAGAACCGTGGTAACCACTGGTCCTCCCCGCCGTAGTCCAAAGCGGAACTCGGTGAGAGCGACTGCGTATATTTGCCAGAAGGTCTTCATACGCTCCCTTTCCCGGCCACTTACCGGTTTCCCAAAAGGCGGTCTTCATCCTTCAGGAAAACGATTGCCATCAGGGTTAATCCAACTCCAATGGTTGCTAGTGAAACCCGATTCAACCAATAGGTCAAGGAAGACACTGTGTCCGGTTGCAGGTAAATGTGAAAAGGCCAGAACCAGGGCCAGACTGTTAGTAGTTTCTCTCCTCCAATGAGACTGGCCGCCCACATCAGGGTCGTCATCAAGGTGCCGAAGATCCCCTGGCGGGTTATCTGTGTGGTAAAGATAGCAATCCCTCCCAACGCAATCCCGGCTGTCAGCCAGCGGGCGAGCGCCTGGCCTAAGCCTTCGGCATGCCAGGTGGCCGTGAAAACCAGGGTGGCGACCAAGGCAACTGCTGCATGCATCCCGCCTGCCAGTTGCAGTCGTTCGAAGAATATTTTAGGCATAGATTTCGGATAGGAGAGAAGCAGTTCAATAGCTGGTTCGTTATCCGGACCGAGCAGGAATGAGGCTTGAATTGCGAAAGCAAGTGGCGCAATGGTCTCGATTGCTCTGAGTGTGTAGCTGGGATTAACCGTGCCCGTTTGCCTCGATAACATTAAATTGAGGATGCAGAAAGCCCCCAATATCAGAAGGCTGCCTGCCGCTGGCCACCATCCGACCAGCCTCAGGGTTAATTGCAGTTGTCTAAATGAAGGGAATTTATTTGCCATTCACCTTCTCAAATTTACTTCCATAAAAACCACAAGCCCAGCGCCACGACCAGCCCTAAAAGCACCCCGCCCATGGCTTCCAGGGGTGTGTGCCCGATCGCTTCCCGCAGGTGTTCTTCGCTGATCGGATGCCCTTTTAGCAGTTCTTCCACCAGGATATTGATCTTCTCGGCTTGCTTTCCTGCCTGCCGCCGTACGCCCGTGGCATCGTAAACCACCACCATCGCCAGGGCTACCGCCACGGCAAAGACCGGGGAATTAAAGCCGATATGCAAACCAACTGCCAGGGCGGTTGAAGTGACCAGGCTGGAATGCGAACTGGGCATGCCGCCGGCTGCAAAGAATAGGGCCCAGTTCCAGCGGTGTTCCCTCAACACGTCCAGCGGAACCTTCAACACCTGGGCCAGGATCCACCCTGCCATTCCGGTCCATAAAACGTGGTTTTGGAGCAGGGGATCGATGTTCATTGGTTCTCCTCGAACTCGGTCAGCTCTTCCCCCGCCAGCTCTTTGACTTTCAACTCGGCCTTGTCCAGCAGTTCGGCGCAGCGTATGGTGAGCGCCTGACCGCGCTCGAAAAGGCTCATTGACTCTTCCAGCGGGCGTTCACCCGTTTCGAGCGCCACCACAATTTTTTCGAGTTCGGCGAATGCCTCTTCGTACTTCAAACTTTCGACTGGTTTGATTTCGCTTTTTGCCATGTTCACCCATCCTCGCTCGTGACCCGGGCACCAAAATCACCGTCCTGCAGGCGTACACGCAGCGCATCTCCATCCTGCACCTGGGACTTGCTTGCCACCACCCGCTTGTTTTTCGTGACCACTGCGAAGCCGCGTTTCAGCACCCCCAGCGGGCTGAGCACTGTAAGGCGGTTCTCTAATCCTGCCAGGTGCGCTGCTGCCAGTTCCAGGCGGTGGACCTGGGCTGCATTTCCCCGTCGGCTCATTTCATCCAAGCGCTGGCGCTCGGTCTGCACTTTCCTCAGGGGGGAGGACAAGCGCAAACCGCTCCGCAATCCGTCCAGCAGGGTCCGCCGTCGTTCGAAGAGCGCCTCCATGCTTCCGGTAAGGATCTGCGCTGTCTCGACCAGTCCCTGCTTGAGTTCCATCACCGTGATGGCTGTCGCCAGCTCGGCTGCAGCCGTGGGCGTGGGCGCCCGCAGGTCTGCTGCAAAATCTGCCAGGGTGAAATCCGTCTCGTGTCCCACACCGGTGATGACCGGTGCCTGCGACTCGACTACTGCCCTCACCACCCGTTCGTCGTTGAAAGCCCACAGGTCTTCGATGGAGCCTCCACCACGCGCCAGCAGGATCACTTCCGGCTTCACCACCCGGTTCAGGCTTCGCAGTGCCTCCACCAGTTTCAGCGGGGCTTCCTCCCCCTGCACCGGCGAGGGAGCCAGCACCACATCTGCCAGGGGCATCCTCCGTCGCAGGGTGTTCAGAATATCCCGCAGGGCTGCGCCGGTCCGGCTGGTCACGATCCCGATCCGCTTGGGTGCGGCTGGGATGGCGCGCTTGCGCGCCGGGTCGAAGAGACCTTCGGCCTCCAGCAGTGCTTTGAGTCTCAGGAATTCCTGGAAGAGCTCCCCCTCCCCCAGCGGGCGGATGCTGTCCGCGTAAAGCTGGTACTGCCCGGCTACTTCGTAGATGCCCAGGCTGCCATGCGCTTCGATCGCCATCCCTTCCTGGAGTGCCAGCCTCAAACGGGCGGCTTCGGTCTTCCACATCACACACCGCAGGGACGCGCCGGCATCTTTCAGCGTGAAGTAAACGTGACCGGAGGCTGGCCGCGACAGGTTGGAGATTTCCCCTTCTACCCAGATTCCTTGAAGATCGGGATCTTCTTCCAGCAGTTGGCGCAGGTGACGGGTGAGGTTGGTTACCGTCCAGCGTGGGGAAGCGTCAAACAGCGCCATTTGTTCCATCACGTTGAGAATACTATTTTTCCGAAGGACTGTCAACCATTCTGGATGTTGGCTTCAATTGTTCTCTCTTCCCTTGGCCGGAGGCAGCTTTCGCGAGGCACCCCCTGGGGGGCAAGCTGTCTCCGGCTGCTTCGGGATTACGAGAGTCCGAAACTTCCCTCACTGGGCTGGGGGTGGGGTTAAATATACTCCGATTAATATTCCCAGAACGAACAACCTTTAATTGACTTATCGCGCTGCATAAATTCTGCTACAATCATCATATATGAAACGCCTTTGGGCTCCCTGGCGCACCAAGTTCGTCGAAACCAGGACCGCTGGTTGCGTATTCTGTGAGGTTCAAAAAGAACCCGATGGTCCTGCCAACCTGGTCCTTTTCCGCGGGAAACGCTGTTTTGCCATTCTGAATCGATACCCTTACACCACCGGCCATCTGATGGTCGTGGCAAACGGGCACCTGGACTCCCTTGAAGACCTGGACGGCGAAACCCGCGCCGAGATGATGGAACTATCAACCCATGCCATTGTCGTGATCCGCGGCGTCTACCACCCGGACGCCTTCAACGTCGGTGCCAATATCGGCGAAGCCGCCGGGGCGGGTATTACCGGGCACTTCCACATCCACGTGGTGCCCCGTTGGTCCGCCGACACCAATTTCATGGCGACCCTGGCGGAAACCAAGGTCATGCCCGAAGCCCTCGAGGATACCTATTCCCGTCTCCGTGCCGCCTGGGAAAAGTAGCCGTTTCTGATAGTTTGGGGGGCTTGGGGGGTGAGCGAACGGTAAAACCGTTCGCTCACCCCCCATTAAATTAATATTTTGCCGAGGCGGCAACAAGCCGCCATCGGCTATTTCAGCGCCATGAGGCGCTGAATACCCCCGCCTTGGAGCGGGGGTATGGGGGTGGGGGTACCCTCAAATTGACTTTTGCAAGACTGCTGACAATAATTATTCAGCCTCTCCGGGAATCCTCCCCGCGGTGATAAAATACCCTCAGATCCACCCTTCGCCAAAGGAGCTAACGTGGAGCAAAAGATTCTTGACTACGTCATCGTCGGTTCCGGTTTTGGGGGTTCGGTCTCCGCCCTGCGCCTGACTGAAAAAGGTTATTCCGTCCTCGTTATTGAAAAAGGCAAACGCTTCGCTGATCTGGACTTTCCCAAGACCAACTGGGAGTTTTGGAAATACCTCTGGCTGCCCGCCCTCCGTCTCCATGGCATCCTCCAGATAAGTTTCCTCAAGGGCGCTATGGTCCTGCACGGCACCGGCTTTGGCGGCGGGAGCCTGGGTTACGCCAACGTCCTCGAGATCCCCACAGCTGAAACTTTCGCCACCCCCGCTTGGAACACACCCGTCTCCTGGGGGGGTGTGCTCCAGCCGCATTATGAGACCGCCAGGAAAATGCTCGGAGTTGCTCGCAATCCTAAATTATGGAAAGCCGATGAACTCTTGCAGACAATGGCTGCTGAGATCGGCATGGAACAAACTTTCCGCGCTACTGATGTGGGTGTCTTTTTTGGGGATGAAGGGGTTACCGTTCCCGACCCGTATTTCGGCGGCGCGGGTCCCGAGCGGGTTGGTTGCAAGTACTGCGGCGCCTGCATGGTTGGCTGCCGCTACAATTCCAAGAATACCCTCCCTAAGAACTACCTTTATTTTGCAGAAAAGAATGGGGCGCAGGTCATCGCAGGGTCGGAAGTGGTGGATATTCGTCCTCTGCCTCTGGGCGGGGCTCAGTCCGCGGACATTGGTTCCTCCTCCGCATCCGGTTACGAGGTCACTTACCGTTCGAGCACCCGCTTCTTTAAAGGTCCTCGCCGCCGTGTTCAAACCCGGAATGTCATCCTCGCTGGCGGTGTGATGGGCACCCTTAACCTGCTCCTGCGCCTGCGCGATGTCTTCAGCTCCCTGCCGGATTTATCCCCCCGCCTCGGCGACATGGTGCGCACCAACTCTGAAGCCTTGCTCGGCGCAGCCGCCCGCAAGTCCGATATCAACTATTCGGAGGGCGTCTCCATCTCATCTATCTATAACCGTGACACGCTCACCCGCATCGAGCCGGTTCGCTACCCGGATGGCTCGTCGCTGATGCGCTACCTGGCTGCCCCCTTGATCGACACCGATGTGAGCATCCCTGTCCGCATTTTGCGCTTCCTGGGCTGGGCAGTCTCCCACCCGCTAGACTTTGCCAAAGCCATGTACCTGCCCGGTTGGGCCCACAACGTCACCATCCTGCTGGTCATGCAGCACGCCGATAATCGCATGCGCTTCCGTATGGGTCGCAGTTTCTTCACATTATTTCGCCGCGGCATGGTGGCCCTGCCTGAACCCGGGTATGAGATCCATGCCCAGGTGGAAGGCTCCCACGAGCTCACCCGTGATTTTGCCAGGCGGGTGGATGGTATCCCGCTGGGCTCGATTGGCGAAAATTTGCTGAACCTGCCCACTACCGCTCATATCCTTGGCGGGGTGCCCATCGGACCGGATGCCTCCCTTGGAGTCGTGAACGGGGACTTTGAGGTGCACAACTACCCCGGTATGTTTATTATTGACGGCTCGATCATGCCCGCCAACCCCGGGGTGAACCCCAGCCTCACCATCACCGCCCTGGCTGAATACGCCATGTCGAAGGTTCCTCCCAAGACGAAATAATTTAAAGCTATTAATCGAGGGAAGCCATTTCGCATCCCTATGTCGTAAAGATTCTAAAAAATCAGGGATTAGCGAGCTTCGCTCGCTAATCCCTGATTTTTTAATATTTCTCCCCTCCCAAGCTGAGGCGACTTTTGCGAATCACCCCCCTGGGGGCCAGTCTCCATTCGGGAGCATTTTTCTCTAAAAGCCATCCCTGCTTTGCATGGCATATATACCGAAAAAAAGGGTGCGGTGGCGTTCTTTGCCAACCGCATCCTTTTTTTTCGTACTATTCCCCCCTCCCCCTTTGGGGGAGGGGCTGGGGGTAGGGGCAATCTATCCCCTCCGTCTCTTCACATATACCTTCACCGCCTCGCGCATGAACTCCGCCAGCCTCGGATCGACCCTGTCGTAGTTTGCCTTGAAGCGTGGATCGTCGTTGTACAGGTCCGCCAGCCCGAGCAACTGTTCGTCGTTGGGGCTCCAGAAGTTTTGCATATGCCGGTGCCAGTGCGCGATCACCGCCTGCACTTCTGCGCTTTCTGCTCCTTTTGGCATCGCTGCCGCCAGGTCGGTATAAATAGTTTTTCCCTCCGCCAGGATGTGTTCCTTCTGGGCAGGCGAATATGCCTTCCACTTCCGGTTGGATGCTTTTACCGTCTCGGGGTCGTACATCTGCTCTGCTTCCTGGGCATATTTTTCCTGCTCTTCTTCACTGAAGCCTTCGAATAGTCCTTTTGCGTTCATGGTTTCATTTCCTTTCAAATGGTCGATGGTATTGTCAACGGTCTGGATGAGGCGCTTCAACCGTTCGACTCTTCCCTGCAGCGCTTTCCGGTGGGAATGCAGCGCCGTCAGTACGTCGAAATCCGGTCGCCCCACCACGGCTTTGATCTCGTCGAGACTCAGCTCCATTTCCCGGTAGAACAGGATCTGCTGGAGTTTCAACAGGGATTCTTCTTCGTAGTGGCGGTAGCCGTTACCGCCCACCGAAGACGGCTTGAGCAGCCCGATCTCGTCGTAATAATGCAGGGTGCGGACGCTTATGCCCGCCAGTTTTGCCAGTTGTTTTACGGTGTACACCTTTGCCTCTGTCACAATATAAACCATGACGTAACGTTAATGTCAAGGGGGAAAACTGGGTCCTCAGAAGCACGTTTTCATGGAACGGGGGATAGTGGAGAACACCAGGGTATCTCGCAGAAATAAATTTACTCCCTTTCCTGAACCTCCTATTTCGACACTCAAAGAATCAATAATCGCCTTTGCGATTGAATTCGCGTTGTAAATCAGCCGTATAATGATATTTAACCTGAATTAATGTAAATTTCCTCCGTGGCAGTGAAGGATGACCCACTTGTAATATCATTGCTCGTTGGTAATTAGCAATATGTAGTGGCGAGATATCGTTTCGCCCGCTAAATATGGTCGCTATCGCTTTGCAGCCTATCCCAAATCTCCCTCAGGAGCGCATTCAATGGACCCATCCTTCTCCTCCTTCTTCCTCTCCCGCTGGGACAAATATTTCCCCGGCGCAGACCTCCCCATCTCCTATTCCTATATCGATACCCCTCTGGAACAGGACCTGAAGGATACCCTCAACCAGGACCGCTGCCTGATCGGCAACCTCCCGCGCGTGCAGGACGGGCATTCCTTCGTCTACGATTCCCATTCCCCAGGTTGCTCGGGAGGCAAGCGCTACAGCGGTTTCTCTACGAAGCTCCGCCCCAATTTCGAGTACTTCCTTTCCTGTGGCATCCCCGGCGAACTCGAAGGCGAACGCTATAAACAGTCTCCTCAACTGGTCGAGCAGTACCTGAAAATCCATCCCCCGTTCAAAGCCCCCGGCAAATACCTGGTCTTCAAACGCTTCGACAGGCTCATACCGGGCGAAGATCCCTTTGCAGTAATTTTCTTCGCCTCCCCGGATGTGCTCTCCGGTCTCTTCGCTCTGGCGAATTACGACCGCTCCGATCCCCACGGGGTCGTGACCCCCATGGGTTCCGGCTGCGCCTCCATCATCAATTATCCCTGGCAGGAAGCGCAGTCCGAAAATCCCGCCTGCATCCTGGGCATGTTTGACGTCTCTGCGCGCCCCGCGGTCCCGGGCGGCAAATTGACTTTCACCATTCCTATGCAGCGCTTCGAGCAGATGGTCCACTACATGGACGAGAGCTTCCTGATCACCAAATCCTGGGACCTGGTCCGTAAAAGACTGTAGTAACGACTTTGCGATATCATCCCGGTGCTCTTCCGGGAAGTTCCCTTTAGGGTCAGTAGTTGGTATGCTTTCTAGTTGGCGTTTTTTTGGAAGAACCGTAATAACGACTTTGCGTAGTTGAATCGTAGTAACGACTTTGCGACATCGTCCCCGCAGGGGACATCGTCCCCGAAGGGGATATCATCCCGGTGCTCTTCCGGGAAGCTCCCTTTAGGGTCGGTCGTACATATTAAATAAAATAGGCCCTCCCGTTTTTAATGGGAAAATTACACCAAGCTGGTTACCTGTGCTTTTTGTGAGGTTGTAAAATATATTAATCCAATAGACAGGAGCTACATCATCAATGGTTTTTTAGCAAATCACAGGTGTGCAATTTAGTATCATATTTCCCATATCTGCATGGCTGTATATTTTTATGAAAACCTATGATCCCTTGATCTCCAGTCTTCGCCAACCCTTCAGATCTTTCCTTTTCAAGAATCAAAGACAATTGATCGGGGGGGTGATTTTTATCATCGGCTTGATCCTCGGTTTTGGTTTCAACAGCTTGGCCGTGATGGCTGATCTGAATGGGGCTGGTTTTTGGGGAGATTCCCAGGATGCCGCAGCATTTGACCACGACCAGCCCACCCAGGCAGAGCTGTTCAAGATCCGCTGTCCCATCCTGCTGGCTCCCGGAGAAGAAGGGAATATAACAGCCACTTTCCGGAATCCCCATCAAAAAAAGGCCGATATCCTGGTCAAAGCGGTTGTCAGTGAACGCGATTTTCTAAATTATCGGGTCGTGACAAGTAGCCTGCCTATAGGGTCGGGCGATGAACAGGATTTCCGCTGGCAGATCACCGGGCAGGATATCATTGAGAGAAATTTCATCCTCACCAGGGTTTTCTTGATGAACCAGAACCGGTCTACCCCATATCCTGCCCGCACAGATTCTTGTGGGATTTTCGTCTTGAGTATTTTCGGGTTGAAGGGATCCTCGCTGGTCGTCCTGATGTTTGTGACCAGCCTTATAAGTCTGGTCGTTGGTAGTGTTCTCCTTTATCGAAGAGGCACACCCTTTCAGAAATCTTCACCCCGGATCGATGTTGGCCTGTATGGATTGGCTGGCATCATACTGGTTGGTATGATTGCTAATCTTCTCGGTTGGTGGATCTTTGCCGGGCTTGTCCTGCTGTTGGCTGTAATCCTCACCAGCATACTAGTTTTCAATCTGCTTAACCTGAGAGGATAGCAGATGCTATGAAACCAAACGTTCCCTTGATCTCCAGCCTACGCAAACCCTTCAGGTCTTTGCTTTTATTGATCCTGTTTGGGTTGATCTCCTTTGGCTTCATGACCAAAGCCGTTGGATATATTTTAATCCAGCGCGAAACCGGGGTCCTGGGCAGCTATTACCGCTCCATTGGCACCCTCGAAAATGTAAATGATTCCACCCATTGGTGGTGCAACCCGAGCAAATCAGCCTGCATAAATGTTAAAGATCCCCAATCGGGGGATGTATCTGCCGGGATCAATTTGATCAAAGCCAGTCCCTTGATCGCCTACAGCGACCAGCGGCAGATCGTTTCAGGGGTCATGCCGCAAACTTATAATGAAAACCGGATCGATTCAAACGATCCTATGTTGATGGAAGCACTCCCTCCGGAATATTGGCCCAATACCCACACGTATGACCTGTGGTTTGCCGGTGATCTTGTCGCTAAAGAGGAAGTAAAGACCTGGGCGAAACTGCCGGAAGATCAGAAAACGGTCGGTTATTATCTTAAATTTCATATTGATACTCTTTTGGCTGCCCACCCCGAGTATGCCCGGCAGGGCGATTCGGTCGCTCTCCTGTTTATTTTCCAAGGACGTGAAGCCGCCATCCCCTCCATCCAGGCCATGCAAGCCGGCCAGAGATATTTTATCCGTGGTCGGGACGATCACAATCACGCGATAGATCTTACCTGGGTGAACGCGCACTACGCCTATCTTGAGATCAAGCCGCTGGATGATGGACAGCTCTGGTACATCCCGCTGGCGCAAGGTGCGGGCATCGATTTCAGCGACCCCCTCCTGGCTCCCTTCAAGAACGAGATCGATGTCCTCAACGAAAACCTGCACACGCTGACCATCATCACCAGCGCGGATCAGAGCGCCATGCCGAAGATGCAGGAGTCTTCCCGCTTTTATTACCTGACCGAAGGACGCTGGCTGAACCACCAGGACGATCTCGCCGGTAACAAAGTGATCGTGCTGCCGGAGCCATTCGCCAACCTGCGCTGGTTTAAAGTGGGGGATGAGATTACTTTCACCTTCCGGCCGCTGACGGACACCTATTTTGGGTTGATCCGGGATGGCGTGGATTCACTAAACTGGAAAAGCTACCCCACCTACCAGGATACCTTCAAGGTCGTCGGTTTATATAATGATACGAATAACTGGGCTTTTTCTGCCTACATTCCCGCCTCCAGTTTACGGCCTGGCTTTGCATCCGTCACTCAGAACCAATTTAGATACGAGGAATACAATTTTGTGCTCGACTCCTCCCGGCACGAGGCTGAGTTCATTCAAGAGTTCAAAGATCCTCTCCAGGCACTGGGAATCCGCCTGAATTTTCTCCCTAATAATGGTCCTGCCTTTTGGGCTGCGGTGGATCCCATCCAGCGCTCCTCCTCCGCAGACCTGCTGGTCTTTAGCCTGCTGATGGTCGTAGCGCTCATCCTGGCGGTTTTTCTGTACGTGATGGCGCGCAAGCGGGATTACGCCATCTTAAGAGCCCTGGGCGTCCCCAAAAAGCAGTCCAACGGGCAGTTGCTCCTGCCCCTGCTTTTGCTGGGCGGGCTCGGGATCACCCTGGGGGGGCTTCCGGCCTGGAATTATGCCTTGACCCAGGCCAAGGCCTCCCTGTCCACCCTGCCGACGCCCGCCGGGGTCTCTCCTTCCGCAGACCTCAGTCCCCTCATCCTCGCTGGGTTATGCATTGCAATTTTCCTTTTCCTGGCATTGTTTTCCTGGCTGGGGGTGAATCTGCTGGCCCATAAACCCGTCTATGAGCTGCTTCAAGGCGAGACTTCCCAAAACATAGCGAACCAAAAGCGAAAAAGGACCAACGCCTCCAGCCAGCCCATTCCTTCCTTATCTTCCGGCCAAGCCGGCGCGCTTGATCTTCCTGGAATCACACGTCAGGGACCTGCTGCGAACCAGGTCGATCTGGCTGCCCGCAGAAAATACACGCCTTCATCATTGAGTGGGTATGTGCTCCATCATGTGCTGCGTTCCAGGCTCAGATCCGTCCTGACCCTGGCCGTTGCTTTGGGATTCCTGCTCGCTTCGGCTTGGATCCGGCAGACCATGGAGCGCAGCCGCCTGGAAGTGGAGCGCCTCTACGATACCACCGTGGTGGAAGCCGACATCGTTCCGGCCGATCCTTCATCAACCGAAGACATGCCCGGCGGAGGCACCGGCTTTGTATACCAGCAGACCATCGACAGCGTCTTGAACAGCGGCTTCGTGCAAAGCAGTGTGCTCGAGGCCGATACTGCCTGGGTCAAAATTAAAAATTTGGTTTCCAAGGACGTATTTCCCGGGAACTTCTCGGTCTATGCCTATGACAGCCCGGAAGCGTTCCATACCGGCCTGGCAGATCCGGGTTCGCTCGTTTTTGCCTCCGGATGGGACATGAACCTCTTCGCTCAAACACGGACGATCGAAGAGATCCGCAAAAACGGCCTGCCTGTGCTTTTCCCGCTCAGCATGCTGGAGATGCTGCAGTTGAAGGTTGGCCAGACGGTGCAGATCACCGTCCAATCCAGCAGTACCTACCCCTGTATCATCGTTGGGCAGTACTCGGGGGGGAGAGCTGCCGCCAGTTATTCCAACAGTATTCCCTGGAAAAATGGTCCAATAAACCCCATCTTGATCCCCCTCTCCGCCCTGGAGTCCATGGACGGCAGCCAGACCAGGTTCACGGTGGCGCATTTCAGCCTCGATCCAAAGAGAAATCGGGAACTACCCCAACTGCATGCGGATATGGAAAAAGTCATGCAAGGTTTGGGCGGCAAATTAAATTTTGTCATCTGGGATGAGGAGTTGCGGATCGTGGTCGCCCAGCTGGATAAGAACCTGTCCCTTCTCAAAGTGCTCTACCCGGTGGTGATCGGCGTGTCGGTCCTGATCGGCGCAGGACTGTGTTTCCTGCTCCTGCTGCAAGCCACCCGCGAAGCTGCCATCCTGCGCGTGCTGGGGACAACCAGGACGGCTGTCCGGCTGGCGTTGATCATTGAGCCCTTGATCCTTTCCATCCTCGGGGGCTTGCTCGGCCTGGGGATCTCCCGTTTATTATGGATGAGCTCGGATCTATTATCGTTGATTCCATTATTGATCGGCGCTGGCTTGTACCTGGCCGGGGTCCTGGCCGGTTCGGTGACCGGCGCCATATCGGTCACCAATAAGAAACCCATCGAGCTCTTACAAGTCAAAGAGTAAGGAGGAATCATGCCCGGGCTCAGGTTGGAAAATGTGTGTTATCAATACAAGAACGGAGACCGTAAAGTGGTCAACGAGGTGACCTGCCTGTTCGAAGGCGGCAAGTTGAACGCGGTGGTGGGACCTTCCGGCAGCGGCAAGACCACCCTGCTCTCGCTCATGGCCGGGCTTGACCAGCCCACCCAGGGACAGATCTTTATCGATGCTGAGCCCCTGGCCGGCCTGGACCTGGATCGCTACCGGCGCGAACGGGTCTCCATGATCTTCCAGGCTTTCCAGCTTTTTCCCCTTTTGACCGCCCTGGAAAATGTCTGCTTTCCCATGCAGCTCAACGGCGTTCCCAGGGAGGAGATCCCGGAGAAGGGGAAAAGCCTTTTATCATCCGTGGGGATCACGGAGGATAAATACAAACGCTACCCCGCCAACCTCTCCGGTGGGGAGCAGCAGCGCGTGGCGATTGCCCGCACCCTTGCGACCGGCGCCCAGGTTCTGCTGGCCGATGAACCCACCGGAAACCTGGATAAGGTCAATGGAGATAAGCTGATCGAGATCCTGGGACAGTTGGCGCATGAACAGGGGCATTGTGTCATTATCGTAACCCATGATCCCAGCATTGCAGAGCGTTCCGACAAAGTCTGGCGCATGTCCGATGGGGTTTTAATAGAACATCAACTCGCTTCACCATAGACGATCAGGATTCCATTGTGGTTCAAGATCAAGGAATCTGGCGCATTGAGTCCATCGAAGCAAAGGCGGCATGTTACCTGCTCAACCGGAGGCGATCCTGCGGCTCTCGTTTGAAGGGATGTTGTGATGAATTTTAACCAACAAAAACTCCACCGGCGCTCCATCCGATTGAAGGGGTTCGATTACACCCAACCGGGCGCATATTTTATTACCATAATCACAAGCCAACGCGAAGAAATTTATGGTGAGATTTCAAATGGCGAAATGCGGTTGAATCAATTGGGGGAAATCGTTCGTACCGAATGGTTGAAAACCGTGAACATCCGGTCAAACGTTGAATTGCACGAGGATGAATTCGTCATTATGCCGAATCATTTGCATGGGATTATTTGGATCGTAGATGAACAGGTAGGGGCGACCCGGTGGGTCGCCCCTGTCAAAGGATCGCACACCCTGGAAGCTGGGTCCATTGGAGCAATTATGGCACAATTCAAATCCATCACCGCCAAACGAATCAACGCCTTGCGCGGTTCCAGGGGAATACCGGTTTGGCAAAGAAATTATTTCGAGCATATCATTCGAGATGAAATCGAATTTGGAAAAATTTGCAATTACATTCAAGATAATCCCCTGAAATGGCAGGACGACCAGGAAAATCCTACCTTGAAGGTGTGTGGCACATAAATCAAACGAGGGATGCCTAACCCCTTATGGACCGCCCCACTCAGCCCATCCACCACCAGTTGTTAAGAATTGGCTCTCATGAGTATCTCAATCCGATAAGGAATCTGGCGCATTGATTCCGTCAAGACATACCTTGCCCTATATTATTCCCAATGCTTCTTGCTTTTGAATGTATTAATAATAAGGAATAACCATGTCCCGTCTCATTCCCGCCCTCGAACGCATCCAGCGCGCCCGCGCACTCATCCAGCAAGCCCGCGATTTCCCTGTCCCGGCCGAGGGCGGCAGGTATAACTTTTCCTACATTGCCCGGGTGAAAGCCCTCCTCCAGGACGCCCGTGATCTGGTCAAGTTCATCCCCAAAACCCCCAGCGCCACCCCCGAAATGAAATCCCAGGTCGCAGAGATTTTCGAAGAAGCCGACCGGGCGAACCAGGAAATTCTGCATAAAGGGTTTACCGTGTAGAATTTTGTCCTCCTCCTTTTCTCCCTCTTGCTAAAACAGAAAATTTGTTCTATAATCAAGGTGTTCCAACGGATCACCTGGTTTTGGATTTTTGAGACGGAATATTCGATTAATGAAAACGGCCCTTTTTACCTTCTCTATGCGCATTAAAAGTCCCCTGGATCAGGCCTGGAAACACCCCCTGCCATTTGCGCGCGTCGCTTTTACTCAAAAATCTTCGGACCCTGTAAATGGACTTAACCGATCAGGAGTGGTCGTCCTGCCCTCGATTCCCGTCGTGTCCTGGATGGCATCTTCTGGAAGATCCGCACTGATTCCTCCTGGCGCTGCCTCCCCTCCGGCTACCCTTCCCACCAGTCCTGTCACCGCTTTTATAAGCAGTGGCAGGCTACGGGTCTGTTTTATCGGCTGCTCTATACTCTTTATTCCGACCTTTTCTATCGCGGCAATTTTTCACCCTACCAGGCCGTGGCTGAAAAACGCATCTTGGGCAAGGTTAAAGATCGCTCGTTCAAATTATATATTGCCCCTGCCTACGTTGATGACTGGCGCACCCATACTGCCTTGCTTTTCCTGCAGGTATTCTTGCATAAATCGTTGGGCCGTCTTGCCGCCGAATCCGGAAAAGGATATGTCCACGTGAAAGGGGTTAGGAGTTTTATTCTCTCCTTCAGTCAATGGCCCAAGTATGCCCCTTTTCGCTTTGAACACCCCGACCCTGAATCGGATGAAGTCGACGACCCGGACCCTGGAAGGTATTCCAGGCCCGAGGATGTTCTCCTTGAGTTTTGAGGGGCTGCATGGACCGAAATCCTGGCTCTCTCCTTTCTGCATTTCAGGTTTCGACCATCCCTTCAAATTTCACCCTCAAACTGGGCTCAATGCGATACAATTCGTACTGTTCGTGCCGCGCAGCCATCAAAGGAGACCCGCATGAATCTCGTTGAATGGATCGATACAAACCAGGAGACTTTTATCGGCCTCAGTGACTCGCTCTGGAGCTTTGCCGAGCTTGGTTTTCGTGAAGTCCGGTCATCCCGGTTGCTCATTGACGTCCTCGAAAAGGAAGGCTTCACGCTTGAGAAAGGCGTTGCCGGGATCCCCACTGCTTTCGTTGCGGGATATACCAGGGATGCCGGGCCTGTCATCGGGATACTGGGCGAGTATGATGCCCTCCCGGGGCTGAGTCAGGATTGCGTTCCTTATAAAAAACCGCTTGTTCCCGGGGCTCCGGGTCACGGCTGCGGGCATAACCTGTTGGGGGTGGCTGGCATTGCTTCCTGTTTCGCCCTTAAGCAGTTGCTCGATGCCGGTGAGATAAAAGGGACCGTCCGCTATTACGGCTGCCCCGCCGAGGAGGGCGGCGCTGCCAAAGCCTTCATGGCAAAAGCCGGGCTCTTCGATGATGTGGATATCTGTCTCACCTGGCATCCCGATTCGTTCAATGCCACCCTCTGGGCCAATTTCCTCGCCTCCTACCGGGTAGCCTTTAAATTCCATGGCAAGCCCGCCCATGCCGCCGCCGATCCTTACAATGGACGCAGTGCCCTCGATGCAGTCGAATTGATGAACGTGGGAGCCAACTATTTGCGCGAGCACATGATCCCAGGCGGGCGCCTTCATTATGTCATCACCGATGGCGGTGGTACTGCTCCCAATGTGGTCCCTGCCGAAGCTGCCTCCCTGTATTTCGTCCGGGCTCCGCGCCTCGATCAATTGAACCCGTTGTTTGAACGCCTCCAGGACGTGGCCCGCGGCGCTTCCCTGATGACCGGCACCGAGCTCGAGATCGACCTGCAGTCTGGGATGTCGAACATGCTGCTGAACGAAACCATTAATAATGTTATGCAAAAGTGCCTCGAAGCAGTTGGGGCTCCCAAATTTTCCTCGGAGGATATCGCCTTTGCTGGTGAAATATCGAAGTCTATCCCATCCAATAGTCTCGAAGAGTCCGCTGCGTCCTACGGGCTGGATGCGGCTGCAATAGCTGCCCTAAAGGGCAGGGTGTTGCATGAAAGTGTGCTCCCGCCTTACCGGTCGGAGATCGTCCAACCCGGCTCCACCGATGTGGGTGATGTTTCCTGGGTGGTTCCCACCGGGCAGGTGGTCACTGCCTGCATGGCGCTCGGCACTCCCGGTCATTCCTGGCAGACTGTTGCCCAGGGCAGGATGGGCATCGGTCATAAGGGTATGTTAACAGCAGCTGGGGTGATGGCCCTCAGCGCCCTGGAATTCATGCGTAGCCCCGAATTGGTCAGCCAGGCGCAGGCTGAATTCAAAAAATTGCGCCTCGCTTCGGAGTACGTCTCCCCCATCCCCGACGGCTTGAAACCACCCCTGGATACTTGATTCCTTGACCCGGTCGGGCCGGTGCCTGCGGGCGTGAGCCTCGGATGGAAGAGATTTTCGTTATATAATTTCAAAAATAAAAGGAGTTGCAGCCATGGGTGACAGTGGAAAAAAAGATAAAGGAAGAAAAGAACAAAAGAAAAAACCCGAGCACAATTTAAAGGAAAAGCGAAAACTGAAGAACGAAAAAAAGAAGAAGGGCACATTCATGCCGGGTTGATGCACACCGCATCGACTGATATTTGCATCGGGTTCACATGGGGGGCTTGCTTCATTCGTAACCATGCGTCGTGAGGGTTATTATTTGCATGGGGCGCGTGAGAGAGTAATCCCTGTCTAATATCGTCCCGCGCAATCCGTTTGGTATTCGCCGCCTCTGGAGAGATTCCTTGGATCCTTATTCAAAAAATTATGAGATTCGCTGGTCGGATATCGATGCCAACGGGCATGTAAATTACGCCGCCTACATTGATGCCGCCGGTGACTTGCGCTACCACTTCTTTACCGCCCATGGCTTTCCGCCTGAACGCTTTGAGCAGCTCGGCGTCGGGCCGATCTATACCGCCATCCATGCCGTCTTCTTGCGCGAGGTGCGCATGGGCGAAACCGTGACCATCACCTACGCCCTGTCGGGTTTATCCCCCCAGGGGGCGCGCTGGAAGGTCCACCACGATGTGCTCAAATCCAACGGGAAAAAGGCGGTCAGTATTGACCTCGAAGGTTCCATCCTGGACCTGTCGACCCGCAGGCCGGCCCTTCCCACCCCTGAATTACTTCAGGTTTTTAATTTGGTACCGCGCACAAAAATCTTCGAAGCTCTGTCGGATTCCCATTGGACTAGGCGGGCAAACTAGTTGGAGGAGCTGCACGATGAAAAAAAACTTCCCTGTCATCCTTGCTTTTGCGATCGTCTTTTTGTTTTTGATTCAAGCTGCGGGCACGTTGGTTGAATCCATCTATATTATGGATTTGATGAATACCAATCTGGACGCAAAGGTGCTGGGAGTGTTGTTTTTCTTTACGCCTCTTCTGATGATCCCATTTTTTAAAAAATTTTCCCGCCAACTGGTCTGGATATTATTTGCCATCTTGCTTCTATCGCGTGGGTTGTTCCCTTACATAAGCACTTCGAACCGCGTGCTGGCTTCCGGGTTTGCAACCGGTGCCAGCTTAAGCCTGTTCTTTCTCCTGCTAACATCTAAACCCCGTGAGGAGGCCCATGCGCATGCCGGTCTTTGGGGGTCTGCCGGGCTGGCGTTGGCTGTGAGCTTCTCTGTATTGCTGCGCACGTTGGATTTCGGCCTGGATTATTCCCTCACGGTTCCTGGCGGGTGGGCTGGCTGGGCCTTTGGTTTATCTCTCGGCTGGATGCTTGCGCACCTGGACCTTGAGGCCGCGCCGCCCTCGGAAGCCAAACCGGTCGGGGTGACGCCTGCCATCCTGGGATTTTTCCTCATTCTGACCCTCGTCTGGTTCGCCTTTTCGGCCCCTTCTGTGATCGCCCGCTGGACGGAAGGCAGCTACCCGCTGATCGTGTTCATCATCAGCATGCTCGCGCTTGGCTGGGTCCTGGTGTCGCTGCTGCGCCCGCAGTTTCTCGAACGGATCAGCCCGCCTCTCCTGTTGACCTGGAATGTCCTCTTTACCCTCTGCCTGACTGCAACCATCCTCGTCCACGGAGTACAATTCCCGCCCACGCCTGATTCTCCGGCTGTGGTGGTGGGGCTCCCCGCCTGGTGGCAGGCGATCCCGCTGGTGCTCATGTTGCTGCTCTTCCCGGTCATCTTTCTCGACCTGCGCCTGTTCATCCACCAGCTGGAACACACTTCACCCTTCCCTCGTCGCTTGGTCCCTGGCATCCTGGTGGGAAGCCTGGTGCTCATATTACTTATTTTCTCCAACATATTCACCAATGTTTGGGGCTATGTCAAGCCGGTCAGCTTGGTTTTTCGCGGCCTGTACTGGCTTCCATTCCTTCTATCAGCAGGCATGCTCTCCCTGCTCATCTGGCGTATAAAAAGAATCGAACCATCCACAGGGCAGGGTTCCGCTGGGAGCATCCATTGGGCATGGGCTCTCCTGTTGGTGTTGGTCTTCCTGGGCACCCTGGTTCGCATTCTCCCGACCAGACACGTGCAGGTCGACGCAGCCTCCAGGGCCTCGCTCGTGGCAATGACCTTCAATATCCAGGGAGCTAATGACGGGTCCGCGCAGAAATCCTATGACCGTCAGCTGGCTCTCATTCGCAGCGTTTCGCCTGATATCCTCTCCCTTCAGGAGACTGATACGACACGTATCTCCTTCAATAATAATGA